>Ga0123519_10003557_pt1 | contig 25724 bp, 40 predicted proteins | sample YelNatPaOPRAMG02_FD_87396 | JGI IMG/M metagenome (GOLD analysis project Ga0123519, IMG submission 87396) | Hot spring microbial communities from Yellowstone National Park - Yellowstone National Park OP-RAMG-02 (version 2) | ecosystem: Environmental > Aquatic > Thermal springs > Hot (42-90C) ...
TGATTATCAAATTCACTTGTTTGACTTGTGGCTGAACAAATATATGAGCATTGGATTTGCTGTGCTTACGTTTGATAATTGTGAAAATGATAGAAGTTTATTAAGTGTATCTTGGCAGCCACAGGATAGGCGATTTTGGTTAAGTATATGCTTCATTAATTTTAGATGGTATCTGTAAAATGGCACATAACTCATTTATATGTATTACAATAATTACACAAAATAAATCAAAGCATATGAAATCGGAAGAAACAAATTCAAAACCTATGCTACCAGATGTGCTATTGGACGTAAACGGATATCCTACTGAAGAATGGTTGGAATTTGTTGGGAATTACCAACCAGATGATAGCTTACCATTGCTGAAGTTTGTCAGCGAAATACTTCCAAAAGGCTGGTACATGGCCGATTGGGGATTTGTACTTCACAGGAGGTATAAAGGTAAGCAAAAGTTAGAACTCCATACCGGTGGATGGAGCGGAAATGAGGAAGTCATATCAGCTATCCTATCCAATATTTGGCTAACCCATTTCCAAATGCAATACGTCATGTGGAAGGCTGGAGGGCATTACCACTTCGAGTTGAAAGCGTGATAAATTTAATGAAACGTAAAAATGGAGTGGTAGCGAAGCATAAGTAATATCACAAAAATTATGAACAATACGGAACAAAAATATATTCAACTCAGCTTATTTGACGAGAATAATAGATGTGTTCATTGCCCATCATTAACGGAAGTAATAACATATTTTATATCAATAAATAAAAGCATTGACCCGCAATGGTGGGAATGCAGATATTATGATATGATTGTTTATACGAAGATTATACGCCCAAATCAAATAGTAAAAGGGTGTATGGCTTCTGGCGTTAAATATCCGTTTGATGTTTGGAAATTTGTAAAACGAGTAAACAAAAACGAATTTATAGATGCTGGAATATCTCAAGCAAAATCTGATTGGGCTTTATGAAATGTAATTTTATTCAATGTTGTTTGTATGACAAAATCATACAGTTAACCCTAACGCTAAAGTTTTGTGGTAATTACTACTTCGAGGTGATTGCGTGATAAAGATTATTAATCATAAGAATAAAGTAAAATGGAAGATAAGGATGTGAAAATAAAAATGAGCATTTGCCCTGAATGCGGTAATGCTATCCGTGTTGCTGTTGAACACACAATGGACGATGAGAGTAAAATTGAATTTGCAATGGAGGCGATGCAGTACGATTTAATTATAAAGACAATTACACTTGAGGAATATCGTAAAGCAAATATCAAAATGTATTGCAGAAATGATTGTTCAAGGAAAATGCTAAAATAGATACAAAATATTAACAGTACTTGACAACGCTAAATTATTATGCTATATTTGGTTGGGAAAATTGAATGCCAATGGATATAATCATTGAGGTGCTTCGGGAGCGTTACGGGGTGGAAGCTGAATATCGTTTCCATCCAGTACGCCGTTGGCGTTTTGACTACGCAATACCCGAACACAAAATAGCCATTGAGATAGAGGGGGGAGCATTCGTAAGGGGAAGGCATACCAGAGGGGTAGGCTACCTAAATGACATGGAGAAGTACAACGAGGCAACCATTCTGGGCTGGCGGTTACTTAGATACCGCCCAAAGGAAAGCCCTTTACGTATGTTGAACGATATAGAACGATTATTAAACAAATGTAGTAAAGAAAAATGATAAAGTTAAATCAATTAAAAATAAATTCGGCCAACCCGAGGCTCATCAAGGATGAGAGGTTTAAAAAACTCGTCAAATCGGTTAAAGAATTCCCAAAGATGATGGCGTTAAGGCCGATTGTCGTTGATGATGATGGCACAATTCTGGGTGGAAACATGCGATATAGAGCGCTGCTATCATTAGGTTACAAGGAAGTGCCTGAAGAATGGGTAAGAAAGGCGAGCGAGTTGACCGATGAGGAAAAGCAGCGGTTTATTATTGAGGATAACGTCGAGTTTGGTGAGTGGGATTATGACAAGCTTGCTAACGAGTGGGACGAAAAACTATTAGAGGAATGGGGTATCGATATCCCTGAAATAAAAAACACCGAACTATTAAGCGAAGTAAATATCAATTCAATATACTATACGCCTGAAGAAAAACCATATATCGATATTACCGACTGTATTGAATTAGAAAAGTATCAAAAAAAAATAGAAATAGTTAATAAGGCAAGTATAGATGATGAAAAAAAGAACATTTTTAAGTTACTGGCAGCTAGATTTGTCAAAATCGACTACGAGGCAATAGCGAATTACTATGCGTATAATGCGACTGATGAGGAAAAAAGTATCATCGAAAGACTGCGACTTGTATTGATAGATAATGGCATTGATGGTTTCATTGAGGATGAACTGCTAAAGGTTAAAAATGAAATTGTGAAATCATGATTGATATATTCATTCCATCGTATAAAAGAGCTAATAATTTAAAAACCGTAAAATACCTACAGCGTATAGGTTACGATATGCGCAAGGTTTATGTAGTAATTGATAACGAAACACCAGATATTGAAGAATATAAAAAAGAAGCCGAAAAAAACGGTTTCAAACTATTTATTTTCGATATAGATGAGGCAAGGCGAAGATATGATTTTGTACATCGTAAATCACCATCACGGAGAGCAGCAGGCATGGCGAGAAATATGTTTTACGATATAGCCAAAGAACTCGGAATTGATGTTTACTGTGTAATGGATGATGATACTAACGGATTTGAATTACGACCAAATCAAAGCTTTGATAGAATTGCTAATGGCGATGAAATTATAAAGTCATTTAATTCCATCGCTGAATTTATTAAAAAACATCATATCGGCTTATTTGGATTGCCACAAACAGGAGATGCGTTCGAAAAATATACAGATAAGTTAATTCGCTACAAGGTTATGAATTGCTCGTTTTACAATGTAAAGTACATCTATAGGGGGGAGAGAGGACTGCATGACGATGACACATCGCAGTTTGTAACAATACTAAACGAGGGGATATTTACTGGGAGTTTGTTAGGAGCAATTTACTTAAAACAAACTCCGTCTGCAACAGCAGAAGGTGGATTAACGGAATTATACAATGAAACTAAACTGTTTTCGAAGGCAATAATTTGCCCAATACAATTACCATCATGTATTCATGCCGAAAAACAGAAAAAAAATGGAGGTAGGTTACACCACAGAATAAACTACAAAAATCTTGTTCCTAAAATTCTAAAAATACCTAACTATCATATAAATACAATGCATTGGGATGCGTTTGATGAGGATATTCCGTTTACCAACGAGCCAAAAAGAATAAAATATAAAATATGACATATATTATCAATTTATAGTAAGGTAAGGATGAAGGGAAAAAGCTATGAAGTACGGAAAGGAAATAGTTGAAAAGATAACCCAAGCCCTATGCGATGGGCAGGGAAGGGTTCGGGCATGCAAGCTTGCTGGTATTCATTACGACACGTTCATGGTATGGATGCGCAGCAAACCCGAATTTGCCGAAGCTGTTAAAAAAGCGGAGGATACCGGTAACGATAAGATAAAGGACATATGCCAGCGTCGTATCATCGAGGATAAGAGCTGGCAGTCGGCAGCGTGGTGGCTGGAAAGGAACTATCCAGACGAATACTCGTTAAAGCAGCGTCATGACATCACCAGCGATGGTAAGGTTCTCGGGCTTAATATCGTGGTTCAGGATAGCGAAACGGCAGATGAGCTAAAGAGGTTGGCAAACGGAGATATAGGTGGTAAGTAACGACAGGAAAATACTAACTACAAACGTATTCAAGCGGAACCTAATGGCGTTCCGCAAGGGTTACCGTTACATTGTAAATCAGGGGTCGAGCCGAAGCTCAAAAACCTATTCCATACTGCAGCTACTCATCACCATAGCGACGTATAGTAATAAACCGTTAATCATCTCGGTGGTTAGTGCCACGCTACCGCACCTGAAGCGTGGTGCAATAAGGGACTTTAACGATATACTACTTCGTTCGGGCCTATACAGCGATAGCAGCTGGAATAAGACCTCGCTAACCTACTCTATCGGTATCTCGCTCATCGAGTTTTTCTCGGTTGACCAACCCGAGAAGGTATATGGGGCATCGAGGGACATCCTGTTCATCAACGAGGCAAACCATATCGACGAGGAGCGGGCAAGGCAACTGATAATAAGGACACGGGGAACGATATTCTTCGACTTCAACCCTACCTCGCAGTTCTATGTGCATACGGATTACATGCTTAGACCCGAGGCATTCTACATCCATAGCACCTATAGGGATAACCCTTACCTTGAGGATGCAATCGTGCATGAGCTACTCGAGGCTGGTAGGCGCAATGCCAACTTCAAGCGGGTATTTGTGGATGGCGAAATAGGGGTAAGCGAGGACGTGGTATTCAGCAACTGGCAGATAGGGGAATTTGAATGCGAAAGTTACATCTTTGGGCAGGACTACGGGTTTGTAAACGACCCGACAACGCTGGTAAAGGTTGGGATTGATGAGAGGGGTAAGCGTATATACCTGCAGGAAATGTACTACAAGCCGAGGCTTAACACCGAACAGATTGCCAAGCTTAACCTGTCAATGGCAGGGGATAGCCTGATAATCGGGGATAGCGCCGAGCGGAGACTGATTGACGAACTTAACAGGCTGGGCTGTCGGGTAATTCCAGCGGATAAGCCTCAGGGTTCGGTAATGGCTGGGATACTAACCATGCAGTCTTACGACCTGATAGTTACACCCGACAGTATGAACCTGATTAGCGAATTAAAGAGCTACTGTTACATCGATAGCCAGAAGGGAATAGTAATTGATAGTTTTAATCACGCAATAGACGCCGCACGTTACGCCGTGATGTACATGCTTAGCAAGTACAATAGGGTAGCCGTGGCGTAGGAGGAAAGAAAATGGGAATGTTCAGCAGGAAAGCGAAAGCAGAGGATGTAAGGAGCGAGCTGGATAGGCTTGTTTACTCGATGATTAAATTCGGGTTACCGATTGGTTCCATTAGTAACGGCAAGGATGCCATCGAGAAGGGATACCTGTATAACCACATCATCTACACGCTTGTAAACAGGATAGTAAACGCCATGGACGGAGTGCCGTGGCAGGTGTATAGGAGGGTGGATGCGCAGGCTGAAAAGCGTTACCGTCATGCGCTAAACGCCAAGGATGCCGAGAAGGCCATGTACTACAAGGCATTGGCGTTAGAACCTGTCGAGGGAACGCAATTGAATAGGTTGATCGAAGAACCCAATAAGGTTCAGCGGTTGAATGACATCATCAGGGAGTTGGCTACGTACTACCTTATCACGGGTAACGGTTACCTGTATGGGGTAAGGCGGATAGGCACAGGTGAGGTGATGCAGCTTCAAGTTATGCCGTCGCACCTTGTTAGGATAGAGTATGGCACGTGGCTAAACCCTGTTAAGGGATATAGGCTGGACACGTACATCGATGGGGTTATTCCACCCGATGACGTTGTGCATATCAGGATGTTTAATCCTAAGTATGATGAGCAGGGAACGCAACTATATGGTTTATCACCTATACAGGCAGCGGCTAACCTGATACAGCTGAGCAACTATACTACCAGCGTGCAGCTGGATAACTATGCCAATTACGGGGTAAGGGGTATTCTCGGGGGCGAGGGTAAGACGTGGGACAGGTCAGCGGTTGAGGCGGTTAAGGAGCTATGGAATTCATTCAAGCAGGCAGGTTCGAGAGGCGACATTATTGTTACCAGCGAACCCATGCGCTTTACGCAGGTAGGGCTATCACCTGCCGACATGCAGGTTATCGAGCAGCAGAGGATGACCATCAGAGACCTGTGCATGATTTACAACGTACCGCCACAATTACTGGGCGATAGCGAGCATTCTACCTACAATAACATGCGGGAGGCTCGCAAGGCACTTATCACCGATGCCGTGTTGCCCATCATGGAGAAGGTGAAGGATGCTCTAATTAGAATGCTTTGCAGGGGTACTGACCTTTACATCGATTACGACATGCAGGCCTTTGTCGAGCTATCGGATGACCTCAATACCATGGTAACTGCACTTGGGCAGGCTTGGTGGCTAACGCCAAACGAGCGAAGGGTAGCCATGGGCAGGCAGCCAATTGACCTACCCGTGATGGATGAGGTACTAATCCCATCGGGTTACATGCCCGTGAGCATGGTTAGCGATGATGGTGAGATGCAACCGCAGGAACCAGTAAACGAAGATGAGCTATGATGTATAGGGAGCAGGCATACCTGAACAAGGGCATAACCGTGAGAACGGTTGAGCTCAGGAGGAAGAGGGACGAGAAGTGGGCGAGTGCCATTTACCGCAAGGCCCTGAGGGTGATGTATAAGCCATACCTCGAGAAGGTTAAGCAGGCCAAGGATGTGAGTGAGATAGTGGCAACGGCTGAGCATATTAACCTGAGCGACGAGCAGGTTAGAAAGGCGCAGCGGGAGGTTTACAGGACGGTTGGAAAGTCGTTCGGGAAATGGACGTACGATAACCTGAAGGGCAAGAATAAGGACGAGAAGAATAACCTAACCGAGTGGCTGGATGGCTACCTTATCAGGTATGTCGAGGAGAAGACCGGGGAGCGCATCAAGGTAATTACCAACACCACAAGGGAAAGGTATGTCAGAATAGTTAAAACAACCGTATCGGAAGCAATGGCCGAGGGGTTATCGGTTGAGGATATTGCGGCTCGAATATCGCAGCGGTTAAACAACGATATTGGTTACCGTGCGGTAAGGATAGCGAGAACGGAGGTAATATCGGCAAGCAATGCGGGTAGCATAGCGGGAGCAAGGGCGACAAACCTTGCGCTGAAAAAGGTTTGGATGAGCGCAAAGCGGGGTCATACAAGGCTATCGCATCAGCATATGGATGGAAAAGGGGTTGACATGATGGATAGGTTCAGCGTTCCGATATACGATAGCAAGGGTAACTACTTGGGTAGTGAGATGCTGGACTACCCTGGAGACCCAAACGGCAGTGCAGGTAACGTCATCAACTGCCGATGCACGGTAGTGTATGAGAGGTCTGTTTAAAACTAATACGTATAAACACTTGACAGGAGAATTAAATAAATGTATATTTAACGGCGGGAAAGGGTAAACAAAATGCAGACAAAGAATACAAGCCTAAAGGTTAAGGGGATAGACCTTAAAAACAGGATTGTCGAGGGCTACTTCGCATCGTTCGACACGATTGACAGCGATAACGATGTGTTCGTAAAGGGAGCGTTTGCGAAATCGATAAGCGAGAATGGGCCTAAGGGTACTGGGCGTATCAAGCACCTGTATAACCACTGGGATACAGTGGGCGTGTTGCAGGAACTGGTCGAGGATAACAATGGACTTCGTTACGTGAGCCGTATTGGCACGCATTCGCTGGGCGAGGACGTGCTGAAGATGGTAAACGATGGTATTATTACCGAGCATAGCGTGGGGTTTGAGTTACTACCCGATAAGGTTGAGGTGGTTAATGGGGTAAGGTATATCAAGGAGGTGAAGCTATGGGAGGGTTCAAGCCTTGATAAGTGGGGCGCAAACGCCAATACACCTATCATAAAGAGTGCCACCGAGCGGGATGAGCTGGTAAAGCGCATAGCCGAGCATATGGTTAAACTTCAGAAGGCTATGACCGATAGAACCACGTACAGCGATGACGGTTACATGTTGTTACAAATACGGATTAACACCCTGAACGAGTGGGTAAAATCACTCATTGCCGTTGAGCCACCAAGTAATGGTACTCAAATGGTTAACGAGCCGATAGCCACAAATGAGAAGGGTATTGACATAAACAAACTGATAACATATTGGAGGAAGTAAAATGGAACTAAACGAGAAAGAAATGGAACTGGTAAAAACCATTGAGGCCAAGATGGCCGAGAAAACCAGTGAGTTGCTTAAGGGGGTAATCACCAAGGAGCAGCATGACAGTGCAATAAACGATTTGAAGGCCTTAATTGAGAAGGCTAACAGCGGTAAGCTGCAGGAGCAGATAGATGCCGTTAACATCAAGCTGAAGGAAATGGAAGTAAAGGGAAGTAAGGGGGAAAGCCTGCACGAGCAGGTAATGAAGCAGCTGCATACCGATGAGGTGGCAAGGGCTATCCGTAAGGGCGAAATCGTTACCCTTGAACTAAAGGCTGCGAGCGATATGTCATTCTCGGGTACATCGAGCGGTAATCCTGGACGTATTGAATTCGCTCAGGGTATTGGCTTTGACCTTATCAGGGGCTTAATGCTGGCAAATCTATTGCCCGAGTTCCCAACTAACGGGAATGCCGTTTACTACATCGATGCTACCAACGTTCAGGGTGCGCCTTCGTTTGTAAACGATAGCACAGCAGCACCACAGGAAAGCTGGACTATTGCCCAGAAAACCGCTTCGGTTAAGGATGTGTCGGTTTACGCTGCATACTCGCAGAACATGCTTGACGACATCGATAATTTCGGCAGCCAAATCACCAACCGCCTCTATGAGGATTTGTTGAGGAAGTATGATGAAAAGTTATACAACGGTGATGAGAATTCCCATCCCGAGGAGTTCAACGGTTTGAGCTACTACGCCCAAACATTTGCAGTTCAGGACAATTCGCTCAAGACACCAAGTCCTAACCTTAGGGACGTGTTAAATGCCGCTGCAGCCCAAATCGAGTACAATAACGGTCAGGCAAATTTCTGCTTGCTCAACCCAGTTGACTGGCGAGCTCTCAAGAACCAGAAGCTTGGCACATCTAATGCCCAGTATGTAATGCCTTGGGATATGTCGCCAGTACTAATGGCTGACGGTCTTTACGTCATTGCTAATCCAGGAATTGCCAAGGGTAATTTCTTGGTGGGCGACAGGACAAAGGGCGAACAGCATATAAGGCAAGATATGCAAATTGTTATCGACCCATACACCTTGAGTACCAAGCGTGCTATCAGGGTAACGCTTACCAAGCGTGCAGCATTCTTTGTAAGGACTGGCGATGCCAAGGCATTCGTGAAGGGTTCAATAGCAACAGCCATTACTGCATTGACACCTGCTTAGTGTTAACCACGGTTGGGCTGGTTGAAATAAACAGCCAGCCTAACCACTAAATAGCAAAGCGTATGAAGGTAAAGATTAAAAGGGCTTCGATGTGGTTTCAAGTGGGCGAAACCTACGACATTGACCACGACTTAGCCTTGCAGCTCATTGCCCTTGGCGATGCCGAGGCATTGAATGAGATTAAGGAGGAAGAGCCTGCCACCGTAAAAAAGGTGGAAAGGCAGGCTGACAAACGAGCTAAGAAGTAGTAGCCATGTATCAGGTTATCGTTAGCAGCGAGGACTTGCTCAGGGATGTAAATCTCGATGAGGTGAAGGTGTATGCCTGTGTGAGCAATAGCGTGGAGGATGCCGTGATTGAGCGTATGGCAAAGGCAGCCGTCAGGTATGCCGAGGCGCATACGGGTAACATCTTCACGGCCAAGACCGTTAGGATAATCTACGACATGCCGAGCAGGTATGACAAGCTGAGGCTACCTGGGGTGGTTGACAGCATTACCAGCTGCAAGGTGGATGGGGTAACAACCGGTTATGAGCTAATCGGTAACGTCATCAGGCCAGCAGCGGTAGGAGTGCTTGATGTCGAGTATATCACAAAGGCAAGCATGCCCGACGAGGTAAAGCTGTTCGTCATGCAGCAGGTTGCCCAGATGTATGCGAGGGGAAGCGACTATGTTGTAGAACCAGACCTTGCGCTACTGAGTAGATACCAAATCCTATCGTTATGCTGAAGGGTACAAGGGAGAGCGTCATCATTGACCGTTACGAATACCGTTCGGACGGCGTTGGGGTGGCCCGCAAGACACTTATCGAGAGCATGCGAGTATGGGTAGGGGTAACCTACGGCGGGGGCAGGGAGATGCTTGGGGGTAACCTGATACAAACTAACAGCGTTGAGCTGCGGGGACACTACTACGACATTTCCGATGTGAAGGTGGGTGATGCGGTTAGGCTAAACGGAACAACCTATCGGGTAACAGCAAGGTATAAGAATGCGCCGAATGTGGTAATTCTGAAATGCGAGGGTGATGGTAACGGTTAACGTGGATAGCGGTGAGCTTGAGGCTCTGATAAAGCGAATTGCAGAGCAAGGCGATGAGGCTAAGGAGTGGGTAGCTGACGAGATAACCTACGCTGCGCTCGAAATCGAGAGCAAGGCTAAGGAGTATTGCCCTGTCGTAACTGGAAGGTTACGAAGTTCCATAAGGTCTTTTGTTGACAGGGACACGCTAAGTGCAGTCGTGGGAACTAATGTTACGTATGCGGAGCGGGTTGAGTATGGGGGTATAACGAAGACTGGCAAAAAGACCAAAAAAACGCCATTCCTTTACCCGGCATACTTCGAAGTATCTGGTAAGCTACTGAAACGGTTAAAGCAACAGGCTAATGGTTAAGGACTTCGCGGCATCGGTTAAGACGGCACTATATCAGTTACTCAGTGGCAACCTGAGCTACTCGGGTAAGGTTGTACCCGTTTACAATACGCTGGCAGGGGTAAATGCTGGGCCTGTGTGGGTAACGGTTGAGGATTATAGCCAGAGACCCGATGGAACCAAGCAAAGGCCAATGTACCAGTCAACCGTGCTAATCGAGGTAATCGTCAAGGGTGATGACTACACCGCTCTGAATAGCATTAGCGAGCAAATACTTGCCACCCTTTACCCGACGTACAACTCAACGGTAACCGTAAGCGGGGGAAGCGTTTACATTCTCGACGAGCCTACGATGAGCGAGTTCGTGGACGATAACGGTAGAGATATTTACCTGCGCAGGCAGCTAAGGGTAGGGTTAAGGCTATCACCGAATAACTGATAAGGTAAGGCATGAAGGCAGGATATTTGACGCTGGTTAAAATTGATGGCACGCTGGTTGCAGGGCAATCGGACAGCAGCCTTTCCACATCAACGGAGATGCTGAACGTGCATAGCGGGTTAACATCGGCGGTTGAGGTAAGACCCGTTAGAACAGGCGCAACGGTAAGCATTACCATTAACTACACCGATGATGTTTACTCAACACTGCTCGCCAAGCAGATAGCGGGAACACCGATAACCCTGTATTACGGTAGCACGACGACTGGAGAGAAGTACTACCAGGCAACGGCATACATCCAGAACATATCGAGGAATGACCCGCTCAATGGCATGTCAAGCCTATCGCTTGAGCTGGCAATTAGCGGGGATATTGTGGAATTTACAGTTTAAACTAAATAGGAGGAAACAAAATGGCGATTGATAGCGGAACCAAAATCCTGATGAAGCTTAAGATAAGCGGAACGGACAAGTTACTGGCAGGGCAGATAAGCGGAAGCCACGACATCAAGGTGGATACCTTTGAGACCACCAACAAGCTAACCACCAATCTTGCCAAGACGTTCGTTGCGACCAGCCATACCATAACCTACAAGGTGGATTGCGTGGTTGACCCGAACGACACGACAAACGCACAGTATAGCGATGTGTATGCCGTGGTGAAGGCTAAAAGCCCAGTAGATTACATCTGGGGAGGTGTAACCACAGGAGATAAGAAGTATAGTGGGAAGGCAATAATAACTGGTCTTTCGCAATCCGCACCGAATGGCGATAAGATTAGCTTCAGCCTTGACCTTCAGGTTACAGGCGACGAAACCGAGGGAACTGTATCATAAAAACAATGGGTAATGAGCAGGATTAGGAAATTGCTAGGAATAGTTAAGAAGGAGGCTAACTGCCGTTACGTGGAGGTGGGTGGTTACCGATATGCGGTGGGTATGGACTACATCATCGAGCTGGCGAAGCGGTATAACGAGAAGCATAATACCGACGAGGGGATTGACGTAGTCCTTACGAAGTGTTTCGGAAACACGAAGATGACACCCGATGCGCTGGAGAATATGGCCATGGGGATAGAGCTATCGCTGAACGTGTACCAGCGGGCAGCGGGTAAGGAGGAATACCCAGAAGGCACATTCAGGAGGATAGTTGAGGAGAAGGGCTTCGGGTACATCGGTAAGGTGGTGTATGCCATAGCCTCAACGCTAACGGTGATGCTAACGGCTGGGGCAGAGGCTTCGGCTGGAGAAGGTGAGAAAGAGGAAAAAAAAAGTACACAGTAGGCGAGCATTTCCGTAATCTGGGTATGCTCGGGGTACTGCCCGATGATGTGGCTGGTATGACGTGGGGGGAGTTCATGGCATGGACGGAAGGGCGCAGACGGGGAGAGTACGGGGTAACCGCTAACCTGCTGCGCCTTATTGCCTACCAGATGCTGACGCTAAACCCGTACATAGATAAGAAGGATAAGCCGATACGCATAACCGATTACATGCGGTTTCCGTTTGAGGAGGTTAATAAAAATTTGGAGTACATCGACCCTAAAGAGCTGGCGAGGATATGGAAGTTGCAGGACTAAACATAAAGATAGGTGCCGAGAACAAGGAGTTGCTGGACAAGCTGAAGCAGTCGCAAACCGAACTAAACAAGGTTAAGGGGAGCGTCAGCGAGTTTGGTGATAACATCGGCATTCTAAAGCAGCGTTACCGTGAGCTGTCAAGGATGAGCCTTGTTGGTAAGAGCGCCGAGGAAATCCAGCAGGTCGAGGCAGAGATGGCTAATCTGCGGGATGCCATCGGGGATTACCAAGCGAGGATAAACTCGCTGGCGAAAGACCCATTCCAAAAAGCAGCCGAGGGTGTTCAGGTAGTAAGCACGATGATGGCAGGAGCGGCAGGGGCAGCGTCGCTATTCGGTGGCGAGCAGGAGAAGCTTAATGCTTTGATGCAGAAAACCGTTGCGCTGATAGCCATTGCTCAGGCTGCGCAGACGGCTGCCGACTTCACCAAGCAAAACGCCATCGGTATATTTCTTAAGCAAAAGACCAGCGAGATAGCCTTACGGGTTAAAGAGGCGTTGACAATAGGTTCTGTAACCGCAGCCACGACGGCAGAAACCACGGCAAAGACAGGGCTAAACGCCGTTCAGCGGGTAATGGTTGCGCTGCAGACAGCATGGAACAAGGCTGTAATGGCTGCGCCTATCGGGTGGATAATTGCCGGTATTGCAGCGCTGGTTGCCGTGGTGATAGAGCTTAAGAACGCATTCGGCGATAGCGTAAGGGAGCAGGAACGTTTCAATGCACAGGTAAAGGCTACCAGCGATGCCCTTCGCATTGTTGATGAAGATATAGGCTTCGAGATTGATTTACTTCGGGCAAGGGAGGCGAGTGAGAAGGAAATCATGGATGTTACCCGCAAGGGAATAAACGAGAAGCTTGCGTTGATGGCCAAGGAGATACAGCTCTACGAGGCTAAGAAGGAGCTAACCGACGAGGATAGGGAGGCCCTACGGAAACTCTATGATGATGAGTTCAAGCTGAAACAGGAGCTAATTGTGTTGGGAGTGAAGGAGCAACACATGGCGGCGGAGGCTGAGCGAAAGCGTCAGGAGGAGATGCGTAAGGCTAAGGAGGAAGAGCGGAAACGCTGGAAGGCAGCCGTAGAGAGTGCCGAATGGGCAAATAAACGGTATGATGAGCTACAAAATGAGATGTTCCGCAAGGCCGAGATGGAGGGTAATGCTATTGAACTACCCGTTACGGTTGACATCGAGTGGGATGATGTCGATAGGAAGTTCGAATTGATGGAATTAAAGGGGGTCGAAATAAGCGGCATTCTATCCGATACCATTGAGCGGGCATTGGAGGATACCGCTGCGGCATTCGCCGAGGGAATAGGTATGCTCGTGGCAGGTGAGAGTGATATGGGTGATGTGTTCCGTATGATGGGCGAGCAGGTCGCCAACTTCGCCGATAGTTTGGGTAAAGCCCTTATAGCAGCTGGTGTGGCAGGCATAGCATTTAAGAAGCTATTTGCCAACCCATTCCTTGCGGTTGCAGCTGGTGCTGCTTTGGTTGCCGCAGCAGCCGTTGTGCGGGCAAAGCTCAAGGCTGGTGTTTCTGGCGGTGGTGGCGCATCGTCGGGTGGGGGAAGTTATTCCGCACCATCGTCGGCGGGTGGTAGCATTGGAGAGGGGAATTGGAATAGCCGAACCGTATATGCCAAACAGCAGCCGTTGGTGGTAACAGGAACGCTTAAGGCGAGCGGAACGGAACTGGTAGCGGTGATTAACAACGAGAACAAGCGGAGGGACTGGTGATGGCTATACGTTTCTCATCGGTTATCAAGGATGCCAAGGGTAATAACGTATTCGTGGACATATACGATGATGACTACACGGGTAGCGTGATGGATATTACGCTGGGCGAGCAGGGGATAAACATCCGACAGGATGCCGACGACGGTATATATACACCGGTACGAAAACGGAGCTGCGAGCTGGGTATTGTTACTGATGACCCAGAATACTTTGTGAACGTATTTGCGAGGCCCAACAAAATATCCGTTAGCGTAATATCCATCGAGTACCTATTCTACGGCAGGCTGGTGGGGGATAGCATAGGCTACACGACAAACGGCTATACTTACCAGACTATCAAGGTAACATTCTCAGACTGGCTCGGATTGCTTTCCAAGATTGACTTTGCACCGATAACGCTGGTTCCTGTTTACTTTAACGGCGATTACGTGAGGGATGCGCCGCAACCGAAGCACTGGGGCAAATACGCCTACAAGGGGATGTGGCACTACAGCGTGAAGGATGATATATTCCTTGAGTTTCTGAACAATGGAATATCCGCCATAAACGTAATTGGGGAGGTTAAAAAGTATGACGAGAACGGGAATGACATACTTACCCAATCGCTGAATTACACCAGCAACGGCGAGGGCATGCAGCGGGCGTATATAAATGGGGATAAACTATTCGGGAAGTCGCTGTATGAGGTGCTAATGTACATCTGCGAATCGTTCGGTTACTACGCCGTGATGAACGGAAGGGAACTAAATCTTGTTCATATAAATACCAAGGTAAATGGGGTTAACGATGACAGCATACCGTACTACCGCTACCAGCTATCTGGGGGGGTGGTGATAACCACCACGGACGGAACTACCTCGCTGGGTGCATTCGGCATAATGAACTCGAACAACCCTACCATAGAATACCCGCAGTTCACGAACATTACCGTTAAGAACGTGGAGGTAAAGAGCGACTACGGGATAACAGATAACGTGCTAAACGGCTGGAAGGCGCTAAAGGACTACGAAGGTTATACGAAAGAGAACTTCCAGATTTACAACGAGTGGGCAATACCATACCTAAAGATTACACAGGTTGACAGCTCGATAAAATTCTCGATGGTCTACTGGGATAACGGGCTGGTTGTCAAGACCAACATGACAGACCCCAATAATACGTTTAACCAGATACGTTTTAACAGCGTTAAATTTATCGTTCCGCAAAACGTGCTGGGAAGTTCGGGCAGCGCATTGAAGGTGGACGTCGAATATGAGATACTAAACGCACCGTCTGATACTACGTTTGCGCTGGGATTTAACATCATGTTTGGAACAGGTAGCAGCATAACCTTCAATGTAACGCACGCATACCAGCTGACCACGAATAGCATTATAGCGTATAATGATATTATGCAGATAATCTACTGCGAGAAGTCAACGACTGGCAAGATTAGCGTGCTCATCGATAAGACCTTCACGGGGTTTCCCTGCATGGCGATTGGGGTAAGCGGAGCAACAAAGTATGATGGGAATAACTACACCAACACCTACGCCGTGAGGTGGAAGAACGTGAGCGTTAAGATGTTATACGCCGATGCCAGCAGGTCGTTCGATTACGATAAAGGGGAAACGGTGAACGTGGTTAACGATGCGGTGGTGGTGGACAAGATTACGCTCGAACCAAAGCTGTCATCCACTACACTGGTAACGAGTAGCCAGACCGTGAGGAACCACCTCAACGTGTACAAGAATTCCATTCACTACATCGACAAGGATGGTAACGTTAGGCTGGGGTATAAGTTCAGCGACAAGTACGATACCACGCCATACACGCTATCCGAGTACACGGGTAGGGTAATAGCCAGACAGTACTCGAGAACAGGCAGGGAGGCCGAGCTGGAGGTGGTGCTGCCGACGATGGAAATTTCTGGACAATTACCGCTGCTCGATTTGATTGTGGGGTTTGACGGTAGGTACTGGAGCATTGCCACCGCCGAGTGGAATGTACTGGATTGCCGGGCAAAACTGAAGTTACTTGAACACATACCGATAAACGATATCCCAACGGAAGCGGTAATCTGTGATGAGAGTTACTACCTGCTCACCGATGAGAGCGGGAATGTTATTTACATAGATAGCTTATAAAAAAGGAGGATGATATATGCCAAGGGTAAAATTTAGCGATTTTAGCGTCGAAACAACTGTAAACGATAGCCACTATGTGCTGGGTTACTACGGAACCAGTAATAAGCGATGGACGATGCAGACCATAAAGAATTATATAAGCGTGGCACTATCGATACCATTCAACTCATCATCGCAAACCATACCGAAGAACACACCCAGTGGTGCTTGGTATAGAATAGCCACTAGTGCCAGTGGTGTGGGTAGAAATGATGGAATATTTGAGCTGGAATTTGCTGGAGCTGGTTATCATCAGAGGGTTAGTTTTAGGGCAAGCTCAATGTATAACTCAGATAATTCCATTCAGATAGTTAAGATGGGTGGTAGTAAGTTTGATAACAGTAATGTATTTCCTATACAAAATATAAGAGTAGTTTACTACCCAAATACGTTTAGCAGTCAATACGCCTACGTTGAGGTATTTGTTATCAATCCGAATACATCTAACAATGCCACACTATATGTTAGAATGGTTGATGCAATAGGTTGGAGTTTAACCAATGGTGATGGTAGCATTCCTACCAACTACGCCGCTAAGGAGTTAAGCGTTAAAAACTATAACCCGTTATATAATACCAACGATAAAAGTGGGGTAGTAACACCGTCAAGCGGTACACTAAACATTGACCTACGGTTGGCGAATAACGAAACGGTGGCGTGTAATATTACCCAGAACACCACCATCAATATCAGCGGGTTGTACGACGGAGCGGTAGGCATGATGCTGCTATACCTGAATGGAACCTACACGATAACGCTGGGAACGATGACCAACGATGCAGGGGGTAGCGTGGCGAAGTACCTTAACGGCAGCCTGTCATCGCTGGCGTCGGGATACTATGTGATGGGCTATAAGGTGCTAATAGATGCGGGCGGAACGTGGCGAGTATTCTTTAACATGAGCAGTAAGTACACGGCATTGTAGGAGGTGGTATGGCAATAAACAATAACTACTACGTAACGCAGCTGTCGATGAATGAAATACTTACGGTGGGGCAAGACTATATGGCATTTGGTTCCCTACCAGAAACCCAATACAATTACCTAACGGCAAACGTGGGATGGAGTGTAACCAGTAATCCGTCGTGGGTAACCGTTACGCCTTCGAGCGGTTCTGGAAGCTATAATCTTAGCATTCAGGTAGAAAAGAACTTAGGTTCGCAGAGAACGGGAAGCGTGGTAATAACAGGGGTAACCAAAACCGTAACCATAAGTATTACGCAGTTTGCCGCTGGGTAATTTGCAATAGGAGTTTATTTTATGGGAACAAGCGAGTACGAAATGCTGGAGAGGCTGCTCGATGAGCGGTTTGAAACGCTGAAGTCGTCAATGTCGGACATCAAGGAGACACAGGATGCCATTCTTCACCGCCTTAATGCACAGGAGCTGGCTAATGCCAGTAGGGAAAGCACCTGCCCGTATCGCAAACGGATTGAAATGGTTGAGAAAACCGTTGACAATAATGAGTACTACAAAAAGACCATCTATAAGCAGTTGGCACTTATTGCCACGGCTGTAGCAATTGTGAACTTTTTTGTTAATATAATCATGAAGCGATGACACGGAATGATGCGATGAATTACAAAGTAGGCAGGTACTTCACATTATGGGAGTTCCTGCGAAGCGATGTGGCGTTGAGGGATGAGGAGCTACTGAAGGCTCAGCTGGCAATCCCGACGGAGTGCATTGATAACATAAAGGCACTATGCGCTAACGTACTTGACCCGCTGAGGGTCGAGTTCGGATCGGTGTTTATCCGAAGCGGTTACAGGTGTAAGGAGCTAAACGAGCTGGTTGGTGGCTCGCCACATTCACAGCATATGAGCGGGGAGGCTGCGGATATCGTGGTTTACCCGATACGGCAGGCGTATAAATGGATGGCGTTTAAATTACCATACGACCAGCTGATAGACGAGTTCGATTTAAGCTGGATACACGTGTCGCACAAAAAGCAAGGCTGTAACCGAGGCATGGTGCTAAGGATAAATAACTCGGGAACGATAGTAATACCAAAGCAAAACCTTTAAAATAGCATAGCCATGGGAATAGTTGGAAAGATATTCGGAAACTCGAACACCGTTGACAAGGTGATAGATAATGCCGCACGGATTGCGGATAACCTGAAGTTTACGGAGCAGGAAAGGGCGAAGTTAAACCAGGAGCTGAGCGACAGCTTGGCGAAGCATGCCGAGGCTACCATGAACGAGAACACGGATAGGAGCATTACCCGAAGATACATAAGCGTGGCGATGATTGCGCTTTACGTGGTGGTAGTGGTGCTGGTTATTATCCTTAACGTTATCGGGAAGCTGGTATTGGCGCAGCAGGTGGTTAGCACATGCAAGGAGCTTTACCTTGACGTGGCATTCGTGATGATACTGGCATTCTTTTACGGCGGTTACTATGCCAGTGGCCTGATTAACAGGACAACAAGCAAGTAGTTGTTAAACCTCAACCGAATATCCCTATTCAACTTTAACATTTAATTTAACACTATTTAACACTAATAATTTGCATTGCCTTCATTTCTGATGTACCTTTACACTAACAAATTAAAACAAGCTGAATTAACCTATATTGTTTAACAATTAAAACCACAAACAAATGAAGACTTTTGAATTATTTAAGAGCAAAAAAGGGCAAAAAGAGGTTGCCGTTAGTATTTTCGTTGGCGAAAGTATAGACGACCAAAAAATGTTAAATGAGGTAAAAACTTATTTAACTCAATGGTTTGATAGCTATTGTAATAGTGAAGAAATAGACCTAAGTAATTTCGACGAAGAAAAATTCTTCGAATACGACGGCTGGTGCTTTGAGCTAAGGTTATCGGTTGGCGATTACGTATTAGAAAGAATAAACGAATATGATTGGAAGGCACTTGCGGAAGAGGTGCTTTTGCATAAAAATATGGATTGCTACGTAGTTATAGACGTTGACGGAGAAATTTGGCCGTATTGGGAAGCCGCAGGCGGCTCATACAGCCGAAGAAGAGAAGGTAAAGAGCTGGCGCAATTTAAAGCCCCTTCCTACCAATATATCAAAGAGGAAGACATGGCCGACGATGAAGCCGATTGCTTGGCGGAAAGCCTTCAGGAAAGCGCAATATCTTTATTAAGCGAAATAATAGACGAAGGATATTTTGAAATTTAGCAAATAAAGCCCCCGAGCGGGGCTTCGGACAAAACGATAGCCCAAATAAGCAAATAGACAGGGCTTTCCCGTGTTTCAGTATATAAAGCATTAAACGGAAATCCGATAACTCTTAAAACGTTTCTTAAGCTTGCTCAAGCATTAGATATTAAAATTCACGTTGAGAGTTTCTAATTTGAGTTTGAGTATAAACATGCTGAATGGCACGTGGTCAGCGTTAAGCGTGCCAATAAATTAAACAACATGTTATTACAAATATTAAGTTACGAATACAAGTACCTTGCCACTGATGCGGTAAGGAAACTAATAAACAAAAATGGCACAGGTAGGGTTAGCACCATGTTAGGTAGCCTTGTAGTCGTTATCGATTACGAAGAATGGCTACCGGTTATATTTACCGCATGCACCGAGAATGGTGTAGCGGTGATGTGGGGGGATGACATTGATATATGTGTCACTACCCTTGCTAATATGATTAAAAACATAATATTCTTTGGCAATGGTCGAGAAGCGGAGTAACTACATTGGCGGCTCTGACGTGGCCGCCATATTGGGACTAAGCAAGTACCGCACGCCATATGAAGTGTGGGAAAGCAAGATAAACGGAAGCAGGCAGGACGATAACCCTGCCATGATGTGGGGAAGACTGCTAGAGCCTGTCGTAATTAAACACTTCGAGAACTCGAACGGTGTTGAGGTTTACGACAATAATAGATTGTACTCGTCGGATGTTGAGTTTTTGAAGTGCCATCCCGACGGTCTATATATGAAGAATGGTGTATTACACCTTCTCGAGGTTAAAACGTTAAGCAAGGCTGCCTATTACCAGTGGGATGGCATGCCTTTGGAGTATTACTGTCAGGTTCAGTATAATATGTTTTGCACCGGTGCAAGGAAAGCGGTGCTGGCATATTTGGTACTAGATAGCAGATTTTACGGCGAGATAGCCGTTGATTACGATGAGGAATTTGTTCATAAACAGAACGAATACCTAATAGATTGGTGGAATGAGTATGTAGTGGGAAAGAAAGCACCGCTCAAGGTGCTGGCGGACTACGAGAATTCAGAACCAAACGGGCTTGTTCAAATCGAAGCCACCGATGAGGTTAAGGAGGCTATCGACAGGATAAAAGACCTCAAAGAGCGAATCAAAATGCTCGAGGAAGAAAAGGATAAACTTGAGGAACAGGTTAAGCTGCATATCGGGGAGGCCACAGATTTATACGACGGCCTTACCCTTATTGCCACGTGGCGGAGCTACACGAGCGCACGGGTGGATACCAGAAAGCTCAAAGAGGAATACCATGACATCTACCTAAAGGTAGCAAAGGAAATCAATGCGCGCAAATTCATTCTTAAATAACTAAACCTTTAAAACTATGAATGAGATTAAAAAAAGCGATGCTTTAGCCTCGATGCAGGCGAGCATACAAAAACAAAATCAGGCAGCAGACCTTAACAAGTACCTGCAAAGCGATGCGGTAATGAATAGACTGCAAAAACTGGTAGGGGATAATGCCGAGCAGTGGGTGTCAACCATACTGCATATTGCCAATTCCAACAAGCAGCTACAGCAATGTGAGCCTAAGAGCATTGTTGCTGCAGCGGTGCAGGCAATTGCATTAAGGCTTCCAATAGACGCTACATTGGGCTATAGCTACATCGTACCATACGCCAACAAGGCGCAGTTCCAAATAGGTTACAAGGGGCTTATCCAGTTAGCCCTTCGTTCAGGGCAGTACCGTACCATTAACGTGTCAACCGTATTTGACGGGCAACTGGTTAGCCATGATATTCTTACCGGGGAAGTTACCTTACAAAGTGAGCGTAGCGGTAACAACGTGGTAGGTTACGTTGCCTACATAGAACTGGTAAACGGTTTCAGGAAGGCTATGTACATGACGGTTGAGGAGGTAACAGAGCATGCCAAACGGTTTAGCAAGATGTACGGCAAGGCTGACAGCCTATGGGTGAAGAACTTCGATGGCATGGCACAAAAAACCGTACTCAAGCGGTTGCTTAGTAAGTACGGGCTGCTAAGCGTGGACATGCAGCGGGCAATCAAGGTTGACCAAGCGGTTATAGAAAGTTTAGAAAACGGGGATGATGATATTATTTACATTGATAACCCAGAAAATGATAACGATAATGAAGCTGGAAATGAGTAATAACGAAAATTACCGTGTGGCAGGCATAGACCTGCCATGCGGTTGCTCGTGGTGCGAGTGCTACGACCCATTAAATACAAATACGCACTGCGATAGCGACTACGCCTACGCCGTATGCGACGGCTACCAGAGCGAGAAGGAGGTAGATGATAACGGACGTAAAAAGGTATTTCCGTATGACTACTAATATTCTTGAGAAGACGCTCGAAACTAATAGGGAGCAGTTCATAGATGAGCTGCTTAGCGCAAGAACGAGGCATATGGTTCCAGAGCTAAATGATACGGTTAGCGAGTTTCCAGATAACCACTTCCGTTTAGCACTCGACGCCGTTAAGCTATCCTATGAGGATGCCATATCGAGAAGCAGGGCGCAAGGAATCGTGCTTAAACGGTTCGCCTGTTACAAATACCTGCGACGCATGGGCTACCAGACCACCCATATCGGCAGGCTATTCTGCCATGACCATGCGTCTGTAATATATGGTGTAAAAAAAATAAATGAACTTATAGAAACAGGTTACACACCTGTTATAGAGTTAAATGATAAAATTGAACACCTATTTAACGTAACCAAATATGATAAGGTATAGGGTAACACGGGGAAAAGATGTAGCCACGTTTAGCAATGCGAGGGACGTTGCGATGTATATAGGTAGCCATTACGGAAACGTGGCGACAGAATTTGGGCTACGCAAGAAGCAATCAGCGTACATCAACGGCTACTATATCGAGAAGGTAACAAAAGCTAATAAAACTAAAAACGAAAAGCCATGAGAGAAATAGGAGTAATTCTACTGTATGCCATTCCGCTTACCGTGGTGGCAACCGCTGTCGGGGTAATGGTATTTAAGAGGTTGTTCGTCGTGAAAAAGGAGCGATGCAATACCTACTTCGAGATTGGCGGGATAAAAACCACCCTCGATGACGCATTAGGCATCCAGAAGGAGATGGCAAGGCATGGTTATAGGCTACCCATTTACAGGGTGGTTAATAACAAGGTCGTGGGCAAAATACGTTACGGGATGTAAATATTTCCAAAAATGTGTTGACATTAAAAAATATATTGCTATATTTGCTTCAGAAATCCGCCAAGGTATGACAGCAGAACGTATTGAAATAAAATACTCCCAAATTCCGGGGAAAGTCGTGGGGCAAAATTCTCATTACCTTGGCGGGTATGTTTTAGCCTCACGGCTTTTCATTTATGCCAAAATCAAACATATTTATGAGTGGTAATAGCTTTGTGAACAGGCTCGATTTTGCCATTGAGGGTAATGCTGGCAGGCTAAGGCCTACCCACATAGCTCTATATACGGTAATTCTTAGGCACTTTGAGCGCAATAACTATCCCGAAACCTTACCGCTACCATCGGATATGGTAATGGCAAGGGCAGGCATCATGAACGGCAAGACATTCCGCAAGACTATTTCAGAACTTGAGCAGTTTGGCCTGATAAAGGTAATTGAGAAGGCTAAAAACCAGCATATGACCATCGTGGTAGGTTTAAATCATCTGCCTGACCATCTGCCTGACCATCTGCCTGACCAAAAATTGGATAGGCAGAATGTGCCTGACCATCTGCCTGACCAAAAATTGGATAGGCAGAATGTGCCTGACCATCTGCCTGACCATCTGCCTGACCATCTGCCTGACCAAAAAATGGTCAAGCAAATTGAATTTAACGAAACCGAAAATAATTTAGAAACCGACGGATATATTAGTAATATTGGGCAATGCAGCGATTTTGACGCTTCGGGCGAAAATCTGCCTGTCCAAAATTTGGACAAGCAAACTGACATATATATATTATATAATAATAATAATATATATAATAATAATAATAATATAAATAATAAAAATATATGTCGGATTTCGGAAAAAAATGAAGTTGAACATAAACCTAAACCACGGAAAAAAGAAAAAAGAGACGGCAGTTTCGAAAGGTTCTGGAGCATCTACCCAATGGAACGTCATAGCAACATGAAGTACTGCCGCGAATACTGGTATAATAAACTGACCGATGAGGAAAGGCAAGCCATTATCGATAGGTTACCCGCCTACATTTCATCGGTGAGCGAAACCAAGTACCTTAAACTAACCGAGTTCTTCTTCAAAAACCAGAAATTCCGTGATGAGGCGTTCATGCACGCTGGAATTAACGGAAATGGGAAAAACGGCAGCTGGGCAAATGGTAAATTAACCGAGGTTAAAGACCTTCGCACGCCAACCAACTATAGCGAGGCGATTGCCAAGATGAACTACTGCCAGAGGAACAACATACCACAGAGCGAGTGGAAGAAAATCGATTGGACTAAAATTGACCTAAACCAATACAAATCTTAAAAATATGGAACGAATAGCATACAAACCTTACCGAATGGACGTCGCTAAGAGGGCGTTTATTGAAATCCTGAAGATGTACACAGGAGGGAAATACGACGGAACGCTGGAAAGTGAAATCGAGCTGCTAATACGTTGGACACACGCCTGCAGCAATGAGATTATCATACCGAGTAAAAGCTTGCTGGTAATGGGAGCGCCTGGCGTGGGTAAGACCACGCTGGTAAAGGCATTATGTGGTTACTCGCTTATAGATGACATTCGGGGCATATACAGGGGGCAACTGGTGGATATAACCCTGCGCTACTCGACGGCGAGGCAGGTGGCAACGATAGCGGCGACAAACATCGAAAGGTTCGAGAAGTTAGGGAAGATGCACAACACGCTAGTGGTGGATGACATCGGAACGGAGAGCATCGTTAACAACTATGGGAATGTAATTGATTGCGTGGCCTACCTGATTGAGGAACGCTACAGCCGAGGACTGCTAACCGTTCTTACCACGAATCTGATGCTGGAGCAGATAACGCAGCGTTACGGGGCGAGGGTGTTTAGCCGAATTATGGGCGAATACATCCACATAAACATCAACGGCAATGATAAGAGGTTGCCGTTCTGAAATCGTTAAACTAAACAAAATCTAAATCGATTTAGATAACCTATGTCTAACATAAAAAACATAATGCCATGATTACATTTAGCAAAAATGAAATCGAACTATACGCCGAGACAATTGCTGAGCGGTTTAGGCGTGATGCCCGTGGTGATGGTGAATACGAGTACGAAATAATCATCGAAGAGGAAATCCCTATCAAGCTGCTGGTAACTATATACGCAGCATACGGTAACAGGGTGGAAATAAGCCATAACGTGAACGGTATAGATGAAACAGAGCGCTATTGCGAGCTGTCATCTATAACCATTAAGGATATCGAGGTGCGAATATGCGAGTTAAGCATTACTGACATCACCAACGCCGACGAGCTGGAAAGGGCAATAAATCGGAAAGTTATTCATTAGCATGTAAAGCCTACGGCAATGCCATAGTTCCGAAGGTGGCTTATGCCATATTCAAGGCGATAGAGAAAATTTAACGTGAAATTATAAGTAGAACCTTTAAAAAAATTGAATTATGAAATTAGAACTAATAATTTACAGCGCACTTTGTGAAACAAGCGTATTTACTATAAATGGTATAAATGCTGACTATCATGATTTTGGTGAAAAATATGATAGAGATTCAGGAAACGCAGAAGATTACGCTTGTAGCAATATGCAATTTACTGGATATCAATCAACACCGGAAATTTTAGAAAAGTATAAAATTACCGAAGAAGAATATCAAGAAGTGGTATCAAAACTTGAAGAGGGACTTTCTTTCGGTTCTTGTGGGTGGTGCGTCTGATATTTGTAAAATAATGAGAATTAAAAAGTACCTATGAGTTTAGTAAAGGATGAAGTATTTTTGTATTTGTATTGGTGTAAGAATAAACAAAAAAATCAATGCGTAAAAATATGCAGAAAAGATTATTAGAATTACGAAAGGCATTACGCAAATACTGTGTTATGTGCCATTTTGATTATCAAATTCACTTGTTTGACTTGTGGCTGAACAAATATATGAGCATTGGATTTGCTGTGCTTACGTTTGATAATTGTGAAAATGATAGAAGTTTATTAAGTGTATCTTGGCAGCCACA
>Ga0123519_10003562_pt1 | contig 25716 bp, 19 predicted proteins | sample YelNatPaOPRAMG02_FD_87396 | JGI IMG/M metagenome (GOLD analysis project Ga0123519, IMG submission 87396) | Hot spring microbial communities from Yellowstone National Park - Yellowstone National Park OP-RAMG-02 (version 2) | ecosystem: Environmental > Aquatic > Thermal springs > Hot (42-90C) ...
GAAGAAATTTCTGGAGATTGTGAAAAAGAAATAAAGGGGTTTATCTTCTCAAAAAAAGATTCTCTGGAGATCCAAAAAGAACTTGATAATATTACAGAAGCTATGAGAGAAAAATATGAAGAGAAATTTTCTTCGGTTGTTATCTCTGAGGCAGTTAAAGGTATTGTTAAAAAATTGGTAAGGAAAGAAGCCATGTTGGGAAGGAGGATTAGTGGGAGAGCTCTTTCGGAAATAAGACCAATAGAGATGGCTGTTGGGGTTTTACCAAGGACTCATGGTTCTGCAATTTTTCAACGTGGACTTACACAAGTATTGAGTACTGTAACACTGGGCTCTACAAGATTTGAACAGACACTTCAAAGTCTCGCGGGAGAAGAAACGCGGCGATTTATGCATCACTATAATATGCCTGGATATGCAAGTGGTGAAATAGACCCTAAAATATATATCCCTTCAAGGCGTTCTATTGGGCATGGGATGATTGGAGAAAAAGCACTAAAAAGAATGGTTCCTCAGCAAGATGTGTTCCCTTATACTATTAGAGTTGTTTCTGAGGTTCTTTCTTCGGATGGTTCTACATCGATGGCATCTGTATGTGCCTCAACATTAGCACTAATGGATGCCGGGGTTCAAATAAAGGCTCATGTTGGGGGGATTTCTACTGGTTTAATCTATAATAGTGAAAAAGAATATGCTTTATTGATAGATATTAGTGGAATTGAAGATGGCTGCGGTGATATGGATTTCAAGGTCGCTGGCACGACAAACGGTATTACCGCTATTCAGTTAGACAATAAAATTGGAGGAGTACCAGTCTTTGTATTAAAAGATGCTATTTCAAAATCAAAAGAGGCTAGGCTGGAGATAATAGAAAAGATGAAGGAGGTAATCCCAGCACCTCGTAAAACTCTTTCTAAGTACGCTCCGAAGATTTCTACTATAAAGATTAATCCGTCCAAAATAGGAGACCTGATTGGTCCTGGTGGAAAGGTGATAAAAGGTATCATAGAGGCAACTGGTGTTGAAATTGATATACAACAGGATGGAACTGTGGCTATTGCATCAACCGATGAAAAAATGAGGAAGGAAGCCGAGGAGATGATTTTAAATATTACAGAAGAACCAGAATTGGGGAAGGAGTATGATGCCAAGGTGGAAAGGGTTGAGAGCTACGGTATTTTTGTAAGCGCAAGTAAAGCAATATTTGGACTTGTTCACATAAGTGAGATTATAGATGGATTTGTTCCTGATATTAAGAAGATTTTTAAGGTGGGCGATAAAGTTAGGGTAAAGCTTATTGGTATTGACGATAAAGGGAGGCTTACTTTTACAATGAAAGGAGTCAGTGGCAATGATGAGTTTAAAAAAAGGATAGAAGAACTTTCTTCAAGGACTTCGAGAAAAGGTGGACGTGGATCTTATCGTATGCCAATAGGCAAATCAAGATTTCCCCGGTACAAAAAGGGCTATTAGCTATTCGAAGTTTCATAAATGTTTTTTGTTTGCATCTTTTTTGTACCTTCTGATATGGATATATGTAGTGGGTATGTATGAATTTTTATCGAAAAAGGAAGGAAAGATTACGGTGAAGAAAAACATTTTATAAAAAATTTGCCCATAAAAGTATATTTGGAAAGATACAAGGATTAAAAACAATAATATTTTATTGATAGCTTTTGGCAGAAACCTGTTGATTAAAACAGGGAGAAAAATGGTATCCTTACGCAAAAGAGTCATAGGTGATATTTTTTAATTTATCGTGTTTTATTATAGATTGAGTTGAAGCGAGTATCTTTTTGTTGTGAAAAGAAAACTGTTATGAAATAAAATTTCATTGAAAAGATTTACAAAATTGATTAATTTTTGGTACACTTCGATTAGATTGAAACTAAACAGTGAGCAAAGAAAAGCAATACTGCATGAAAAAGGGCCTGCTATTGTAATTGCTGGTGCTGGTACTGGAAAAACGCGTGTTGTTACAGAGCGAATTGTTTATTTGATAAAAAAGCGGAAGGTAAAGCCTGAGGAAATTTTGGCTGTTACCTTTACTGAAAAAGCGGCTGGTGAAATGCTAGATAGGGTTGATAGAATGTTGCCGTATGGGTATGGGGATTTATGGATTTTGACATTTCATGGACTTTGTGACCGCATACTCAGAGAAAGTTCTTTACACATAGGGATAAACCCTGGTTACGAATTGATGGGTTATCCTGAACAGTTGGCCTTCTTAAGAAAGCATCTTTTTAAGGAGTTTAAACTTTCCTATTTTAGGCCGTTGAATAACCCCTATAAATTTATTGATGCACTTATTAAATACGTTTCCAGGCTTCAGGATGAAGACGTTTCTCCTGAGGAGTTTCTTGCTTTCGCCAAAAGTAAACAATCAAAATTAAGTAGTGGGGATGAGGCAGAGAAGATAGAAGAGGAAAAAATTCTTGAATTAGCAAACTTTTATATAGATTATCAACGTTTAAAACTTAAAAATAATAAGTTAGATTTTGGGGATCTTCTTTTTTATACCTTAGACCTTTTTCGAAAAAGACCAAACGTGTTAAAGGAATACCAAAAAAGGTTTAAGTACGTAATGGTTGACGAATTTCAAGATACAAACTACATACAGAACGAGATCGCCATGCTTCTTTCTGAGCCTGAGAATAACATTATGGTTGTAGGGGACGATGACCAGGCTATATATAGATTTAGAGGGGCATCTGTCTCCAATATTCTTCAATTTCAGGAGAAGTTTCCTGATGCTAAGGTTATTACATTAAATAAAAACTATCGGTCACTTCAGGATATTTTGGATGGGGCTTATAAAGTAATTAAAAACAACAACCCCTATAGATTGGAAGTGAAAGCGCGGGTAAACAAAAAGCTGCAATCGATGATAGATAAAAAGAGGCGGAGTGAAAAAAGCAGAAACAAAGGGAGAAGTTTGGAACTTTTTCCTGAAGATGTGAAGAGAAAAGATTCTGCGGTAGAGGTTTATAGGTTTAGTAGAGATTTTGATGAAGCCGATTTTATTGCACAAAAAATAATGCAACTTAGTGGGGCATCTCCTACTTCTCACAAAAAGAAAAATGAGAAAATAGATCTTGAAAATATTGCTGTTCTTGTTCGAGCACACGACCACTTGACCCAAATTGTCCAGCGGTTGAGATTCTATGGCATACCTTATCAATTTGGAGGGACTACAGATCTTTTTAGTAGACCAGTGGTTAAAGATATAATGGCTCTCTTAAGGGTTGTAAAGGATCCAACAGATGATGTGTCTATGTATAGGGTATTGACTTTTTCTTGTTTCGAGTTGACCTCTAAGAGCTTAATTGATTTGACTAATAGAGCTGGGTATCTTGGCATCCCTCTTTACTCACTTGTTAATAGATTTATTGCGGAAGAATGTGACGATGTGACGCAAAAAGATATGAAAATCAGATACGGTTCTAGAGACAATTTTTTAGAAAACAATGGGATAAATAACCAAAAAGCCAATGATTTAGAAAAAAAATCTGGGGAACGTTTTGATAATATGATCTCAAAAGAAGGACTCATTAGACTTAAAAGTTTTTTTAACTATGTGGATAAAGCAAGAGAGAAAATGGTTAGGTATCATGGCATCTCAAATGAACTGTTTAACTTATTGAAGCAGATAGACTTTATAAGTTACCTGGAGGAGAAGAAAAGGGATGCCGATTCGATTGCTTCACTGTATGAGTTGCTTACCGTTATTCAGCAGTTTGAGTATGAGGGTCCCTTCACATTGTCTGAGACGGTTGAGTACCTTGAAAATCTTGAGGCTCTTGGAGGGGTAGAGCAAAGGGAGGTCGAAAGTTTTCCTAGAAGGGGAGTTCAGTTGATGACCATTCATGGGGCAAAAGGACTTGAATTTGATGCAGTGATAATACCATGCCTAGTTAACGGGAGGTTTCCATCAAGGAGTCGTGAAGACCCGATATCTATACCAGATGAAGTAATTAAAGAGATTTTGCCTGAGGGAGATGAAAAGATTCAAGAGGAGAGGCGTCTTTTTTATGTTGGTATGACAAGAGCAAAAAAGAAAGTGGTACTAACATTTTCAGACTATTACGCTGATGGAAAGCAGCTAAGACAACCAAGCATATTTCTCTATGAACTTTTTGGGGAAAAGGTAAGAGATCTCCCATACGAAGAAAGGGTTGAGAATTTAGGTGAGGAAGAAACACTGAGTGTGGAAATAGTAAAAGAAGATTTTTCCCCCTCACTTAATGTTGTTAGTGTAAGCCAGTTGAATGAGTATAAAAAGTGTCCGAAACAGTACTATTTTAAATACATACTTAAACTTAAGACGCCGCCTTCTGCAACTATGAGCTTTGGAAACACCATTCACGCTACGCTAAAGAAGTTTTTTGACCTTCAAAGAAGATATATTTTGGGAGGAATCTCTTCCCCCCCAACGCTTGAAGATCTCTTGAAAATATATGAAGAGAACTGGATAGGTGCCGGCTATAGAAATCTAATTTACGAAAAAAACAGAAAGAAAATAGGAATGAAAGCTCTCGAAACTTTCTATAAACAATTTTATTTACCTGACAGCTTTCCAATAAAGTTAGAAGAACCGTTTCGAATTAAAATAGGAGACATTACTCTACTTGGAAGAATCGACCGTATCGATATGATTGATAGAGAGAAAAGGTTTGTAAGAATTATTGACTACAAAACTGGGGGAGATAAAGAAGCATTATCTGCTGAAGAAAAAATGCAATTGGTAGTTTATGGTTGGGCTGTTAAAGAACATTTCGGCTGGATGCCTAAAGCTCTTTCCATCGTTAGAGTGGAAGAGGGGAAAGAATTAAATGTGGAATGGGAAGATAGTCTTGTTGACAAGGCAAAAAAGTTTGTGTTAAATACAGTTGAGGAGATTGGGAAGAAGGGATTTTTTGCAAAGCCTGGATTTCAATGTCAGTATTGCGATTATAGGAATATATGTAATTGGGCAAAGAGGTAAAAGTGTGATAGAATATAAATATATGTTAAAGAGATTGTAGGAGTGAAAGGTAGAAAAATTTTGACATACTTTATCGTTTTAATTGCTTCTTTTGGGATTTTTTCCGTGTTGAGTGTCAAGGGGGCTGAGGCTGCTGTCGAGCCCGGTACGGGAGGTGGAGGTGTAGTAAAAAAGTGTCAAAATGATTTTGATGAGTGTGTCTTTAATGAGAAAATGTGTCCAGGTTATCCTAAAACATGGTGGCAGAGGGATGATTGTGTATATTACTCTCCTTTATTAGTAGGCGTTTGTAATGCTGATGCTAATGATTACGAAAAGGAGTGTACAGAGAATAAAGGGGAGATTAAACTGAGCGTAGATGTCGGTGGGGTTTGTGTTTGGGGTACAGATCGGCCATCAGATGATATAGTTGATAGTTTGAAGTGCTTTGATAGGCCATTGTTGGCGTGCAGTTGTGGAGATAAAGGTTGTCCTCCTGGTACAATTCCAAATCCCCTAGACCCAAATTGCGAAGGAGGGAAAAATACTACGTTGGGTTATCTTATTGGGCGCGTACTCCCCTTCATACCGGTAGCATTAGGAATAGTTTTACTGATAATGATCATAATTGGTGGGTTGAAAGTTGCTACTGCTGGTGATAATGAAGAGGCTAAAAAGAAGGGGCTTTCTACAATTACCAATGCTTTAATTGGGGCAGGAATACTGCTTTTGGCTCTTGTAATAGTTGCCTTGCTTGAGGCCATATTTAAGGTTAAAATATTGTATGGATTAAATATTGGTTAAAAAATATTGGACCAACATGGTAAAAAAGATAGTTTTTATAAATTTATTTTTAATTACACTTTTTGTTTTTGAAGCGTTTATAAGCCTCTCTTTGGCAAGTTGTAAGATAGATGTTGAACAACTTTTTCCGGTTGATAAATGTGTCGATAAAGACGATATGTATCATGCTTGCATGCAAGCTAATGTGAATACCCCAGATATTACTATCCAAAAGCACGAGAAAAACTTTGAATATTATGTTAGTAATGCGTTGTATAAATGGACGACGAATGCATTTTATTATGCTAAAAACGTTTTTGAAACATGGGGGGGAAGAAGTGGAAAAAATTTATTTGTATTTTCCCCAAAGGTTGATAATACTCTCCAAGATCAGTTAGCCCGTGAACTGGGGTTGAGTGATATTTCTGTAAAAGGGGTTTTTTCTACTGCTAACTTAAATAAAATTGTCCAAATTGTTCTTCTAATTGGCCTTAGTTTGTTGGGAGTATTTTTTATTATTATGCTTATAACGGCTGGTATTAAATTTATGTCTGCTGGGGAAGATGAGAATAAAAGGAAGTCTGCTATAAAAAGAATAATGAGTGCAATTATCGGAATTATAATTGTATTAGCCTCTTTCCTCATCTTATCAATATTTTTCAGTTTCTTTGGTATAAGTCCTTTTAAAAAAGAGCAGCTAATCCCTGTAGAGTGTTCTGGATTAAGTGGGGAGGCGTTAGACAGGTGTAAAGAGCTCTTTGAGCAACAGTAACCTCCACCTCCATAACTCAAACGGAGGCAAACATATATAGAGTGTCTTGCATTTTGTTTTTGAGAATTGTAATATATACTTGATACTTGAATATAAAAGGGTTAGAAATGAAAAAAAACAAAATTTTATCTATAACAGCAATATTTACTGTTATTTTTTTAATTTTTGGGTTTAAAGGTACGTTGATGGCTTTGGAGTGTCCTCCATGGCTTCCTTCATATTTGTGTGATGCACAAGGGAACATTTTGCTAGATCCCAACACTGTTATCCGTATTGCTTTGTACCTTGTGATTGTAGCCGCTATTATTTGGACGCTGTGGAATATTATTGTTGCAGGATTTAATTGGGCGGCAAGTGGTGGAGACGAGGAAAAAAGAGGAAAGGCGACAAAACAAATAATCAGTGCTTTGGTTGGATTGGTGATAGTGGCGATTTCTTTTACAATTCTCTCTTTGGTAGTAAGCCTTTTTACAGGAAGTACTCAAGGACTTAAACTTGGCATTCCATGCATTAATGATAAAGGAGAAGCTGGACTTTGGATTCCTGAATATGATAAAAACAAAAACGGAGAAATCGATAAGGATGAGTGTCAAGCAGTTAAATAGATTTAAATAAAAGAAAAATGAAATGGTAAAGAAAAAACTAAAAATTCTCAAAATTTTAGGAGCAATGGGAATAATTACTGTGTTTTCTACGGTTCCTGCAGCAGCCGCAGTAGAGTGTCCTTCATGGTTACCTGCACAGCTTTGTGGTACAGGTGGAAAGTTTTGGGATTTACAGGCAATTGTTAGGACAGTTTTATATTTGTTAATAGCCGCAGCTATCTTGTGGTCTTTGTGGAACATTATCCAAGCAGGTCTGAAATATAGTGGTGCTGGAGATGACAGTGAGAAGAAAAAGAAAGCTGCACAAAAAATTATTGCTGCTCTTATTGGGCTGATTATAGTTGTTGTTTCTTTCACCATTCTTACTTTGGTCGGTGGTTGGTTTGGCGCAAAACAACCAGCGCAGGTCGGAATCCCTTGTGTTGCAGATGACAAGAGAGACGGGGCACAAGATAACGTAACTCAAGTTGGCGTTCTCCTGAAAAGAACTACTTCTAATGATTTTGGTTGTAAAACAGATACAAACGGGTTTGTATGCGTAGATACGTCACAAGATCCACCACAGTCAATAGATTGTACTCCGACGTTGTGGTAATTTGATTGTTTTGTAAAGATATGAATATATTACATATATCTGATGTACACCTGGGTGCGAAGTTTGCGACTTTGGGGGAGAAAGGGGGAGAACAAAGAGAGCGGCTAGCTGGGGTATTCAAAAAAATACCCCAGCTAGCCGCTTCTAATAACGTAAAACTTGTTGTGATTCCTGGTGACCTTTTTGATTCGCCCTATCCTGCTAGCTTGCAAATTGATGTTGTTAAGTCTGTTATAGATTCATTACTAAGAAAAGGTATTTGTGTGGCTATCTCTGCAGGAACACATGACTATTTAGCTCCTGGTAGTATCTATCTTTCAGACACACTTAAAATCGATTCCGAACTTTTACATATATTTGATAAACCAAGACCTTCTATGCATATTTTCACTCGAATAGGTGTGTGTGTATCTGCGAGGAGTCTTGATAGTAATAGATCTCATACTTCTCCATTTGCTGACTTAAATATTGATAATAAGGTTGGAGTTAATATTGCAATGGCTCATGGATCTGTTTTGTTGCCAGGATTAAAGATAGCAGATGATGATTGGCCTATAAAGTTAGAAGATATTCAATCATCCAACTTTTCATATGTTGCTTTGGGCCATTGGCATAGTATGAAAGAAATTGTTAAAGGGAAAGCTTGGTATTGTGGTTCTCCAGAATGGGTAGATATTGACCAGAGGGGTAGTGGAAGTGTTCTTATTGTGAGCGTAGAAAAAACAGGTACTGTTGTTTCACCTATATCTGTAGGATCTACAATGTTTGACAAGATAGAGATTGACACTGGTGTCTGTCTATTAATTGAGACCTTGAAAAATAAGATCCTTGTTGGTGCTAATAAAAATTTAATTAGAAAAGTAGTTTTGAAGGGTATTAGACCTAAATCATTAGTTTTTGATGTGCGACAGCTTGAATCAGAACTTTCTAGTAATTTTCTAAGTTTAACGATTGAAGATCAAAGTGTCTTGAGGGTTGATAAGTCAGTTGCACAGGAAGATACGGTCGTGGGAAGATTTGTTAAAAAAATGGAAGAGAAGATCTCTTCAGCGCGAAGTGAAAATGAGAAAAAGGAAATCGAAGAGGCTATGTGGATTGGAGCTAAACTTCTGAAAGGGGAAGAAGCAGGCTTATGAATCTTAATTAAACGACTGAGATGTATTTGAAATGTTTGTTTCTTTTTATATTTTAATGCCCTAACTTCTTTTTGTTTATTTCCTTTTTTGACTTATTAAAATTTAAAGTTACATTTTGAGATTTGTGCCAAAATAGTTCTTAGGTTTTGTTTCTCTTTTTTCCCTTTTGTTTCTTTTTTTCCCGTAAAGTATCTGAGAAATTTAGAGCTTTGGGCATCTTACACTTTTTTACCTAGATGGTCTGGCATTTATCTTTGTTTAGTGTAAAATTCTAAAACAGATGATAATCACAAGGCTTATTGTAAAAAACTTTAAAAGATTTACAGATAAAGAGCTGACCTTTTATCCGGCAATTAATATTATTCACGGGAAAAATGAACAGGGGAAATCTACGCTAGCTGAGGCTTTGCTTATGGCTCTTTATGGAAATCCTTCTGTTCATAGTCAGGTTTTTAACAAATTGTATACTCCATGGCAGGTCAAAGGTGATACAGTTATCTCAATAGAATTTACCGAGGGCGGCAAAAAGTACTTGATAGAAAAAAACTTTACTAGTCATAAATTTTTAATGAAAAATCTACAAACCCATCAAATATTTGAAAATTATGCAACAGATATAAAGCGTTTTTATAACATTTTCGGGATGCAAGATGTAAATCTCTATAAATCGACTGCATACATTACTTACGAGGAGTTAACAAAAATCCATGAAACTAAATCTTTAGAGCAATCCATCAGAGAAGCGATTGTTGGAATTGGCGGTGTTAAGGTTAGTGACGCTATAAAAATACTGGATAAGGAATTAAATGAGCTAAATAAGGGGCTTTTTGCCCCTGCGAAAGTTCCGGGGATAATAAAAAATTTGACAGAAACGATTAAGTCTAAAGAGGCAGAATTGTCAGAAAAAAGAGAGATTTTTGAAAAAGTAAAAAAAGCTGCTGAGGAAAAAAAGAGTTCTATAACAAAGAGTAAAAAGATAGAAAACGAGATAAAGAAGCTTGAAGAAGAGATTAAGAACTACGATCTTCTAAAATCTGCACAGAAGGAGTTGAAAAACCTTACAGAAAAAATTGATGCGTTAGAAAAGGATATTCAAACGGTTAAAAAGATTCAGGATGAAATAAATCAAAAGATTGAAATCCAAAATAAATATAGCATCTTTAAGGGGGCGAATGTGCAGGAAATTAAAAGGAAGCTTTCTGAAATAAGGAAAGCACGAAGTTATTTGGATGCTCAACTTCGAAAAAAAGAAATTGAGCCTGTCTTTGAGAAACCGAAGATTGGTGTTTTTGAGTATCTCTTTGCTGGCGGGGGTATTTTATTTAGTTTGATTTTTGGGTTAATTTTCAAGAGCTTTTTGTTGTCATTTTTGCCAGCATTTATTGGCTTTTTGATTTCTGCAATTTATTATGGTTATAAAATGGTTTCTTTTACTTCTGAAACAGCAAGAAAACAGGAAGAAGTTAAAAAGCGGGTTGAAGAAACTATTGAAAAAATAAAAAGACTTGAACAAAAGGAAAAAGATATTCTTTTAAGATTTGGCGCTAAAACATTTGATGATTTTATAATGAGGGTAAACAGATATGAGAGTCTTGTTGCTCGCATTGAAGAGTTAAACAGGTCTCTTGAAACATATCTTAAAGGTAAAACACTTAGTCAATTGGAGGAAGAGCAAGTGAAGCTATTTACAAAAAAGAAAGAGATAGAAACATCTAAGCTTACTGATAAAGTAAGGGCAGCGGATATGCCTGAGGATGTTTACTATAAGAAAAAATACCAGCTTGAAACATTACAGTACGAACTTAGAGATCTCAGCGAGAGAAAGGGTGCAAGTGAGGCAAGGGTAAAAGATGCTTCTGTCTCTATTGATGATATTGTAAGGTTGGAAGAGGAAATAGAAAGTTTCAGAAGGGAGCTTTCTTATTACGAAAGAAAGGCCCGTGTTCTTTCTATTTCTAAAAGTGGTATTGAAGAAGCTGTGGATGAAATGGTTACACACAGCTCAGCCATTATTTCAAAGGGGATTGGGGAAATAATTAGCATTATAACAAAAGGTAAGTACACATCAGTAAAACTGACTCCAAAATTGCATATCGAAGTGTATTCAAAAGAGAAAAATGGTTGGGTTGTTCCAGATGACGTGTTGTCACGAGGTACAATCGATCAAATATATTTTGCTTTTAGACTATCATTACTTCGTGCTGTTTCAGGTGGAAAAGGAATACCTATTATCTTAGATGACCCATTCCTGACGTTTGATGAGGAAAGACTGGCGTCTACAAAAGATATTCTTGATATTTTTGCTAAAGAGCATCAGATATTTATCTTCACTTGTAGAGGAGAGTACAACAGTTGGGGAACATTGATAGAAATATAAATTTAAGTTTTATTCCTATTATTAATGACTCGATTAGTGGTAAAATATAAATGTGGTGTGTAGAAGTATAAACATTTTCTGCAAAAAGGTGGTTGCCACTTTTTGTATGGTTGTGTTGTTTTTCGGCATTTTTAATAGAAATTCTTCACAAAAGATATTTATAGATGCTCAAGATAGATCTCTGGAAGAAGTAATCAGAGAACTTGAGGAAAAACAAAAAGAAAAAGGAGAGAAAGAAAAATCGCTAAAAGATATTGAAAGTAAGATTTCTTTACTTGGAAGGAGAAGTGGTACTCTTGAAAACCAAATTTCACAGGTCCAGCGTGATATTGATGTTGTTAATGAGGAATTGAAAAAGTGTGAAGAAGAAATAAAGAAAAATGAGGAAAATATCAAAATTATTAGTGAAGGGCTAACAAAAAATATGGAAGATCTAAAGGAGATGGTGACTGCTCTCTATCAATTTTCTCAGGTTAATACTGTTGAGCTTATGCTTATGAGTGACGACATATCTTCTTTTCTTATAAAAAATGAACTTCAGAGCCAGAATATACGAAAGTGTAAAGATGAGATATTAAGGTTGGAGGAGGAATTTAAAAAATTGGAGGAGTTTAAAAAAGAACTTGATAATGAAAAAGCGACCTTTGAAAAGATAGCAAAAGATCTCGAAGAAGAGAAGAAAAAGCTTGAAAACGAGCTTGCTGACACAAAAAGGCAAATAGCTCTTAATACATCGCAGGCGAATATTCTGAGAGGACAAATAGCTCAATTGCAAAGTGCCATAGACCTTTTGGAGGAAGAACAAAAGCGTATTCTTGAGAAAGAACAGGAGCAGCTTATGCAAGGTGGAAATGGAGGGACTGAACCGCTTAAACCTGGCGATTACTACTTTCGGGTACGAGGCCGAGACCTTTATGATGGGCACGGTGTTGGTATGAGTCAGTGGGGTGCTTATGGAATGGCCCAAGCAGGGGAAAATTACCAGCAAATACTTACATTTTATTATACAGGAACATATATAGGTACAACAGCTGTTTCTTCTATCCCTGTTGTTGGATACGGTTATATGGATCTTGAGCATTACGTAGCAGGACTTGGTGAAGTTCCCGATAAAGCATGTGGAACAGAGGAACAAGTAGCAGGTAATCCACAAAAGTATGTTGTTGACAATCCAAACTCTGTTTGGGACTGTTGGCCTGAGGAAGCTATTAAAGCGCAAGTTGTTGCAGCAAGGACATATGCTGTTTATTATACCCATAATGGGAGTGGGCCTGCGATATGCACCACGGCAGCTTGTCAAGTTTATAAAGGTGGAGAAGGTAAAAGATGGGCTGTAGATGAGACATCAAAGCAGGTAGTTCTTTATAACGGATCTCCTATCGGGGCGTTTTACCACTCTTCTGCAAGAGGACATACCGAAGCAAATGAATATGTATGGACGGCTAATAAATACGGCGCAGTGGGATATGCAAGGCCTTATCTAAGAGGAGTAGATGATTCTGCTTGGGCGTACAGGAATAATTACTATAATTTGATTACAAGGACAAATGGCTATTCTCTTGAAGAATGGTCTTCAATTTTGGCTTCAAATGAAGATACTAATGTTGGAACGCTTATATCACTTTCAATAGAAAGAGGTAGCTCAAATAGGGCATGGAGAGTGCATCTTCATGGAACAAAAGGTGATAAAACTGTGGCTGGTTGGTATTTTAAAGCTATTTATAATGATTGGGTGTATAATCACAAACCACCTGAACAAAGAGACTATATCTACAGTACAGAATTTTTCTTTTTGAGGGTTGAGTAGGTCTTGAGAAATGTTGCCTTCTAATGAGACATAACCAGTGATAAGCGATAGTTTGTGAGTGCTAAAAAGAAATAGTTGTGTTAAAAGAAAGAATTTTTACCCACTACTAAATAATTTGAACATTCTATCATTTTGTGATACACTTCAAATTGTAGTGGAGAACAAAAATTACCAACCAATTTCTATAAATAGCCTTGAAAATAATTTTAAAGATTCTCAAATTGAAAACGAGACGTTGGCTGCTTTAATATTTACCCCCAAGACAATACGCTTTGAGAATCAAAACCCAGATGAGAAAATTTTACTTTTGGTAAGAGAACATCCAGCAGTTTTTGCTTGGAATGCCTTGATGACACTTTTTGGTATTTTTGTTCCTTTTGTACTAATTTGGACTTATAACTTCTTTTCAAGTAAGGGGTACCTTGCATTTACGATAGATACACAATGGTGGGTTGTTGGTATCATGTTGTGGTATCTATACTTGTTAAGTAACATATTTAGAAGATTCATAAGTTGGTTTTACAATGTAAACCTTATGACAAATGAGAGGTTTTTAGATCTAGATTTTTCTTCTTTTACCGATTATAGGGTGAAAGAGTGTTCAATCCTTAAAATTCAAGATGCAAAGGATATGCATACAGGGCCATGGCAAATGCTTTTTGATATGGGAGATATTGTAGTTCACACGGCCTCAGAAGATACACGGTTTGAATTGGAGAATGTACCTAACTCTTCAAAAGTTAGAGATTTCATAATGGATGTAGTTATTAAAGAGATAGAAAGACATAGAAGAACAGAGGAGGTAGTAAATGCCCCCTGAAATATCGCTCCAAAATGTAATGTCTGTTACAGAACTTTTGATGAAAGTTTTAGTGATGCTTTTGGTAATAGGGTTTGTGATATATGCACTTATTATATGGAGACAAGTAATATTAGCCTCTAAAGTTTTAAAGACAAAAGCAACTCAGTTGGTTAGGGTAATGGCAGCGATATTTGTTTTGGTAGTGATAGTAGTAAATATTATAATTTCTATTATTCTATGGATTTAACCTAAAGGCTTGATGTGGTCCTTTCCTACTTGATAACAAAAAGTGGAAAGTAGATAATATTAATAATGTGAGGCCAGCCAAAAGTTTTATTCCAAATAATGAAAAAGAACCAGAAATTATAAATATATATCGAATAGTAGGGAAAGGGGATACTCAAAGCGCTGTAAGTGTTGTTGTCCCTTCTATAGAACAAATTAAAGGTCTCACCAAAGGTGAACCAGTTCTTGTTATACTTGGAATTTTGAAATCTGAACAAGAAGTAGGTGCAGATAGGATACTTCCGGTGGCGTTGCAGAGAATATATGAGCTTTTCTGTGAGGATAAAGAAAAGTCGATTCTTAAAAGATTAAAAAAAATCGCTGAAAGTATACAACACATCCTAGCAGACCTTTTCTTTAAAGAGGGTGTTATTAAAGGTCCTTTTAATGTGGTTTTAGATCTTGCCACGATTTCCCTTGTCAGAGATGTGTACTACCTGTATGTTGATGGAAAGATAAGGGTTTGGATAATCAGAGGAAATAGGGTAGTTGAAATATCAAAAGTATATGCCAGTGGTGGGGAAAGGTTTAAAGGGAGTGGAAGATGGGTAAATGGTGATAAGTTAGTTTTAGCATCAGCGTATACTAAAGAAGTTGACTGGATAATTGATCAATTGAGAGATAACAAAATAACTCCTGTCAGTATTGAAAAGAGTGTAACAAATTTTGGGCCAGATGAGGGGGTTTTATTGCTTTGTTTTGGTGAAGAGGAGCACGGGAACTTTGAAGAGATAGAAAAGGAAAAGATATCTTCTGTAGAGAAAGTCGAAAAAGGTGTGGAAAATAAAGTCGCTTTTCTTCCCGAGGAAGGGGAAAAGAAAGAGGTTCTTAAAGATGATGTAGAACAAGAAAAAATTGTTTCTAGTTTAGAGTTAGAAGAAATTGGTGGAATGGCTGAGTCCAAGACCAATTTGTTAATTAAAGAAATTATGCTGAAAGCTAAATCTGTACTAAAGGGCGTGTTGAATCCTTTTTGGGGAAAAATAGATATTTTAAAAAGGAAGAAATTTAAAAATGAGAAAGAGGATAAAGAGAGTATCGATAAGGCTACCTCTTATCCTGTATGGCGTAAAAGGAGAAAAACAACGTTGTTTTTAAAAGATTGGACACAGTCTGTTGGTTTTTTCATTTCTAATATTTTTGGTTTTTTAACTAGGTTCAAAAAGAGGAGACAGATTGTTAAAAGTGGATTGACTGAAAAGAAACAGATGGTGAAAGGATTTGTTGGAATTTTGGTAATCTTATTTCTATGTTTTGTGATCGGGTTCCTCATTAATAAGTCATTTAAGGAAAAAAGTGCTGTTGAGAATTACAGAAAACAAGAGGAGGCGATCGATGCGGAGGTAAGGTGGTTGGAGGAGCATAAAAGTGATGCTTCAATAACCGTAGATGATAGGCTTTCTCGTGTTGATGGCGTGAGAGCATCGATCGCCTCCTTAAAAAATAACCCTCATGCTAATCAACAGAAAATAAATGACTTTATATTACGCCTTCAAAATGTAGAAGACTTTCTTACAAAAACAATTCCTATATCACAAATAGATGTATTAGCCGATTTTGCAATACAGTATAGCAGTGCAAACCCTGTTGATATAGATGTAAGGGGGTCTGAAGTTTTTGTCTTAGATGCTGCTTCCAAAAAAGTATATACCGTAAATCTTTTAACACATGAAGTAAATATTTTTGCAGAGTGTAATGAGTGTAACAATTTAGAAAAAATTGCATGGTCAGAAAATCACCTTTTTGTTTATGATTCAAAAAAGGGGTTGTTTGAAGTGTCTGAGGGGGGATCTTTTAAAGCAGTTTCTGGACTATCCCCATTTGGTGCTACTGTTGCAGAGCTTTCTACATATATGGATAATATTTACTTTCTTCTTCCTGATTCACGATCTATTATAAAATCTGTACCTGTTAAGGATGGCTATTCTGTAGGACAGCAATACAATAAGGCTGCTTTGCCCGTAGGCTGTGAAGATATGACAATAAACGGTTTTATATTTGTATGTACTGCAAATGGAGATGTGAAGAAGTTCGAACGCGGTGAAGAGAAACCCTTTGTTTTGTCGGGTTTAAGAAATAGGATTGGTACAAGGTGTTTAGTTGATACATACATACCAAAAGAAGAAGAGGAAAATTATATATATATCTTGGATTCGGACAATAAGCGTATCGTTGTTGTTGATAAAGACGCCTCTGATGGAAATGCATTTATTACTCAGTTGGTTTATCGGGGTGATCCTATGTGGTTTAAGAATATAAAAGAGATTTCCTTGACTGATGACAAGAGGGGAATTATTATACTCGATGGTTCTGCTATTTTAAGGATTGATATTACATATGTTTATGAGGTATCATTTAGGTAAATAATGTAAGGCAAATAATTAGTATCCAACATTTAACTTCCCCACAAAGCATTAATTAATTTTCATATTGTTTCATATTTGAGTGCTTTTTGTATCTCTCTTTTGATTTCCCTCTCAATAATTTGTTTTCTTTTATCGTATTTCTTCTTACCTTTCCCTACGCCAATCAAAAGCTTTGCAAGGTTATTTTCCCAGAAAAGTTCCAAGGGAACGGCAGTAATACCTTTCTTTTTGAGCTCTGTATCGATCCATCTTATTTCGCGCTTGTGTAAAAGGAGCCTCCTTGCCCTTCTGGAATCATAGTTAGTAATCTTGGCATTAGACGGAACCCCTATATAGGTATTCATAAGGAAGGCTTCTCCATTTACAACTTTTATAAATCCATCTACAATATTAGCCCTTTTTTCTCTTAGACCTTTAACTTCATAACCTTTAAGTTCTATTCCAGCCTTGATCTTTTTATAAATATCGTAGTGATAGGTGGCACCTCTGTTGATCGCTATAACAGATTTTGGCAAGGATTTCTTGCTTGACATATTATCCAGTTAAAATTTCTAGAAACTATTATACAGGAAAAATAAAACAGTCCACATCATAAAAGCTACTATTTTTCAGAATTTGAGACCTTTTTTACAAAAGAGGATAAATCAGACTACCGCTTACTGTGGAAGTTCTTTGTCCCCAAACCTGACCCTCTTCAAGCTTAAGAGAAAGTCTGTTAGGGCTACCCTCTATAGGGATTGTAAGTTAAGTTTTTTTCCATCTTTTATGGTTTTTCTTTCACCAGCCCAGCTACAAGCCTATCTACACCTTTTCTTATTTTCCCTAAGTAAACGCGCTTAACCTTAGTGGCTCTTCTTTGTGCGCCTAATACCATCAAAACCCTTCTTACATCTTCTTTGGTTAAACTACCCGCGGCTGCTTTTCGTATTAATTTTTTTTCTTCTTCTGTAAGAGTTCCGGCTTCTACAAGCTCAGCCATAAGGTCTTTCTGTTCTTCTGTAAGAGTAAAAGTTCCAGATTCTACTTGCTTTATAATGTTTATAATATCCCCTAGTATTTTCGCTTGATCTCCAAGCCTTTGTTGTGTTGTCTCATAATCTTCAGCTTTTATTAATACACCTCCGTATAAGATATAAGCTACAGCAACATTCTTTTCTGTGTCAATAATCGCAACGCCAAAATGATCATATTTAGCACCTATTTTTCCACCGAACGGCACTATAAATGCAGTCAAATTTGGAAAATTTTCTCTAAATTCTACGTTCCACGTAAGGCTGGTAGCTGCTGCCCAATCCAGGCAGTTTCCTCGTCCTTTTGATACCCGTTGTATACAGTCTTCTCCCATGATTCCCCTCACTAATCCTTCAGCCACAGATAATGAAACATATCCTTTACGCTTAGGATGTTGTGGAATTTCTTCTAGAATTCTGCTGAAATTAGCAAGAGCTGATTCAATATTATCACCTGTTCCTATTCCCTGTCGCCTTAATGTTGGGTTCAATTCAACACCTTTTGTCCCATCTGCATATTCAGTTTTTGAAACCGCAATGCCATGTGTTATCCATTTAATATAAGCTTGTATATACGGTGGAAGCGTTGTAGTAGATGGAACCAAAGACAATATTTGCTCCGGTGATAGCCTAAGTGTTTCCTCGCGTAATATCTCTCCGACCCGCTCCATTGGAGGTTGAATGACGCCGCTATTTTCCATATTCCTACACATTATAGCAAAAACTTTATAATTTGCAAATTATATTTATTTCTTTTGTTCAGGCATGGAGTGCAAAAATTTTATTTCGCCAACTTGTATTTTTGCTTAATTTTTCTTGCTATGATAAAATATTGCATATTATGCCAAACGTTCCATCAAAAATATCACAAGAAAGAGGAGGAATACCACCTGTAGAGGGAGAAGAGAGTTTCCTTAAAGCTATAGAGACGGTAAAAAGATTAATTAATGAAGAGGGTGAGCGGTTGGATACGTCTTTGATTGGTAGACCAGCACCCACACAACATCCTGCCAACCTTTCTCCTCAAAACACTTCTTCTACTCAGTCTAGTGATGATCCATTTTCTCAGCTTATTTCTACGGGATACAGGCCCTCACAACAGGTTCGTAGTAATCTTGTTGACTTTTCAAGTGGGCCAACTTTTCTTGCAAGGACATGGCTTAGTTTGCTACTTTTGCGTTTATTGAGGATAAGGAAGTATACACACCTTTCAACACCCACCAGTCAATAGGTCTTTAAAATTTCAACTCTTTTGTCTTTTTCTGTCTGATTATTGTTTGTTTATTTTTATGCATGTATAATTATTGAAAATGTATGAAATTTCTTCTGTAACACCACCACACTTCAACACGCCATGGGTGACAATAATTTCTGGATTAATATTTGTCTTATCTACAGCTTTTTTTATTTTTCTTGCGTGGAAGCTTTTTCTTTATATCGTTAGGTCTATGGACCGCGAGGAAACATTTCTTGATGTTGTGATGTTTGAAATTCGTCTTCCAAAAGATAATGAATTCGAAATAAGTGTCGCAGAGCAGATGTTTGCTAGTCTTTATTCCATATACAGGGGTGGGTGGTATAACAAAGTTGCTAGGAAACAAGAGTTTGTTAGCTTTGAAGTGGTTGGACTGCCAGAGACAATAAGATTCTATGTCGTATGCCCAAGAAAAATATCCACGATGGTAGAGAAACTGATACACGGTTCTTATCCAACAGCTGACGTTATTCCCGTAAAAGAATATAATATCTTTCACGAAAACGGTTTTGTTGAGTTTGCAGAAGTACAATTAGCAAAAGAGAACTACTATCCTATAAGAGTTTATGAAGAGATTAAAACTGATGGTATTTCTCCACTCACGAGCGCTTTATCTAAAATGCAGGAAGGAGAAGGCGCTGTTTTTCAACTTGTTATTTCACCGGTTGGTAATAACTGGGCAAAAGGTGGTAAAAGTTTCGTTAGTAACATAGAAAAAGCTCGTACATCTGAAGAAGGTCCAAAGGTTTCTGTTCCTCAACATATAATTGATGGGGTTAATAAAAAATGTAGTAAAGTTGGATTCAGTACTGCGATTAGGATTGTAGCTTCATCTTATGATAAAAATAGGGCAAAGATGCATTTAAATAACATACTAAGTACGTTAGGGCAATATAATGCGCCGCAGATGAACTATTTCAAGAAAAAGAAATTGATGTTTTGGGAAAGAAGAGCATTTATAGAAAATTTCCTATACAGAAAACCCCGCCTTTTTGGAAATGAGTCTGTTCTAAATACTGAAGAATTGGCTACGATTTTTCACTTTCCGAATAAAAACGTTCAGACGCCTAATATTAACTGGGTAGTGGCAAAGACATCGCCTGCAACAGAAGAGGTTCCCACAGAAGGTATATGGTTAGGGAAGGCCGTGTTTAGAGGAATCGAGCGTGATGTTTATATAAAAGAAGACGATAGGCGTAGACATATGTATATTATTGGGCAGACAGGTACTGGTAAATCCTTCCTTCTTCAGATGTTAGCCTTACAGGATATTCAGCAAGGGCATGGTGTTGCTTTCCTTGATCCGCATGGTGATGCTGCAGAATGGCTCTTAGAAAGAATTCCGCCAGAGAGAGCAGAAGACGTTATTTACTGGTATGCTGGCGATGCAGAAAGACCTTTTGGCTTTAACATTATAGAGTATCATGACGATAGTGAGAAACACATGATAATTTCATCATTTTATGCAATGATAGAAAAGATGTATGATCCAAACAAGGTCGGTATTACAGGTCCTATTCTGGAAAGGGCTATAAGAAACTGCATGTTAACTGCTATGTCCAAGGAAGGAAGCACATTAATAGAAGTGGGGAGACTTTTACTTTTTGAACGGGATTTTGTAGAGGAAATGAAAAAGTACATTAAAGATGATCTTGTTATGCGGTATTGGACAGAAGAGGTAGCTAAAACTACATCTTTCCATCAATCTGAGAGGATTGGATATTTTGCAGCGAAACTGGACCGTTTTATCACAGATAATATTATGCGTGGAATGATTGGGCAAAGTAAAACGACTTTTGACATTAGAAAAATTATGGATGAAGGGAAAATTTTTATAGTAAACTTGTCTAAGGCTCCACCGCTGGGAGAGGAAAATTCACAATTCTTAGGATTACTATTAGTGCCGAAATTCTTATCTGCCGCAATGGGTAGGGCAAAGCTGCCTCCTGAGCAAAGGAGGGATTTTTATTTGTACGTAGATGAATTCCAGAACTTTTCCACCGATAAATTCGCTACAATTCTTTCAGAAGCGAGGAAGTATAGATTAAACCTTTGTGTAGCAAATCAGTACATAGGCCAGATGATACAGCCAATAAGAGATGCTGTATTTGGAAATGTCGGTACACTTATATGTTTCAGAGTAGGGCCAGACGATGCCGAGTATCTTTCTACTCATTTTGACCCTGTTTTTAGTAAGTCAGATCTTGCTAATATCGATAATCAAAATGCATACGTTAAGCTTCTTGTAAACGGTAAGTATCCACCGCCATTTTCTATGTGTACGACATATAAGGCGCCAGAAGGAAATAAAGAACTTGCTGCAACGATAAAAGAACTTTCTCGTATGAGATATGGCCGTGATAGAAGAGAAGTAGACGCGGAGATTAAAAAGAGGGGTGAGATAACCTATAAATCAAGCCCGATGGCAGCAACACCTATGCCATCTTTGGGAGGATGGTAAGTAAATAATGTATTTTTAAATTCCACTGAGTAGATTGATAAAAAATTGTTACTACGATATGGTGTTTTACTTAACAAACATAAATTAGTCATGGGTAGCGTTCGCTGTAAAGCAAGCGTATGTTATGAGAAAATGCCTGCTTAGTGCCAAATAATCCAATTTTTAGATGGCAAATCGTAAATTATTGGTAAGGGACTTTACTTTGATAAAAACTTTAAATAATCTAGTTTTAAAACCGCTTACTTTTATTGGAAGTTGGAAGAGCCCCTTTTGTGATCTTAAAAATATAGGGGATAAAAAAGAGAAGAGTAAAATGAATAAAGAAAATCTTCTTGGTTAGCGCCTATACACGCCACTATCCAGCTTCGGTTAAGTGTAAAAAAGGGTTAGATTTTAAAAGGATAAAAATCAACTGTTTAAACATTTATACCAATACCTAAGAATAATTATTTTTTACAGTTCTTCGATTTCTATCTCTTCTTTTTTCTCTTGATTTGTGTATTTAAGATACCTCTCTGTTGTGGATAACCTTTTGTGCCCTACGACCTTTGATATTGCCAGTAGATTTGCACCTTTTTGTATTTGGTGGACAATAAATGTATTTCGTAGGTCATTTACTTTTGCTCCTTTTATTCCCGCCTTCTCAAAAGCTCGGGTGATAAACAATCTCACATTCCTTACGGGTATGGGGTTTCCTTTTGCTGTAACAAAGATAACAGCCTCATTTGTTTTTGGCCTAATTTTTAAATAGGCTTCGAGCGCTTCTGCTGCACGTTTGTTTAAGGGTATATCTCTCGCCGGGTTATTTTGAAATTCTCTGATGTGTATAGAAATAGGCGTTTTTGTTTTAGGGTCTTTTGTTACGTCTGCCAAGGTAAGTCGACACAATTCACCAATTTTTATACCTGTTTGAAGTAAGATTTCCACAATAGTGTAGAGTCTTTGGTTACCTCTGCAGGCATCTCTTAATGCCATATATTCTGTCTCTGTTAATACTCTTATTTTCTTGACTGGTATTCTTGGATGTTTTACCTCTTTTGAGGGATCTTTTTTTATTTCACCGTTTTTGAGTCTGAGCGAGAAAAATGTCCTAATTGTATTAAGTTTTCGTGATATGCTTTTAGGTGCATATCTTTTTGTTTTCAATTTTTTTAAAAAGCCCAAGATTGTTTGGTCGGTTATTAAATCAACTTTATTAATTCCTTGGCTTCTACAAAATTTTAGAAATTGATCTAGATCTTTAACATATGCCTGAATTGTAGATTGCGATCTCCCTAGAGCAAGAAGTTCTTCCTTAAATTTTTCTTTATATTGACTAATCATCTTTCCAATGGATATACTGTAGAGTAACGTATTAGGGTAAGATTATATCACCAATTATTTTAAATAACAAAATTCAGTAACACTACAGGTCCTTAGATGTTCACAAACAAGAGGTCTATAAAGAAAATTTTACAGGATAGAAGTTTTGCCAAGAGCGGTATTGGATATATATGGCTTTTTGTCGCGCTTTTTACTTCTTTTTCGCTTCTGCTTTGGAATATTACAAGGGAAGTTTCTAAGGGTTATAGAGAGAAAGAGAAGATTAAGCTTCTTTCAAGTGAAGTATCTAAGTTGGAGGAGGAAAACAAACAATTGCATCGCCAGTTGGATTACTCTAAGAGTGATATTGCTGCTGAGGAAGGAGCTAGAAATATTCTTGGTATGTCATATGAGGATGAAGAACTTATATTCGTAAATGAGAAGACTATACAATCGATAAAAGAAAATGAGTTCAAAACAAACCAAAATAATGAAGAAATTGACGAAAGTAAAGAGCCTGCTTACAAATCTTCGTATTGGAGTGATTGGCTTAATCTTTTACTAAAATAATTTTGTTAATTCAAGTATTTTTAAAGGGTTAGTTGTGGAGAAGCTTCTTTTCATTTTTAACTTTTCGTAATTTGGTGATTTATTTTTTGAAATAAATTTAAGATTTAAGGTACAAAGTGATATAATTATACAAGTTAGTATTTTTAATAGATATAAAAAATGATGAGAAAAGGCTTGAAAAAAGCAGTAGAGGATACACTCAAATCTCTTTCTAGTGACAAAGAAAATAGTGGGAAAAAAGGGAAAGAGAGTGAAAAACTTGATAAAGCAAAAAATCAAAAAAGGGATATGTCAAAAATTCCAGTAACTTTCATGATAAAGTATTCACAACCCAAGAGATGGTATAAAAATCCTTTTTTGTGGATAATAATTGTAATCATTATTTTTTCTCTAATTGCCGTACCGCGTAGCATTAAAAGAGAAACGCAAGTTTCCTTGGGAGATATTGTTAGTATGATAAAGAACGACGAATATCAACGAGTTGATGTTTCAGATACAAAAGTAATACTGCGTACTAAGGACAAAAAGATTTTTTCTGCATATATTCCCTCGAAGGATAAATTTCAAGATATACTTAAAGATGAAGGTGTTTCTCTTTCGAAAAGTGGTATATACTATACTCCTCCTGCTGTATCTTGGGTTGATACGCTTTCTAATATTGTTTCTTTACTGATGATTGGAGGTATTATCTTTTTTACCGTAGCTGTTAGTAAACAAGTTTCTCAAAGTGGTAGTACATTGCTTGGTATGGGGGAAAGTAGAGCCAAAGTGTGGTTGGGTAGAAAACAAGACATTGGTTTTAAGGATGTTGCTGGCATAGATGAAGCGGTTGAGGAGGTAAAGGAAATTGTAGAGTTTCTTAAATATCCAGAAAGGTTTAGAAAGGTTGGGGCGCGCATACCTAAGGGGGTATTAATAGTGGGACCTCCTGGCACGGGGAAAACTTTACTTGCTAGGGCAATTGCCGGAGAAGCGGGAGTTCCTTTCTTTTTTACTTCGGGTGCTGAGTTTGAAGAAATGTTGGTTGGAGCAGGGGCTTCACGTGTACGAGACCTTTTTGCAAAGGCTAAAAGAGCAGCGCCTGCGATTATCTTTATTGATGAAATAGACGCTGTCGGTAGAAAGCGTGGCACAGTGTTACATACTGGCACAGCGGAGCAGACACTAAACCAAATTCTCGTAGAAATGGACGGATTTGATAGATATACGAATGTGATAGTAATTGCTGCAACAAATAGACCTGATGTGCTAGATCCTGCACTTTTAAGGCCAGGTAGATTCGATAGAATTATAGTCTTGGATCTGCCGGATATTGCGGCTAGAAAAGCTATTCTTTCAGTTCATGCAAGAGGAAGACCATTTGCTGATGATGTAGATTTCGATCAAGTGGCAAGGAGAACGGTAGGTTTTAGTGGAGCTGATTTGGAAAATGTACTAAATGAGGCAGCCATCCTTGCAGTGCGTAAGGGCAGGGAAAAAATAGAGATGGAGGATATTAGTGAGGCTATAGTGAAGGTCCAGCTTGGTCCTGCAAAGAAGAGAATTCAAACAGATAAAGAGCGCAAAATGATAGCTTACCACGAAGCAGGACATGCACTTGTAAGTTATTTTACCCCTGAAGCTGATGAGATTGTTCGCGTTTCAATCGTTTCTCGTGGAATGTCACTTGGAGCTACTGAGAAACTTCCGAAAGAAGAGCATGAAAGAATTCGCGCTAAAAGTAAACTTGAGGCAGATATTACAACTTTAATTGCTGGGCATGTGGCTGAAAAGATCGCTTTTGGGCAAACATCTACTGGTGCAGAAGAGGATATAAGACAGGCCACTAAAATTGCCCGTGATATGGTCACAAAATACGGGATGAGTGATCTTGGCCCTGTTGAGTTTATGGAAGGGGATGAGGTTAATAAATATTTGGGGTACGATTATCGACTGCGCCCTTTTTCTGAGAAAACAGCAGCGGCGGTAGACGATCAAGTTTTGGCGATTATAAATAAGGCCTATAAAAGAGCAGAGAATATTCTTATTGAAAAAAGAAAAAAGTTAGACGAGGTTGTTGCGTCCTTGCTTGATAAGGAGACACTTGACGCTAGGGAGTTTAAGAAGATCGTTGAATCGTAAAGCTTCTTTTTTAAGATGTAAATTTTTGAGTTAAGTTTTTAAAAATTAACTTTTGATATACAAAAAATTTTGACGAAAGTCCAAAAATTAAAAAGCAAACAAGATTTTTTCATCTTTCTCTTCCTAAAAAGGTAATTTTTACATGCTTTCTATGAGTTTATAACTGTTCTGTTTTCCTAGGGTGCATAAAATTTAATAATTAAAAAGTGTATAATTATAGTAGTATGTCGAGAATGATACTTCTTCTTGTCGATTCTCATGCATTAGTTCACCGTGCTTATCACGCATTTCCTCCGTTGACAACGTCAAAAAAAGAGCTTGTGAATGCTGTTTTTGGTTTTAGTGTAATGCTTTTGAATAGCATAAAAAAATTTAGGCCAGATTTCATAGCCTGTGCTTTTGATGAAAAAGGGCCAACTTTTAGAGAAAAAGAGTTTGTGGGTTATAAAGCGCATAGAGAAAAGATGGATAAGGAGCTTGAAGACCAGCTTGACAGGGTTCACCAA
>Ga0123519_10003570_pt1 | contig 25688 bp, 25 predicted proteins | sample YelNatPaOPRAMG02_FD_87396 | JGI IMG/M metagenome (GOLD analysis project Ga0123519, IMG submission 87396) | Hot spring microbial communities from Yellowstone National Park - Yellowstone National Park OP-RAMG-02 (version 2) | ecosystem: Environmental > Aquatic > Thermal springs > Hot (42-90C) ...
TATTAAATTTAAAATATTTTCATCTCTTGTTATAAACCCTTCCTTTTTTCCAACTATAACAAGATTTATATCTAACTCTTTTAAAGCTAAAAGCAAGCTTCTTAAATTTTTATGAGGCTTAACATTGCCAACAAATAGTATAAATTCATTTGGTAGATTGTATTTTACTTTGATTTTGTTTAATGTTTCTTTATCTTTTATAATCTTGAATTTATTTAAATCAACAGCATTATAGATTATTTCTATGTTTTTTGACGTATTTGTATATTTTCTAATTTCATTAGCAGAAAAATTTGAGTCAGTAATTACTAGATCACTTCTATTAACTGCTTGATTTATAACAAACTTTGCATATATTTTTTGACTAAAATTCAACTGATTATAAAAAGCTAAATGAAAAACATCGTGGATTGTTACTGCTCTTTTTTTAGCTTTAATAGGTAAAATAGGAATATTATAATGTGGGCTCCAGAATACGTCACATTTTGGAATTTTTAAAGGTAATTCTAATTGCTCTTTTATAGAATAAATTTTTGATTTAATGTCTATTATATTGACTCTATCTGACCAATCGTATTTTTCTATTTCCTTTGTATTTCCAAGTAAATTAATATTAAACTTGTCTACCAGATAGGGAACTATATTTCTTATATGTGTGCCAATACCAGAAGCATTGTGCATTCTAAAGTCTATAGTTAAAGAAGGCATCATTTCTTTATAAGTTTTTGCTAAGTAATGATAAATAAAACAGTATAAATGTAACAGGAAGAATCCAGAAAAAGTAGAACAAAATATTATTTAAGTTGCTAGCAAAAAAAATGACTATAATTAAATAAGAATATAAAATTTTAACAAAAAATGACAGGTTTGTATCATTTAATGATTTGATCTTTTTATACAGATTAATTAAAAAAATAAACACCATAAAAAAGATTATTAGTGTAAACAGTATTCCAAAATTACAGATTGCTGCTAATATAGATGAATCCACAGAAGACTGCATGCCTCTCGATAGCATATATGGGGCTAAATAATTGTAGCCCATTCCAAAAAATGAATATTTTTTAATTATATCGACAGCGAATAAAAATGATAAATATCTACTATATGCCGATTCGTCATATTTAATATTAGCCACTCTTCCTAGTAGCGTATTTATTTTCTGAGAATAAAGAGGATAAAGTATAAGTATAAATATAAAGATAATTAGAATTGATGATATTGTGTTCTTTTTAATTTTACGAGTTTTAAAAATTATCAATAATTTTGATGTTAAAAGATAGGTTAATAGTATAATGAGTGAAGCTGTGCCGCTTCGCGAAACTGTCAAGAAAATAGATATAATGAAAAATAAAGCAAATAATAAATAAATAAAATGAGTTGTTTTTTTATATAATAGCAGTGACAACAGTAGTGGAATTATTGCTATTATGGAATAAAAGTTCGGATCAAAGTAGGTAGAGATAAACCTATTTGTATGAGGATCTCCATGGAAAACTATACCATGAGCTGATAAAAATGACCATAATTGATTAGAACGGGGGAAAAAAATATAAATTAAATATCCAATTATTAAACCAACCGTATAGAAACTTAATATTTTTTTAAAAAGAATATCATATCTATTTTTAAACTTTTTATAAGCTGCAACGGCAAGAGAAGATGCAACAATAAAAATCATAATAAAACGAATCATGTAAAGAAAAGCGACCTGATCAAATCCAAATCGAATTAGTCCGATCATAAATGAGAGTAGAGCAATTACACTTATATAAGCATACATTTTATATACATAAATAAATTTTCTGGGATGGAGTAAAATCCAACATAAACTTAATAAATACAAAATTATTTCAGTTATTAAAACGTTATTTAGTAAACCACCAAAACGGATGAATCTCGCAATATTTCCGAGTGTAAGGACACTGAAAAGAAATGTATATATGTATATGTTGTTGAATATGACAGAAAAAATATTCGTTTTCTTTCCCACTTGTGCGTACGTTATTTGTTTGTAAGCAGTGATATTGTTTACTTTCTTTATCATTATTCTCTGTACGTTATTTATTATCTTATTACTCTTTAGATTCTGTCAAATTTACCTCTTCGTGCTCTCCGCGGAAAGGCTATTGGTTATACCTAAACACAGTACAGTTACTCCATTCCAACATTTTTATGAGAGTTACCACTGTTTTTAAGATAGCGTATATTTGCCAATTCACTTTTTTCTAAAACATAAGCACTTGTTACCGAAATTTATTTATATGTCAACTATAATGTTATACTCCTTGTGACTGTTATAACACTTTAAATTCGAGCCAAATGTGCTTATGGAATTCTTTTCAGCATACTTTAAAGTTTTTATTAATAATCTTTTGTGATAAATATAACGGAAAACGCTTTTTAAGCACCTTATAGTTAGTATAGCTGTTGTAATTAAGTAATATTATATAAACTTCTTGGTAGCTAATTATTTAATAACCCTTTACAAATATTTTCTTAAAGTATTCTATAAACTTTTGGGGTCCGTTTTTTACAAATTTTGTATAATATTCAAAATCTTTATACATTTCTTTATAATTCTCAAAGTGATCTTTTATTTTTTATATAATTTTTGGTATGTTTTATTCAAAAATGGTAAAGTGAATAATAAATTTTCTTCCACTCTCTTAACCACCCTTCATAGTCTAAAAATTTTAACGCACTTTGTTTAATAGTATCAGATTTACTTCTCCAAAGGTTGATTTCCATCCCAAATTTTAACATTTTCTCTATTAAATCTTCCTCATTATATGGCGTAAAAAGTATACCATTTATACCTTCTGAAATCATTTCTGGTATACCACCAATATTGCTTCCAATAACTGGGATACCAAAAGCTAAAGATTCTACTATTACACCGGGAAAACTATCATACCCAATACTTGGAACAATAGTAACATCAACTTTCTCAAAAAAATCCTTAGGATTAACTCTTCCCATAAAAATAATTGAATCATCCTTGAATTTAGACTTTAAATGCTCTTCATAATCTTCTTTACCAGAGCCTGCTATAAATAACCTATAATTTGTTTTTTTAATTTTATGATAAGTTTTAAGTAAAACTTCTATTCCTTCATTTGCTGCTAAAGTTCCAATAAACCCAAAGTTTATATAATTGGGGTCTATTTTTTTGTCTATACTAGTGTCTAATTTTCGCGAATTGTATATTACTTTTTTTATAGGAACATCTTTAAAATATCCATAACTTAAATAATGATTTAAGATAAAATTACTTACACCGACAACAGCTTTTAATTTATTTGATTTAGGTTTGTATGGAAATCTTATTAGCTTGCAGATTAAACACCGCTTTTTACAAAGGCTATTATTTTTAAACATATTTGTTGGACATAAAAGATATAAATCATGAAGAACTTGTATAGCTGGTACGTTAGCTTCATCTGCAGCATCCCATATAGAACAAGACCACCCCTGCGTATTATGTATACTTACGATATCCGGCCTGAACTTTTTAATCTGCTTATGAACAATTTTTTTCGCAAGGGGATTGTAAATGTCTAATAAGTGCCACAATCTTCTTTTTAAAAGAACTTGTCTCTTTTCACCATAAGGCAAATATATATTAGGTATCTTAGCTCTATAAACTGGAATTTCATCTACCATTTCGTCTTTATCATCTTTATCCCAAAAAGTTAAAACCTTGACTTCATGCCCTAAACCCTGAATCCCCTTGACAAGATTCTTTAAGGTAACTTCTGCTCCACCACCTATGTATGGTTCATATAAAACATTTATAAATAGTATTTTCATTTTAGTCTGCCCATTTTTATTTCTTAGGCATATACTTTTCAATCGTATCTATTAATTTTTCTGCAAGATTTTTCCTTGAAAACTTTTCTAATATCTCATTGTTAGGATTTACAGTATCTTTTTTCCCAGTTTTAAGAAGTTCTATTAAATAATTTTTAATCTTTTCAACATTTTTCCCAAAGTTAATACCACAGCCACTTTCTTTCATTATTTTTCCAGGTTCACTATTATCTGTTATGCCTATACCTAAAATTTTAGTGCCTGAATAAAGATACTAAATAATTTACCAGTCAAAATACCATCCTTCATGTTAAAAAACAAAAAATTTGTTTAATTATCATTTAGAATAAATTCTATTACCGGTTTCATAGTAACACTAATATCTATATTTTTTTCAGCAAATTCTCTTATATTTTTTCTTATTTCTTCTAAACTTTCATTTTCATATATATCTTCATAATATTTAACAATTTTATCTATATCTATTGGACTGTCATCCTCAGGAACGTAATAACAATATTTAAAATTTTCAGGTAAAACATCAATTTTTGTAGATGAAATTATTGGTAATCCTTTGGCCAAATACTCTCTACTTTTTAGCTCACTGCTTAGAAAAATATTTTTTCTATGACATGCCAAAGAACAGACGCCAATATCGCAAATATTATATATATTATCTAAATCTTTTCCCTTGAGAATTCCATGAAAAAATACATAATTTTCTAAATTATAATCTTTTACTAATTTTCTATATTTTATTAATTCTGGACCGTCACCCACAAAATGAAGATTAATAATGTATTTTTTAGTCTTATAATATTTATAATATTCATTTAAACCAGCTATCAATCTTTCATATCCATGCCAAAATGAAAAAAAACCAACTGCTATTAAATTTATTATATTATCTTCATTCTTTGTTTTAGTACTTGCTATTGAAATATCTTTACAATTTATACCATTAATTATTTTTATCGTAGGTATATTAAAAATCTTATCATCATCACTTAACGTTACAACTCTATCAACATATGTTGATAATTTTTTACGAAATATCTTATCTATTAACAATAGAACATATTGTTTTATATTGTTATAATGTTCCATATCATAAGGATATGTGGGTGTTTCATAAATAATCTTGCAGTTAGGATTATTTTCCTTAATTCTTTTTAAAGTTTTAATTAAACTATTTGAAGTTGGATTAAATCTTCTAATATAAATAAAATCGTACTGTTTATAATCTATATTAATATCATCGAAAGGATCTAAAAACAAATAAGATATCAATTTATATAAATAGTTTTTTCTTCCTAAGCTTGGAAATACAACTAATTTACATGACATCACATTTTCAATATTTAGAGAAGAAACTTGATTGACTATTTTTTTACCTACGCCAGTTGTTGGCTGAAGTTTCTCATCAAAATCGTTTGAGCCAAAAACAATATATAGACCTTTTTTCATATTATTACTCATAACTTAAACTCTCCCTTATTTATTATACAATGTGTAAATTATCAAGATTTTATACTTTTTATCCATTTTTACTCCTATTAAAAACATCTTCCCAAACTGATAGAATCATTAATCTAACCTTTTCATTAAATTTTTTTGGAATACCAAAAACTCCCAATGTTTTACAAATTTTACACGAATTTATTTTATCACAAAACCACTTTCTAAAATTTTTATTGAAAATCCACAAATATTTATATTGTTTCACTTTTAAATTATCTATTCTAAAAATTGATAGTAGTTGTGTTTTTTAACTTTAATTCCTTTATCTTGTTGTAAATTTCATCGATTGATTTTTTAATATCTAGTGCTTCCTTGGGATGATCTTTTTCTATAGATAATAGAACATATTTTTCTACAGTATCGTAATCTCTTTTAAATTTCTTATTTAGTCTGTTCCAATTGATACCCTTTAAGTATGAAGCAACTTGTGAAGGATAGGGGAGTATATGTCCTATCATAAGAATTGCAATTGATGGATACCCCAGATATCCTTGCCATTTTGATCCATTATCATCAGATGTTATGTAGGATATAGAGAAATTCCACTTTACAGTATACTCTTTTTCTTTATTACTTGATGTTACTTTTGCTATGCCGCTGGTGGGGAAATCTATTTTATTTATATTCTCTGGCGTTACTACAATCCATTCTTTACCAAGTGAAAATTTCACCCTTCCATCTACAATCGCCGAGATGGCCTCATAGATTTTAATTTTAGGCGGAACTTTCCAAATCAAATCTAATTAACTGATTGTTGTTATATAGTTTGGCCAACTTTATATTTTTTGGGGTCTAATATCCAAATTCCTTTATCCTTTAACCCCATGCTTAGTTCTCGCATCGAACAAAGCATCCCTTCAGATTCCACTCCTCTTATTTTTATCGCTGTTACTTTACATTTTTTGAATTTCGTTCTCCCCTCATCTTGTGCCATTTTTACCTCTGCTCCTGGGAGGGCAACAGGGACTAGCGCCCCTATTTTTTTCTCATTTATGTTTGGTGCACCGCACACAATTACCTTTTTTCCACTTTTATAGTCCGGATACTTTTCTCCTATGTCTACTGTGACAATTTTAAGTTTTTCAGCATTTGGATGTTTTTCCACTTTTAATATTTTTCCAACTATAACCCTTTTTCTTCGGATATTGCTTTTTAATTTTTTTCTTCCTTTTTGTTTTGTTGATTTATATTCCTTCCATCCACTGATCTTAGCATTGAGCTTCTTGATGAGGCAGCGGCCAATTCGTCTGTGTGCTCTTTCTATTTCTCCAGCAGTTAGTGTTTTTCTTTTAGACCAATATGTAATTCTGTAAACAAGGTTCTTTTTCCCCCTCGGAAGATTTTCCCCCTTGTACAAATCTATAAGAGTTATATCATACAAAATTTTAGGCTTGCACTTATTAATCACTCTTAATATTGTTTCTCCTTCTATTTCGTTATCTACAAAAATTGAAATATCCCGTGTAACTTTTGGAAAATTCGACCATCTGCTGAGATTTTTGTACTCCCTTTCTTGCTGTGATAAGAGTTTTATATCAAATTCAAAACCATATATAGGTTCATCTATTTTCCAATATTTCCTTACTTTTTCCGCTATTTCTCCTACGTAACCAATTATTCTTCCACCAGCTTTTATGGCTAAGACAGTCTCGTCTTCAAATGTTGGATGATTCCCCTTTTTAAATGTGTATGTGATCCCTAGCTCATCAAGAAGCTCTTTTGCAATACCTTTTGCATCATACCAGGTGTACTTTTCTCTTGTCTTATTAAGCCAATAGGGGAAATCTCTATATCCGTTAACCAGACCAACAACTTTTCTATCCTCACGGTAGGGTATGTCTATTTTTATTGAGTTATCTTTAAAGTATGTTCTTCCTATCTCAAATATAGCGATTCTGTCTTCGCCATTAGAAAGCTTTGTTTTAATATTATCCAATATTGTAGCAAACAGGTTTGTCCGAAGATGTGTTGAATATTCCGTTGGTGGTGTCTCTAGTGATACCATATTTTCTAGATCTTTATCATTCTCGTCTTTATATGACATCTTGATTTTGTCTATTGAAGTAATTGCTATTGTGATAATCTCATCCATGCCCAGAGATGTTAGTATATCCCTTATATCTTCCTCAATTTCATACTCTTTTATGTGTATCGGGGGTGGAGGAAGTGTGTCTAATAGCCTCGGTGGAATATTTTCATATCCCCAAATTCTTAATACTTCCTCAACAAGGTCGACTGGAAGTTTGATATCTGTTCTGAATGTTGGAACTTCTACCATCCAGGGTTTATCTATTTCTCTCTCCCTTTGTACTTTAAATTCTAGCCTTTCTAATATCTTTGATATGTCAAATGGGTGTATGAGTACTCCTCCGTATCTGTAAACCTCTGATGGATTAAACTGTATAATAGTTGGGGTAACTTTTACGGGATAGTAATCAAAATATCCTGTTGCGGTTGCTCCACCATACTTTTGCAGTAAGTACAACGCTCTTCCAAGGGCTTCCTCTATTAGGTTTGGATCTCTGTCTTTTTGTAACCGGTCAGCTGCTTCTGTCAACAATGCTAATCTTCTTGAGGTTTTTCTTACTGATACCCTGTCGTAATTTGCCGCTTCTAAAATAATTGACTTTGTTGTGGGTTTGACAGATGTTTTAGCTCCGCCGATTACTCCTGCGATTGCTAAGGGTTCTTTGGTTCCTGATATGACGATGTCGGTAGATAATAAATCCACAATTTTTCCCCCTATAACTTTTATCTTTTCACCATCCTTTGCTTTTCTGATGATAAGGGCAGGTTTTGTATTTTCCCCTTCTACTCTTTTTAGCGCTTCTAGATCGAAAGCATGCATTGGTTGGCCATACTCTACCATCACATAGTTAGTAGTGTCTATTATTAGATTCCCTGTTGCCTTGATTCCATATGCATTTAACAAGTTTTCCATCCACACGGGTGTCTTCTTTACTTCTACCTCTATTTGAACTGCAGTAAATCTTATAACAGCTTCCGGTGCTTCTATTTTTACTATGCAGTTGTTTAACGGCAAAAGATCTTTAATTTTTAAAATTGGAGGTTTTTGAAGTGATCCACCGAATGCCGCAACAATTTCCCTTGCCAGACCAATAATTCCTTCGCAGTCCGATCGGTTTCTTCTAAACTCGAGATCTATTACTTCTGTACCATTTACTGATTCTACAGGCTTATCTAGCATGAATCCAATCATAGAAAGTTTATCTGTTAGCTCATTGATGTCTTCCGGGAAGGGCTTGACATATTTTTTTAGCCATTTTATTGGGAACCTCATTTTTATCAGCTATAAAATAACTCCCCTGTATATAGCTGCCTTATATCTTTAATTCTGAATTTCTGCATTGCAATTCTATCTACACCCAAACCCCACGCAAAGCCGGTGTACTTATCAGTATCAATTCCGCAAGCTTTTAGTGTATTTACATGGACCATTCCAGCGCCACCAATTTCTACCCATTTTCTATATTTACACATTATGCACCCTTTTCCTTTGCATATTCTGCACTGAATATCTATCCCCACCCCCGGTTCAACCTGCGGGTAGTGTTTACACCTGAACCTTAGTATTACATCTGGACCAATGAGTTCGTGAAAGAAAAGCTCTGTGACCCCCTTGAGGTGAGCCATTGTAATGCCCTCACCCACAGCAAGCGCTTCATATTGGTGGAAATAAAAGTGATTGTTTACGTTTGGTTTTTCATTCCTGAAACATCCACCAGGAACAACAATGCGAATTGGCGGTTTTTCTTTTAATAGGGCGTGAACCTCTACAGATGAGTTATGACACCTAAGTAGTATTTCCGGTGATTTAATATATATCGTGTCCCAAAGATCCCTAGAAGGATGCTCCTTTGGAAGGTTTAAAAGTTCAAAATTCCTAAAGTCAGACTCTATGTGTGGGCCTTCATAAACAGAAAATCCCATTGACATCATTATTTTATTCATTTCCCTGTAAACAGCAGTGATTGGATGAAGATTCCCTTTATAATAAACTCTTCCTGGTAATGTTAAATCAATTGGCTCCTTTGTTTTCCGTTTCTGTAACTCTTGCCGTTTTTTTTCTATTATTTGAGAGATTTTTAATTTTGTGGCGTTTGCAATTTTTCCTATTTCTGGTCTTTCTTTCTGTGGAAGGGTCCCAATTCCCTTAAGAATATTACTAAGCTGACTTTTTCTTCCCAAGTATTCAATCCGTAATGATTCAAGTTCATCAATAGAGGTACTTTTTTGAATTTTCCTTATGGCTGAGTTTAATATATTCCTAATTTTCCTCTTGATTTTTTCTGTAGACATTTCAATTGAAATTTTACTCATGTATGAGTTCCCATTTTCCTAGAATTTTCTGTCTTTAATTTTACTCAAAAATGATATAAGTTCAAGTTACCAAGCCTTAAGATTATTATTGTTTGCTGATTTTTGTGAAATATTGTAAGTTTTATATGTTATAAAAATTTTAGTGATATCCTATGTGTTGCTTTTTGTTTTATAAATATCTATGTTGGATATCCACTAAATTTTGTTAGAAATTATTTAAAGTAGGGGAGGTTGCCTCTTCTATTGATTTTAGGAAGTGGCTTTTTTTACTATTTCCTTAAAAACATCTGGATGTTTTATAGCGATTTCCGAGAGGACCTTTCTGTTAATTTTTATGCCTTTTTCAGAAAGCTTTTTGACGAATTTGCTATAAGTGAAAGATAGTTCTCTAAGTGCAGCATTTAGTCTCATAATCCACTTCCTTCTCATCTGTCCTTTTCTTTTTCTCCTTCCTTGTAGTGCTGCTGCGCCGGCTTTCCAAAAAGCATTCAATGCAGCACGATGCAACTTACTTCTTGCATGTTCATACCCTTTTGTTGCCTTCCTTATCTTCAAATGCCGTTGGTGTTTTGTTTTTCCCCTTTTTACTCTTACCATCTGTTTGAATATTATATATTCCAGATATACTAAAAGCTTCTTTTTTACTTTTTAATTAACGATTTGACTTTTTCTGCAGCAGGCTTACTTAAACATCTGGGATTCCTTTTCCTGTGTCTAACCTTTTTGTCTTTCTTGCTTCTTAGGTGATTCCAACCTTTTGTTCTATAGACAATTTTCCCGCGCCGCGTAACCTTGAACCTTTTTATTGCTGTTTTGTGTGTTTTTAGCCTGCCCATTTCTACTTTTTGCTTTTTATAATTGCTGTAACAATAAATCCTTCTCTTTTTATTGGTTGTATTACTTCTATTTTTTCTGTTTCTTCTATTTCTTCTATTAACCTTTTCAAAAGATCCTCTGATTTACTGGTGCTTATTCTATGTGGTGTTTTGACCACCATTTTAACTTCTTTCCCTTTTTCCAAGAACTCTATTATTTTTTTAACCTTGTGCTTTATATCACCCACAGCCGTTACAGCGGTAAAACGCATCTCCTTAATTTCTTCTCTTTTCCTCTGTTTCTTTTTCTTTGACTGTACGTATTTAAACTTAGACCAATCTAGAATTTTGCATATGGGCGGTCTTTGCGTTGGTGCTATTTCAACAAGGTCTAATCCTTTCTGTCTTGCTAAATATATTGCCTTTCCCGTGTCCATTATCCCCAAAAGTTTCCCATTTTCATCTATCACCTTAATAGGCGATATCCTTATCTGCTCGTTTTTTCTAAACATAAAAATACCCTTATTATGGCCCTTCTTCTTGGTTTTTTTCAAACTTTCCACCATTATAAATTAAAGATCAGAGTGAATATTACCATACTACTCTATAATAATCAAATTTTTTGCAATCTCCCAAAATACCCCCTTGTTAAAAGCTAACTTTTTAAGATAAAACACCCTTAAATTTCTAGCTTTATTATAGAGGTTTTTTCCAAAAGAAATTTTTCAAAGTGGAATGATTGCTTTCTTAAGCAAATATGCTACATTGATATGATGTTTTGCTGGTGGTATATTTTACTTAGATTTTAAATAGCAATAATATGAGAAATGGAAAAAGAAGAGCAAAAAACCGCAGTGGAAATCGATCCTAGAATTGTTATCTCTATAAGCTGGCTTTTTTGGATCGTCGCACTGATTTTTTTTATATTAGAAAATAAAGATACAAAACTTAGGATCCAAATACTTCAGGTTTTGCTTTATAAACTTATTTTATATATAATATTAACGCCTCTTTTCCTTTTATCTTTAATTCCATTTATCCTTGTAAGCTTAAGAGATAATGTAGGAGAAGGATTTGGTTTTCTTTTCATATGTATCAGCTGTATATTAATGTTGTTTGTACTTTTTGTTCAGTGGGTTGTTCCATTGATCGGTATAGTGAGCGCTATGCAGAACAAAGAGTTTAAACTTCCTTTAATTTATAATCTTGCCGAAAGATTCTTAGTATCAAAAACGAGTGAATAAGATGGGTTCTATTTAATTCAACCTGTTTAAAGAACAAAACAAATTTTATCTGTTGCTACTTTTGTATTAAAACCCGATATAATAAGGACATAAGATATAGTGTATAAATAGATATGTTTCCTGATTGAAGAGTTTATGGATTTGTTATAGAATAGGGCCATCATGGTTAAAGGAAACAAAAACAAAAAACGATCTTGCGTTTATTCATTTGTAAACCAGCCCTTATTAACAAAAAATGTATACAAAAAGGCGAAAGAGTTAATTTTGAAGGATAATAGTTATTTGGATAAATATACATTTTTCGGTCATTATCCAATCGGTGTGGTGGATACCTTTGGAAGTCACGGGCCACATCTTATAACCAGTCTAGGTGAATATTACGATGCAACACATTATTGGATGACCAGCTGTATTGATTTCTCCAGATACCCAGAGCTAACAAACACGAGTACAATGAGTTTCTTGGGGAAACTTGCTTTAGAGGCTTTGACAATGTCAGAGATGAACAATATTGAGCAGACTATGTTTGTTGAAATGATGCGAAATTTTTGGCCATCGGCGAAACATGTTCTCACGTTTTCAGAAGGAGCGAGAGGCGTAGTAGAGGCTTGTTCTGCTGCTTCTCAGTTAGTGGCAGAAAGGGATCGCTTTCAGCCCGTGGAGGCAGTGGGAGTAAGTTTTTTAGGTGCTTTTCATGGAAGATACGATAGGGCAGGTGATGCAACAGATCCAGATAATCATAAAGTAGCTTTTCGTCAACAAAAAGAGCGCATTATCTATTGTCCTTCACCAACTGTTCATTTTGATGAGGTAGGTAATATTTTGCGGGAAGAAACAGATAGGAGCCTGAGAGAATCGTTAAAAAGTGTTGAAGCTGCATTTAAAAAGGACAATGTAGCATATGTAATAACAGAGTATCCATTTCAGGCTGAGGGAGGAGGCCGTTTGTTAAATCCGCTACTTCTCAAGTTTTTGTATGAGTTATGCCAAAGATATAAAAAGTTACTTATCGTTGATTGCGTCCAAATGGGGGGGCGTGTATGGTTCAAGAGAAGGAAAGGAGAAGTGGTACCTTTTCCAAAAGAAGCTTTAAGATATGCCGATATCATTACTTTTGGAAAAGTTTTTCGTGCTTGTGGATTTATGGCAAAAGATCCTACTAAATTGCGAAGAGGTTTTAAGGTTGATGTTATAAAAAGTTATCCAGAACGTTTTGGATCTACTTGGGTGTCAACACCTGCGCAATGTTTTGCAGGAGTAATTTTGATGGGAGTAATTAAAAAGTATAAACTTTGGGAAAATGGTTTAAAAATGACACAATATGCGCTAAACAGTTTTAGAAAAATCGCCCGTCGGTATAAGGGCATTATGATATCGCCAAGGGGAAGGAAGGACACTTCTTATATAGCCTTTGATTTACCAACTGAAGAGTTAAGGAAGAAATTTGTTGAAATGATGAGAGATAATTATCATATACTTATGTTGGGGGCTGGAAAAACAGCAATAAGATGGGCACCTGCTTTAGATATTTCAAAAGAGGAGGTTGATAAAATTTGCACTGGCATACAGGGGGTGCTTAGTCATTTCCAACAGTATCTTTAATAAAAGTGAAATTTCTGCATAAAGTATTTCCCTTTTGTACTTCGAGTTGAAAGATTTTTTGAAAAATGGTAAATTTATAGACAATTATATAAAGCAAGGGAGGCACCATATGTTTTTTAGTTCAATATTTGGAGCGCCTTTGATCTTCAAGATTAAGAATAAGTTTGGTAGCAATAAGAACAGCACTGGTGGCCTAAATCGTGTTGTTTCCTCTTTATCTTGTCCTTCATTCTCTGGTGAGGAGAAAGTAGAGATAATTACAAAGATAAAGAAAGTTTTAGAAGAGGACAGAGAGGGGATCTTGAAATTTTTGGGTGTAGAAATAAAAAAGCCGATGACAGAAGGAGATAAAGAGCTTACTTCAACCCTTGATCTTTTAGAGAAGAGTAGAGAGTTAGCTTTTATAAAAAGTGATGGAAAACACTATCCGGTTTTGGGAATTTTGTCCTTTGATACTCCGCTTTTGTCTATGATAAAGGTTTTCCTTTTGGGATTTTTATTAGAAAGACCTGTAGTTTTGAAGCCTTCCTCATGGACATTTTCTTTTTCTGAATATATACTTAAGCTTGTTTCATCAATTTTAGGTGACAGATATATTGCAATTTTGGATATTCCCGGGAAGGATCTTGAAGAAGAGGTGAGCTCAGAAGATTTCCCCTTTGTGTATATAGAAGGACTTTATTCTACTGTGAAAAGTTTTTCTACATCTTATAGAGGTAATTTATTTTGTGAATATAACAGGGGTGGGGTGGCGGTTGTTGCGGAAGGCGCTGATGTCGATCAAGTTGTTAGTGAAGTTATTAGTGCAGCTTTTAGTTACAATGGGCAATACTGTTGCGCATTTAAAGGCGTTGTTGTTCCTGAGAAATTTTTTGAAGCTTTTAGTAAAAAAATAGTGGATAGGACGGAAAAGTTCTATTGCCCTGGTGACCCTTTGGATCCTGCAACAACCGCCACCCCATTAGTAGACAATACAGATGTTTGGTATGCATACGCTCAAATATCGGATGCTATAGCTGAAGGTGCAGAGCTTCTTTTTGGCGGAGAACATCCAGAAGAAAATAAGCCACTTATCCCATCTGTAATCGCTAAACTTCGTCCGAATTCAAAACTTGTTAATGAGGACTATAGGATCCCATATATGTGGATTGTTCCGTATCAACACCACCCAGACGATTTTATTAGTCAAATATTTAAAGAAAAAAGAATTATTATTTACGGAGAAGAAAAAACATTAGCTGGAAGGTTAAGAGCGGTGAAAAGCTGGGAAGTATTGGAGCGAAATAGTATCCCTGGAATTTTATGCTTCGAGGGTGGTAATCCATATGAATGGTTAAAAAGAGGTATTGCTGTAGCATAATTTTTGGCTTTTTACTTCTTCCTTATTCAAAATGTCTTGTTTTCCTTTTTTGTCTATGGTAATTTTTTAATGTAAAACTTATTTTAAAATAAAGTTTACGATGGACAAAAAGAATACCCCTAAAAAGAAGCGTCTTTTAATTCTAGTTATAGCACTTGTGCTTGTTGCTCTAATCGGTGTTACAAGTTATTTTTTGAAAAGGTATATATCTAGAAACAAAAATCCACTTTCTGGGAGGGAATGTTCCCCTGCTGTAGGAGAGGAAATTGCTGAGGTAAAAAAATACGAGATAGAAAAATACGGCGTAGTATTTGATTATCCACAAAACTATGTTATTGGTGCTGATGTTTCAGAAAATGATCGCTGTAATAGGGTTACTTCAGGTGAAGTTGGTGAGAACTGTTTAGTAGAAGTGTCTTTGAAACCAGAAGACAACGATTTTATCCCGTCCATTAACTTCTATCTGTTAGAAGGGGTTGATTCTGTAAATATCATAGGTATGCTGAGTAGTATCAAATTTAACCCGGAGAAGAAGGTATGGGAGAAACACGAGACAATTGGAGATACCGGATCTGTTACACAGCAGTTGAGCGTCTGGGGCTATACGCAAGACAGGAATTCCATTTTTAAATCAGAAAGTGGAGGGTCACAAGGTGGGGACTATTTTTATATCATTCCTTTAGACGAAGAGAACAGGGTGGCAATCTTTTCTGTTCCTAAATTTAAGCGAATTCGATGCGATCTTATAGAAGATAAAACTAAACAAAAGAAATGTTATGACTTTTACATAGAAGTTATTGATAAATATAATAATGGGAAACTGCCTTCTTGTAATACGTGGCTTCCTGACAAGTATATCAAATGGATGTACCTAGACGGAGAAGATATTGTAAGAAGCTTTAGAAAGATTTCTACTTAGTTTTTTGGCAGTTTTTCGATCTTTTTACATATATTAAAACATAGTGAATTTATTTCTCAAGATTGCACCAGTGTCTTTACAAACGCTAGAAAGTGTATTGTCCCTTTTTATTAAAAATTCTCTTTTGCTTTTAACTCTATTTTGTTAGGAGACTTCCCCTTTTGCTCTTTTTCGTGCGAAAGCCAATAGTTGGTTTTCCGCAGCGCCAAATCTATCTGAGGTACTACGTATTACTTTTATCCTTATATTTTCAAATCCGGCAGCTTTTAATTGCCACTCAAGTTCAGCAGGAGTTAATGCATAAACTGCATATGGAGAAAAATCATGTTCATCAGTTTTTGCTACGGGTACAAAAACTTCGAAAGGGCCAATCCTTTCGAGATCACAAGAGTACTCCATATATTCAACGTATACTACTAATCTTCCTCCTGGCTTTAAAACCCTAAATGCTTCTTTCAGGAGCTGTAATCTTTCTTCGTTATCCCCGAATGTTAGAACATGCTTTATTATACACGCATCTACGGCATTCTCTCTTAGTGGTAAATGAAACCCATCTCCTTGTATTCTCCTTGCACTACTTTCTAGGAAATTCAATCCCAAAAATCTTGCAATTTGTGGATTTAGTGCAAGCAATGATAGTATCTTTCTTGCAAGCGGGTTTGTTAGCCACGGTGGAAATCTACAGTTGACCAGTCTTAATGCCATAATGTTTGGATCTAGTGGTATAACTTTCATTCCAGCTTTTTCTAATTCCCTTGTCTCTACTCCTACATTACATCCCAAATCCAATACCAATGCTCCCGCGGGAAGATTTTCCAGGAGAGGTCCTAAGGCATTATTCTCAAAGGTAGGGTCAGGGCTAAAATTTAAATAGCTTGGTGTTTTCTGGTTCAGATAATATTGTGGGTTAAGATATACAGTTCTTCTATCTTCCATTATTATGTCTTACTAAATATCGCTTTTATTCTTCTTATGCCTGACCCGCAAGACTCTTCTTTTATGATCTTAAACCTTCCTAGTTGTTTAAGTTCTCTTGTATTTTTCACATGTGGCCCATTACACGCTTCGTAGCTGTAAATTTTCTTTGTCTGTGTGTCCCAAATTTTGTACACAGTTATTACATCAGGATATCTATCCCAGAATGTTGTTTCTGCACCGTTTTTTCTTGCTTCTTCTTTTTTCATTGTTTCAGAGGTCACTTCAAGTTCTTTTTCTATGGCGTCATTTACCCAATTTTCTATCTTTTGTTTTTGCTCAGCGGCGAGAGGTTTATTGTAGTTAAAATCAAATCTTATTCTTTCTTCAGTAATATTGCTTCCCATTTGATGGATATCTTTGTTTAATACCTTTTTTAGCGCCGCCAAAAGAAGATGCGTAGCTGTATGATACTTTGTGTATATGGCGTCTTTTTTACCTAGACCACTTTTGAATTTTTTTGTTACACTGGTTCTAGATTTTTTTCTATGGGCTTCATCTTGCTTTCTGTACTCTTCCTCTATTCTTTCTGCTTCTTCTCCCGCAATATTGAGTTCACTCATCGTTAATTCTAATGGAAAACCGAATGTCTGATAAATGTAAAAAGCCTTTTTCCCATCCATTCTTTCTCCGCTTTCTTTAATTTTTTGTAGTTCCCTCATCCCATTTTTTAACGTCTTTTTGAATTTCTCCTCTTCTCTTTCCAGCTCAGCGAGTATTACATCTTTTCTTTTTTCTAAGTGTGGATATATATTTTTCATTCTGTTTATCACCGCATCTGCAACAAAAGCCGAGAAGTTTTTTTCTATTCCTATTTTTCTTCCAAATCTTATCAGCCGTCTTATAAAACCTCTTAAAATATATCCCTGGTCTTTATTTGACGGTAAAACGCCATCTGCTAAAATGAATGTTGCGGCTCTTGCGTGATCTGCTATAACTCTAAAGGATGCAGTGTTTTGATTTTCCTTGCCATCATCTTTATAACATTTACCCGATATTTCCTCTATTCTTTTCAGTATAGGCTCATATATATCTGTCTCAAAAATGTCATCTTTTTTTTGTACAATCATGACTGTTCTTTCTAACCCGCCCCCAAAGTCTATGTTTTTCTGTTTTAAACTTTCCCATTGTAATTTTTCATTCAGCCTATAATCCATAAAAACAGAGTTTCCTATTTCTATAAATCTGCCAGAGTCGTCATTTATATGGTAGATTTCCTGTTTTTTCTCTACCTTCCCTGTATCATAGAATATCTCTGTTGTTGGGCCTCCTAATTCGCCTGGGGCGATGCCTCTTTGCCACCAATTCTTTTCTTTTCCATATGGAAATATTCTATATTTATGTATTTCTCCATCTCTTAAATTTTCTGGTATCTTTGTAATGTCTTCTGTGAATTCTGCTTTTATACCATACTTTCTAAAAGCCATCATCCATATTTCTATCGCTTCGTCATCCCGAGGAATATAATCATCCCCTTTCCAGACAGAGACATATAATCTGTGTGGGTCTATACCAAATTGCTCAACCTCTAATTCTAAAAGCCATTTTATTTGGTCTTCTTTTGAATATGCTCCTAATGACCAATTTCCCATCATCTCGAACATGGAAGTGTGCCTATTATCGCCTATTTCTATAAGTTCTTCATAATTTGTTCTCAAACACCTTTGGATATTACAAAGCCTGTTACCTAATGGATGTGGTTCTCCTAAAAGGTACCTAACGAGCGGAAACATTCCAGAGTTCACAAAAAGAAGCGTAGTATCTGTTGTATCTGGAACTAGCGGCACATTAGGGACGACTTTGTGATTTCTAGGGAATTCTGTCCAAAAATTTATAAATTTTTCCCTTACCTCCTCAGACGTCATTGCTTTATAAATTCTTTAAAAGAGGTTTTGTTTAGTATGTAAGGTAAATTATATCATATTTTTTGTAAATTCCGCTATATCTTAATTGGAAATCAAAAAATTTCAGATAACAATCTTTTGTAAACTTTTTAGAATGCTCATTATCTAGATTAATTTTTTAAAAATTAAGATGGAAAACATGTAGTTGTATGTAGTTGTTTGCCAAGGTCGATTTTGATTTTTGGTTTAACAAGATTGTAAAATGGGATGAGGAAAAAGCTGTTGAAGAAAGCCACTTAAAGAAAAAATAAAAAATATTTTGATAAAAATATGAAGAATAAAATCCACCCTTTATCACCTGAAAAAGTTTCTATAAAAGGTATGGAAATTCTTGATAGGACTTCTATGATGAAAGAGGTTTCCTTGTTGAAACTTTTAGTAAAAAGTAGAGAAAAATGTTTTTCAGTTTATTCTTACGTGTCTTTTACAAGGCCTGGTTACGCGAGAGATGCTGACAGATTTCACTTTCACAGATTTCAAAAAGATAGGTTTACAGTAGTTTTTGGCAAGTTATGGATTTTACTTTATGATGCCAGAAAAGACTCTAAAACATTTGGAAAATTGGAAGTCATTCAAGTGGATGGTGGAAAGTTTTCTGTAACTGAAAAAAAAGAACTTCCTGTATATACAATAACTATTCCAGAAGGTGTTTTCCACGGTATTAAAAATCCCGGACCAGAATGGACGTGTCTAGCAAATCATCCCACCGCTGAATATAATCCTAAAGATGAGGGGCGAGTACCGTTTTCTGAGATACCGATTCTTTCATTAGGTGGAAAACCTTTTGATTGGAATATTGTTTCTAAAAAATGAAACAAAAAATATTAACAACCAGCCTTTCTGGCTTAGTAGGGTCGCGTATATCTGAGCTTCTTTGCAGATATTTCGAGTTTGAGAATCTTTCTCGCAAGGAGGGTTTTGATATAACAAACATTGATAGTCTAGAAAGAGTGATAGCCAAATCAGAAGCAGATACATTTATACATCTTGCTGCCTTTACAGATGTGAACGCTGCATGGAGACAGAAGGGAGACAAAAATGGAGCGTGCTATCGAGTAAATGTAATAGGAACAAAAAACGTAGCAACACTTTGTTCTAAGTACAATAAATTTTTAATTCATTTTTCTACAGACTTTGTTTTCAGTGGGGAGAAGGAAGGAATTTATACAGAAGAAGATAACCCAGACCCAATAGAGTGGTATGGATAGACCAAGGTGTGGGCTGAAGAAGAAGTTATGAGTTCCGGTTGCAAGTACTGCATTCTGAGGATAGCCTCGCCCTTCAGGGCCTATTTCCCGCCGAAAATGGATAAGGTGAGAAAAATTATTGAGGGGATAAAAAACAGTACGCTACCGCCTATGTTTGTTGATCAAGTTATTACCCCTACATTTATTGATGATATCGCTTTGGGTGTAAGGATGATTTCCACTAAAAAACCTCAGGGGGTTTTTCACCTCGTAGGGTCTACTTCACTTTCTCCTTATTTACTTGCTTGTAAAATTTGTGATGTTTTTGGATTTAATAGAAACCTCATCAAAAGAGGCAGTCTTGCAAGATACCTAGCAGAAAATCCAACAGCAAGACCATTCCAGAAAAATCTATCGCTTTCTAACGAAAAAATTAAAAAGATTGGAGTAAAAATGAATGAGATAGATAGGGCATTAACTATTTTAAAAGATCAGATAGATAAACTATTAGCAATCTCGTGAAAATTTTTTATTCTTGAATAGAGGAAAAAGCTTCCTACTTTCAAATACTTCTTAATTACCTGCCTTTTAAGTGCCTATTTAATGTATAATATCGCAAATGGTAATTCTTAAAAGACATAAATGGCCGATAACGATATCACTGCTTTTGATAATTATTATAGGACTTATAACACTTTACTCTGTCACCGTCGGCAGCCCGGATATTATAAAGGCTAGAAACCAGCTGATATTTGTATTGGTTGGTTTATTGATCTACTTTATGGTGTCATTTTTTAATGGGAATAACTTAAGATACCCCCTAATATCTCTTTCCATATATATGATCTGTATATTTGGTCTTGTGGCAACGCTTATTTGGGGTGTAGAAATAAGGGGGGCAAAGAGGTGGATATCTATAGGTGAGCAGTTTACCTTACAATTTGGAGAGTTTATGAAAATCGGAACAGTAGTTTGTGTTGCAAGTCTTTCTGCTTGGATGCAAGAGGTTAAGTATAATCCCAAGAAAAAATTTCTTATATTTTTGTGGAGGATAATTAAGAGCCCATGGCTTGTTTCATTTGTAATCTCTTTGTTACCTGCTATTTTGCTTGCACTACAACCAGCCTACGGAACTGCATTGTTAATAATGGTAAGTGGACTTTTTATCGCCTTTTTTTCAGATAAAAGTAAAGTAAGATCTTTAACTGTTCTTTCTCTCTGTGTTCTAAGCTCGCTGACCTTTTTTTATTTCTTTTCTTTTCTTAAAGGCGCTGGGAAGATTTACATTTCTATAATTACATTTTCACTTTTTGTCCTGACATTACTGTTTTCAATGTCCAGAATTAAGATTAACTGGAAAACTGTCATTTTTTCAATCTTCATCGGCCTTCTTGTGGCATTTCTTGTGAGGTGGAATGTTTTAGAGAAGGTTCTTCTTTCTTATCACAAAGAAAGGTTAGCAGCATTTGTAGGAGGTGAAGAATCTGCCATAGAATTTCAAACAAGACAATCAATTGTTGCGATTGGTTCCGGCCAACTTTTTGGAAGAGGTTTTGGACAGGGTACACAAACAAAGCTTAGATACATTCCCGATTATCATACAGATTTTATATTCGCTGCTTTTGCGGAGGAGTTCGGTCTAATTGGTTCTTTCCTGTTTTTGGCTGTTTATTTAATATTTATTTTGTTACTAATAAAAGAGTCAGATTTAGTGGAAGCAGGTTTTCCACAGGTTGTAGTTCAAGGTATAACCGCTTTGTTGATTATGCAGTTCGCAATTAACCTTGGAGTAAATCTTGGTCTTTTGCCTGTAATTGGTGTGCCGCTTCCTTTTGTTAGTTATGGAGGAAGCTCTTTATGGACGGGTTTGATATTAATAGGTATCATTCAATCTTTTGAGCGAAAAACCAAGCATATAGTGGAATTTGCTAAAATAAGAGGATGGAAATAAAATATTCACATGGGCATAATTTTTGATGGGAAAAAAGAGGCCAATGGTTTGATTTCAAACATGCTTGAAAAAGCTTCTTCGGTTAGTTCTTTCCTTGGGCGAGCCCCTAAGCTTGTAGTTATAACACTTGAAGAAAGTAAAGAAGGAAAACTGTTTATATCTCAAAAGAAAAAAGTGGCTGATTTGATTGGAGTTTCTTTTGAAGAGATTGTAGTAAAGAAAAGAGAAACCGTTCCGAATATTTTAAAGATGCTAAATAACGAAGATTCCGTGGATGGTTACTTTTTTCAGCTTCCTGTTAAGTATTTTGATCCTTCGTGGTGGAAAGATATCGCAATTTCAAAAGACGTGGAGGGTTTGGGTTCTGAAAGTTTGGGAAGATTAATTAGTGGAACACAGTTGGTGATACCACCTACAGCAAGAGCGGCTTTCCATGTTTTGGGAAAAGCTTATGGAAAAAATTTAGGAATTTCAGATTTACATGGAAAGAATGTATGTGTCATTTCAAGTTCTAGACTTATAGGGATCCCACTTTTTCATCTATTTATACAAAAAGGGGCAACGGTTTCGGTTTGTCATAAATTTACAAAAGATATTAAGAAATACACAAGTATTGCGGACATTGTTGTCAGCGGAGCTGGAGTGCCCGGACTGATAAAAAGTGAAATGATAAAGGAAGACGCAATTGTAATAGACTTCGGAACAAAACTTTTAAGAAAGGGTAAAGGTTCTTATACAATAAAAGGTGATGTAGATACATTAGAAGTTTCTAAAAAGGCAAGAGTAGTAACGCCACCACGCGGAGGAATCGGCCCAGTTGTTGTAGCATACCTTTTTCAAAACCTGTTAAAACTTGTAGAATTTAATATCAGGTAAAAATTTTTCTTCCAAAAATATTTAATTTCGTGTTCTTGAATATTTCTCTTTTGAGAAATAAAATGGTATAGAATGGTATCTATTCCTTCTTGGCTTTTAATATTTTTTATAGTGCTTATTTTTGTAATAATTGGAGTCTTAATATGGGTTGTAATTACTTTACGAAACATTCAACACCCTAAATTTGGTTTTGGTGGCAAACCTTTGGTTTATTTAGGCATTATTTTACTTTTTGGCGTCTTACCTATTGCGATTCTTGCTTTCAAACAAAAAGTAGATGTTATACAGAAGGCAGCTCAACTTAACGATGTTTCTATTGTATGGTTTGAGGTATCTGATCATATAGAAACTTCGGATGTTGCTTTTTCTGCGACACCTATTATAGAAGGTAAAGCATGGGGTCAAAAAAAGTTTGATATTGAGTGGGAGATTGTAGGACCACAGTACAATTCTTTTAAAGAAGAAGAGAGGTCTTCTGAATATCCAAGTTATTTTGTTATTACTCTCAAAAAAGGAATTTATGAAGTTATTGTGAGAGTCCGTTCTGAAGGTTTTGATATAACAAAATCCATAACAATTTCTGTAGATTAAAGAAAAAGAGTGAGAGTTGGCATTCTACATATTTGATGTGACAGTTTATATGCCTCTTATATATAAAGTGCCATCAATTTCTTTATAAAGTTTTATTGGAATCTCTTTTTGTCGATTCGATTATAAAGGTTGTTCATTTTACTTTTTTGTCTATTTGACACGTCGTTGCTTAAATCGTATTGTATATCTGTTTCTGGTTATGAAAAAGGTTTATAAATAGCAGGTAAAGTTTAAAAATGAGTTCTTCTCAAAAAGGGAAAAAGAAAATCAAAAAGAAAAAAATTAGTATTCTCCCTAGCGAGATCAGATGTCCAATCTGTAGCAGTCCACTTCTTTTTTCTGAAGGATGTCGTACATGTCCAAACTGTGGGTGGTCTGCTTGTGGTGGTTAGTTGTTAGCTGTTTTAAATAAAATTAAAATTAAAGTATTGAGGTGGCTATTAAAAAGAGCATGCTTATGAAAATATTGAAGTCTGCTAGAGAACTAGGACTTACAGAGCATGCAGTTAAACTTGTTATTGAAAGATTTCTAAGAAAAGACAAAGACGGTTATGTTATAGAGACACCACATTCTATGTTTAGGAGAGCTGCAAGATGTATCGCTGATATAGACAGAGAGTTTGGCAAAACCGAAGACGAGATTGAAAATTTCGAACAAGAGATCTACAACTACTTTACAAAGAAAGAGTACATATCTACTCGGCCATTAGTAAATGCAGGGAGGCCTTATCCTTATCAGCAGCTTTCGTCTTGTTATGTTCTTCCTATTAAAGACAATTTGTCATCTATATTTGACACTCTGCAAAAGGCTGCTTTCTTACAAAGATGGGATAGTGCGGCCGGAATAGACTTTTCACCTTTGAGGCCTAAAGGGGACATTATTAGGAGTACAGGGGGTGTTTCAAGCGGACCCATTTCTTTTATGAAAGTTTTTGATGAGATTACAACTGCAATAAGTGAGGGCTCTACAAGGAGAGGGGCAAATATGGGGGTATTACGAGTAGACCACCCTGACATAGAAGAGTTTATAAAGGTGAAAAGGACACCGGGCGTTTTGGAAAACTTTAATATTAGTGTTAGTGTTACAGATGATTTTATGGAGAGAGTTAAAAAGAACAAAGATTACTACCTGGTGAATCCACGGACAGGCGAAAAAGTAAAAAAGGTTAGTGCTAGAAAAATTTTTAGAATGATTGTTGAGTCGATGTGGTTATGTGGGGATCCTGGTATTATTTTTATAGATGAGATAAATCGGCATAATCCCACTCCGCATATAGGTAATATTTCAGCAGTTAATCTTTGTGGGGAGCAACCACTTTTGCCATACGAATCGTGTAATCTGTGCAATATAAACCTGAAATCGATGTTGAAGGAAGAAAAAAAATCTTCCGGAAAAGTTGTCAAAGTTATAGATTTTGATAAGTTGGAGAAGACTGTTAGATCTGCTGTTCATTTCCTAGATAATACTATAGAAGCTAATCACTATCTTTTTAAGGAGACAGAGGAAATAGTGAAAAATGGTAATAGGAAAATAGGTGTCGGTATAATGGGATGGGCAGATGTTTTGATAAATTTGGGAATTCCTTATGATAGCAATGATGCGTTTTCTCTGGCCGAAAAACTTATGAAGTTTATTTATGAAGTAGCTAATGATGCATCTTTTCTACTTTCTAAAGAAAGAGGGTTTTTTCAAAACTACCCAGGGAGTATGTTAGAAAAGGAAGGTATTGGTCCAAGAAGAAATGCCTGTATAACGACAATTGCACCAACTGGTAATGCTGCGATAATTGCAGATTGTTCCCATTCGATAGAGCCGCTATATGCCCTTGCTTATACGAGGGTTGGCTTGGGTAGAGGAAAAAGTTTCGATAAATGGGAGAACTTTAAAATAATAAATGAAGCATTCATGAAGATTGCAGAAGAAAGAGGGTTTCTTACAGATGATTTGAAAAAAGAGATTTTATATACTGGGTCAATTCAACATATTAAAGAGCTTCCTGATGATATAAAGGAGTTGTTTAAAACAGCGCTTGATATAGATCCAAAGGATCATGTGAGGATGCAAGCTTCATTTCAAAAGTATGTTGATAGTGCTGTCTCTAAAACAGTAAACATGAAGGAAAACTGTACACGGGAAGATATCGAGGAGGTTATATTTCTTGCATATGAATTAAAGTGCAAAGGTATTACTATTTATAGGGACAACAGTAGGGAAAAGCAAATTTTAAAAACTGGGGTTAATGGCTAAATTATGTGTTATTAAAAGTTTAAAATAGTATGGAGCGTTCTGAAAAAGTTCCAAAATGGTTTTCTAAAAATGCTTTAAAGCTTTTGTCTTTGCGTTTCGCAAAACGTAAAGACAATGGAGAAGTTTTAGAAAAGCCAAGAGAGATATTTGAAAGAGTTGCAGAGGCAATAGCTTTGTCTGATAGATTTTATGGCTCTTCTATTGAGAAGATTACAATTTTAAAAAGGAAGTTCTTTAAGTTGATGTGGAATCTATATTTTCTTCCTAACAGCCCCACTTTACTGAATGGCGGTAGGGAAAGGGCAGGTTCATTGTCAGCATGTTTTGTTTTTAAGGTAGGA
>Ga0123519_10003575_pt1 | contig 25664 bp, 18 predicted proteins | sample YelNatPaOPRAMG02_FD_87396 | JGI IMG/M metagenome (GOLD analysis project Ga0123519, IMG submission 87396) | Hot spring microbial communities from Yellowstone National Park - Yellowstone National Park OP-RAMG-02 (version 2) | ecosystem: Environmental > Aquatic > Thermal springs > Hot (42-90C) ...
AAATTGTTTCGGGAACAGCATTCTGCTATCCATGGATACATAACGTTCTGGGAATTCTCTCCTGCAATCACCATAGGAAATGTACTGCATTGCGATGTGTTCGCTATGCTGTCGTGAAACCCTAATAATATTTGAATTGCATATTTTATGCCATCCATGTATCAATATTGCAAAGCATCCGTTATTTTTTCGTTCCCATGTATTTATGCAACCCCTCCTCCAGAGAGGTTAATTTGAGGTTCGGAAAAGCTTGGAATAACTGGGTATTGTCCCCGATGTTATCCTCTTGCATCATAAGGAACTGATCCTTGGTGAGGGGGGCGAGAACGGGACTGATCTTTTGCATTGGATCTGTTATTTTGGAGAGCGCGCCCATGAGGAACAGCGGTGCGGAAGCGAACGGTTTGCGCTTCCCTGAAACCTTGATGGCGGTCTGCATTATCTCTTTGAAAGTGAGTTGCGCCGGTCCGCCAGCATCGACGGTTTTGTTCAACAAACCATCGGTCTCCAACGATAATCGAATGATGTGTGCCAAGTCATCCACATAGATTGGTTGATATTTTTGCGCCCCCGCATTCGGCAGCGGGATTACAGGCATGGACAGAAATTGGTTAATGAACTTATCCTCCGGTCCGAATATGATGGAGGGGCGAAGAATGACATATTCCATGCCGCTTCTGCGTATCATCTCCTCCGCATCCCACTTGGTCTGATGATAACGCGACTTCGCATTGGCTCGCACTCCCATGGCGCTCACATAGACGATACGACGCACTCCGGATTTGACCGCGTTTTGTACCAGGTTGAGCGTTCCGTCCCTGACTACGGACTCGAAACTCACCCCTTTGGGCTCCGCAATGATTCCGACGCAGTGAACAATCCCTTCAATCCCCTCCACCGCGCCACCGAGCCTCTTTTCATCAAGCAAATCCCCTGTAAATGTTTCGCATCCCTGCGCTTTCAATGCGGCAAGAATGTCGGAGTTACGCCCCATGGCGCGAACCATATGTCCGCCTGATAGCAGCGCATTAACCACATGTCGTCCGACAAACCCTGTCGCCCCTGTAATGAGTGTTCGCATCATTCATCTCCTTTTCGACGAAAGAAACATAAAAACGAAGAGTGACCGCATCCTCATATCGGATTATTTGTTAGGTCCGCAGTGTCCGTAATCCAATGAATCACTTGAATTATATAATTACGTTATCAAGGATACACTGTTCCCGGTCTGGATGCAAGTGAAAGATGGGTAAGAGCGGACTGTTCGGTCGCCTGGGTGAAATCATGCCGGTTGCATCTTCGCTATGGGGGGGTATCCGCTCTGCGGCTGATCTTCACGCCACATTTCTTGAAATTGTCGCCTTTTCGCGAATGGGAAGTGCGATCGTTTAATATGGCGCCTCCGTACAGGAAGAGGATCAGAGTGATGGCAAGAAAAAGTGTGAGCAATATCAGTACTCTGGCGAAATGATTCGCTTTGGATTGCGCTGCCATGATCCGACTGTTCAGATCGCTGGTTTGTTGTTCAATTATGGACAGTTGATTTTCAAGCGAGGCGAAACCCGAGCTTAATGGACCATACAGAAAAAAGCGCGCCTTGCTGATTTTACCGGAAAATATGAGCCCCATCGCTTGGTTGTGCAATTGCATATAGTGCGACCAGGCGGCTTCATAACTTGTGAAATCGTTTCTCTCCCGATCGGTCAACGGGAACCGCTCGTATTTGTCCATATCGTCGCTCACAAGCGTGAAGGATTTCTGCATTTCCCTTTGAGCGAGGGGATTTTTCGCCAATTCGCGGTCGAGGAGAAGAAGCGTTTCGTAATTCCGAATTTGATGGATGGATGCTGATATCTCCTCCAGAGTGGCTGTTTTTGGCAAACTAATGCCGTATAAAATCTCCATGTTTCGATTGATGCCATCCAGTCGACCTATGGATACGACCCCAACCATCAGCGTTAGTGCAATCGTGACGCTCATGCAAATGATGGGTTTGTGAAGAGTCTCGAGGTTGGAAAACCAACGCATATCGTTACTTCCGCTCTTAAAAAATGGAATGTGGACTATGAATCACACCTCCATCCATTGGGAACATTCCGGACAGGGTGTGATTGGAGGCATCCTGAGAGCATATGCCGTATCTCAAATCGGAACAGTTGGAAACCAGTTCATGCTTCCACCTGAATTCCACGGCTTGCCTTCCAAATCTCCAAATACAGATTATCGGTTGACCTTGGAATGAAAATAAGTCCGATGTTGATGAAAAAACCGAAACCATCGACTAATATCTTTCGTCAACAAATGAGAAACGAAAAAAAGGAGATATGTGCTCATTGCAAAATTCATAAAATCAGACAATTGTCTCCCATCTTTCAGTGGGAAAAACACCGAATTGCAAATCATGCAAATACATCATAGAATTTGCCTGTAACAATTAAGGGCTTTTCGAATCTCAATAAGAAACAAAAGCTTGAGCGAATATCATATTCGTACCGAGCATGGCTTAACGAAACACTTTCGGAGTACGGTGAGGAAGCGCTGAGATGCGATGGATTCCTCGTTAGCGGCTCATATTCTTAACAACAAGAGAGGGAAAAGAGAGTTCCACAATGTACAATCATTTAACGACAAAACATATGGATGTCCTGGCATACTCATCTTCGCATCCATCGAGCCTTGACGCTGAAAGGTCGTTTACGAATGATATAAGCGTAAAAAAAGCCTCCGGGGAATTGGATAGGGAGGAGTGTTTTCAAATACGCAGATTTGTGTTCGTTAGTGAACTGGGGGTTCCATATGAATGCGAACAGGATCAATTCGACGCCATCGCTATGCATTACCTTGCGATTTACCATGGACGCCCCATCGCCACGGTACGATTGGTGGATAAGGGCGATGGAGTGGGCAAAATCGGCAAATTGGCGGTTCTACGGGAGTATCGCAAATATGGAATCGGAACGGATTTGATGTGGTATGTCATGGGGATCGGTTTCCGCAATTTTCACACGCTGGTAATCGACTCTCCCATTGAGCGCATCCAGTTTTTTGAAACACTCGGTTTTGAAACGGACGGCGAGATGGCTTTAGTGTTCGGCGTCTGGCACACAAGGATGTATGTCAGACGGTAAATGAGGACATATCAGAGAGGCGGAGGGATGGGCGGAACAAGAATCGTTCCGCCCATTTTCTAGTATGACGGGAGGCTATTCCATGATGAATCGGGTATCAGTATCCGACTTGCTCCTAAAATCGAATACAATACATATGCTACGATGGCGACGCAAATCAAAACCGCGTCGCCATCAGATAAATACACTCTAACGGGGTGTTCCCGGATTTGGAGGGATGGTGCATCACCTCTGCAAATCGATGGTTTTGTTGTTCTTATAACTTATATACGTTAAGGCAAGGCGTAATGTTCATGTTTTTTTTGAAGGCTATATCCTATTGCGCAAAGATACATAAGAATTACAATCGTCATTCAGGCGCCTTGATGGCGGCTGCGATCTCATTTTTCGCTTTGCTCTCCTTGATACCGATATTAAGTCTTACGTTGGCGATCCTTGGTTTGACTTTAGGCACCTCTCCGGTGATGCTGCATAAAATCCAGGACGGACTGATGGACTATTTCCCTTCTAGCGGGATGATCCTTTACGACGCTCTCCTAAACGCGCATCAACATCAGGGAGCGCTGGGAATTCTTGGAATCGGGGGATTGCTCTATTCCGCAAGCGTTATTTTCGCGAATCTTGAGAGCGCCTTCAATTCCATTTGGCATGTTGAAATTAAAAGGAAGTGGATTCGTCAACGATTTGTGGCTCTCTATACTGCGTTGATCGCCATTTTCATGGTCTTTTGCTCCATTGCGATCACATCCGCGATCACCTGGCTGGAGAGTAAGCGTCTCCAGATCATGGGACTCCGGAGCGGTAATATCCCTTTTCTTTGGCAAAGCGCAGGGCATGGGGTGCCCATCCTTTTCTCCATCGCCCTTTTCACGTTTCTTTATCGTCTCGTACCGAACCGACCGGTTCCTTGGAAGAACGCTTTGTTGGGAGGGTTGTTTTCCGGAGTGACCTGGGAGATCGCCAAGAACCTTTTCGCCATTTACATGGTCCATTTCTCAAGTTACAACAGGATATACGGTTCCTTGGGCGGGGTGATTATTTTGATGGTGTGGATATATTTCAGCACCTTCATCCTATTGCATGGAGCGGAGATTGTGGCGTGCTCCATGCATTGCTCGGAGGAGTGAGGGAAAAAGCCTCGAGGACGACGCGCGTAATGGAACGGAGAGGGAATAAGGAGATAATGCGCCCTGTTTTTGAATTTTGCCTTCCCATCAAGCTATAATATCCTATGCGGATTTTACTAAGCAATGATGACGGTGTAAACGCCCCCGGGATTTTAGCGCTCAAGAAAGGCTTGGAGTCCCTCGGGGAGGTGTTTCTCATCGCGCCCGAACGTCCCCGAAGCGCATCAGGACACTCAATCACCCTCCATAAACCTTTAAGGATTGAGGAAACCGTTCTGCTGGACGGCTCGAAAGCCTGGTCATCCAACGGAACGCCGGCGGACTGCGTGACATTGGGATACGATGTGCTGATGGAGGGAAGAGTGGATCTTGTAATGTCCGGCATCAACGCGGGGCCGAATTTAGGTTGGGATTTAACCTATAGCGGCACGGTCGCCGCCGCGATAGAGGGCTGTATCCTGGGCGCACCGGCGGTGGCGATTTCAGTGGCGGGAGATAGGGAACCCTATGACTTCTCCATTTCATCTCAATTCGCCCGCCAACTTGCCGTTCTGATCCGCAAAAACGGATTGCCCCCGGGGATCGTGTTAAATGTAAACGTGCCTCAGGTGGAAAGAGGAAAGATCAAAGGAGTTGCAATCACGCATCAAGGCAGGCGGGAATACACGGACCGAGTGGAGAAACGAATCGATCCCTGGGGAAGACCTTATTACTGGGTGCACGGTACCATACTGGATGACGTATCCGACCCGGAATCCGATGTCCACAAGGTGATGGATAACTGGATATCCGTCACGCCGATACACCTTGACCTTACCGCCAATCAACAGATGGAGGCGCTGAAAAAGTGGGATATGTCCGGACTGTCGGACGAGGAAGACACTACGGAAGCATACCCTTCTTGAAGTATTCCAATAATTTAAAATGAAACATCAAATTGAAGCGCCTATCTTGGCGCATTTTCAAAGAAACGAGTATGAATTTGAAATCATTCTGGATGCGCCGCAAATCGCGGAGGAGGCGCTTCCGGGCAATTTCGTTCAGATCCTCTACGACCAATCTTTTAACCCGTACACTCGTCGGCCCTTCAGCGTTTTTCACTCGGATCCGGAAAGTGGAAGAATATCCATCCTATATCTCGCGAGAGGGGTTTTCACCAAAGGGCTTCGCGATAAGAGGCCCGGGCAAAAGCTTTCATTGATCGGCCCCTTGGGTAACTCCTTTCAGCCCTCAACCAAACCTAACGTATCTCATATCCTTGTCGCTGGAGGCGTGGGGGCTCCCCCGCTCTATTTTCTGGCTCGAGAGATTAAAGCCGATCCCTCAAAGGAATGTCGCGTGGCGGTGATAAACGGGGCGAGGACAGAGAAGCTGCTCGTTGCCGTGGAGGAGTTTTCGGAACTCGGCGCCGAGGTTCGTTGCACCACTGATGATGGCTCGAGAGGTGTGAAAGGGATTGTGACCGATGTATTGAAGGAGATGCTGGAAGAGCGTTCCGGCGAGGCTTGCGTTTACTCTTGCGGTCCCACGCCAATGCTGAGAACGGTCGGGGAGCTATGCGTGCAACAGGGCGTGAATTGCCAGTTAAGCGTGGAAACGATGATGCCGTGCGGAATGGGGGTTTGCATGGGATGCGTGGTGAAAATCAAAGACTCCTCAAGCGAAACGGGATGGACCTACAAACGCTCCTGCTGTGATGGTCCGGTATTCCAAGCGGACGAGATAATATGGGATTAAGGAGATGGGATTGAATAGCCAAATAAAGAACACATCTCCGGATCTCTCCGTGCAACTTGGCAAGCTCAGGATGAAAAATCCGGTGACCACCGCTTCCGGCACGTATGGATTCGGCAGCGAATGGGCGGACTTTTACGATCTTTCCGAACTTGGTGCGATTACGGTCAAGGCGGTGACCGTCAAGCCAAGATTGGGAAATCCAATGCCTCGAACCGCCGAAACACCCGCAGGGATGCTCAACTCCATTGGATTGCAAAACCCGGGATTGGACGCCTTTCTTTCGGAAAAATTGCCCTACCTTCGCAACTTCGACGTGCCGGTGATCGTGAATATCGCGGCGGACAGGATTGAGGATTTCATTACTCTTTCCGAACGTTTGGACGCAACCGAGGGGGTTGCGGCATTGGAGGCGAACATATCCTGTCCTAATCAGGCGTGCGGCGGAATCGAGTTCGGCACCGACCCCGTTTTAACGCGGCAGGTGATTGAGTCGATCCGAAAGCACACGAAGCTACCGCTTATCGCCAAGCTTTCCCCAAATGTAACGGACATCACTGAAATCGCCCGAGCCGCCGAGGATGGAGGCGCGGACATTCTGTCTCTTGTGAACACCTTTGTAGGCACGGCGATAGACATTCGCAAACGCACCTTCAAACTCGCCAATCGCCGCGGGGGGCTTTCAGGCCCGTGCATCAAGCCTTTGGCTCTCTACATGACTTGGAGAGTCGCCTCATCCATCAAGTTACCGGTGATTGGCATGGGGGGGATATCCTCGGCGGAGGACGCTGTGGAATTCCTGCTCGCCGGAGCGTCCGCAGTAGCGGTGGGAACGGCGAATTTTGTGAACCCAATGATCGCCCTGGATGTGGTGAATGGAATACGCGAATATTTGATCTCTCAGGGCGCTGAATCCGTGAGAGAGATCATCGGAACGGTGCGATGATTCTTTCAAAGACCTCAATCATGAGTGGATATTGGCATCCTTGAAATCATTTCGACATGGCGATTCCCCGAAATACGTCTTCGATTGAATAAAACTCATGAAAAATGCGGTGAAGTGTGGCATAAATCGATATACGTACCGTGAAATGCATGGGGGATGGGGAGAGCAATGAGACGGGCGGCCGATCCGTTTCCATAATCCGGAAATCAAACGATACGGATTGTCCATGAGACGTCCCCTAACGACTCACCCTGAAGCCGCCCGTGTTGATATTATCGGCATGGGCGGTCATCTTAATTATAGGGTTTTTGCCTTGGGTCTATCTTTTGCATGCCGAGAATGGATATTTGGATATAACACTTAATTTTCACGCGTCACCTCTTAGAAAAGTATCCGATAACCGGTTGTCTAAAAAACTTCATGCGAACATTTTGAGACTCGGCTAATGAAAATCACGCGCATGATAACCCTTCTCCTCTTGCTGGCAATCATACCGCTCCACTTTCCCGCATTGGAGGAAGAGGATGCGAACGGTTCCGCCAAAGCCATGGAACCAGTCTCCCTCATTCGGAAGCAATCCACCGCGAATGCGGAGCTTAAGAAGCTCGCTTACAAATCCTTCAAATGGTTTCAGCATTACCGAAATCCTGACACGGGACTTGTACTTGACCGCAGCTCCAATTGGAAGGATACGGAAAAGCGAAATACGATGGCATCCATCGCTTCGACGGGCTATTTCCTCACCTTGCTTCCCGTTTGGGTGCGCCTTGGCTGGATAAGCGAAAGCGCTGCGCGGAAGGAGGCGTTACAGACACTTCGGTACGCTTGGAAGAGCTTGCCCACTCATAATGGCTTATTCTATCACTTCATGGATTGGAAAACCGGACGGCGGTGGGGTGATTGCGAAGTGTCCGTACTGGATAGCGCAATCTTTTTAAACGGATGCATGACCGTTGCGGAGGGGTTTCGCGGGGGTATCGCCCGGGTTGCGAATGAGCTTGTGAATCGCGCTGATTGGCCGCGATTCCTCGTTTCATCCGGTAATGGTCAAGTATTGGCTTTGGCTTGGAGCCCTGAAGACGGACTGTTCGGAAGAGCGGATGTCCGCTCAAGCGAGATGTCCATGCCTTATCTCCTCGCAATCGGGTCCGAATCTCATCCTATCCCGAAGGATATCTGGTATCACATGCGCACGGATTACGGCTCGTTGGAGGGATATCGTATTCTGAACCCAGGTTTCCCACTCTTCACAAGTTATTTTGGTTTGGGGTGGTGCGATTTAAAAAACATGCAGGACAAGGAGGGCGTGGATCTTTACGAGAATGCCCGACTGACCGCCTTGGCGAACAGGGCTGCGTGCAGAGCGTTGGCGACACGCTGGAGGACCTTCCAACAGAACGAGGGCGGATGGTGGGGGATCAGCGCAGGCGATTCTCCAAAAGGCTACGTCGCCGCCGCACCTCCCAATGGCGATGGAGACGGTACGGTATGGCCCATGTCCGCATTGGCGGATGTCACTTGGATTCCCGATATCATTGACAAGGACCTCGCGAGATGGATGTCCTCCAGGAATTGGGAGGCGGTAAACGGAGCATATGGATTAGCGCCCTTCAGCTTGGATAAGAATTGGGTGGGAGATGACATCATTGGCATAGATCTGGGCGGCTTCAGCGTCAATTGGGCAAACTACACAACCGGCTTGGTGTGGAAGCTGTGGGGCGAACACCCCACGGCACGGAAGGCGATGAAACGGATAGGGTTTACCTCGGATTCAAAAGAGAAGTGGCAACGCGCTAACAAGGGTTTTTCCGCATTGGCTGGAACGGAAAAATAAGATGAATTCTCTAATCGCACCACGTCTGTTCGTTAACGCCGCATGCGTACTCACGATTATTATCGCTGGGGCTTTTCAGCCCGAACCGAGCCGCGCGTTAGGCTCAGTGTTCGCTGACAAGCCATATATGGGGTGGAGCAGTTGGAGTCTTGAAGCCACAAAATTCCCAGGTTACGGAGGAATGAGCTGGCTGACGGAGATGCACGTTAAGCAGCAATCCGACACGATGCATCGATTATTGCAGGAATATGGATACAAGTATGTAAATCTCGATTCGGGCTGGTGCGGCGGGTATGACAACTACGGACGGCCGATTCCGGACAGGAGCAAATTTCCCGATGGCATCAAGGGAATCGCCCGTTACGTGCATCGAAACGGACAGAAGTTGGGGATATACTGGGTGCCTGGGATCGCAAGAGACCTGTACGACCGCAATCCCCCCATTCTTGATTCGCCCTACCATCTTCAGGATATCGCGGCGAAGCCCCTCTCCCCTGCGAACGCTTGGGGCTGGCATTACAAAATAGACTTCTCGAAGCCCGGCGCCCAGGAGTATATCGATTCCATCGCCTATCTGTTCGCCTCGTGGGGGGTGGATTTTCTCAAGCTCGACGGTGTGGTACCCGGGTCCGATCATGACAACACCGTTGATGCTCGCCCGGATGTGGAGGCATGGGCGAAAGCGATTCGTAAAACGCACCGCAAGATATGGTTGGAGCTCTCCTGGCGTATCGACAGCCGTTACGCCGATTATTGGAGCAAATACGCCAACGGCTGGCGCGTGGGGGATGACGTGGATAGTTACGGGAATACGTTGACCAACTGGGGTAATATCCGCAGGACATTCGACGCCGTGGCGACTTGGTCCGGATTGTCGGGAAAGGGAATAGGCTGGAACGACTTGGATTCCCTTGACGTGGGGAACGGCGAGATGGACGGCTTGACGGACATAGAGCGTAAAACAGCCGTGACTCTTTGGGCGATCTCCTGCTCCCCACTGTACACGGGAGATGATTTGACCAAACTCGATCCCTACGGGATCAGGTTGCTTACCAACAAGGAGGTGATCACCGTGGATCAATCGGGGATTCCCGCAGAGAGGGTTGCGAACGGGGAGAAGCAGGTTTGGTGCGTGTTCCGCAAAGATGGAAGCAGAATTGTGGCTCTCTTCAATCTTTCCTCTTCCCCTTCCAGCGTTGTTGCGTCGTGGAGTGAGATAGGATTAATGGGCAAAGCGAAAGTGCGCGACCTCTGGAGCCACAAGGACCTGGGAGTCTTTCAAGGGGAGTATCAGGCGAATCTCCCCGCTCATGGATGCGAACTATTGAAAATTGTGGATTTTTGATTGTGGATTCTGAATTGCAGTCCGTATGTTTTTTGGGGACAACCTCCTCGTGTAAAAACAAGAAATATTTTCCATACCGCAAGAATACGGACAAATATAAGAAGCGCAGGATCATCGCCCATTTAAATACTCGCGTCATACTGGATCTTATGGCCTACGTGCGGAAGCGACTTTGGTTCCATTAGCGTGGAAACGGCATTTCCAAACGAAACCCCGATTGATATACGGCATATCCTCGGGTATCATACCATGAAATGCCGGAGAGCGCGAGATTCACATCCTCACGGTTCGATCGTGCACGCAACTGGTCGATTCTACGAGTCTGTTTGCATTCGCCTTCCGGATTTGCACTCAAGGGAACCCCGAGCAACCAATTCACTCCAATTTTCGTTAAGTAAAAGGAAGGGCGTATCATGTGCGACACGAATACCATCAAACCTTTGAATACACCATTGAGCTCCGTGCCGTTCACCAAAGTTCGGATACAGGATCGCTTCTGGGCTCCGAAAATCAAGATAAACCGGGAGGTGTCCATCCCGATCAGTTTTGAACAACTCGAAAAATCGAACACCATACGCAATTTCGAGTTGGCGGCTCAGGGAAAGCATGAAGGGTATAGCGAACCTCTTTTTCGTGATTCCGACATCTACAAAGCCATCGAGGCTGCGGCGTATTCGCTCTCCACGGACCCCGACGAGGATATGGAGTCGAGAGTGGATGAGATCATAGAGAAAATCGCCGCCGCGCAGATGCTGGATGGATATCTGGACACCTATTTTCAAGTGCTTCATCCGGACAAACGCTGGACCAACCTTCGCGACGCGCACGAACTCTATTGCGCCGGTCATCTTTTCGAAGCCGCCGTTGCATATTACAAGGCGACAGGTAAGCGAAAGCTGCTGGATGTGGCGATAAAGCTTGCGGACCATATCGAACGCACCTTTGGCGCAGACGAAGACAAGAGAATGGGATATCCCGGACACCCGGAAATCGAACTGGCGCTGGTTAAACTTTGGAAAGTCACCGGGGAGAAAAGGTATTTCGAACTAGCCAGATTTTTCGTGGAAAACCGCGGATCCAAGTTTTTCGCAACGGAACACAACACACCTTTGGAATCATACGATGGAACCTACTGGCAGGATGATGTGCCCATTCGTGAGCACAACGAGATCAAAGGGCACGCGGTGCGAGCCGCCTATTTGATGGCGGGGGTGACGGACATTGTGGCGGAAACTCGCGATCGAGGACTGTTGGACATGATGGCGCGAGTGTGGGATAACACCATATTGAAAAGACTCTACGTGACCGGCGGCATTGGGCCCTCCGCTCATAACGAGGGGTTCACCACCGATTACGATCTTCCCAACCGCACCGCCTATCAGGAGACATGCGCTTCCGTGGCGTTAATGTTGTGGGGGCGAAGGCTGAACCTGTTGACCGGGGATTCCCAATATTACGATACCGTTGAACGAACGCTTTTCAATGGTTTTTTAGCGGGGGTTTCAAGGGATGGAGCTCACTTTTTCTACGATAACCCCTTGGCAAGCTACGGAAACCACCATCGAAGCGAATGGTTTGGTTGCGCCTGCTGTCCTCCGAATGTTACGCGCACGTTGGCGTCGCTTGGGGAATATCTCTATGCGGTTGGCAAAAACGCGATCTATGTGAACCTCTATGTTGCGGGATCGGCGGATGTGGAGTTGAATGATTCCACCGTCCATCTCGATGTGGAGACGGATTATCCCTGGGATGGGAATGTGGTCATCACCGTCCACCCCGCGAACGCGGGAGAATTTAGTTTGATGTTAAGAGCGCCCGGATGGAGCAAGAAGGCTGAAATCAAGATCAACAACACGACTGTAAATCCGGAAAGGGAAAAAGGATACCTGATTTTGAACCGCAACTGGCGCGAAGGCGACAAAGTGGAATTAACTCTGGATATGCAGATTATTCGACTGGAGGCGAATCCGCTCGTGCTGGAGGATGCAGGAAGGTTGGCGACGCAAAGAGGACCAATCATATATTGCATGGAGGCTTGCGATCAGACGGTTCCAACGGGAAGCGTGATCTTGCCGGAGAACGCGGATATCAAGCCGACCCCCGGTCCGGAAGGATTGGAGGATGTGGTGGCTCTGCGCGGGAACGCACTTACCATCCAAACGGGGAAATGGGACAACGTTCTGTATCGCCCGGTAACTCCTCCCGCAAGGACGCAGGCGCTCCTTATTCCCTATTACGCATGGGATAATCGCAAACCCGGGGCGATGTTTGTATGGTTGCCTAGGTAGGTGCGATGTCGCGCTCCTCGTGCAACCTCGAATGATCGGAAGGATATTTCGAGCGAAATGATAAGTTGTAGCGGAAGTTTTCCATTGAGATGAAAAAACAGGTTGATTTTCAGCTATTGATGTGATACAATAAATAGCCGTACAACAAAACCTTATCAAGAGTGGCGGAGGGACCGGCCCTTTGATGCCACAACAACCACCCCGACAGCCGACGGGGCAGGTGCTAATTCCGGGCCCGCATGGGCGAGATAAGAGTGCGAAGGCAATTACCCAAACGCCGAATTCAAGCCTCTTTCCCAGCGGAAAGAGGCTTTATATTTGCCGTTTCCTTTGCTCCCGCGCTCGATTGACATCTATTCGGCAGAAAGGATCATAGGTTTAATGGCTGTACTCAATCTTTTCACTTCTGAAAGCGTCACTGAAGGACATCCGGACAAACTGGCGGATCAGATTAGTGACGCGGTATTGGATGAAATGCTTAAGCAGGACCCGCATTCCCATGTTGCTTTGGAGACCTTCCTCACACGGGGATTGGCGGTTGTGGGCGGGGAGGTTACCACGGAGGCGTATGTCGAGATCGCCGACGTGGTGCGCGCAACGATTAACGAGGTGGGCTATACCAGCACCGCTTACGGTTTTGACGGGGACACCACCGGAGTGATGCTGGCAATCCAAAAACAGTCCCCCGATATCAATCAAGGCGTGGAACGAGGCTCCATCGAGACACAAGGCGCGGGAGATCAGGGAATGATGTTTGGATTCGCCTGCAACGAAACCGAGAACCTCATGCCTTTGCCAATCACCATGGCGCATCGCCTTACCGCGAAATACACCGAGGTGCGCAAAGCCAATCCCAATCTGGGGTTCCGCCCCGATGGCAAGTCGCAAGTAACCATCGCATACGACAAAGGCGTGCCTCAGTTTGTGGAAACCATCGTTTTCTCCGCGCAGCACGACGAGTCCCTCTCACAGACGGATGTGGCGGACTTAGTAAGCAAATATGTAATCTCCCCGGTGATGCAGGAGTTCGCATCCTTCGATAAAGGGAATATTAAATACTATATCAATCCCACCGGTAAATTCGTCATCGGCGGCCCGCAAGCAGACACCGGCGTAACAGGGCGCAAGATCATCGTGGACACCTACGGCGGATACGCCCGTCATGGCGGCGGGGCTTTCTCCGGAAAGGACCCCTCGAAGGTGGACCGATCCGCATCCTACATGGCTCGTTACGTGGCTAAGAACGTGGTGGCGGCAGGGCTGGCGGATAAGTGCGAGATTCAACTCGCCTATGCGATTGGCGTCGCCGAACCGGTGAGCGTTTTCGTGGAGACATTCGGCACCAACAAAATTCCCAACGCTGAGATTTCCGAGCGGATACGCAAAGTCGTCGATTTACGACCCGGCTTGATCATCAAGAAACTCGCGCTGTTGGATGCATCAAAGATTAGTTATCGTCTCACCGCAAAGAACGGTCATTTTGGCAACCCAGTCTTTCCATGGGAAGCCACGGATCTCGTTCCGGCGTTGAAAGGGTAAGTTGGTATCTTAGCGAAGTCGATTCTGATCGTTGAAAAACAAGTCGCCACTCGATTGCGCATCGATGGCGGCTTGTTTTCAACTTCATCTATTTCGTTCATGAATGATCGATGAAGGAAATGCCGTGCACTGATTCGCGGAGGATCCCGATATCCTTATTCGCCCTCTTCGAGTATGGATAGAACAGCCTCGGCAATGTAATGCGCCGCCTTTTTGTCATGCACCTGCACCCCAACCCTAGCCAAAGCGATTGAATGTATCGATCTGACCCAATCCGCGGATCCTTTCCTAAGGTTCGCCAACGCCCCTTTGCCGTTGCATGGATTACCCGCCGCAAGGTCGAAGTCCTTACCCTTCGAGCCTTCAAGGCAATTGAGAACATGATGAAGGTGCATCTGTATGGCCATAAGTGTCGTTGACGATGCCGCAAGCTTCGCATGTTCGATTGCGGTTTGATAGCAACTTGGAGGTGGATTCTTGGCGTGCGGCTTCGCCGAGGCGAGCGCGGTGACGCCAAGGAGGAGCGTCAAAGTCAACGCCAGTTTTAACGAGACCATTCCGTAGTTGCGGGATGTGTATTGGAAGTTCATGGTTTTACTCCTTTTATTGCCTCCCTATTTACGGGAGTGTCATCTTTCCGGCGCGGTAAACATCCAGGAAAGTTTTATGGATTGTCGTTAGCCTATACGATTTTGCGACGGGATGTAACTCCGTGATGTCCTAGAGAATGCGTGATACCCCAGCAAATCGAGTCAGTCCGAAACGAGTGCATCATTCCTATAATGAGAGATAACTGCATAATTCAGACAATGGAGCTACGATCGTCTACTACACGCCGGATAAGATACTCGAAATGCGAATTGTGCAAAACGCCTGAGGATGCAATGGACAGCCCCTCCTTCCGTTTGAATGACACCAAGATGATGGGATTTTCCTTGTCATCGATGTGCGTATGGCATGAGATATCCAACGCTTGTTTGTCGTGCGGACACTATTAAGTGATTCGTCGACGAAATGCAGGTTTTCTCAACGATGGGGATGGAAAGAAACATCTCTTGCAACCCGTTTTGATTGGTCTCCGCCTCCCCAATCCATGACATGAGAGGGCTCTTTACGAAATAGGATCGTTGCCATTATAATAATGAATGAGGAAACATGCATGCAACTATTTCAAAGAGGCATCTTTGAAGATTGTTGGCGTGGAGAAGGAATAGTAACATCTCTGAATTTCCCATGCATCTCTTACTTTATCAACCGCTTCCATATTCATCTCACCCAACCGGAGGAACCGATGTCTTCGCCAAGACTGAAGGGCATTGATATTTATTTACGGATCGCTTGCATTGTGTTCGCGGCGATGACGCTCCTCTCGGCGCATCAAACGCGTGCGGAAATATCGCTCACCGGCGACACCTCCAATCCGACCACCAGCACCTTTATTCCCGGGGAACCCATCACTCTTACGTTCCATGTGACTGGGCTTGCCACCAACGATACCAGATTAAAGCTGTTATTGGACTTCGAGAATGAATACGATAAGACGCTGCAGCGCAAGGAGATCGCCATCACGCCCGATAGCTCCGGAAACTGGACCACAACCGTACCCGCTATCACGGATCGGCTCGGATTTTACAGGGTGAATGTAAAGCTATCCAACGGAGTGGTGATGGCTCCGCTTGGCTCGCGCAAGGGAAGCTATCTCACCTATTGCATCGTGCCCGATCCCTCTCTTCGCAAGGATTATCCCGAAACACGCACCCGTTTCGGGATGCAAGGCGGGTTCAGCGCCAATCTGAACAGCCTCCTTCCCCTCCTCGGAATAAGATGGGTGCTGGGCGGTTATTTCTGGAATACGATGGAGCCGGATCATGCGGGGCAATACGAAGCGACTTTGAACCAGGAACTTGCTACGGCTCAAAAGGCGGGAAAGCCTTATGGCGTTCCTGAGGATACACAGGGGGAGGTGAAGCCTGGAGTTCCCTGGAAAGTATATCCTTTCCCCACATTGTACGGTCCTCCCAAATGGGCGGTCCAAGACCCCAAGACGAAAGTTCTGAACGCGGTAATAAAACCGGAGGATTACACGGCGTGGACCTCCTACGCAGGGAGTGCGGCGAAGGGGTTCAGCCTGAAGTATCCCAATATGGATCCGAGGATTTATCAAATCACCTGGGAGCCCGATTATCCCTGGGGGTTCAACGGCGATCCGCAACAGCTTGTTCAGATATTCTCGCTTTGCTACCAAGCAATTCACGAAGCCGATCCAAAGGCGATGGTGATGGGTCCCACCTATGGCGGCTTGGGTGGGGATGACGATACGCAATTCGAATCCGATCTGAAAAACGGTTTGGGCAAGTATCTTGACGCCTTCTCCATCCACCCCTATTTCGCTATTAATCCGGAGCAAAATGACATGGTGGATATATATCGCCATCAGGAGGACATGATACGCCAATACGTAGGTCATGACATCCCCCGTATCGGAACGGAGGAGGGATACGCCACAGGGGAGCATGAAGACAAGGAGTTGCTGCAGGCGCTCACCCTTACGAGGCAGAATCTCATCACCCTGGGCGAGGGATACTGGTTTAACGTCGCCTTTTATATCGCCGATTATCCGAGTGAGCCTGGGTACGGATATTACTATAACCTCAATCCCAAGATAGCTTTCGGCACGGACAAAGTCGCCCCCAAGCCAGTGGCGGCGGTTTACGCGGCGCAATCCTTTCTGCTGGATGGATCCAAAAGTTTGGAACCCATTCAGTGGCTGGGGAAAACGGTGCTCGGCTATGTGTTCGAAAGGGATGGGCAAATCACCATAGCGCTTTGGGATTGGGGAGTGAAAGGCGAAAAGATATCGCTTCCGGTGGGCGCATCCAAGGTAACCGTTTACGATTGGATGGGAAACCCAAGCGAGGTCGATGCGAAGGACGGAATGGTGGAACTTACTCTCGGGGAGGCTCCAATATACGTCGTGGGAGCCTCCCCTGAGATATGGGGCGAAAACCCCTCCTTGAACCCTCTTTCGGTGTCCTCGACGCTCCTGACGGCATACCCTGGAGACACCGCGCATCTCACGGTGACCATCAAGTCCTTGAAAGCTTTAAAAGGGAACATAACCCTCGACGCTCCCGATTATCGTTTGGGGCTAAAGGAGATTTCGAAGAGAGTTAGCGTGAACGCGAATGGAACTGAATCGGTAGATATCGATATCCCTGTTCCTCCTGACACCCCTATTTACGGTTACACCCTGATTTTAACCTTGCGTGACGGAAAAACTCCGATCTCAGGGGCGACACTCCGCCTTCTAGTGCAACAACCCGTCTCCGTCATATCCGCGACCCCCACCGTTGGAAACGGCAAGGCGGTTTTGGATGTCGCACTGAAAAACAACGAATCAGCCGAGGTGAAGGGAAGCCTCTCATGCCGGATAAGAGGTTTTCCAGGCGCCGAGAATCGCGTGAACTTCACTCTGCCCGCGCAGGGAGACGCGACATTATCGATGGATCTGAACGATCCCAATCTCGTCGCTGACAAAACCTATCAAGCGAAGGTGCGCGTTGCCACCGTCACAGGCGAGGAGGGAATCGCGCAGGATTATCCCGTACATTTCGCCGTTGCGCCTGCGAACAACTCCGCTCCTGCCTCAGCCATGCAATTCTCCGGAATTCTCGGACAAAGCCAGCCTGTGGAAGCCGCCCCGATTTCCGTCATCGGAGCGCTTGGTGCGGCGAACGATTCCTCCGGAAACCTGTGGACGGTTTTCGGCAACCAATTGACGGAATTGACTCCGCAAAACGGACGCTATGTGGTTTCAAAGCGGATCACTCTGACGTCGCCTCCAAGACTAGGATTGCAAAGCGACGGCGCGAAATTCTATTATATGGGGCAGGATAACCGGATATATGCCATCGATCCCACTCAATCCGCGACGCCTCAGCCCATCTGCTCCGTTGATCCGAAAACGAGAGCCTTCTCCGTCGCGCCGGACGGCATGTTCGGGGGATACGGAGGGATCGCAAAGATATTCACGCTTGCTGGAAACAACGTGTCGTTTTACAAGGCGGACGGTTCCAGCGGAGGGGCGCCGCTCACCCTCCCGCAGCTCACCCCAGCCACCTGTTACTACAACTCCGTGGGATTGGATCCCAATACCGGCGATCTGCTTGCAGGGGGATTTTACCCGGACTCCAAGGTCTATCGCTTCGATCCCTCCGGGAATCCCGTGACGAATGTGGATTGGCCCAGACCCGGGAATGTGAATACAATCGTGAACGTGAACGGCATCGCTTGGGGGACGCTTTACGGAGGCGGGGCGATGTCTCTGCCAGACAAATCGACTCCGCACACACCGAAGCTGGACCCCGCATGGACGCAATACCCCTCCGGGATCGCAACGGACAAGAATGGTGACTATTGGATGGCGACCTCCCAGGGATTATGCGAGTATGATTTCACAGGCAAATCCCTGGGACGGCGGATTGGGGGATTGAACGGTGTGGCGACGCTCGCCATGTCTCCAGACGGGGTGATCCTCGCCGGTGTCGACAGGGGAGGACAAGAGGCGAGACTGTATCTGGATGACGCTGCGGATTCGACCATTTCGAGCAATGCAAACGAGCCTTGGAGGGTCGGGCAGGGATGGACGGAGAAAGCCGTCGCAGTCGTTCCGGATGGGAATTCCTTCCTCGCATTGGATGCCACCGCCAAAACCATTTGGAAGTTCACACCCGCCAATCAGGATGGCGGGGCGAACTCCTGGGTGAAAACGCCGCTGCCCGCCAATGTAACCGCACCAAGGTCGTTGGCTGTCGGTAACACCCTGCTTTGGATGTTGGATAATAACGCTCTGCTAGAGGGTGATCTTTCGAACCTCTCCTCGCTGCATCCCGTATCGCCGCCGGACGCGGGTGATCTCGGAAGGGTGATCGCGATCTCCGCCTCAAACGATACCATGATCGCCCTGGCGGAAACGAGGAATGTGAGCGCCTATTCCCGAAACGCGGACGGATCTTACAAGCTTTTGTGGCGCAATGGCTCCTTCTCGAAAATCGCAGGGATCGCCGTTTGCTCTGCGGGAGTGGTGGTGTCCGATGCCGGTGCAAAGGCGGTATTCCTTCTATCCTCTCAATCCGGCGCCACACTGGGATCGGTTCAGGCGCAATCCGTACCGGGAGGATGGACGCCGAACATCGTCGCCGCTGCGGGATATTGGGCGGTTGTTGATGATCCGCAGGGGGATCGATTGATACGCCTAAGTCTTTAATGACGGGGAATGCCTGATGATAGCATCCTTTCCGATGCGAATTTTTCGGACGTATCGAGGGCGAAGCGTTCCTGCGGTCGTATATAACCGCCGCATCGTCCGAGAAAAGCCTGTTAACGCTTTTCCACCGCATTCCCGTGTTTGCAACATATCCCCCCATCCCCCTACCGACACTCTTAATAAACTCTTATTATTCCCGAGCGGCTTGAGCGGGTAGAATTAATCGTGACAAAGCTTTTCAATCACAAGCAGCGCCCCACGGAAATGGCGGTGCGATCATCCAAACGGAGCGTTTCATGCCAACACATGCAGTGGTTCCCATCACTTACTTTCAAGCGGTTCTTCTCGGTATTTTACAGGGCTTGACCGAGTTTCTCCCCGTCAGCAGCACGGCCCACATGGCGGTCATCCCGCAGCTTCTCTTCGGGATGCGCGACCCGGGCGCGGCATTCTCCGCCATCGTGCAACTGGGGCCCATTGTCGCCATCATCACCTACTTCCGCGAGGAGGTGTGGAAATATATCAAGGGGATTCTGGAGACAAAGACTCCCGCCAGGGGCTTCAAAGGGAGTGTGGACGCACGACTCGGATGGTTCACCATACTTGGCACGATTCCATTGGTCATCTTCGGGGTTTTGCTGGAGAAGAAGATAGACACCACGTTTCGCAGTCTGAACTACATCGGCGTAAGCCTAATCGTGCTGGGGTTGATCCTCTGGTGGTCGGAGATCGTCGGGAAGCGCAATATCTCTCTGGAGAACATCACATTCAAGCAGAGCCAGGTGATCGGTTGGGCTCAGGTGCTCTGTCTGGTTCCGGGGGCTTCCCGTTCAGGCGTGACGATTACGGCTGGGCTTTTCGAGGGGATGGATCGGGAAAGCGCCGCGAAGTTCAGCTTTTTGTTAAGCATTCCGGCGATCACCGCAGCGGGACTCTACAAGCTTTTAGAGGTGCTGCACCGCACGCATTTGGGATATCAAGTGTTTCCGTACCTGCTCGGATCACTCGTGGCGGGGATCTTCGCGTACATTGTGGTCAAATGGTTCATGGGCTATATGCAGGAGCATAACACCGGCATCTTTATCGCATATCGCATCATCCTCGGGATTTTAGTGCTCTTCCTTCTGCACGCTGGTTACGTGAAAGAACGGGGACCGAAGGTGGAGGCTTCCGTGCCGGTTCATCAACGTGTGATTACCCGCAACATAACATCCTCCCCCCATGCTTAACGCGTTAGGCGTGCGTATCCCTGATTTCAACAACACCACTCCTTTTAGTGGGTCTTTGAAAGGGCGCCCCTACGGAGATCGGAATTTTATCTATGTTCGAAAATGGATATAGAATACGTTTTGGCGTGATTCTAATTGCAATTCTCACGTTAACCCTATCCTCGAAGGGCGCAGTCGCATCTCAAGGCTTCCTTTCCGTGGCGGGAACGGAAATCGTGGGGGCGCAAGGTCAGCCGATGCGGCTAATCGGAATGAATCTCGGTTGGCCGAAATATATCACCTATGAGATGCAATTGCCATCGGGTGTCGAGGACAATCAGGGCTTTTTGCAGCAAAACGTTCTGGATAAATACCTCTCCCCATCGCAGGCGAAGAGTTTTTTCCCCATCCTGAAGGAGAAATTCATTCGGGAAACGGATTTCAAGCATGTGCGCGAGATGGGTTTCAATCTTGTTCGTGTGGGCTTCTCCTGGCGGGATTTCTCTCGAACATACAAGGGTATGCCGGAGCCCTACTATTTCCTCGACAAGGTGATCCTGCCGGACGCGAAGAAGAACGGACTGTATGTGCAGATATGCATCTTCGCAGGGGATGACCTTCGCCCTCTCTTCTACGGGGACACACCCGAAGCCACCGCATTTCGCGGCAAATTCTTAAATCGCTGGCGGGATATTGCACATCGATACGCCAACAACAAAACCGTCGCTATCTACGATCTGGTGAACGAGCCGAATTCGGATTGGAAGGAAAGCTCCTTTCGGAACTACAACCAGCTCTTGTACGACACCATTCAAGCCATTCGCACCGTGGATAAGAACCACCTTATCGCGCTGGAGCCGGATCACTGGGCGGCGCCGATGCCTGATGGCGGAAACCTGCGCATCCTCACCCAACCACACCTTTTAAATGAGACCGCCGACCCTGCACATAAGATCGTCTGGGATTATCACACCTACAAACGAGGGGATTTCACGGAGGGGGATGGAATCACCGCCACGCAAAGCGCGTGGAACGCGATTCGGAAGCTTCAACTGAGATACGATATCCCCATCCAGGTGGGTGAGATCGGTGCACATTGGGGCGAAACGACATGGCTGAAAGCCAGCTTGGATATCTTCGATAAATTTGAATGGAGCTGGTCTTACTGGACGCTGAAGGAGGTTCATCCCGGCTATTTCTCCCCCTATTTCCTTGTTCCTTGGAACGCGGACAAGACGACCGGAGGATGGGGGTATTACGATCTCGCCAGAGACCTCCAGCAGGCTTTTCGTGACAATGCCATGCCACGTCGATGGTCGGATATCCAGTTCGAGAAAGCCCTGGACCAATTGGATAGCAATGTCGGTGTCGATGGTAAAGGGTGGCTCACCTGGGACGCTCTGTTAGGGATATTCAAACGGTATGTCCCACGCACTAACCATTGATACCCTGTGCGCCAACATAAATGAGACAGCCTCCATGTCAAAATTACATTACAAGACAAGGAGGCTGAAAGTATGAAACACCGCCTAGTAGCGCTGAAACAGCATGGATTTGGCGGATAGGAGCGCGGCGAAGCGACAATGAAGAACAACAACCGGCATCGTCATTCGGGCATCGACATGATGACGCCGGAGGATGTTCATTACAATCGTATCGGGGAGGTTCAGCGACGACGCGCAAAACACTTGAGCGGGCCAACATGAGCCATCCGGAGAGGCATGTCAATGGTCCGCCAAAGCCGCTCATCCTTCCACAGTGCGTCTGGATGAACAGACCTACGGATAACAAGGATGATAGGCTAACGCCGGAAAAATAGATTGACCGCACTGTATCATTTTTATTGACACGTGCCGTTTATCAATATTACAATTTAAGCCAAAGCATTTACGATGAATTTATGGCTGCTCCGTAAAAAGGGAAATTCCATGCATACCAGATCAAGAATTGCTTTCCCTACTTTCGTGTTTGATGGGCTGCTGAGGGTTGAATCATTGAATCCTACGTTTGGGCACGGTGCTAACATGAGTGAAAGTAGTCTTGACAATCACGATTGCGCCATATGATCTATTTCATCGCACTTTTCCGCCTGAAATCGTGTAGAACTCTGACAAAAAGAGGATCTTTATGCCACGCTTAACTGAACAGGAAAAACAAGAGATCATCCGCTATATCGAAACCGATAAGCCCTTGCCGGATAAGTACCGCTTCCTGCTTTTCGAAGACAAGCGGGAAGTGGAGTTGGTGTGGAATGGTAAGACCAACGAGGTATGTAACATCGTGCTGCCATTCCAGGTGATCGAGCAGGTGGATGAACCCCGCGCGGAGAAGCCGGAGGATACGAAGCTCCAGCTCGACCTGTTCGATATGCGCGGGCGGCAGAGGAAGGGCTGGACGAACAAGCTGATATGGGGCGACAACAAGCTGATCCTCTCCTCTCTGAAAAATGGACCGTTGCGCGAGGAGATCGAGAAGCAGGGCGGCATCAAGCTCATCTACATTGACCCGCCCTTTGACGTAGGCGCAGATTTCTCCATGGATATTGAGATCGGTGGTTCGACAGGCTCTCCAACCGAGACGTTCACTAAGAAGCCCAACATCCTCGAAGAAATTGCCTATCGCGACACTTGGGGCAAGGGGGCGGATTCTTTTATCGCCATGATCTACGAGCGGCTGGTGCTGATGCGCGATCTGCTGGCGAAGGATGGCAGCATCTACGTCCACTGCGATCATCGGCTGAATGGGCTCGTCCGACTCGCGATGGACGATGCCTTTGGTCGTGACTGCTTCCGAAACATGATCACTTGGCGTCGGCAGATCCCCAGAGGCCGCAAGATCGAAGCCAGGTACATGCCATATAGCGCCGATTATATATTCCTATACTCGAAACAGGACAGTGCGGTCTGGCATCCCATCGAGAAGGTGACCTTCATAACGCTCGCCGAGGCTGCGTCGAAGTACATGAGGGACGAACGTGGCTTCTTCCGAACCTCAGACCCTGGCACATACTCCAACGAGAGCCTTATCCGATTGCACAAGGAAGGTCGCGTGTATGTAACCAAAGGCGGGGAAGTTGTAATCAGAGACGGAGTGCTCACGACAACTAAAGGGTCGATTGGCATCAAGTACTACAGGGAGATAGTGGGCGACAAGGTAAAGGAAGAGACTGTTGCCGACAACATCTGGGACGACATACCTGGAATGGGTGTGGTTTCTAGCGAGTACCTTGGCTATCCAACCCAAAAGCCCGAAGCCTTGCTGGAACGCATCATCAAAGCCTCCTCCAATGAGGGCGACCTGGTGGCCGATTTCTTCTGCGTGCGCGAAGGGACTATGATACGGTCATCCTCACCCCCCGCCCTCCTCTCCAAGTATGGAGAGGGGGAGTGTCCTCGCGCCGCCTTTGGCTCCCCTTCCCCAAGCTTGGGGAAGGGGTCGGGAGAAGAGGGTGAATTGAGGCAGGGTAAATCCTCACCCCCCGCCCCCCTCTCCAAGTATGGAGAGGGGGAGTGTCCCCGCGCCGCCTTTGGCTCCCCTTCCCCAAGCTTGGGGAAGGGGTCGGGGGATGAGGGCGAATTGGGGCAGGGTAAATCCTCACCCCCCAGCCCCCTCTCCAAGTATGGAGAGGGGGAGTATCCCCGCGCCGCCTTTGGCTCCCCTTCCCCAAACTTGGGGAAGGGGTCGGGGGATGAGGGTGAATTGGGGAAGGGTAAATCCTCATCCCCCGCCCCCCTCTCCAAGTATGGAGAGGGGGAGTGTCCCCGCACCGCCTTTGGCTCCCCTTCCCCAAACTTGGGGAAGGGGTCGGGGGATGAGGGTGAATTGGGGCGGGGTAAATCCTCACCCCCCGCCCCCCTCTCCAAGTATGGAGAGGGAGAGTATCCCCGCGCCGACGCTTCCGACTCCCCTTCCCCATTCTTGGGGAAGGGGCCGGGGGATGAGGGTGAATTGGGGAAGGGGCCGGGGGATGAGGGTGAATTGGGGAAGGGGTTGGGGGATGAGGGTGAATTTCGCTCCATCGAATCTCTTCGCCCGGGGGATAGGGTTCTCACTCACCGTAACCGCATGATGCCGATACTGGAGGTCATCTCCCGTGAATATACGGGAGAAATGCTGGAAGTGGTATTTACCGGCGTTACTGCGCCGCTGTATATCACTCCATCCCATCCAGTTGCCGGAGTAGCTTTAGATATGCCGCCATATCAGGCGAAAATATCAACAGCCCGCGATTTGCGCAGAAATCAGACCGCCGCCGAGAAGAGATTGTGGTCCCTTTTACGCAACGGGCAGATAGGCGCTCGTTTTCGGCGGCAGCATCCTATGGGACCGTATATCCTCGACTTTTACGCTCCCGAGTTACGTCTTGCCATTGAATTGGATGGCTCCATTCATGAAGCGGCGGATCAGAAGGAATACGATATTTTTCGGCAGAAGATGATTGAGCAATATGGAATTGAGTTTTTGCGCTTCTGTAACGATGAAGTGGAATTGAACATAAACATCGTCATAGAGCGGATTGTAGGAAGTGTGGCGAAACGCCGCTCCCAATTTGATCACAGGATAAGATGGATTCCTGCAGGCGATCTGAAGCCTGGAACGCAAGTATTCGCGGATGGTCAAAATGATATGCGCACTGTAAAAAGCGTTCGGAGATTTAACACAAAGGAGACGGTGTATAATTTACGCGTCGCCGAAGATAATACCTATGTGACGGAAATGTGCACAGTTCATAACTGCGGCTCCGGCACCACCGCCGCCGTGGCGGAGAAGCTGGGGCGCAAGTGGATCGTCTCCGACCTGGGCAAGTTTGCCATCCACACCACGCGCAAGCGGATGATCGGCGTGCAGCGGCAGCTCAAGGCCGAAGGGAAGGACTACCGCGCCTTTGAAATCCTCAATCTGGGCAAGTACGAGCGCCAGCATTTCATCGGCGTCAACCCCAATCTGCGCGAGGCGGAGCGGCAAGAGCAACTTGAGAAAAAAGAGCGGGATTTTGTCGAGCTGATCCTTCGGGCCTACCGCGCCGAAAAGACGGAGGGCTTCGCCTGCTTCCACGGCAAGAGGGCGGGGCGGCTGGTGGCGGTGGGGCCGGTCAACCTGCCGGTGACGCGCCTGTTCGTGGAAGAGGTCATCCTGGAATGCCGCCAGAAGCACATCACCCGCGTGGACATCCTGGGCTTCGAGTTCGAGATGGGTCTCTTCCCCAACGTGCTGGACGAAGCCCGCGCCAAGGGCATTGACATCGCTCC
>Ga0123519_10003578_pt1 | contig 25636 bp, 15 predicted proteins | sample YelNatPaOPRAMG02_FD_87396 | JGI IMG/M metagenome (GOLD analysis project Ga0123519, IMG submission 87396) | Hot spring microbial communities from Yellowstone National Park - Yellowstone National Park OP-RAMG-02 (version 2) | ecosystem: Environmental > Aquatic > Thermal springs > Hot (42-90C) ...
GCCATAGCCGGTGTGAGCTCGCCAGCTTTGCTCCCGATAGGAGAAATGTTGCGGCTCATTTTCTCATCCACTACATGTTCGAAACGGGGATCTAGGGCTTTGAAGAACTCGTTGGGTGGGAAGCCAGTCGCCTTTTCCCACATCGCCTTATAACCTGCCGCACACGCGTTACGGGTTTCGACGCCCGTCATTTGAAGCACAATCCAGTCACCAGCCTCGATAAGCCGATCCGCCGCTTCGTAGACCTCTGGTGCCTCGTCGAGTATCTGCAGGGCTTTAGGAAAGAACCATTCAGAGGATATTTTGCCGCCGTATCTCATAAGTATGTGCTCATAGCCCAGTTCCCGTGCGACCTGATTGATCTTGTTCGCCTCGGGCTGAGCCGCATGATGTTTCCAAAGCTTTACCCACGCATGGGGATTGCCCGACCACTTGGGATCGAAGCACAACGGATCGCCATTTTTGTCAATGGGTAGCATAGTGCAAGAAGTGAAATCTATCCCGATGCCAACAACGTCTTCTGGTTTCACACCGGATGACTTTAGCACTGCTGGCACGGTTACCTCCAGGGCTGTAAGGTAGTCACGAGGATCCTGAAGTGCCCAATCAGGAGGAAGTTTTTCTCCGGTAGACGGCAGCCGATCATCGATCACGCCGTTTGCATATTCGTATACCTCACTTGCGACCTCCCTGCCGGTTTCTATCTCAACCAAAAGCGCACGGGCTGATAGTGTTCCGAAGTCGATTCCGAGCGAGTATTTCATGAAGTTCCCTCCTGTCGGTGTTTTTGTTTTGTATCAGTTCCTGTCGGAAGTGAGCCAGCACTGACCGTTTCTTAGTTAGATCTCCCCGCGTCTTGTCAGAAAATCCCTATATATCTCCTCGTACAACCGAACATCAGTCATTGTGTCTTCGGCGCTGGAGTCAAACGGCTCTCCGGATTTCACCTTTTCTATGAAATGCACGGCTTCGTTCTTATAAGACCAAGTCCACGTTGGAGATGGCACTGGGTATGTTGTTGAAGGCGTCGGCTTGTTTCGGTATACCTCTACTGTCGCCGGAACGTTTTTGAGCAATAACGATGGGGAACTGGTCATAACCCAGCCGTGCTGGAAGTAGACCTGTGTATGCTCATCCCATGAATGGTGGCTTACCAACCCACTCTCTATAACCGTGCGCACGCCTGCAACCTCCAGAATCGTCGTGCCCCACACGCCATTGTCGTCCAGATCAGCCACTCGGACCTTCGCATCGTCACCCGCGTCCAATAGCCAGCGGACTAAGTTAATGTTGTGTGTATACTGTTGCAAGTATTCCAGGTAAGGGCGATGCCATTTCTCCGGAAGCCATTCTGGTACAACAACCGGCGACGGAGGTTTCGGTTCATCGCTTTGCTCCATTGGGGTATCTATACCACCAAGCCAATCGCCGCAAAAACCGTGGGAGCGAACATACGTTATAGCCCCGATTTCCCCAGACTCACGAAATGCGCGAATAGTATCGCGGGCAATAATATTTCCTCCGTCATATCGCTTCATATACGCTACCATAAGCCGCGCTCCACCAGCTCGCTGGGCTTCCAGGATTCTTTTAGCTGCCTCGATCGTGGTTGCCATCGGCTTTTCTAGGAATACGTGTTTGCCCGCTTTCAGAAAGTCAATCGCCATCTCACCCTGAAGCGCATAACCGGCGGAAATTCCGACCGCATCAATTTCTGGATCCTGTGCCATCTCGAGATGATGTGCATAACGCTTAGGTATACCGTACCGATCCGCCACACGCTCTCGCACATCGCTTCTCACTTCAGCAAGCGCGACGAACTCGCAGTCCGGAATATCCGCAAAATTCGGTATATGCACTTTCTGCGCCATAAATCCGCAACCAACGTAACCGAACCTGACCTTACTCATTTCGAAACCTCCTCGTTGAAAATAAAACAAGTCATGAGTGATATCAGCTATTCTTATAAATCGCTTTTGACCGTGTTTCCTGCAACTGGCTCGGCGCTTGCTGCCTGGATAGTATAGCAAGTGACAAGTCGATGATCTCCTGCGCTTCTGCTGGACTCATTGTGCCGACCGTTACCATATCCTGAGGTCTAATGGTATTCCACACGAAGTTCAGAGCTTGGAATGGTCGAAGTTGACCCGCAGCCATAGGCTTTATGGTCATGACTGGCTTTCTGGCGTTTTGTATTATGTGCGCTGTCCAATCAACTTCCAGAGGCATCAGGAAGCCCATCGAATTATAAATAGCAATATAAGTCTCAACATCTAAACCCGTCTCATCCGCAAAGATTATGGTTTCTGGCAGATGAGTGCTCAATCCCGGAATCATGCCTCTCTCGCGAATCATTTTACACACTTCGTCCATCTGGCGAATGCGTCGCGTAAGCCGGTCCACCAAAACATCAGTAACGGACGTGTGCGGCATACAAATTCGGGCACCAAGCTTTGCGTTTGTGTCCAATATGCGAGCTACCTCATCGAACACCAAGCCCTCTTTGGTGTATGCCAACCCTGGCGTAGCAATCAGGATGAGTTCAGTGCCTACGCGATCTTCAGCAATCTTTTTCGCATCTTGCAAGTGCGGACCATCTGCATACCCCATCACAGCGTCAACACCAGCCCGCAGAAAGACCTCGAGCACGTCCGCAAGCGCCTTCGGATCTCCAAAGTGCTGCTTTACAAGCTGGTTCTTGGCAGGCGTACAATGGCTGTAACCAAAGAACCAATTAGTCCCGATGATCATGCGGGGCAAAGAAAGGCCGCCTACTCTAGTGCGAGGAAAGCTTGCCATTGTTACACCTCGAGCAAACTAATAATCCAGCACTACCATTTGGTGGCAGGTGAACTCAGCGATCTTGATCTTAACCTTGCTATCTGCCAGCTGGATATCGATTTCCTCTCCCTGCGGCTCTAGGGTGACTCGTCTTATCTTCCTGGGCAAGTTCAGGGAAATCTCGACATCTCTCAGCGGCAAAAGCTCCTCGATGATCTCAATCCGGTTTGAATCTCGAACGTAACCCTCCGGTGAGAGATTCACCTGCGCGCCGCGCGAGATCGTATTCGCATACAGCAAATGGAGCACGTAGCGGTTTTTGGGTTTCTGATCCATAAGGGTAACACGGGCTGTCGACGGCATGTTGGTTTCCAAGGTTATGTCCTCACCCAGCAGCATCCTTATCGCGTTTGCAATATACTGCCGATAAGCCACTGCGCCGTGCGCGTAATAAATAGAAAAGACGGGGTGGGCCAGGTAAATTATTCTTCCCTTACGCACGGCTGCCGGGAAACCGGTCAAATCAGCAGCCGGGGCATGTTGATGACTGCAGAAGTGCTTCCACGTCCGGTTGAAATAAGGCTGACGAATCTGCGCTAGCGCTTCGCCAGTAGTGGGTTTTATCTGCTGGGACTTGAGGTACATCACGAGCGGACTCCGAACGAACGATGGAGCTAGTGGAGAAACCGATGATTCCGGCATATCGGCTCCCGAAACAAAGTCCACGTAGTCCGGCTGGAACGGACTTTCGCCGCAGTAATCTGCGCCTACGTCAATAGCGAAAGCGGACTCATCAACAGCTAGACCACTTTTGCCAGTCAATAACAGCCTTCCACCGTTTTCAACATAATGTTCAAGCCTTTGCCTGACTTCGTCGTCTATTCGGATAACGTCAGGCAGAATTAGCATCTTATAACGCGCAAAATCGACCTGCCGATCGATGACATCGAAGAGAAAATGTTCCTCGAATAGTACCCGACCGGCACCTGTATCCGCGTTTCTATCACCTGTTTCTGCTTCGCTTGATAGCACGGCAATGTCTGAAACCGGGGTAACGTCATCGCACCACGGTTCCTTCTGTTCAACTTCTTTGTATGCCTCGCCTATTAGCGCATAAGTAGTCATATCCATTTCGCCCGACGGGTGGAGCTGATCACCCACCGAGCACTTTGAGCCGTGAGCCAGCATCGCAGCGCACTCGTACCGCAGAGCATTCGGGTGCTTATAGCCTCCGAACTCACCCCAAGTAGTATGGAATTTGCCAGTCATTCCAAGGTAGTCTAGCCCCGTGTGCTGGCAGTACTTCGCCGACATCGGGAAGTGATCATAGCCCCAGCCGCCGGTGGGTAGCGATTCGAGCTCCAAGTGGCTGAAAAACTGCAGAATGTCGCGCTTTCCTTTGCGAATATGTCCGCTGTTGTGGAAAACAGGCATGTCAGCCCGACCAGACCTGCAGGCAGCGGTGGTCTCCCGGTAATATCGCATGAGCGCAGCCTCGGCGCACCTTAGGCGGTCTTCGGGGTTGTCTGGGTCCAAACCGTGTGAAAACATGTACTCCAAGCACCACTTGCAACAACATGGACCCTGGTGAATGATGTCTAGAAAAACTCCATCGCACTCGGGGAACATGTGCACAGCTTCGCGAATCTGTTCGCACAGATATTCGAGATAGGGCGTATTGAAGCACATGGTCTTAAAGCCCGGACGATTGATTGGTCCCGTCCAGCCCTGAAAAGCACCCTCGATCGATATCTCGCGCCATTCAGGGTGCTCCTCCGCCATCACGTTGTCTACCCCTGCTGAGATGTATATGGGCACATTGACACCAATCTCTTTCGAAGCCTCAATCTGAGCGCGGAGTAGATCGAACTTGAGATTTGGATGCATTCTGCCCACCTTCGTTGGGTGGTAACTCCAACCGTGGTGACACTTAGAAAAGCACGTTATTGAATTCACGTGCCCTATCCTAAGCGCTTCCTGCCACTTCTTCTTATCGAACTTCTCCCCTATGCCGGGAATATGTGGTGATGTATGAAAATCCAAGTGCACCTGTCGGAAACGTAGCTTGTACATGCGAAACTCACCTCATACATTATTGAAAAGAACTCCTCCCACGGTCGGATGCTTCTACTCGCTCACAACGACCACAGCTCGGATAACACCATCTCTCTTCGCGTAAGCAAGCTCCATTGCCTCCACTGTTCTTTCTAGAGGAAACCTGTGCGTTGCGAGAGCGGCGGCATTAATCTTTCCTTGAATGACCAGTTCCGCGGCACGTTCAGTGGTCTGATTGCTGCGTCTCACAAATACTGCTGTCAGCTGTTTCCGTCTTGCATCGGAAGCGTCAAATGGGTACGTGTCAGTTGAAGGAATCCCGACAATCATAACTTTCCCCAAAACCCGTGCGATGCGCGCTGTCTGTCGAACGGCATCATCTTCACCGGTGCACTCAACCACTACATCAGCACCACGTCCTTTGGTAAACTCCTGGACGTCTTTTTCAACCGATGCTGGTTCAGTTACTAACGTCGCGCCCAATTTTAATGCCGCCAACCTACGGGCTTCTATCGGCTCGCTCACAATGACTTTCGAGACGCCTGCTGCACGCACCGCTTGGAGAACGGAAAGACCTATGCCGCCAGCGCCAAGAATGACTACTGTATCGTCTGGATTAGGTTGCGCCAAATCACATGTATATACCCCTATCGCAAGCGGCTCCAGCATAGCTACCTCATCAAAGCTAAGCGACTCAGGGACCTTTAAACACAGCCTGGCAGGCCAAGAGATAAACTCCCGCAGGCAACCGTCCACAGGAGGCGTACCGAAAAACGGTATCCCTGGGCATACATTGTAATGCCCCTTCTGACACCACTCGCACTTAAGACATGGTTTTGCAGGCTCTAGCGCCACGTGGTCACCAGGTTTGAGATTCGTGACTTCCGAGCCGACCGACTCGACAACGCCGGAAGCCTCATGCCCCAGCACGATTGGCGAAGTTACAACAGTTGATCCGATGCGCCCTTCCCTGTAATAATGCAGATCCGATGCGCATATCCCGACCGATTTTATACGCACTAGAGCTTCGTCACTAGCTACAGATGGAACCGGCTCATCGTGCATTCGAAGGTCCATGGGACCGTGCAATCTCAAGACTTTCATCGATCACCTACCAACCTACTAATGATTCCGGAAAACTCCTGGCGTAGATTAGCACGCGCTGTTCCCGATGTCAACGCTTCGAAGCAGCATCTGCACAACGAGCTTGTAAATCGCCTTCTTCACGGCAAAGACCAAATTAACAATATAAACTAGTAACCTGCCAGAAGGTTTTACGCATCCCACAGCCCAAACATAATGGTTGACTGTGAGCTTGTTTGTGGGAGGCTAGGAAGTTGTTTGGTGCCCTCGATGCCGTATTCTTCGTCGGTTATATGGTCGTAGTAATGATTATTGGCTTCGCGGTCGGACGGCGGGAAAAGGCAACCGTAGCCGACTACTTCCGCGCTGGCAACACCCTTCCTTGGTACGCAATAGGTTTCTCCATAATCGCAGCCGGAATATCTTCGGAGCAGTTCGTGGGCGAGGTAGGTTACGCCTACAAGCTCGGCATGCCAGTCGTCAATTGGGAGTGGCTAATTTTTCCTGCATTATCAATACTGCTATGGATCTTCGTGCCGCTTTATGTTCGGAATCGGATAACCACGATGCCCGAATACCTCGAAAGGCGCTTCGGACCGCGTTGTCGCACACTCTACGCGTCGCTCATAGTCGCCAGCTATGTCTTCGCCAATTTTGCGTTGGTTTTCTACACAGGCGGATTCGCCATCGAAAGAATGTGGGGGTTTAACCGTTATCTGGCGGTCTGGGTTTTGGCTATCACGACAGGCGCCTATACTATTTACGGTGGTCTTGCCTCCGTAGCGTGGACGGATTTTTTTCAATGTGCGCTACTACTGGGCGGAGGACTATACGTATTTTTCGCGGGGATGGCTCGAATAGGCTGGGATTTTGCCAAGGTAATAGGTACCGGTGACCGTGCTCATCTGATAAACCATTCTTGTCCTGAGGTTCCCTGGACTGCACTAATCATATTGGCTCTATCCACAAATGTTTGGTACTACGCGACTGATCAGTTCATAAACCAGCGGTGTCTTGGCGCAAGAAACGAATGGCATTCCAAAATGGGTGTGCTCCTTGCGGGCGCTATTCAACTAGTTTTGCCGCTTGCAACATGTTTTCCAGGGATGATATACGCGGTGATCAATCCCGACCTGAAAATATCTGATGAGGCTTACCCACGAGTGGTCTCAACTGTAGTACCGGCAGGACTACGTGGTCTTGTGGCAGCTGCTATACTCGGCGCAATAATGTCAACTATTTCAGGCTTGGTCAACTCCACTGCAACTATGGTCACGCTCGACATCTTCCGCAGATGGAAAGGACGCGAGCTGTCTGAGAAGCGACTGATACGATTCGGCATGTGGGCTGGTGGTATAGCACTATTCACCGGGGCTTGTTTTTCGATACTGGTCTCAAAATGGGAAAACATGTTTCGTTACTGCCAAGATATATGGGCGCCAATGGCAGCTCCAGCTGTAGTGGTATTCTTGTCAGGTGCGCTGTGGCGGCGAGCCAGTGAACGCGGGGCGATCGCTTGCCTATGGATTTCGATACTGACGGTTCCACTCACATTCGCAAAGCAGTTATTAGCAGACCGAGGGATCCACTTCCTCCCAGCTCCCCTCGAAAACTCGATGGTATTTGCCGGACTGGTGTTTCTGGCATCAAGCGCAGTAATGGCCTCAATGTCTCTCGCCAAATCGAAGGTTCTGGGAGCACTGATATCTGTTGCATTATGCGTGCCATTAACGTGGATAGCAGTGCGGAGCACCCCAGCCACGGCGCTCATGGTGCTGGCTGAAGTCTTACTCGGTATCCTGTACTTCGGTATGACCGGACGCAAGCAATCTGAGAATATGTGGGATCGCTCTATGCTCGCCCTGCCTGAAGGCGAGAAAGAGAACTGGTATTCGAGCCTGTGGTTGTGGTGGTTGGTGGTGGGAAGCTGCTTTGCTTTGATATACTGGCGGTTCTGGTAGAAAAACGGGGTTCAGCAGTCTACCTGAGTTAGGCTTGCAAACCGCCGAGCAAGGCTACGATTTCCTCAGTATCTCGACTAGCGTGACGCAGTTATTGGGCATGTCAAACTGCAACGTGAGGCATCCGCCGGATACGCTCGGCTTATCTGTTACCCATTCTAAATCGCATCGTGACTCGTCGTTCCACAGATTCGAGTGGGTTGCATCGACGATGTAACGTTTGCACTGCAAGTTATCAGGACCAGCACCAACAAGCCCCTTTACCGATAGCCTGATCTTTCTGGGGGAACCGCATCTCTCGGCAAAGTTAATGATTAGCACTGTCACCCGCCCGGTATCGGGGTCAATAGATGCTATAGACGCAATCTGATCATCTTCACCCTTGCACTCCACCTTCTTCGGCGCCATTATGACATTAAACATTCGGCAAACATTTGCAACAGGCTTTGGTTTGTTATTCGAGGCAAACATGCCCCAATCGCCGCACGGGGGCCAGCAGCCGTCGCGTGCATAGAACCAGCAAGGCTTTTCGACTCCCGCAGCCATCCATCCCCGCAGCATAGACGCGGCAGCCCATGCTGCGCCGACCTCATTATCGTGAGCGCGGTCGTGCCACCACGCATAGCTCCATTCAGTGATAGCAAACTCCTTGACCTGCGCCTTAACCTTTGGGTAATCGTTCAGATATTCCCGGATTTGTTCCGCCTCTTTCTTCATAATCCAATGCGGCTGGAAGTACTCATGCCAAGTGATGAAATCCAAAGGCGCGCCGGTCTTCTCGCAGTGCTCCATTAGACCCCGCATAAATTTTTCACCATTTACTCCGGGGCCTCTGGGATCATTCTCATTCCAAGGACCAGACGCCAAGGCAGGACCGCCAATCCAAGCGCTGGGATCCGCTCTTCGAACCGCTTTCCAGCACGTTTCATACAGTGTCAGATACGTTTTCAGGTGATCCCATCCAGGCGGGTCGCGCATCCAACCGGTATTGATCTCGTTCCAGGCTTCCCAGTATTTGACAGGTGTACCCCGCTCGATTGCGTGCTTTGCTGCTTGATACACAAGCTCGCCGAACTCCGCCCAGTCTCGCGGATAAGAATGTCGATTTGGATCCGGCACGGCGTCGAACGGTTCAGGCATGTATGAGATACAGAAAATTAGTTCGCAGCCGATCTTCTTCATGAAGTCAAGCCGCCGATCTAGATCCGTCCAGTCGTATCGGAGAGTACCGTCCTCGTTCTTCTTCACCGCATTTGTTAGCAGGTTGTCCATGCGGAACCACTTTATGCCAAGATCGCGGAAGAGCTTGGCGAATTCATCGTTATAATCCCCCAGACCACCTCCTTGAGACATACCAGCGAATGATCTAGGTAAAGCGCCCAGACGCTTAGTGATATCCACCGAAACGTCAAAGGGTTCCTTGATCAATTTCCTGTCTATAATCACCAAGTCGCATTGACCTAGTTCAGCCTCGTGTTCAGAGTCATCCGCTCCCATAAAGACCCGAATGGCTACCGGCACCACGAGATCGGACCTGGCATTATTAGTGAGAACTATTAGCGCGGGATGGTCATTGTCATAACGAACGCAGATTTTACCTTCGACGAAGCATTCTCCACCGTCACCTGCGTTCCAACGAATTCCAACCGCCTCTCCTGCAGTTGGTTTGCCTTCCAAGGTCTCAGGTATCCTAACCTTTGCGCGGAACCATGCAAACTTGCTCGACTTCCACTTGTAGCCGAACGAAACACTCTGCCACGCAGAATCATCAAAACCAGGTCTCGCGAAGTCTTTACTGTCCTGAGTCGTAAATCGCCAAACGATAGCATGCCCTAGGTTCTGCTCCTGGGAACCAAAAGAGCAACCTGCCAAAGCAAGCAACGCTGTGATAAAGAGTGATAGCCAGGAAGCCATTGGGCACATCGTAGTTTTGCGAAGGTCTTTGATTCCGCCTAGCCAGAGCAGCTTTAAAGACGAACCTATTTGACCCCCGCAAGTATCTCTCGCAAATAGTTGGCGTCGTCCTTCAGTATTGCTTTTTGCTTTTCGAGATCATACCTGCCGAGAGACTCGTTCTCAATGCACAGGTCGCCCTTGTAACCAGCCTCAGCGAGCGTCTTCACAACCCACTTCATGTCTATGTCGCCTTCGCGCAGAGATGAGGCATAGGTTTCGTATTTCCAGCCGATCTCGCGCTGAACCTCGCGCATCTCTTGTGGGAAATTAATGTTCTTCATGTGAGTGTGCTTCACTTTGGGCGCAAAGTGCTTTATGATCTCGTAAACCTTGGACAACGGATGACCGTACCAATAAAAATTAGCAGTGTCTACAGTGACACCTACACGAGGAGAATTAACCTCATTAAGAACCATATCCAAGAATTCTGGGTTATTGCCTAGGGTGCCGTGGTTTTCGACTCCCATATGAACATCCAGCTTGCTTGTTGCTTCCAAAACCCGCGCCATACACTCCGCGAAGAATTTAGTTCGCTTGGGGAGATCCCAGTCCCGGTTGTCGTGCATTATTGCATCAACCCGCACAGCTTTTATCCCAAGCTTACCGGCAGCTCGAACAGCTGAGATCACATAATCAATTTCCGACTCAATGTCTTCCGCTCCGAAATTGTTAGATAGAAGAAACGCGCACGGTTTGATTTTCAGCCCCTTGCATTTGTAAGCGAACGCCTCGATCTCAGAATCACTAGCTAGTGATTCTTTGCCAGTTCCATCAAGTGACTGCACAGTTCTATCCTTGTTGTAGACCAATTCAACGGCCTCGATCTTCATCGCATCAAGCCCGTCTTTTATTGATCCGAACAATCCTGGCAAATGGCAGTCTCTCACAGATATATACATACTCGCACTCCCCTCATTTTGACTGTTGCTTCGGCAAACAGCAGCTCATCGTTAAAGAAACTATTAATTGACCAATGCGAGCCACCACCAAGCCGACTAGTTTCCTCTTATATGGCCTGTCCAGGCGAACCTTCTAAACTAGAAAACCTAGTTCAGAAAAAGTATTTCAATTACCGCAGACGCGCACAATCCGATGAAATGGCGGATAGTAATCCTGGGAAACAATTTCAACTCGGCTTTTGTTCCCACAAACGAACCGGCGATATGTGACCACGTAAAAACCTGGACAACCCTGCCGCGCCAATCCTGCTTGCCGGAAGCCTCGTCGGTCTAATTTCTGTACAACAACAGCCGGTACGCTCACAGACCGAACCTCAGTATCCACCCTTACCGAAAACGGAGGACGAGCAGACGACAGAATAGTGAATACAAGCAGATCCCCGTCGATCCTACCGACGATTCTAACCGGACGCTTTAAATTGTTCCGAAACCTCAGGTCTACTTCCGGATAAGCAACTGCGGCATCGCGTCCCAACGGAGCATAACGGGCTGGCCAATGATGTCGATGTCTCTCTAAGATCTCAAGTCCGGCCATCAGTGCGGCGTTATACAAAGTGGAGGAAGCTTGGCAAACCCCTCCGCCCAGATCACGTATTAGCTCTCCGTCGTAGCTAACGGGTGCTTCGACATAGCCACGCTCGGTGGTCCATGGTCCAACCGTCTTATGAAACGAGAACTCACCATTCGGGGGCACAACAGTATTGTTAATAGCGGCTACCGCGAGCCTGGCGTTGTGTACCTGCGCGGGCTTCCGACCACGAAGCGAAGTAGCGTATGAAGCAATTTCCTGCTCTCTTGGCGCGAGCATTATACTTGAAAAAACCAAAATAGCCGCTAGAGCAGAACAACTAATCGGCACCCAAATGTTTACCGTTCGCCTTGAGACCGATGCCTTGCGCACTTCAGCTGCCACCGGTTTTGAGATACCAGGGTCGGACATCACTTCACCGCAAACCTTGTTTCCTCAGTGGAGAACCGTATGGATGGATCATACATCCCGAACACCTTTGCGGGCATGGCACAATATTGCCCGGGCAAGAATGCGCGCATCTGATACTCGATAACGCGCTTACCCGGCGGTAGGTCGTCCACATAAAAAGATATCTTGTTGTCGCGAACATCCCGACCAACGTACCACTCCTCCCACTCATAACTCTCTACGGCTCCTCTGTCGACAATTTCGCAACCCGCTGGAACAAAATCTTCCACGAGCAGATGCCTGTGTCTTGTTTTCGAACCTATTGTAAGCTTGACAACTAAAACATCGCCGGTGGAGCACCTAGTAATTGGCTTAGTCGCCCGGCTAGCTTTTGTCTCCTCGTAGGATCCTCGCTCGAGCTTACGATACTCGCGAGTAACCCAAACATCTGAACCCATCACGCTCACAGGCATCTGCCTTCTGACAATCCACTGAACAAGTTCGAGACTGTAGTAGAGATTCCCAGGTCCGATCTTGTTGATCGTGATTCGGTTTGTCCCCCGACGCAAGTCAGAACCCTTAACAACAATTTCCTTATCTGGGCGGAAAATATCGGCTGGTTCGAAAGTGACCCTTGCGCACGGAGCGCCGTTTATAATCACTTCAGCTTGGTACTTGGGCGCCAGTTCTCTCGTGACTTTCAGAAACTCCGACATTGCATATAGCGTCATCGCCGTATCCCGCGTAGAATACCAGTAAGTTCCACGACGCTTGTTCATAAGCCAAGCAACGATCCTGTATGCTCGAGGATCACCAGGTCGCACCTTCAGCAACGCCTGAAGAGCTAGCGCTGTAGTTTCTATGTCGTCGGCGAGGTATGGGTCCTTGCCCCGCCAGTATATGTAAGCCGGATCAACCGAAGCGAGTCCAAATAGCCGCTCCAAAACGTTCGCTGCATTAGAACTGCTGCCCATTGCGGAGTACGCGAGACAAGTATAGGCAAGTACTCGCGCGGATCGGTACCCACTAAGCTTTGCCAATACCGTGCTTACATTTTCTCCCTTTAATGCCAACACATAGCATGCAAAAGCCTTGGCATCAGCTGGCGTGCGCTTGTTGGCAATACTCCTTGTTAGCCATTCCAATGCTCGGTCCAACACGAATTCATTCACCGAGAAACCTGCCCGGTCTGCGCATATCAAGGCATAGCACGCGTAGGCTGTCATCCAAGGATCGGATTTCCCATAATCGCACCAGCCCCATCCGCCATCAGGCATCTGCAGTCTATAAAGCCTTAGCAATCCCGTGCGAACCATGTCCGGCAGCTTGGCCTTGAGTGCAGGGTTGCGTATGCCAAGTGTTCCAAAGGACTCATACAAAACCACGTCCGGCAGGAAAGAGCTCACCGTTTGCTCAGTGCAACCGTAAGGGTACTGCGCGAGGTACTCAAGCGCGCTTAACATTGCGGACGCCAGGGATGGTGCAAGCCTTATCTTTAACCGCGAGAGCTCCAAATAGGCATCTTGCCGAACAGGCAGCGAAAGATCGGCACTGTCTGTCGAACCAAGTGCCCCAGCTGATGCCAGACGTCTCTCTTCACCATGCGGGTATACTGGAATGGCGAGCTGAACAGCATCCTGAGCCCTATCGCCAACAGCGCTCACTTGCAGCACTGCGCTACCAGGCTTCTGCGCAAAAACGGTCCATTCAACTCGCTCATAGCCATCGTTTGGAACGGTCACCCGCCGCGATTTTCTTTCGCGGATTTTCAAACCCGAAGCCTTAAAAGAGACTTCAACAGAGTCTCTGTAGCCCGTATAGTTGTGCACGACGGCAACTATCTTAGCGGTATCGCCTTTGACCAGGAATCTAGGCGCCTGCAGGCGCACAAGCATATCTTGCTTAGAAACAACAGATTTCACAGCCTGACCACACTTGGTATCAAGCGTTATCGCCCGTACAGTGGCACGCCACCTGGTCAGATTGTCCGGCATTGTGAAACTTATTGTGGCACGGCCATCGGGACCAGTTCTGACATCTGGTTTCCAGAACGCTGTGTCGAGGAAACGTTTCCGGATCCTGAGGGTCTGGTGAGACGAAGCCCTAGGATCTGCAATAATACCCTCCCCCTTGTCTGGTCCGCTGAAATACACTTGCGGAAAAGAGAACTGAGTGCTGACGGAGTTGGGCATATTCGAGTAGAAGAAATCAAGAATTGGCATCGTGTCTTCTTCGCGAATGGCATAGATTGCTTCGTCGACCACTCCCACTGATAGCTGCGAGTCCACCGGTTTGCCAGACGCGTCACGAGTTATAATCGTGCAGGTCGCCTTCTCGCCAGGTCCGTAACACGCCTTGTTGGGCTTGATTGTCACGCGTATGGTTTGTGGCCTTAAGCTGACTTCCAACCTAACCTGTTGACTGGTAAAAGTCTTGTTTCGTACGAAGCAGACGCCTATGTAGAAATTGGGCTTGTAGCCCTCTCGGATAGGTATTTTGACAACGGTCGATTTCGCTCTGCAGGGCACGGTAAGGTAGTCGTAAACTTTCTCGCGTTCCACGGTAACAAGTGCAACTGCACCAGGTCTAACGGTATTGATGACAAGTTTCGCAGTCTCGCCTGGTGCATATTTCTTCTTGTCAGTAATCAGAGTGAGTTCGCCGTAGCGAGTACCCTCGACCTCTTGGTACTCCCCGCTAAGGCACCATACCCAGGCGGATCCTGAGATACGATTTCCGCGCTCATCGCGCGCTGCAGCGATGATACGAATATCGCCAGTCCGCTTTGCGACAAAGGAAAATGTAGCACGTCCCAAACGGTTGGTAGATACTGTGTGCGTTATCTCTCTATCAAACCTTACCTCATCTCGCGTCCATCGCTCGCGACCAACAACAAGCTCTATGCTTTGATCACCCACTGGTCTGCCGTTGTAGTCCTTTGCTTCGACATCGAGTTTGACGGTGCTGCCCTGCTGAACTACATATCGGTCTGGTTTTACAAAAACGGCAAACTCACCGCGCGTTGCAAGGACGCTAGCGGTGGCGGTCTGTTCTCGTCCACTGGCATCTTCCACATATGCATCGACTGTGAAACGCTGGTCGCCATTGTCCCAAACCTGTTCCTCTTCATCCAACGGCCAATCCGCACGGAAGAAAATCACTGCCTCACCGTTACGATCGGTTACCAGTTTGCCCCTGTCCACAGGCTCTCCGTAACCACCATAATCCTCATAACTGGCGTAATCATACTCCGACAGCTCATCCTCTTCTCCAAACCAATAACTGGACCGAGTCACATAGTATCTAATTCTCGCATTTGAAACCGGCATACCGAAATAGTATTCAGCCTTGACACGTGCTCTAACGAGTTCTCCGCGCGTGTAACGCTTTTTCGGAAAGCTTATTTTTACCGAGAACTCTGGTTTTGCATAGCTTGCGACGGCAAAGCTGCCGACTTGCTCTTCGCAGGATTCACCTATCTTGGCACTCAGAGTATAAATTCCCGAGATAGTTTCTGGGTTTAGAGTAAACTCCCCGTGCCAGCAACCAAATGCATCTATTGTCTTAACCGCTTGGTAGATCAACGTATTGTTCGGATCTTGCACCGTCACCGTGACCTTCTTACCAGCAGGGACTAAATAACCCTGGTTAGAGCTTTCTCTGGCAATCCCTCGGAAGAAGACTCTATGACCGGGGCGATACACAGGTCGATCCGTATATGAATACACAATGCACCGCGATGTATTTGGTTGTGACGAGTAAACGGAAACGAACGCAAATGAGTCTTCGGCGCTAGCAACCACCAGTCTGGCGCCGTAATAATCCGAAGTGCCGGACTCGCGCAATCTAGCAATCCCGTGGGCATCCGTCCGCCCAAATGAAACCATCTCATTACCACTGTAGAGCTCAACTCGAGCACCGGGAACAGGCGTACCGGTTTTCAAATTCACCGCCATCGCCAAGACTTCAGGCCCCGAAGTCTTCGTGATCAAACCCAGAGATGTGACCATTAGCCAATCGTATCGCACCACTTGATCCGCTGAAATGGAAAAAACGTAAATCCCCGCTGGCAACTCAGGAAGCCGAATGCGACGGGCAAACGTACCGTTGGACTCTTTCTTTGTAATGGGAACTGTAAAAGAATCAGTAAGAGTCAGTTCAGACGGAGACCGATTTTGTTGCTGCCAGGGCATATCCATCCGGCGCCAAAAAGGCATTGCTCGCATAAAACCCCGTGATAAACCGCCGACCAAACTGCGCAGGTCTCCGCCATAATTCTGCAGAAAATCCTGCAGACCTACTCGATAAAAACGTACCTGTAAAGCTTCTGACTGGACATACCCATTGCACACTACTTGTCCGTGCTCGCCTGGGGTTAAAATGTGCTGTGGCATGTAAACGTCGAAGTCTGGCTGTCCTGCCGGAACTTCCACTGCGATGGTTTGTATCTTTCCCTCCTCGATCTTGATTTTGGTCTCCACAGGACGCCTCCAAGGCGCGCCGACACGCAGGAGGTAATTGCCAGCGGGTACGCGATTGAATCGGAAATGTCCGTCTGAAACCCCGCGAGTCAGTGTTTTCATCTCGTCGTTTTCTGAAGTAGTTGGCACAATCGACACCCACGCGGGAATCAAGTTACCCGACTCCTCTGCGGCAACCGTGCCCACCAATGTGCCGACAGGGGTCTGCCTTATGATCGCTAGACCGAAGAGCCCTAAAGCAAAGAGAGTCCCTACCAGATAAGCCACCACCAAACTCAAAGCGCTATATCGTGTCATCGGTTCCCTCTCCTCCCGAAACCACTCGACTCGCCGCAATGCCCGTTAACGCAAACCAACCGAGCCCTACAACTACAGCTACGCTCAAGATTATCAACTGCTGAAGCCGCGTCGGCGACCAATCAATAAATGGTCTTATGAACTGTATCGCCGGAAGCTGCATTGCAATTATGAAAAGCGAAACCATATAGTCAGCCAGCGACCGTCCCTCGGGTTGATTAGATACAGATTCGTGGAAAAGTTGGCAAATCAGAAAGAAGACCAGAGATGCTGTCGAGCCGAACATAAACCCAACTGCTGCCTTGAGCTGCCAAACAAGATAAATGATTAAAGGTGCAGCAACAGCGCAAACGCCCAACCAGCCAGCTGATCTCAATGCGCATATGTCTGCTCGCGTTCCTTGCCTCGAGGATACAAGCAATTTCACTCGGTGCATCGAAGACGCAAAAAGGAATGGAATGACGACACCCAAAATTGCCCCGACGAACGAGTAATGGACGTGAAGATCTGTTCTGCTCAGGACCGGTTGATACCGCGTAATAAACAGTCTGAAAAGGACAAACGCTAGGAGGATTGAAAGGACATTTGCTATGGTGCGCGCGCTTGCATCGCTGGTGCCGCGCTTGGAAACCGCAATCGTCGGGAGACCAATAGTCCATGCTGCGGCTAGACCGATTGCAATACCCAACCCCGACCACAGCTTAAACTCCGCAACTGCGAACGCAAGAACTATTACCGCGCTCAAGGAAGCCGCATCGAGACGGAAAGCACGGTCCTTGCCACCAGTAAGCGCCCCAAGAATCACCCAAGCGCACAAAGCTAAAGCGCCGTTACCGAAGGCTACGACTTCAAGAAGTTTCCATATCTTACCGAACTGCCAAGCGTACACACAGCTGACAGCTATTGTTAGAAACGCACCGACTATTCCAACCAGCACCGAAGAGCTCGCCCATTTGGAATCCGCACTACTCTCCCGCACCAAAAACTGCGCAATTAGACAAGCAACTAAAGCAGTTGTTATGATCAGAACCGGGAGTGGCCAAAAATGCCGCTGGACACACGTCGCGAAATGAGCAACAGCGAGCCACGTGCCCGCAGCGGCGGTCAGACCGACAAGGCACCACGTAAGAATTAGATAATCCTCGGTCTCCGAGCGGAACATCCGTGCGTAGAAGCCCAGAATAGAAGCCATCACCGAGCCAAGAGCATATCCCACCATAGCGTCAGCCGGGTCACTGGAAAATATTGTGAGCACCAACGCTACACCAAACACTCCGGCGAACGCCACTTCTATCAGGGCAAGTAACCGCGCTCGGAAAGAATCAGCTCTACATACGGGACCCAGCCGGTTTGTGACCAGACACATCATTGCACCGAGAATACCACCTATCAGAAACCCATGCCCCAACTTCTGTCCAGCGGAAAAAGGCGGGTCCGTGCGCATCGCAAATGCCCATAAGACAACCGTTACAAGTGCCACAAGCCCAGCCGTTATCCGTGCGAGTCGGCACTCATCATCCGAAGGCACGAGACCGTCAGTTTCTCTTCTTCCTCTCAGCAAGTGAGAAATCACTATACCCGCCATGCTTACCGAAAGTAACACCGAACCCATAAGTCCTGTCATTTGTCCATCCTCACCGCCGTGTTCAAATAGTAGTTAAAGTCATTCTACTCTATCATACGACATCCTGTAATTCTAACGCCCAGTCAGTGTAAAATGTTGACAATCTTTCTCCTGTAAATTACACGCCTGAACATATCACTTAACACGTTTGGAACTATTGAATAACTATACTGCGACTGTTTGCAAAGCGTTGCGGAAATTGGCTAGCCAGTGCTAAACTGGTCAACTAATAGGAAGAGGTGTTGAGTGATGGAGTTTGCACTTCGGACGCTTGTTTTGCTCACGTCTTTCGCTCTTATTAGTCTCGCGCTCGATGCGCGCGCATCCCAAAACTTACTGACCGCAACCGGTAAGGAATCCCGAGAATCGCGGTTGGAATGGGTAGTGCCTTTGGAAGGTCCCACGTGTGAGATCCGAAACGGAACGGCTCTGATACACGTACCGCAAGCTCAAGACGGCTACAACCACTGGGTTGATGCCGTCGCAAATTCCCCTCTTTTGCGCTGCCAAGCCCCGGCAGGAGACTGGGACCTTTCTGCGCACATAGAACTGATCGACCGCGCTCCAAACTCTAACTTCCACGTGGGACTAACAGTCGGGTTCGCAGATGCTTTCGTAATGATATTTGGACCATTCCAGGGACCAGCAGTCTGGAAAGATGGGGAATGGCCCGAGTTGTGGGTCGAGGCAACCGGAATGAGCGCGCTTGCTAAAACCAAGACTGACGCAACAAGCCTAGAACTCCTCATACGAAAAAGAGGCAATAGATACATCTGCTACTATCGAAAAAGCAGTAACGAGGACTGGATTGAAAGCGGGGAGTACCTGGGATTGTTTCCGCCAAAGTTCGTTGGTGTAATTGGCAAGACTTTCTCGAATGGTCCGGCAATAACATTTGCGGTAAGGGATCTCTGTATAGAATCTACTCCTGCCTCGCCCAAATCTGACAAGATATCGGTCGATGCTAGTCGCGTGACTGGTCGAATAGATCAGAACATTTACGGTCATTTTATTGAGCATCTTGGTCCATGCATCTACGGCGGCATTTGGGCTGAAATGCTATACAACAGGAAGTTCACCGGCAAGGCTGATACCAATGGAGTAATTGAATCCTGGTGTCCGTTTGGTGAAGGAGCAAAATATGCGCCCGACAATATCGAGTTCTACACCTCTTGCCAGTCACAGCGCATAGAACTCGCTCCCGGAAAGGAAGCTGGGATCGCCAAAAAAGACGCGAACATTGGCATAAAGCCCCAGACTTATGTAGTTAGGGCTGTGCTTAAGCAAAAGGGATTGACCGGCGGTGTAAAATTCGCATTACGTCAAGGTGATCTTGTATATGCAAGTGTACTGATACCCCAAGTTGGAGAAGACTGGTCTGAGTACACGGTGAATCTAGAGGTGCGCGATTCAGATCCCAATGCGCAGTTTTGCGTTAGCGCAACAGGTCCCGGCACGCTCTGGATTGGCTGTCTGTCGTTGATGCCTGGGGATAACATTGATGGGATGCGGCGCGACGTTATAGAAAGTATAAAACGCATCAAGCCGCCGCTCGTACGCTGGCCTGGCGGCAATATGGTCTCTGGTTACCATTGGGAAGATGGAATTGGCCCCCGAGACAAACGGATGCCGAGATGGGAAAGAGCTTGGAAAGCCTGGGAGTGGAATGATTTCGGCACCGATGAATTTATCCAGTTCTGCCGACTCGTCGGAGCTGAACCCTACATCTGTGTCAATGCGGGAGAAGGGCATGCAGACGAGGCTGCACGATGGGTGGAGTACTGCAACGGCTCTCCGGATACTCCTTACGGTAGGCTGCGAGCCGCGAACGGCCACCCCGAACCTTATCGAGTCAAATATTGGGGTATCGGCAACGAGATGTATGGCGAATGGCAATTGGGGCACCTCGATGCCACCAAGTATGCCCTCAAGTCCATAGAGTTCGCCCGTGCGATGAAGGCAGTGGACCCATCAATCCTGCTAGTCGGCGTTGGGGTGGATTACGACTCTTACGACAATTGGAACTCTACTGTCTCGCGGATAGCGGGGAGTTACTACGACTATCTTTCTGTCCACTACTATAAAGGACCAAGAGCAAGGGATCCGAAAGAGCTCACGTATCTCAATCTGATCTGCGCTTCTCTCGAGATAGAGAAGATGCTTGCGTCGACAGCCGATGTCGTTTCCAAGAACTCCCCAAAGAGACTTCCGCTGGCGTTTGATGAGTGGAACATCTGGCTGCCGCACGGTTTGGAAAGTTCAATGTATGCTCTGCGCGACGGACTTTTCGCGGCAGGAGTCTTTCACGCGTTGCACAGACTATCGGGCCACGTGACTATGGCCAATCTAGCACAGCTAGTGAATGTACTCGGCGCAATTCAAACGAACTCAACGCAACTAGTCGAAACACCGATCTATAAGGCATTTGAGCTATATACAAATCTGTGCGCAAACCACAAAGTCGGGGTAGAACTCAGTTGCGATATGTTTGACACCCCTACGGGCAAGATGCCAATACTCGACGCATCCGCGACCATCAGCGACGATCACCAAAAACTGGTATTGGCTGTGATAAACCGCGACCCGGTACTCAATCACTCAACGCACATTCACATTTCCGGTTTCGTGCCCAAGCCCGAGGCAGAAATCGCAGTTCTCAATGGACCGGACGCTTTCGCGGTTAATGACTTTGGCACGCCAGAAAGAGTGACAATCGAGCGCAAACGCGAAAGATTCGATCTAACGCAGGAATATATCTTTCCTGCGCACTCCGTGACAATAATCCTTTTGGAACGCCAGTAGCGTGCGCTTAGCTATTAATCCTTAGGATAGGGCCAAGCAGCCAAGCCACCGTCTAGGAACCATACCCTGGTAAACCCTTCTCCTTCGAGAATGCGCTGAGCCTCCCAGGCGCGCAAGCTCGTCTTGCAAAAGATTATAATGTCCTTATCGCGAGGCAGCTCATTGATTCTTTCGCGCAGCTTGCCTACCGGAATGTGAACAATTCGTTCGTTCTTGAAACGCTCGGATTGCACCTCAGCAGGTGTCCGAACATCCAAAAGCACAAAATCTTTATCGGACTCTAACCGCCTCTTGACTTGTAGCGGCGTTACCGACTTTGCCAGGCCCGACAGCTTATTGTCTATAACGTTAGCAGCGTGCTGGATTATGTCTACTGCCGATGAAAACGGCGGGGCATAGCCTAGATCTAATGCCGATACATCTCTTGCATTTATGCCAAACGTGATCGCGGTAGCAGCCACGTCTATGCGCTTGACTACATCCCCCGGACCTACTGCCTGAACTCCGAGAAGCTTGCCTGTTTCTGAGTGTGCCACCATCTTCAAGATAACAGGCTTTGACGTTGGATAGTAGTGGGCACGATCCGGTCCTGGAGTAAGCGCTGTTACGTAAGGAATACCCAGCTTTTCACACTCCGTCTCCGAAAGACCTACCCTGCCGACGTTCCAATCAAAAGCCTTAAATACGACCGTACCCAAGACGCCTTCGAATTTCGTTTTTCCCCCAGTCACGTTGTCGCCTATGACGCGACCGTGTTTGTTTGCCGTGGAACCAAGGGGCACATATACAGGCTTACGCGTAATCAGGTGAACGTTTTCAACGCAATCGCCGCCGGCATAAATAGATGGGTCCGAAGTCTGAAGATACTCATTGACCTTTATCGCCCCTGTGGGACCCAACTCGAGCCCGGCATCTTGAGCAAGCTTCACGTTGGGTCTCACTCCGATGGCAACAAGAACAAGCTGCGCACTCACAGGACCTTTGTCAGTAACGACGGTCCGAACGAGACCCTGATCGTCGCCTTCGAAGGACAGAACCCGCGTTCCGGTGAGCACTGTCACCCCGTGGAACTCCAGCTGCTTCTGAAGCAGCAAGGAAAGCTCAGGATCAAGAACGGATGGCACCACGGTTGGCAACATTTCGATCATCGTGACGCACAGTCCCTGCGACGCTAACGCTTCTGCTACTTCGACCCCAATAAGCCCGGCTCCAACTATGACGGCTTCTTTGCATCCGTTAGCTACGGCTTCTCTGATACCTTCCGCGTCCATAGGGTGGTTCAGGCGGAACACACCTTTCAAATCCGTCCCAGGACAAGGAGGAACGACAGCGTCCGCACCGGTGGCAATAACGAGTTTGTCGTAGGGCACTTCTGCTGTTTCGCCAGAATCGAGCGCGACAACTTCGACGACTTTTCTGAAACGATCTATCCGCTGCGCCAACGTTCTGCTCATCACATTGATATCCTTGACAAACTTGAAAAACGCGGCATCGCGCAGAGCCCCGGCAGGCGTCATCATGAGCTCATCTGTAGTTTTTACTTCGCCCTGAATGTAGTAGGGCATCCCGCAACCCGCATATGAAAGCAATTCACCGCGCTCAATTATTGTAATGTCTGCGTTAGGATCCCGGCGCCTCGCTCGCGCGGCTGCTTTGGGTCCACAAGCCACCCCACCAATCACCACTATTCTGTTCCTGCTCATTGCAAACCCCCCAATGAAAAACCATTCTCAGCTGTCCGCCATTATACCACCGGAAAGGAACAGTCGACACTTGTGAGATTTCCCGGAAGCAAAGATCCCGCCTTGACAGTGCAGGATTTTTCGTAGCATATCAATAAGCACACACCGGACGTGAGAATCCTATGGAAATACCCCGCGTTGTCTCCGAGTTTGCAACAGTCGTCACGGCGCTGGTAATCGTGCTGGATCCTCTCGCGATTGTCCCAGTACTTATTGGTTTGACCAACAATCGCACTGCGAAGGAATGCCGGCGACTTGCTTACCGCATAGTTGCTGGCGCAACCGTGCTACTCCTATTTTTTACTATAACGGGATCTTGGGTTTTGCAACTTTTCGGAGTAACCCTAAACGACCTACGCATCGGTGGCGGGCTGTTGCTGCTATTGATCTCTCTGAAAATGGTAGTTGAGGGAAGGATAAGCTCAGGGCGAGAAGAGGATTATCGCGCAGCAATCGTGCCTCTCATATCACCTTTGCTCGTTGGTCCTGGAGCTATAACGGCAGCTGTGGTGCTTGCGGCAATTCACGGCGTCTGGTTCACTGCGCTAGCTGGACTAGTTTCGATGCTGATATGCCTGCTGATATTTCTCTCAGCCGGGTTCGTCCAACGCCTCCTGGGAGAATCCGGCACAGACCTAGTGACCCGCGTGATGGGGATAATAGTTGCAACCATTGCCGTCGGATACATTCGTGACGGCATCTTCTCTAGCATAAAGGACTTCAGAAACCTATAGCGGTTGCGGTGCACTCCAACCCAATAAGCAATCAGGCAGCCTTGAACAAATGACCGATGAGGATACAAGCCGAATTTCTGTAGTTTTGGACACAAACGTGTTCGTGGCTGCCTACTGGGTTCCTACTAGTCATTCCGCCCAGCTCATCCAAGCTTGCAAGAAGAAATTAATCCGCGCACATTATTCTCCTGAAGTACGACGCGAGATAGAACGGATTTTGCGGATGATAAAAGCCCGGGAAGCATTCCTAAAGTCACTGGAGGACTTTTGGACAGCAGCTGAGCAAGTGCGCGGAATTCCGGTAGAAGAAATAGATAACCTGGCAGATCCTGATGACCGAAAGTTTTTAGAAGCAGCCGCAGGAGGCAAGAGCGATCTGCTTGTAACAAACGACCAACATTTGCTGTGCCTGAAGAGTGTTCGTAAGACGCAAATCGTCACGCCCAAGTCCGCAATAAAGATCATAGGACTCGAAGCCTAAGGTAATAGCACATTACGTTCTCGCGCAGCGGAGCATTAGTTGGGCGAAGATTCTGTGGAAAGCTCTGCTAACAAGCCGCATATTTTGTCCTGAATTGCCGTGACGGAAGCTGTTGGGCATAAGTGATGATTCATAAGGATTGAAAAAGCCAAGGGCTCGCCCGATTTGGTAGTCAGATAACCGGAGAGGGTACTGGCTCTGCTCACATACCCAGTCTTGGCGCGAACGTTTTTCTCGGCAGCACTGCCTTTCATCCGATTTCTCAGTGTTCCATCGACTCCGGCTATCGGCAGTGATGCTATGAAGACGTCAGCATTCTTGTGCCGATACATATAGCACAAAAGATCGACCAAAGCTCGGGCTGTCACATAGTTCAGCCTTGACAACCCAGAGCCATCAGCAATTGAGATCCCACTCAAATCGACCCCGATCTTACTTAAAAACTCCCTTTCCACTTCCCGACCGGACTCTACAGAACCCTTTCCCTTGACGACAGCTCCGAGAGTTCTGAGAAGGACTTCTGCGATCAGGTTATCGCTGGGTTTGTTAAGTAGGGCAAGGATACTCGCTAGAGCCGGAGATGTATGTTGGCACAAAGGCACTGCCTGGTTTGGAAGCTTTGCAGCTTTGACTTCGCCCAAGACAATGATCCCCTGTTTGCGCAGCTCGCTCCTAAAGACATACCCAGCGTAAAGAGCGGGTTCGTGTACCGTGATCGACTCTTCCGCATCGGTCACCTTTGCATCCACCGGAATGCTTCCTGTGACCTTGATCACGTTTGTCCCCAGCTCTCTGTATGCCCAAATCCGCTTCTCCGAACCAGACTCACCCGTTATGGGCGTAGTTTCAACCTTGATATATGGAATTGGAGGATCCAACTGCACAACCGCAGGATCTCCTACCGATTTGCCGGGATAGACCCAAACCCTTAATACGTTTCGGTTGAGGTTCAGCGCGCTTATTTCGGCGGAGTAGTAATAAGACAGATCATCCCAAGACCACGCGGTTCCCAACCTATTGTCATCGAATAGAGAATCATCCACAATCACATCGCCGGTGATCTTCTTGATGCCCTTTGCTCTGAGCTCTTTGGCTAGACACATCAGGTCCCTTGTCTCCAGTACCGGGTCCCCACCTCCGACCAATGCGATGTCACCATCTATTACGCCCTGCCCAGTTACCGGTCCGCATGCAAATATCTTTGTGACGAAAGTGAAATCGGGTCCAAGTTGGTCAAGCGCGGTTGCAGAAACTATTAGTTTCATGTTGGACGCTGGTATCATCGCCAAGTCGGTGTTTCGTTCATACAGAAGCTTGCCCGTCTGCAGAGACTTGACCATGACCGCCTGAACACCGTGATTCAAACTGGGATCTGCTAGGAGCTGATCAATGCGCTGGGCTAGCACATCTGCGTATAGGCTTGCCGGCGCAATCAGTCCACCTAAACCGGATAAAACCAGCCAACAGATCGCCAGGGCGATAAGAACACGATTTTTGGATTTCATGGTTTCCTATCCATTTTTCCAATTGTGGCGGAGTCTGGTATAATCAGCTTATGCACCGTATAGATAGAATCCTTGCTCACCCCATCGATCTTCCTCTGCGCGAACCTTTTGAGACTGCTCAACGCCGCGCCACCACTTCGCCTACCGTTATCGTAGAACTTATCTCTGGCGAGGTTAAAGGTTACGGCGAAGCAACGCCCGTCAAGTATGTCACAGGCGAGGATGTCGCTACTGTGCTGCACGATATAGGAGCAGC
>Ga0123519_10003590_pt1 | contig 25615 bp, 20 predicted proteins | sample YelNatPaOPRAMG02_FD_87396 | JGI IMG/M metagenome (GOLD analysis project Ga0123519, IMG submission 87396) | Hot spring microbial communities from Yellowstone National Park - Yellowstone National Park OP-RAMG-02 (version 2) | ecosystem: Environmental > Aquatic > Thermal springs > Hot (42-90C) ...
ATACTCCATTGACAATAAGGGGTATTCGTACTATAATGTGTCATACAGGTCATACCACCCACCATGTCGCTTGAAACTCTTGGCAAACCACAATGGGACGAGGCTTCATAAGCGTTTTCTCGGACTTTGAGCAGAGCAGTTTTTGGGGTGATCTTTTCATTTTGTGATCAATCTCTGAAAGGGGACAGACTATGATGATGGACACAGTGATGGACGAGGTTGTCGCACGCTTCAAGCCGGCGGTTCATCGCTTCTGGAAGCGGCCGGCGCCGATTATCACGCGTGCCGAGGGTGTGTACCTTTGGGACCAGAACGGCAAGCGGTACCTGGATGGCTCTGCCGGATCGTCTGTTGTGGTCAATATTGGCCACGGGGTGCAAAGCGTCATTGACGCTATGTATAAACAGGCACGTAAGGTCTGCTTTGCTGCCCCCCATGTCTTCTCGAATGAGCCCATGTTGGAGCTAGGGCAGCTGGTGGCCAGCCACGCGCCGGGGACGATGAAGTATAACTGTCGCACCTGGTTCGGCTGTACCGGCACGGATGCTATTGACTCGGCGGTGCGTCTGGCACGTTTGTACTATGTACACACCGGCAAGTCCTCCAAGTATGCCGTCATAGGACGATGGCGCGGTTTTCATGGCAACAATGTTGCGGTGGCAGGCATTCACGGACATACCTATCGTCGTCGCTACTACTACCCCATGTATGTCAACTTCCCCAAAATTCCACCTGCCTATTGCTATCGGTGCCCATTCGAAAAAACCTATCCGGATTGTAACTTGAAGTGTGCGCGTCAGCTGGAGACGGAGATTCGGCAGCAAGGGCAGGAAAACATCGCGGCTTTTATCGCCGAGCCGGTGGTTGGTGCTGCCCTGGGAGCTGTGCCCGCACCGCCGGGTTACTTTGAGGTCATCCGGGACATCTGCGACCGCTACGACGTCAAATTGATTGTGGATGAGGTGATGACTGGCTGGGGACGGATCGGCTACTGGTTCGGCATCGAAGCGTGGGGCGTCACACCGGATATCATCGCGACAGCGAAGGGGATGACCTCGGGCTATACACCGCTATCCGCTACGATTGCCAGCGAAGAAATGTGGCAGGTTATCGAGGAAACCGGACAGCCTTTCCTTGCAGGGCACACGCTCAACGAGAACCCGGTCTCTTGTGCCGTTGCAGTCGAGGTGATCCGCCATGTGGAAAAACATAATCTCGTCGAGCGGTCAAGGGAAATGGGTGACTACCTGCTCAGTCGGTTGAAGGAACTGCTCGAGTTTGACATCGTCGGCGATGTGCGTGGCAAGGGCATGATGTGTGGTCTCGAATTTGTCAAGGACAAGAAGACCAGGGAACCCTTTGATCCCGAGCTGAAAGTAGCGGCTCGTTTCCAGGCTGAAGCTCTGGAGCGAGGCCTGGTCACCTTCCAGTGCACCGGTTGTGTGGACGGTGTGATGGGCGATATGCTGTTGGTCACCCCGCCGCTTGTCATCACACGCGAGCAAATCGATGAGATGATCGACATTATGAAGGAGACTATGAAGGTAGTGCAAGATCAGGTGCTGCACCGAACCGTTCATCAGGTATAAGAACCTGCCGAAGCAACATGGGGTGAAAGCGGTAGTCCCCGTATGAAGATCGGCATGCTCACCGGCATCTGGTTCATTGCCGAGTCGGCTTCGTTGTTGAGGAGCTTGGAGCGCGCTGCAGCGTTAGGCTTTCGCTATGTGGATCTGCATGGCGTTTTTCACGCCGGCCCCGAGCATCTGGGTGAGCATCAACGGCGCAATCTCAAGTCCGAGATAGCTGCGCTGGGACTAATGCCGCGCAACTATGTGCTTCATCCTCCGATGAACATCGTCGCAGCAGAAGAGGCAGAGCTGGAACGATGTTACATGTACATGACCCAGGGCATAGACCTGGCTATTCAGTGGGGGATCAATCAGATCATGTTTAACTCCGGTCAGTGGGTCTACGGCCTCGATCGTTCCACAGCGTGGCAGAAGTCGGTGCGTTTCTGGCAGCGCGTCTGTGATTATGCGGCACCGCGGGGTGTGTACATTGCCCAGGAGACGGAGCCATATGTATGGTATCTGGTGAACGACACCGCCTCGACGTTGCGCATGCAGGAGGATGTCGATCGTGCCAACTTTGTCACCTTGGTGGACTTCGGTCATATGGCTTTGGCTCGTGAAGGTCCCGAGTACCTGGAGCTTCTCGCTGACTCAATCATCCATGCGCACTTCAGTGACCATGAAGCGTTCCGCCATACCAATCAGGTGATTGGGACGGGGATCACACAAACGGCCGACTATCTGGAGGCACTGCGCAGGATCGATATCGATGCGCGGGTGAAGCGCTTCGGATATGACGAATTGGTCATCTCCTTCGAGCTGGGGGTTCCAGGTGACCAGATCACCGATCCGGACGATTGGGTGCACCGTTCGATCCGACACGTGCAACAGGTAGCACCTTATATGAGCCTTTGATGGATTATGTCGGGAGTGTTGTTGTGAACAGCCGCGAACGATTCCTGACCGCATTGCGCGGAGAGCAGCCGGATCGGGTGCCACTCTTTGAGTATCACTTCGGACCGCCGTTTATCGAAGCTGTATTGGGACAACCCACCAGTTACTATCACAACGTGGACGACGAAGTTGCTGTGGCGCGTGCAGTGGGCCTGGATATGGTGTGGACGGCGCCGCTAGGCTTTATGGGTTTTGCCAATGTTCAACTGCACGGAGAACGTTATCAGGACGAATGGGGCATCTGGTGGGGCACCAATCTTAATGCCTGGCCGGCCGGCTGGCCCGAAGGAGAGGTGGTCAAGAGTCGTCAAGAATGGCGCAAGTTGCGCCTTCCTGATCCGGACCTTCCAATCCGTATGGAACAACCGCGCCGCGCGGTCGAGCTCGCCGCAGGCGAACTGGCAGTTGTGGGAGGGGTGCGAGGGCCCTTCTCGAGTGTATGGATGCTGGCAGGCCTGGTTAACATCGGGATGTGGATTTACGATGAGCCCGATCTACTGAATGACATGTTGCGCGAGATGGCCCATTGGAACGCCCAGGTAGGCCTGAATATGATCCGCATTGGGGTGGATGCGATCGTCATTCACGACGATTGGGGCATGAATCAGTCCACTTTTATCAGGCCGGCTGACTGGCGGCGGTTTGTGTTGCCTCACATTGCCGAACAGGTGAAGATTTTAGCAAACACCGGTACACCGGTGATCTTACATAGCGATGGCAACTTGAATGCCATTATGGACGACATCGTGCAGCTCAAGATCGTTGCCCTTAACCCGCTCCAGCGCAGCGCTCATATGGACCTGGCTGGTGTGAAAGCCAAGTACGGGCATCGATTATGCCTGATCGGCAACATCAGCACGACCACAACACTCGCTCATGGCACCCCTGAAGACGTAGAACGCGCGACTTTAGAATGCTTGCGTGATGGGGCACCAGGGGGCGGTTATATCTTCGCGCCCGATCATTCCTATCACAGTGGTATTCCAGTGGCGAATATCTGGCGAGCTTTGGAGACTGCCAAGAAGCATGGTGCATACCCGCTCGATCTCAAAGCGATCCGGGAGCGTATAAGGGCATTAGAGATGAGCAATTCTCGAGTTGTGTAAACTTAACATAGTATACCACTGCATGGAGAACAAGCATCCTTCTTTCTTGTCAGGAGTACCCCAATGGCTCGCAAAATAGCTTTCTTACATACGGTATTTCCGGCGTTTAATATTTTTGACTCGTTAGTCAAAGGGCTGTTGCCCTCGGACCTGATTGTCTACCACATCACCGATGAAATACTGGCTAAAGTGGCGGTTGCGCAGGAGGGATTATCCCCATTTCTTTATCGGCGTGTGGCTGAGCATGCCTTCGCGGCGGAACAAGCTGGGGCGGAACTGTTGCAGATGACCTGTTCTTCCATATCGCCGTGTGCGGATTACGTCGGTGCCCTGGTCGGCATACCGGTGCTCAAGGTGGATGTGCCTATGATTGATAAGGCGTTCGAACTCGGCCGACGTATCGGTGTTGCTGCCACTGCTATGTCCGCTCTGAACCCGCTGGTCGATCTGGTGCATACGCGTGCCAGCGAGCTGGGCAAGTCTGTGGAGGTTGAACCCGCTTTTTGCGAGGGGGCATATGCGGCGCTGTTCTCGCGAGGGGATACCATCACGCACGATCGCATCGTGCGTGATACGCTCAAGGGGTTAATGGAGCGCAATGAGGTGATATTGCTTGCCCAAGCTTCTATGCAGCGTGTGGCAGAGACCATCCCCCCCGACGAGCAGAAGGTGCCCATCCTGGCCAGTCCCCGTCTGGCGGTGGAACATCTGCGCGCTCTCCTGCAAGCTGAGGTCAGTCGGAAGGTATAACTTCTGGGTGGATCGTGGATCTGGCGGGTATGATAAAGAAAGGGAACATCGCTTGAGATCTAAGATCCATCTTCGGCTGTTTCAGCCATTTCCTGTGTTGAGAGCAACGATTGGATATTGGGTGTGATGTCTTCGCGGATCTGCCCGAGATGATCCTGCATAGCAGCCAGAGCCGTTTGCGGATCACGTGCTTTCACTGCTTCCAGAATGCGCTGGTGGTGATAGCATCCACGCTGGGTTGCGCCAGGTGAGGCGAAACAAAGGTGGCGCTCCTTTTGCATAAGGTCCACAATTGAGTATGCCACCAGCTGTAACACGCTGTTACCAGTGGCTTCCGCTAGGATAGAGTGAAAACGCTGATCTGCCTCGATATATCTTTCCAGATGGAAAATGTTCGCCTCCATATCATGCATTGCTTGCTCAAGACGAGCGATATGATCCTCGACAGCGTTCTGGGCTGCCAGTGCCGCGATGGGAGGCTCAAGTATCTCGCGCACTTGATGCAGATCCGCAATGACCTTGGGGCCTGAGCCCATCAGGGCAGCTATGGGAGCTTCCAGGATCTCAGGTCCGGGCTCGGCGATGAAAGTTCCAACGCCCTGCCGGACGCGTACCAGTCCCATCGCCTTCAAGAGCTTGATTGCCTCCCGGACCACGGTGCGGCTGACGCCCAGATATTCACTCAACTCTCGTTCTGAGGGCAATCGGTCGCCCCGGCGTAGCTCGCCAGAACGGATCCGCTCCTGAATCTGCTGGGCGGCGCGCACAGAGAGAATGCCGTCTTCTACCTGCAGTGAACTGAATATATGTCGCATTGGCGGATCCTCTCTGGGAAAAACCATGGTACGTATGGTACGACCAGTATGACCGATTGTAAAACGGTGGAGGTTCTCTGTCAATTCTCGGCAGTATATTCTTCACCGTGGAAGTTCGCTGCCGAACGTTCAACAGAACAATGCGATGAGCGAGATATGTGCGAGATCGCACAAATGCACACTGAGAAGAAGCGAGCAAATCAGAGATCTTCGTATGCAGGAGTGTCCATCTGACAATTATCCGCTGACACTGCAGAGTCGCTCGTGAAACATTTTGCAATTTTCACCGGGAAAGACACATTGCCCAATTCTCTTCGAGTCGGACTTAGCAGTGGACGTGAGGCATTGCTCAAACCAGATCACGTCCAAATGGGAATAGAGCGAGGGGAATGAGCTTGATATGCTGCTTGGCGAATGGGATGCCAATAAGCGTCAGGGCAAGAATGATCGCCAACATCAGGTGAAGCAGAGCAATTAGCCAGCCGAACAGTACAAACCAGATAAGATTCATAATGACATAAAGCTCATCATCCGCTTGGGGTGATCGGTAGAGCTCTTTGCCAAAAGGAGCTAACATCGCAATACCCAGCTTGATGCACTGCAAACCGAACGGGATGCCCACGATCGTCATACAAATTATCACGCCTCCAATGATGTAGATGAGGGCTGCTAGTATGCCGCCGAATATCAACCAGACAGCATTTCCCAAGAAGCTCATATCATCTGGTCCTGACGTCGCGAGTATTGCGCCAGGTGAGCCATACCCGCTGCAGCACGGTTATGTTGGCAAGAACGGCCAGTATCCACAATGCAATGGTCAATTCGTTGAGCATCATGCCGATGATTAGCACAAGCATACGCTCAAAGCGTGTCAGCAAACCTCCTTTAATGGTAATCCCTACCGCTTCGCTGCGCGCCTTGGTGTAGCTGACCATCAGTGATCCTACCAGCGCTACAAATAGGACGATAATCTCCGTTTGGTTAGGCGAGCCACTCAAGTGATAGAGTAGAGCCCCCAGGAATAGCGCCGCCTCTGACAGACGGTCTATTGTCGAATCGAGAAAGGCGCCAAACGGTGTCACACGGTTCTGCATACGTGCTAAGGAGCCATCAATGGCATCCAAACCGGCTGCAGGGATAAGCAGGGCACCAGCTAATTGCACATGCCCCATTGCCAGCAATATCGCGTCTGCCACTGTCAGGGAAAAGCCCGCGACCGTGATCACATTCGGCGATACTCCGCTCCAACTGATGAGCCGTGCGATGGGTAGCAGGACCCCACGAGTCCATTCGCGTACAAGGTCGGTCAGCATAGATCAGTTCACCTGCTCTATTCTGTGATACACTGGATAGGGATGCTCGGTACAAGGCCATATCTTGCAATGCTTAGCCCGTTTTTCTGCATACAAATCCATATAGAAGCCCAAAATATCGGCTGCTATCTGGTCCCAAGCATAACGTGCTGCGGTCGCACGCCCTCGCACCGCCATACACTGGCGCAGCTCAGGTTGACGTAATAAAGTGACCAGCGCATGGGCTATCGCTCCCACATTGCCCGGAGGTACCAGATATCCCTCCACCTGGTGCTTTACCACGGTGCGGTAACCGGCGATGTCGGACGCAACGATGGGAAGCCCAGCTGCCATTGCCTCCAGAAGCACCATACCGAAGCTCTCAGAACCGACCGAAGGGGCACATAATACATGAGCGGTGTGATAACAACGAGCCAGCTCTTTCTCCGACAAGCAGCCGAGAAAATGGACATCGCGCAATGCCTGTGAGTGAATGAGACGTTGTAACGGCTTCATTTCATGGGCGGAGTAAGGTCCCACGATCAGTAGGTGCGTCTGAGGTAATGCGCTTTTGACACGCGCGAAAGCTTCCAGCAAGTAGTGGACCCCTTTGCGCGCTTCAAGGCGCCCAACGAACAGGATATTGAGCCCTTCCCTGAACTCGGGCAGAGGAGCAATTCGGACATCGCCGAAGAGATGGACGTCCACACCGTTGGGGATCACCCGATACGGACCTGGAATGGTGCGCATAGCTTGTTCCCGAGCCAACAAGGACACCGCGATACGACCATCGAGTCGGGAAGCAATGCTGCGGCAGAAGGAACGATATACATAGTGCAGCCATCGCTCCAGCTCGTTCAATTTGCAGCTTTCACGGTAGGCATGGAATGTACCCACTACCACAGCTCCGGGAGCCAAATTGACCGCTTCTCGCAACACAACCCAAGGTAGCGTTGGGTTGGTTGGCTCGTGCACGTGGATCACGTCAAGTGGATGCTGTCTCAGGATATGGCGCACTGCTCGACTCATAAAAGGCGATAGACATAATCGTGCCTGTGACCCGTTGTAACGCACCGGTACGATAAAGCATGACAAGGGGATCAGCTCTGGAGGCGTAGCTGCATCATTGCGGGACATAGGCGCTATGATAATTGTACGGTGGCCTAACTCCCGGAGCTTATTGCTCAGGTTCGCAATGTGCTTGGTAACACCACCAGGGTAAGCAAAATCGTAGGGCGACACCAGACCGATACGCATTGCTACAACGTCCTCCCTTTTTGCTTGTCGGGCGCATTCATCGTACCGAAAAGTGTTTCTTCAATGAGGCTGATCCTCAATCCATATTGGAACCGTGATGGCCCATTGCTCAGGGCATTTTCTGATCGCTTCTTCTAATCCCCGCACGACGTAGGACATCCCTGCTGCAAAGCGTTCTTCCTCTGTTCCCTCATTCGGGATGAGAAAATGTGGCAGAAAAGTGGCCTCATAGCGGTCGTGCTGCACACGACGACTGAAACCGAGCATCAAGGGTGCACCGGTGCGCAAAGCTAGTCGCACATGACCATCTGGAAGCCGTGCCGGCGCGCCGAAGAAGGTAACTACACATCCCTCGCCTGCCACGTTACGGTCCCCCGCGATGCCGGCTACCCCGCCGCGCCGTAAGGTTCGGATCAGTTCGATCATAGGACCATCGACCGGGATCAATTTGAGCCCCTTGCTGGTGCGCAGTTTTGTGAGATACTCAAACAATTCTGGCGGTTCGACCCGTTCAGCCGGGATGGTAATGGAAACCCCGCGCAGCAGCATGGCATATAGGACCACCTCAATATTACCGAAGTGGGCAGATGTCATCACCACACCCTTGCCCAGTTTGAGTGCTTCTTGCACATTCTCCCACCCCGTCACGTGCACCATCGCGTTTACCTGACGTTCTGTTAACGTGGGGAGACGGAATAAGTCGTAATAGTTGTAAGCGATATAGTCGAAAGTGGCCCTTGCCAGTCGTGCGACTTCTGCCTCAGATGTTTGATCTCCCAAGATGTGGCGGATGTTGCTACGCACCTGAGAACGTGCCCGAGCATTCAAACGATGTACCAGACCGCCGAGCATCGAGAACAAAGAGTAACCTACGCGTGGCGGTATGCGAGGGACTATTTCACCCGCTAGGCGATATAAGTAATAGAGCATTTTGGATCGGTCGAGCCTAGCCACTTGCGCTTGCCCCCTGCAGGCAGCGTTGGATACTGTTTCCATCATTTTTAGTTTATATCAACACAATCTTGTGTCAATTATAGCTGGTTCAGCGTTCGGCTAGTTGGTGCTGAGACGGGTTAGCAATGGAACGCGCTCGATGCTATAATTGTGTTATTCATCCCCAGTCGAGGAGGCGGTCGATGGCGCATCTGGTTTTGTCAATCGCTCAGATAGGTGTGGCGATCATTATGACAGTAATTGCAACATACCTGGGTGTGGTGCTCTTCAATCGGGCAACGCGCCATCTGGACGAGTGGGCTGAGCTGCGACGTGGCAATGTTGCAATGGGGCTGGTCGTAGCGAGCATTATTGTGGGCATTGCCCTGATCCTGCGTCCAGCGCTGGCGGTACCCTCGGCCGCGGATGCAGGTCCCCGTCTCTATCCGATTTACGCGTTGCTGACCCAGGCGGCAGGACTGGCAGTTGGACTTGTCTTGGCGCTGTCAGGCATCATATTGGCGGTGGGATTGTTCAATCTTCTGACTGGTGAAATCGATGAACTGGCAGAGCTCCAAAAGGGCAATGTAGCAGTCGCCGCGTTGTTGGCTGCGATCGTGTTGGCTGTGTCTTGGCTAATGTCGGGTGCCATTCAGCATATCGTGGCTTGGCTTGGCACGTTGATTGTGTGAGATTGGAGTAGCTTTCTCTGGCGCGCAGTGACAGCGCTGAATTAGTCTTCTATGTTTTCCTCAGCTTCATCCGAGGTGGAAGATTTGCTTTCCTCTAGCAGGGAGCGCGCTTGTGATTCAAGAGCGCGAGGCACCCACACCTCTACTTGACCCAACCCATCCACAGTGAGACCCATCACGGGGCCGAGACTTTCGTACTTTAGCAGCACGGGGATATTGTTCGCCTCCAGCTTGCCACGAATGATCTGAGCCTGATAGAGGCCAGAAGTCACATAGACGCATATTAGCCCTGCGTCCTCATCGATCGTTTTACGTTTGGGCAACATACTCATATCTCCTTGTGAGATGTATGATAGGGCGACCCCTCCGGTTCACGTTGCAGCCGTTTAATTACCAGCATCGTCATCGGAGAAGGGAACCTCGCCGCTGGCGGTCAGGTGTGCCTCGATGGATTTTAACAGCTGCTTTGGGGAAGATTCACCGGAACACGCTAACCTTTGTAATCGTTCTGTGCTGGAGAGCTGGTATTCCGCATTCACCGCCTCCGTGACGCCGTCTGTGTAAAGCAAAAGGAGGTCGCCTTGATCTAATTGCGTGGTGCGTTTTTCAAACGGAATCTCATCCGTAATCCCAACCATAGGACCGCTGGGGAACAGCAGCTCCTGAGAGCCATCCAGGCGCGATAGCACGGCAGGAACGTGGCCGGCATTGATATGCTCAAGCTTGCCTGTCTGAAGCTCGAGGACTCCCAAGAATAGGGTAACAAACATGCTGGTACGCTGCTGATGGTGGCGCAATATGTGGCGGTTGACAATGCGCACCGCGTTCAATGCATCGTCGTGTCTGCCGCTGTTATATTCTGAGAGTGCTCTCAGCAGTGTACGAATCAGCGCCATAAACAGGGTAGCGCCAACGCCCTTGCCGCTGACATCCCCTATCGCTAGGCTCAGGTGAGCGTTGAAAAGCGGAAAAACATCGAATTGTATCTGACGGCCCAATTCCATTTCCTGGCGGAGGGTGGCCAGGTAAGCTCGCTCTCGGTCGCGCAGCCATTTCTTCTCAAGAGCAGCAGATACATGGGCACGAAACAGCGTTTCGTTGATGGGCTTGGGCAAATAGTCCTCGGCGCCCAGCTCAACGCACCTGATAATGCTCTCCATATCATCTAGTTCCGAAATCGTCAGTACGGGGATATGTTCTCGCAGTGGGTTGGACCGCATGTGTTCGAGCACCTGTAACCCGTTCATCTCAGGCATGATAGGATCGAGCAGGACGAGATCAAAGTTGTTATCCGTGAGGCATTCCAACGCTTCACGGCTGTTGCCGGTCTGCCCCACTGTATGCCCCATTTGCTGTAGCAGACGCGTCAGCACAATCCGTTCTTGTTCGCTATCATCCACCACCAAGAATGGGCTTGCCGACCGCTACGGTTATCCGGTTTGTCCATCTGGTTTCACCCGCAAGGTTTGCTCATTATGATAGACTACCATGCCCGGGCGCCCTCCTGGCATGCGGCGCACAAAACGTCTTTGGGTGATGTCCACCGGCGCGGTCATCGTGCTATCGCTCAGTGCCAATCGAGCCGCTTGTTCGATTACATGCTCGGGCACTTCACGGTCACCGCTTTTGATGATGACATGAGGTCCCGGTTGACCACGCATGTGCAGCCATAGATCGTTAGGTTTTGCCAACTTGAAGGTGACCTCTTCGTTCTGTCGTACATTCCGACCCACGTAAACGGTGAAGCCATCTATCACCAGACGCCTTGGGCCACTTTTGGCTGCGCTGGGGTGGCGTGGTCGTGATATCCAGCCTGCCTCAACCAGCTCTTGACGTACTGCGTCGATTTCTGCACGTGTCTCTGCCATGCGCAAGTCGACAGCCAGCTGCTCTAGAAATGCCATTTCTGCTTCCAGCTCCGCGATGCGCGTCGGCAATCCATGGGCGGCGCGCATCGCTTTTCGATAGCGGTGGAAATAGAGCTGGGCGTTCTCGCTGGCTGATCGCGTCGGGTCGAGGGTGATGTTCCGCAGCTCACCTGTGTAGTCAGGTAACATCACTCGCTCGGCACCTGGCTCGACCATATGCTGGTGGGTTAGCAACAATTCACCCGCTTCACGCAGCCAACGCACTTCACCTTCATCCGGGATTTGAGCACGTACATTGGCCAAGGTTTGCTCGACCCGATGTTTGGCCGCATCAATAGCGCTCTGCACTTCACGACGTGCAGTGGCATAGGCGTCTTGTGAAGTACGACTGGCGAAGAACTGTTCCATTGCTTCACTAATGGTTGCTACCGGCTCGCTCCGTGAGCACTGCGCAAGTGGGTAGGGCGCCCATGCGACTATCTTGCTACGCTCATCCAGTCCAATGTGAGGCTGCCACATCCCATTGACGAGCGGGGCGAATAACTCCGCAGCACACCTTGCCACAACACTCGGGTCGGCATCGCGCACCAATGCCAGAGGATTACCGGTTGCCCGGGCAGCGATTTCACGTGCCAGGGTGGGACTCACCCCTAGCAAATGACTCGTCAGTATGGAATGCAGGGGTTGTTCTGGAGGCGCGGAATCCAACAACGTGGTCCAGTCCACTGCCACAGGGGGTTGGCGACTGACCTGGGGTGGCGGCATTTGATATGGCTGTCCGGGCAGGGTGACTCGCTTGCGGTTCATCTCTGGGCCAACGCGCTTGATGGCATCAAGCACTCGGCTGTCTGAGCCGACTAACACCAGATTGCTATAGCGGTCCATGATTTCCGCCACCAGCTGGCAATGGCCTTGAGCTCCCTCGAAGTGAAAGGTTAAGATGCGTTCCCATGGTGGCTGTGTGATATTTACCATTCGTGCACCCCGTACCCATTTACGCAGAAGGAGCAGTATAGGGGGTTCCACATCTGGGCCACGCCGGGGCTGCTCTGAGACTAGCAATGCACGGGCAAGTTGAGGGTGGGCGGAGAGCAACAGGTAATAACGTCGTCCGGCATAGAGCTCCAAGCCTATGGACAGCTCGTCCGGCAGCACAATATGCTGGACACGTGCCCCTAGTAAGCGGTCCAGCTCATCTCGCAGACAGGCCAGAGTCAAGAAATCAACATGCACGGTTTACAGTATAGTGAAGCTGGATAGCGCCTGCAAAGCAAGCTGCGAAGCGGGATCAAGCTTATCGCTGATATGATATGTGCCAATTGTCGTGGGAGGGGCTGAAGATAGCCACTTACCTTCTTGCTCATGTATAATGAAAGGCACTTGGGGCGTTTTGGAAAGGGGGAGAGGATGCTCTGGAAGAGCCTTTGGCGGCGTCGCGCGCGCAGTCTCCTGACCATGTTGGGGGTGTCCATCGGCGTGGCCGCCATTGTGGTTTTAGGCGCTATGGCCGAGGGCCTTGCACAAGGCTATGCCGGCATGACGGGTGACACCGATCTGTTGGTCATGCAGGCGAATGTCTACGATATTACCTTGAGCGCCTTAGATGAGGATCTTGGACCTCGCATTGCGCAGCTGCCCGGGGTGCGCAGTGTCTCGGGTGTCATCGTGGGGCTTGTGACACTTGAGAAGGTGCCTTATTTCTTTGTCAACGGCCACGATCCCGAGAGCGCAAGTATACGGCATTTCAGAATTGTCCAGGGCAATCGCCTGCTGCGCCCGGGGCAGATGCTGCTGGGACGACAGGCAGCTACAAATCTAAAGAAAAGCGTTGGAGATACTGTGAGGTTGTTCAGCAAACCGTTCTCTGTGGTCGGCATATATGAAACGGGGCAGCTGTTCGAGGATAACGGTGCTGTAATCTCCTTGAGTGACGCACAGCACATTCTGAAAAAGTCTCGCCGAGTGAGCTTTTTCCAGGTGCGCTTGCATGATCCATCTGAAGCGGACAAGACAAAACGCCTGATTGAGGATCTGTCGTCCGAGGTGTCTGTGACAGAAGCTAGCGATCTGGCCAGTGAACAGCAGACAGTTGCGACCATCCGTGGCATGGCTTGGGGGATCAGCATGATCGCTGTCCTCATTGGTGGACTGGGCATGATGAACACGATGATTATGGCTGTGTTCGAGCAGACCCGCGAAATTGGGGTGTTGAGGGCACTAGGGTGGCGTCGCCACCGCATTCTGGGGTTAGTCTTAGGACAGTCCATTTGCCTGAGTCTATTGGGCGGTCTCGTGGGCATATCCATCGGACTCGGTTTGGTATGGATGGTCAATCGGACAGCCATCATTGCGAGTATAGCGCCGGCCTCATTAAGAGCGGAGCTTCTCTTTCAGGGACTGGTAATGGCGTTCGCTTTGGGTTTCATTGGGGGAATTTACCCGGCATGGCGCGCAGCAGGCTTGAGACCTATCGAGGCGTTACGATATGAGATGGGCGCTGAGACGGGCAGAGAACCCGCTTGGGTGCTTCGCCTGAGTCTGACGTTACGCGCTGTATGGAGACGTCGCACACGTAGTCTGCTGACAATGATTGGCATCGCAATAGGCAGTGCGCTTATCCTGTCGCTGGGCGCCATCACGGAGGGTTCTATACAGCAGCTGAATACTTTTGTGAGCCAGGGCGGAGTGGAGCTGGTAGCTGTGCAAGCCGGGGTTGCCGATATGGGCTACTCGGTGGTTGATGAACGCGTGGGACGCGCCATCGCGGCAATGCCTGAGGTGGCATACGTATCGGGCATTCTATGGGGTGTCAGCACCGGAGAAGATCTGCCTTTCCTCTTCATCTTGGGCATCGATCCATTGGACCCATCACTGTCGCGTTATCGTATGGTACAGGGCCGCCCCATTGTTGCCCGACGCGAAGTGATGCTCAGACATACTGCCGCTCGTAACCTTAAGAAAAACGTGGGGGATACCCTTATCCTTCCAGGTGGCATCTACCGAGTTGTTGGCATCTTTGAGACCGGCACCGCCTATGAAGATGCTGCTGGTGTGATCGCTCTGCGTGAGGCGCAGCGTGCATTTCAGAAACGTCATCAGGTGAGCTTATATCAGATTAAGCTGCACGATCCATCTCAAGCGCCTATGGTGCGTGATCTTATTGAATCACGGCTGGCTGGCGAGGTATCGGTGTCCTTGAGCGCGGAGTTCGGCGATAATTTGGCTGATTTCCAGAATACCAAGGCTATCATGAACGCGGTGTTCGCATTGGCGCTGATAGTTGGCGGAATTGTGGTAACCAACACAATGGTGATGTCGGTGATGGAGCGCACCCGTGAAGTCGGCACATTGCGTGCACTCGGATGGCGCAAGACGCGTGTACTTTGGATGGTGTTAAGTGAATCTTTGGTGCTGAGCGGGCTTGCCGGTGTGATAGGACTCTTGGTAGGTCTTGCGTTAACACTGATGCTGCAATCAGTCCCTGACTTCGGGGCGTTCCTGACCGCTGTTTACACGCCCCAGCTCGTTGGGCAGTCGTTGGCAATTGCCCTCTCTTTGGGCCTTATAGGCGGTTTATATCCTGCCTGGCAAGCTGCGCGGCTGCAACCGGTGGAGGCGCTGCGATATGAGTGAATCGGTGCCGAACTGGCTGCAAGAGAAGAGCGGAACAGGAGCTGGCGAGCAGCCAGTGGTTATCGCCACATATCGGCTGACGCGTTACTATGGCGACGGGGTTGTAGTACGTGCATTGGATGGTGTGGATATGACCGTCCACAGGGGAGAGTTTCTCACCGTCATGGGGCCCTCAGGCAGTGGCAAAAGCACTCTGCTGAATCTCCTTGGTGCGTTAGATCGGCCCACCAGCGGACGCGTTATTGTGAACGGGGAAGACCTGGCGACGATCCGGGACATAGATCGTTTCCGGGCACGCACCGTTGGGTTTGTCTTTCAACTGCACAACTTGTTGCCCACACTCACCGCGCGCGAAAACGTTGAGGTGCCCATGTATGGCCAGGGGATCAGCAAGTCCAAAATGCGTCGGCGAGCGGAACATTTGCTCGAGCTGGTAGGACTGGCCAACCGTATGGATCATTTACCCGCTCAGTTGTCCGGTGGGCAGCGCCAACGGGTGGCCGTCGCACGTGCTCTGGCCAACGATCCCGCCATTATCCTGGCCGATGAGCCCACCGGTAGCCTCGACACCCAGAGCGGAAACGAGATCATGGAGTTGTTTGAACACATCAATCAGACGCAGAGGACTACGATCTTGATTGTGACCCATGATCCTCGGGTAGCGCGGCGCACGCGGCGTATCCTGACCATGCGAGACGGTAGAATCGTGGATGATCATCCGATCCAGGATGTTGTATGGGAAGATTTGCGTGACTTGGCGCAATCAAGGTTGGGTGAGATGCTGCTTAAGGGGGAGGATAAAGCGTTACTGGAACGGCTAGGCGTGGCAACGTCCGATAGTGTTGTGGCCTTGAGAGTGTTGCGCTCATGGTTGTTAAGGGTCTTGAAAGGGGGTGATGAAGCTGCATGAAGGATGAGATATGGGATGATCTCTCAGAGGAGATGATCGCTGCGGCACTGCGTACACGTTGGGTAGGTCGTGCAACCGTTTTCCGAAAGACGATCGGTTCGACCAATGACGAACTCAAGCAGCTGGCAGTGCAAGGTGTAACGGAGGGGACGCTGGTAATCGCCGATGAACAACTGTGCGGCCGTGGGCGTATGGGGCGAAAATGGATCGCGCCGGCGCGGTCTAGCCTTCTGTTCTCACTTCTTTTCCGTCCTGCTTTTCTGCTGCCGGATCGTGCTCAGTGGGTGACGATGGCCTGTGCACTGGCGGTAGCAGAGGCTGTGCATGAGGTGACCGGCTTGCGTTCCGATCTCAAATGGCCGAACGACGTGCAGCTGTGCAGGAGAAAGCTCGCTGGAATCCTCACGGAACTAGAGATAGCGGAGGAGAACAAAATAGCCTGGGTCGTTGTTGGCGTGGGGCTCAATGTCAACATAGACTTCAGCAAACTACCCGAGCTAAGAAATGTTGCCATTAGCCTTTCCGAAGCGATCGGGCGTCCGATTGCTCGGCTTCCCTTATTGACCTCTTTGCTGCTTCATATGGAAAGACGGTATGAAGCGTTGCAGGCAGGTTACAACCCGGTACATGAGTGGGCGGAACGTCTGTTACCGTTGGGCCGAGAGGTTACTGTGACTACACCTGATAGCGTCTTATCAGGGGTTGCGGAAGCTGTGGACGAGACAGGAGCATTGCTCCTTGGTCTCGCTGATGGTCGCACTGTGCGTATTCTTGCAGGAGATGTGACACTGCAACGGGAAGGGCCGACGCTAAAGAGATAGCTGCACAAGACCATGTGGGGCGAGATTGTTATTGCTACGTCTAGAGAAGTGAGGTAGCTGAGTTCTCATTCTCCCTTCTTGTGCCTTGTTAGGGTTCGAGCTTGCTATATAGCCATAAACAGTGTATAGTGACAGTACCTTTGCACCTCACAGTGCGTGTCGCTGGTCAGCGACTCTATTTTTCAATGTTCGGTCGATCGGGCCGTTTCCTCCCTTCAGAGAATAAAGATGGTGTTGTGAAATGAAATGCCCATTCTGTGGAGCTGCAGATACCCGTGTTGTGGACACACGCGATGTGACCGACGGCATCCGTCGCCGCCGTGAGTGTGGGAAATGCAAACAGCGTTTCACCACTTATGAGCGGATTGCCAGTATCAATCTGTTGGTTGTTAAAAGGGACAAACGGCGTGAGAAGTTCGAGCGGGACAAGATTCTTAGCAGCATGCAAATTGCATGCAGCAAGCGTCCCGTACCTGCTAGCGTGCTGGAAGAAGCGGCACGCGAGATCGAGGCGGATCTGTATGCGTTGGGCGAAGCGGAAGTGGAGAGCCATGTGATCGGGGAAATGGTAATGGAGCGGCTGCGTCAGATTGACGATGTGGCCTATGTGCGTTTCGCCTCCGTGTATCGCCAGTTCGCTGACGTAGATCGTATGGTTGAGGAGATCGAGGCGCTTAAGGAGGCAAGGCGACGTGAGGAAGAGCTGCGCAATCAGTTGCAGCTGCCGCTCCAAACAATGTAAAAAGACATCTCCCAAGTTTTAAGGTTTTAGCCTCTCAAAACCATTGCCACGTGCGTCTATTTGTTGTATACTAGCTTGTGCCTGCGTGCTAGGGGTCGTGCAGCTATAAAGGCAATATACTATATCTAGTGAAGTTCCTTGCTTTGGTAGTCCCAGAGGTGCTCTGGTGATCTGTTCATATGGCCATCCTCTATGTCTCAGGGTCACCAAACTGTCTTAGTACGACGGGAGACGGGACCGTTGCACTTATTTGCCTGACCTCACGTGCACTTGATAACATCTCGTCACTAGCTCCATCGCCGACATTGTGAGCGGACCGGCGGGACGACGGTGGCCAGACGGCCAGGAAGGGTCGAAATGTCGCTGTGAAAGAGCAGCGTTCTAATAAGCTCGACTCTCGGCTTGGGACGTATAGCGGAAAGAAAACAGATATTTTTAAGGTGGTTGATCAGAGGCAGTCCAGCTTTTTGTAAACGGGATAAAAAGTACCGCTAAGCTAAGTTGGGGGCAATCGTTTCTGTCAAGTTCAACCCCCCTGCCTTGGGTATATTGTTCCGCTTGGAGAGATTATGATGTCTACTCAACCGATGCCAACGGCTCAGGATGGTGAAGTGAGTGCTACACCAGAGGGGCGAGGGGAAGATATAGATGGGCTCGCCTTGGACACCCCAATGGAGGCAAGCGATCTTCATCCCTTAGGCCAGAAGATCTTTTTGGATCGCTATGCCCTGAAGGAGTCCAACAAGGCCACCATCGTACCTGGTGATCTGGTGTTGGTCATTGTGGACATGAAGTCGGGTCAACGCGAAGTGGGTATCGTGCAGGAAGTACACGGTGAAGAGATAGTCGCCGAGCTCTCCGGTGGGGAACGGGTGCACCGCGCGCTCGAGTATATCGACAAGCCCATTGAGACGAAGCCTGAGCAGATGCTGGACCGTGTGGCGCGTGGCATTGCCAGTGTCGAGGCACCTGAGAAACGGGCTTTATGGGAAAAACGGTTCCGTTGGCTTTTGTATGGATGGAAATTCATTCCGGGTGGTCGCATTCTCGCTGCAGCCGGTACCGATCAGAATCTCACCTATTATAACTGCTTCGTCCTCCCAAGTCCTGCCGATTCGCGCGGTGGGATCATCAAAACCCTTGCCCAGATGACCGAGATCATGTCTCGTGGAGGAGGGGTTGGAATCAACCTTTCCAGCCTACGTCCGCATTATGCCTTTGTGCGCGGAGTCAACGGGCGATCCAGCGGCTCTGTGTCGTGGGGAGCACTCTATAGCTTTGCTACCGGTCTAATCGAGCAAGGGGGCAGCCGGCGTGGTGCCCTGATGCTTATCCTGAACGTCTGGCACCCCGATATTATGGAGTTCATCGAATCGAAGCGCGTAATGGGGCGCATCACGAATGCGAACATCAGTGTCGGTGTTACCGACGCCTTTATGGAAGCAGTGAAGTCCGATGGCGACTGGGATTTGGTATTCCCACTTACCACCTATCCCGACTATGACGAGGCATGGGATGGCGATCTGGACAAATGGCGTGTCGAGGGGAAGCCTGTAGTGGTCTACAAGACCGTAAAGGCGCGCCAGATATGGGATGCCATTATCGAGAGTGCGTGGGCAAGTGCTGAGCCAGGAGTCTTCTTCGTAGATCGTTACAATAAGATGAGCAACTCCTGGTACTATGCGCGTATCTTGTGCACCAACCCATGCGGTGAGCAGGGCTTGCCTGCCTGGGGTGTTTGTAATCTGGGCGCGTTGCATCTGGGAAAGTTTGTGCAGAATGGCGAGGTGCGCTGGGAGGATCTACGCCGCACAGTGCGCTATGCTGTTCGTTTTCTGGACAATGTGGTGGATGCCAGCCCGTATTTCTTCGAGGAGAACCGTCGACAGCAGATGCTGGAACGGCGTGTTGGCTTGGGCACGATGGGGTTGGCAGAGATGCTGATTCGCTTGAAATTGCGCTATGGCAGTCCTGAGTCGCTGGCGTTTATCGACCGACTGTATCGCTTCATCGCTGTAGAAGCTTATCTGGCCAGCTGCGACTACGCTGCGGAAAAAGGCAGCTTTCCGGCGTTTGATGCCGAGAAGTTTTTACAAAGCGGCTTTATGCAAGGGATGCCTGAAGAGGTACGCCAGGCGGTACGCGAGAAGGGCATCCGCAATGTCACCCTTTTGACTCAAGCACCGACGGGCACAACAGGCACGATGGTGAACACATCAACCGGTATTGAGCCATTTTATTATTGGACCTACACACGCAAGAGCCGGTTGGGTGTCCACCAAGAGAAGGTTAAAGTCCTGGAGGAATGGCTGGCGGAACATCCCGATGAGCCGTTGCCCGATTACTTCGTCACCGCAATGGAGTTGCAGGCTGAGGAGCATGTGCGCGTGCAAGCAACCATCCAACGTTGGGTGGACAGCAGCATCAGCAAGACGTGCAACCTTCCCAACCATTACACGATTCAGCAGACGCGGCAGCTCTACGAGCTGATGTATGAGCTGGGGGTGAAAGGGGGGACCATTTATCGGGATGGTTCCCGCGATGAACAAGTTTTGAAAAAGGTTAGCCCAGAAAAAGACAAGGCTGTAGAGATCAAATGGCGTGCCCGTCCAGCTGTGTTGCAGGGATATACATACCGCAAGAATACTCCCATCGGCACCGCTTACATCACTATTAATGCCAACGGTGAAGGGAACAAAGAGCCCTTTGAGGTCTTTGTCAATGTTGGAAAGGCGGGCTCCGATGTGGCAGCGGATGCGGAAGGTTTGGGTCGCCTTATCAGCTTGATTCTGCGCATGCCGAGTCCCCTGACACCTTTCCAGCGCGTGCAGGACATCGTGAGCCAGCTGCGTAACATTGGCTCGGGGCGCCCTCAGGGATTCGGTCGTCAGCGTGTCCAGAGCTTGCCTGATGCCATCGCTCAAGTGTTAGCGGAACATATTGGGTTGCAAGAGCATGAGGAGCTACCTGGCTTGCCAGAGGTGGAAGAGGGGGCGATTCAGCTGGTGTTGCCTATCAAAGGCGACTTCTGCCCCGAATGTGGCCAGGCAACGATGCTACACATCGAGGGTTGCCGTAAGTGCTACAATTGTGGATACTCGGAGTGCTAGAGGGCTATGGCAGGATCAGGCTTCGGTGGTCTCTGCTTTCTTTTCAGTGTCACTCACGTCCAACTTCAGAGCAACGGAGTTGATGCAATAGCGCTTACCGGTCGGGGGTGGGCCGTCGTCAAAGACATGGCCGAGATGTCCCTGACATGTAGCACATAAGACTTCAATACGGTGCATTCCGTAGCTAAAATCTTCTGCGTACTCAACTGCTTGCTCGTCGATAGGTGCCCAGAAGCTTGGCCATCCACTTCCGGAGTCGTACTTGGTCTCCGAGCTGAATAAAGGGCTGCCACAGCCGGCGCATCGGTAGATCCCTTTTTGTTTGGTCTTGTAGTATTCGCCGCTGAACGGGGGTTCAGTGCCTTTCAAACGCAGCACTCTGTATTGCTCTACGCTAAGGATCTGCTGCCATTCTTTGTCTGTCTTTTCCACTTTTGCGCGTGACATTGCTGTTTTATTCCCGCGGTTCTAGTTCTCGCTCCGGCATTCAGGTGAAGCAACCAACGATCTCAGCTGCTCCCAGCGCCGACTTGCACATTCTTTCTTGATACCAAGGTAAGCTGAGGCCACTCAACTGTGTTATGAGCAATGATTGTTTACCGACGGAGCTTGCTTTGACAGTTGTTCTTTTTCCATTTGAGCAATCATTTTTTGGAGCTCGGCATCGAGTTGGCGCAATGCAGCCAGTAAGTAGGGACGAGCTTCCTCGAAGGCCATTTGGCCGGCAAGACGAGCCGATTCGGCCGCCTTTTGCGCCTGCTCACGCACCCGCAGTGTCTCCGGTATACTTGTTGTATGCTTGAGCAACTCGTTGATCTCGGCAATCATGGCTTCTAAACCTTCGCGTACCGCCTTGATATGTTGCCGATTTTCTTCATTCTCCCAGGCGATACGGAATGCTGCGGCAATATTCTGGCCTAGCTCCTTGAACTGCTTTCCTACCTCAGGCCACGACTCAACAGATACCCGCGTTTCCTCTGTTGTCGCGGTCGCGTGCATTTCGGTAGACTGTGCACTATCGACAAGGTTGTTCGCAGTTTCTTGCTCGACTCCGGTGTCCATCGAGCGCACGCGGGCGCTGTGTGCCATTTGCACCCAGTCGATCATAGTGTCTTGTAAATCCTCCAATCTCCCCGAGCCATGCAACCAAGCGCAGACAAGCTGCGCGACACCTATGATAGTATGTCTGCATAGTCATGATATAATACTCCTGATTCGCTAACAAGTTGCGCAGTGAGGTGGGGAATTTATCAACCTAACCGGCTCATTTTCCCGCAGTGAGCCCATGTGGTGGGAGATTTTCAGCGAAATCTACCGCACCCGTGCTTATCTCTGATACATAAGACTATGGAGATCATTGCAAAAAAGAAAGAGGGCGAAGTGATTCATAAGATGATGCCTATACGTGGGTTGTTTGTGGGCAGTTTTCTCCTCATCGCTCTGCTGGTGGATGTTGGTATTTGCTACGCAAAAGATCCCTCCCCGGTCCAGATACCCCGTATTCTACAATCATTGGAGTTTGGTGTGCCGGCTGGCGATGGTCTCTACCCTGCTCGAATCGCTGTGGACAGTGACCGTCAACGCATTTATCTCTTCAACCAGGGTAATAACAAAGAAGGCAACACGATTAGTGTGTTTGATCTTAGAACGCGTGAGTTTGTTGCTCTTGTCGTTCTAAATAATCCAGGCGAATATGTACCACTCACCCCCCTGGACATCAAAGTCGATCCTTATCGGCCGCGCCTGTATGCGATCACAGGTGACCCCTATGCCGAGAACACAGAGGCTGAGATGTTTGTGCTCGACGTCAACACCCTGACCGTTGTAAAGCGTGTTTCTGGTGTCGAGGTCATGGAACCCGGGCCTGATCTCTTGTATCTGGCCAGCGATGTGCAACTGTGGTCGGTAGAACCGGAACATCTCACCACTCAAAAAGCAGTGGAGCTCTCCTATCGCAAGTTTAACGCACCGATGTTGCTCAACGCTCCTCTTGGACGTCTTTACTTGTTGCGTAGCAACCCTTCTGAGTTGATCGTGTTTGATTCCACTGATCTACGACAGCTAGCCACAGTGTCCTTCACGGCACATGCCGAGCAGATGGTCCTCCATCAGGAAAGCGGGCAGCTATTTGTCCTGGAAGTAATCGGTGAAGGTCGCGCCGTAGTCCATGCATTTGATCCGGCCGGATCGCCATTACCGGGAAGCGTTCCTATTGATCTTTCCGCTGATCCTTATGCGTATGGTTATCCGTTAATGACATCGGGTGGGAATGTTCTATACCTGGGAAGCGGACCATATGATGCCTACAAGATCTCGTCCTACCGTCTACCTGATCTGAACCTGCTGCCCGGTGCATTTACTATCCGCCGACCGGATAAAATGGTTGTAGACACGAAAAGTGGTCTTTTATACGCTCTACATACTTCCTGGTTCGGACCCTTGGTCACGATCGATCCATCACAGGGTACTGTGATAGGGATCACCTATACTGCGTTAAGCGTACGAGATGTTCTTCCAGACCCATCTGCAAATCGCCTATACGTGTTGGACGACGCCGGCAGCCTGTACGTTTTGGACTTAAAGGACTATCACCAAATCAACCGTATCGAGACAGGTTTCTCGGTTTTTCCGGATAATTGGGGCGATTACGGGCAAATGTCCCTGGATCCTCAACGGCATCGTCTCTATATTGATGGGAGTCCAATCCGTGTGGTGGACACTCGTGATTTGAGCATTACAGTTTATCCGGACATGGCAGGTCAGCTGGCGGTCGATCCGCGCGGCAACCGGATCTATCTGACACCATGGTGCCGCTGCCGTATGGAGCAATGCAATACTTTGGTGGTTGATGCTGACACAATGAAAGTCACCACGCAGCTTTTTCCACCTACAGATCCGCTCAATGCAGAGTGTGTCACAAACACCCATCTTGATCCGGCGAACCAATTGCTCTACGCAAGCATCAGCAATGGTGTGCCCGGTTCCAACAGCGGTAGTTACTTTTTAATCTTCGGTGTGCGCAATGCGCCAAGACTTCTGTACAGGTATCAAGATATCAGCTTTGGCTCACCCGCCATCGATCCGAGCCATCGGCGCGCATATATGACCCGTTACCGTCTGGATCGCAGCTTCATTCATCAATTTGAAGTGCGTGACAGCGCAGTAAGTGAAACACGGGTGTTGGCCGGGGCGGGAGGATACCTTGTCTATGACGAGGAAAATGGGCGCATTTTCAGCCTCTCGGGAGATACGTTACAGGTCTTTGACGATGCACTTACACTTCTGGGTGAAATGCTCCTTCCGGACCGGAGCTATCGGTTGCTTGATATAGATACTGTTAATCAGCGCCTGTACCTTGCAGGGCCTTACGATGAGCTGCTGGTGGTCGCTACGAGCGGAGGGGATTTGGCAGCGCCTCCGCCTGCCTCCGCGGTAGAGGTGTCGTCGTTTGCTCCACTACAACAGCTTCTGGTTGCACCGGATGGCACCCTATTTCGCATTTCTGGGGAACGTCTCTACCGCTCCTCTGATGGTCAGTATTGGGATCTGTTGGGAAAGGGATTGCCTGGTCGCCCGGTTTGCGCGTTAGCTATATCTCCAAATTTTGCGCAGGATCGCACGTTGTTTGTCGGGTTATACGGTTATGGGCGCGCTGGTGGGTTATACCGATCGAAAGATGGTGGAGATACATGGTTACCATCTATGCGCGGTCTCACCGACACAGAGATATGCAGGCTGGCTGTGTCACCTACTTTTAAGCAAGATCAGATTGTTTTCGGAGCTTCTTACTTACGCGGTTTATTTCGCTCCGACGACGGAGGAGACTCTTGGGAGTGGTTAGCAGATCGCTATGCTGTGGAGAAAACTGACCTCTCCGTTCGCCATATTGCGGTGTCACCAAACTTTGCTGAGGATGGGATCATCCTTATTGCCCGTGACGCTGTGTTCCGCTCCTCCGATGGTGGGACAACCTGGAGTGACACCGGTGTGCCGGGTGGATTGCTGGTCTTTTCACCCAACTTTGCAAGTGATCGGTTGGTACTTAACAACGGCGCCTGGCGCAGCGAAGATGGCGGGCTCACGTGGCAACCGTCCGCCCGAGGGCTTGCAGGAAATGAGGCGCTGAGCATTCTTTTCTCGCCACGCTTTTCCCAAGACCATACAGTATTCCGCCTGGACGCACAGGGGGTTCTCCAACGTTCCACAGACAGCGGGCAGTCTTGGCAGTCGTTACGGGAGGAGCTGTCCCCTGAATTCCGGCCAAACGCATTTGTTCTGTTACCTGATGGCGCCCTGTTTGTAATGAGCTTAGACGGTCGCAGTGTTGTGGTTTCACCCGACCAGCTCACTTGGGAAACTGATACAGTGTGGCGGGAGGAAATCTCCCAGTTGGATTTGCAAGACATTGTGGCTTTGCCGGATGGTAGCCTTCTCGTCGCCAACAACACAGCCGGTGTCTTGCGCTCGACAGATGGAGGACGCACCTGGTCGTCTGGCGAGTTCCCGTTGCGTGGTAGCCCCAGTGATCAAGCACTGTTAGCTGCTGGCAATGGAACTGTCTTCGCTGCGTTGGGAGGTGCCATTGAACGCAGTGGAGATGGCGGACGGACATGGCAATATCTCAAGAGTGTTCCACACGGCTTTGAAGTGACTTCGTTGGCTATATCGCCTGACTATCTGAAAGATGGTGTCATCCTCGCAGGAGGCAGGAGTTATCTTGGAGCTTCTATCATACGCTCGGCAGACCGTGGCGAAACCTGGCAGGTTGTGTTCGATGCCTCGCAATTTGAGAGCACAACGGGGGTGATGGAGGTGGATGCCATTGCCTTCTCGCCTGACTTCGCGAAGAGTCGTGCTGTGTTCGCCTGGTTGGAATATGGAGGGTTGTTGGTGTCGAATGATGGGGGATGTAGTTGGCGCCTGCGTTCGGAGGACATGACCAGCTATGCCGCTCAATCTTTGATAGTCTCGCCAGATGGGAGACAGCTCTATTTGGCTGCGTTATATGGTTACGTGCTCGTTTCATTTGATCAAGGGCTGAGCTGGAACGACTTGAGCAGCGGTATCCCAGATGCACGGGTGTGGGGCAGTGACTTGCTCTTTGATGACTTGGGTGTACTCTACCTCGCTACCGATGTGGGTGTTTACCGTAGCCGAG
>Ga0123519_10003592_pt1 | contig 25605 bp, 18 predicted proteins | sample YelNatPaOPRAMG02_FD_87396 | JGI IMG/M metagenome (GOLD analysis project Ga0123519, IMG submission 87396) | Hot spring microbial communities from Yellowstone National Park - Yellowstone National Park OP-RAMG-02 (version 2) | ecosystem: Environmental > Aquatic > Thermal springs > Hot (42-90C) ...
CAAGCCGTGCCTGCAAAGTTAAAGTGCGGATTTTATCGGGTAAGTTTTGGGTTAATTTTATTGTCGCGGTTACAATTGAACTTAAGAGGTCAAAAATTTGTTCGGCTTTTTGATTAGCCGGTTCACCTAAGGTGATTACCGAAGTCGCCCCGAATTTTTCCCAGGTATAAATTAATTCGGTAATTTTCCTTTTTAAAGTAGAAAAATTCTCAAATTGCAATAAAGGGGTAATTGGGTCAAAAACTAATCGTGACGGTCTTTCTTGTTCAATAATTTGAATGATCTCGTCCATCGTCTTAATTAATATTGCATCGGATAATGGAGAGATATCCTTACTTAACTGAAAAATTAAAAATTGCTTATTTTCGATAGCGGATGGTTGAATATTAAATTGTAAACCTTCGGCGCGCAAAAGTACATCCTCGGCACGCTCGGGCGTAAAAAAGATAACCTTTTCTTTAGCGGCTAAACCCTTGGTTGCAAATTGAAGGCAAAAAATAGTTTTCCCGGAATTGCTGGGACCGGTCACTAGATAAGTTCTTCCTTTGAAAAAGCCTTGCCATAGATTGTCAATTAGGTCAAATCCCGTTGCAATCTTCGGGAATAACATTTACACCTCCTTACTGCAATCTTTGACCACCTTTTGTAGGCCGGAGTCTGCTTAAAGCACTAACATCCGCCTCCTATCCGAAAAATCGTCGCCAAAAGTCTACTAATTATATTATAACTAAATTTTACAATTTGTCAATGAAATCAAAACGCTATTGGTATGCGTTTCAATCTAAAGGCGAGTGCGTTAATATACTGATATAAAAAGGGCGGGACGATTAAAATTCCAAATTCCGAAACCCAAATGACAAATTTTATTAGGAATTAGGAATTTGAAATTAGACATTATTTCTGTCATGAGGAAATAGTAGCAAAAAGTTGAGCGGTGTCAATGCCAGAAAAACCAGATAAACAGACAAGAAGCACTAACCGCGGCTAAGGTAAAAGGTAATCCAATCTTAGCAAAATCCCAGAAATTTATTTTATAGCCGCGCCGACGCAATAAACTAACCCCAACAATATTAGCCGAGGCACCGATGGGCGTGATATTACCACCCACCGTGGTACCTAAAAGTGTCCCGAACAATAATAGATAAAGTGGATAGCCAAAGTTTTGGGCTAACGGTCCAATAATTCCTGCCACTGCAGCAAAATAAGGTATGTTATCAACAAAAGCCGAGATGATGACCGAAAAGCCAACTAGGACCAAATAAGTCTTTAAAAGGCTACCGGAGGTGAACCTGCCGACCCAATTTGCCAAAAGGTTAACAATACCAGTGTCCTTTAATGCACCAACTAAACAGAAGATTCCAGCCAAAAGTGCCAGTGTGCCCCAATCCGCATCTTTCAAGACCGAATAGGTTTTGATTTTCTTGGATATGGCACTGAAGATAATGGCGATTAAGCCAAAACCAATACAGACCAGACCGCCAAAGTTACCAAACCCCTTTCTTAAAAAAGAGGCAATGATTAAGGCACAAATCAGAAGGATTAAGAGAATTCCGGGAAAGATGCTTATAATCTTTTCTGGTTCAACCGGGCTTATCGGTCGGTTCTTATTCCGCAAGATAAAATATAAAATGACTAGTGATGCCAGAGCACCAATCTCAACGGCAAAAAAGAGTGAAGGTCTGCCTTGAAAGAAAAAGAAGTCATTAAAGGTCATACCGGTATTGGCAGCTAAAATCATACTGGGGGGGTCACCAACCAATGTTGCTGAGCCTTGAAGATTAGCCGAAAGGCAAATGCCGAGGATGAACGTGACCGGCGAGGTCTTCAGTTTTTTGGCGACTTCAAAGGCGATTGGTGCCATAATTAAGGTAGTGGATACATTTTCGACAAAGGCGGAAAGAATTCCACTAAAAAGTGAGAGTAAAAGGATTGCCCAGACCAGACTATGGGATAAATCAATCAACCGTTCCGCCAGATAGGCGGGGATCCGGGAATGAATGAAGAGTTCGGCGACAACACTGGTGCCCCATAGAACACCCAAGATATTCCAATTGATATGAGTAAAAATCCGAATTGGTGTTAAGATGCCCAATAGGGTAAAGAGGAGCACTCCAACCCAAACCGTTATCACCCGAAAACGATGGGTAGCAATTAATATCAAATAGACGAAAAGAAAAATTATTGCGGTGATTAACTGATTACTACTCGTCCCTATCACTTTATCTCTGCCTTATTTCGTCCCAAAATGCCTTCTGCAAAATCTTAGTGATTTCGCCTGGACGCCCTTTACCAATTAACTTTTGGTTGACTTTTATTACGGGCGTAATTTCTACAGTTGTGCCCGCAAGAAAGAGTTCGTCTAACTCAAATAATTTGTTCTCAGGAAGCAAAGCCTCAATGATCGGAATTTGAAGGTGCGCGCATAACTTAAAGACGGTATCGCGGGTTATCCCAGCCAGGATGTAATTAGACTTAGGATAGGTCAGGACTTTGCCGTCTTTCACGCCAAAGACATTGGTATGGGTTCCTTCGGTGACTACGCCATCCCGAACAAAAATCGCTTCTTGTGCCCCACGCTCGATTGCTTGTTGCCGGGCCAAGACATTGGGCAAAAGGCCAACCGCTTTAATATCGCATCGTGCCCAGCGAAAATCACTTACGGTTATTACTGCAACACCACTGCTTGAAGCAGACCGCAGGTTGCTTGAAGCAATAAAACGGGAAGCCTCAATATAAACCGTTGGCGGAATTGGTTGAGGTGGAAAAGTATGAGTGCGTTTGAAGACACCGCGGGTAATTTGAATATAAATTGTCGCATCACCCTTTTGTAGTTTATTCAGTTCAAGTAATTCTTGCAAGACCTGATTCAGGTCAATATCCGGGTAATCAATCCTTACCGCATCTAAACTTCTTTTTAAGCGGTCAAGATGACAGGTCAGACGATAAAACTTGCCCTTATAGGTTCGGATGACCTCATAGACACCGTCACCAAACATAAATCCACGGTCATTCGGTGAAATACACACCTTTTCTTTCGGCAGATAAATGCCCTTTGGGTAAATTTTTGATTTATAATAAGTCCATTCTTTCGGCATAATCATCCGGCAACCTGCTTTTGCTCAGTTAGACGAACGATATTCTTCAAAAATTTTTGCGCTACACCCAGTGCCACGGCATAAACATAATGCGGTTTTTGATGAAAGATTATTGGAATTACCTTAGCCCCTTCTTTTTTCAAATCCACGAATGCCCAGGAAAAAGAACCATCAAAAGCATAAGTTCGATCCTGAATTATTAAAGAATTGCCAAAAGCCTGAGAAATTGATTTTAGTGTTTATTTCAGGATAATAGTATGATTTACCAAAAATAACCAACGGCAGGACAAAAAAGAGACCCGTCAGTTCTCTCATTTAACTGGATATTACTTTAGCCGTAGGCTTATGTCAAGAGCGTCTAGTTCGCCCTTTTCCGTTCTCCGTTGACCGTTATCCGTGCTCCGTTCACGGTCACGGCTCACGGTCAATCCGCCTAAGGCGGATTTAAGTAATGTCTTACTTTTTTGTCTTTTTCGGTGCGCCGGGTAAAATCTTATACATACCGGTTCCGCACTTTACGCAAGTGCCTTTTAATGCCTTACGACCGGTTTTCATCTTAACTTCTTTTGGGTCTTTCATTTCGCTTACCTTACGGCACTTTACGCAATAGGCTTTTACCTTTTCCGCCATTTTATCTCCTTTCTCCACGCTTTGCGCGGATTTTAAAATATAGCGAAATTTAAGAATATGTCAATCCGCCTGAGGCGGACTAATTACGATTTTTTGGACTGCCTGAGGCAGTCCGGGGCTGTGCTTCAAGCACAAGAAGTAAATCCCAGCACTTAATCTTTTGCCTTTTTTATCTCGGCAATCCCAGTCCAGAACATATTCCCCAGGTTTTAAGACATCATCAAAAATTGTGCAAACCTTCTTACCACTATTATTGAATACTTGAAGGATAACCCTCCCTGGTTTTTTAACCTGCCAATGAATTTTTGCTTTCCCTTTAACAAAATTAGGGAAAACCAAGGAATTAATAACATTTGGCTCTTTAGCGATTTTTTCTTCTTTTATCCCCGGTATTGGTTGTAATTGAATATCAAGCCGAGTTGGACCACTGGTACTAACACCAACACTCTCAATTTGGGTTGTTTCGTAGCCGGGGGCGGTAATTTGCAAAGTGTAATAACCGGGCTTTAGAATTCGCCGGTATCGTCCAAAGGTTGAATCAGCATATCTGGGCAAAATCGTTTCGGGTGGGGCATAAGCCTCTAATATCCTTATCTCAGCGGGAATTGGCAGTCCAGAAACCGCATCTGTAATATGGCCAGTGATACTCGGTCCCAAAATTCGCTTGAAAAGATAATAAGAACCGTTCATAACCTTCTCACAAATTGAATCAACCCGATAACCAGGGGGCTGATAACAAGTGCTTATCTCAATCGTGAAAGGAAAGGTGCCAATTGCGTAATAGAGCCAGTTACGGGCTAATCCGCCATCAGTCGCATCACCCCAAATTGGAGTGTAAGGCGCACTGCCCATATCATTGATAATCCGATAAGCAATTGATTCTGCGATCGGTCTAATATGTTCATAATCGGGTGAGTATTGATTTCCCCAACGCCAGGGATAATAAACCGACTCACCAAATCTGGGGTCTTTGTCGCTGTGATAGCAGATATCAAAGACGAATCTTTCCCGGTTGGCTAAGTCCCGAATTGCCTGGGTCTCATTTTCCGAAAAAGGGAAAAGACCGCGATACTCTCGACTGGAAGGGTTAGGGTCGCCAAGGTGCCAAAGAAAATCGTAGTTGCGATTTAAATCTACTCCATCATACCAGGGGTCAAAGATACCGTTGCCATTGTTATCTTTCGCATTCTTCCGCCAGGAGTCCTGGACAACATTCCAGTTGATATAGTGGCCATCTGGATTCACCATCGGCACCAGGTAAATTTCATTAGAGTCAATCCAGGCTCTAACTTCTGGACTGGTATCATACCTTGAGAGGAGATTATGCATCATATAGAGGCAGACCTCAACCCCGATTATTTCGGTGGCGTGATGCACGCCGTTAAACAAAAATCTTGGTTCATCTTCGGTTAAAGAAGGATTATCCGAAATCTTCATCGCCAGAATCGGCAAATGGAAAAAACTGGTATAGCCAATCGTATAAAGTTGGCAGATGTGAGGATAGCGTTGTACGGCAGAAACCATTTCATCAACCATCTCGCCGTAGGTGTGATAACGAGGGTCAATCGGATGCGCAAACGCAAAACCAAAAACCAAAAATAAAATATAAAAAACACGAATGAAAAACTTAAAAATGTTCAATCTTTTCCTTTTGTTTCTGTGCCCTGCAAAGTAGCGTTGGGGCTCGTCCCCAACAAAAGCCGAGGACAAGCCTCGGCGCTACAATTTTTTCTGTGCTTATCTGTGGTTTCACATCATCGGCTGATAGTTATCTTTTTCACTTCGGTCTGGTTCCCATTTGCCGATTTCGCAAGAATAAAGTAGATACCCGAACCCAATTTCCTGCCCTGTTCGTCAGTCCCATCCCAAATCATTAATTGTGGACCGTGGACCGTGACCGTGGACCGTGAACGGAGAACGGATAACGGACAACGGTCAACGGACAACGGTAAACGGACTACCAATTTACCGGTTAGGTCATAGATGGCTATATTGGTTAAATTGGTTTTAATCATAGTTGACTGGCGAAACGGATTAGGGAAACATTGTAATCCGCCTAAGTCCGCCGAAGGCGGAAAGCAATCAACTATCCCCGGATTACCAAAAAGTCCAATTGAGAAATATTGAACTGTGTTATAACCAGTTGCGTTGATTGTAAGCAAAAAATCTAAGATTGTGTCAGTCACCTGTGACCGAACGGTAAAGAGATAAGGGTCTTGCTCATTATTACCTTGTCCGGAAACCCCAATCGTTCCAAATCCGGATGTTGAATCAATCAAAATCGCATTATTATCAGTTGAACGCAATTGTGCAAAAACATTTTCCGCTGGACCTTGTCCGCGATTGACCAAGTTGACTACCAACTGGATATTTTCGCCCGGCTCGGGTATTCGGTTATTGTTGCCACCAACCGAATCCGAAACCGTTATTCCTAATAAGACCAACCAAGGTGAAGTTGTTGCCGGTGCCAAGGTTGTAAACCTTAAGGCGCGACCATTAGTGAGAAGAGCAGCGGTTGAGGGATAGTTATTGTTGAAAAGGTATTGGATGCCATCGGTTTCGGTCGGATTCTCAATCCCAACGGTATTAGAAGTCGCATCAGCAACATTTTGGTACTGAAACACGATTTCACCGTCATTAGTCGGTGTTGGATAGTAAGCAGGGTCGAATAATATAACCTGAAATGTCTCCCGCACCGAATTCCGGTCATAATGCGCCACATCTTTAAACTCAACAATCCAGCGATGATTTACTGCATCGTAATACTGGTAGATATCGCCATTGCCACCGTGTAAAGTTTCATTAGCATTCAAGTCATCCCAGAATGGGGCAATCATTGCCTCAGGACCAGCCGTATCCGGAATTGGTGAATTATTACCCCAGCGGTAATTGGTCCTGCCTATGCTCAAAAAACCATTAGATGCCACAGTCACCTCATTATAGTTCGCTCCGTAATAGCGGAAAGTAAAAGGTAAGGGCAAGGTATCAATTCCCGCATCCGCATTAGTGATTTGTTCAATAATTGTGCCTGGTCCGGGTGGCGCAATCTCTAACCACTCATAACTTGGCGCCCGTCCAGAACTTATATCCATATTGTCATAGCAATAATAACCATAACTATCTGGTCCGGTCGGGTCAGAACTCATGCCTTGCTCGGAATAAAGCGTGAAGGCGAAAGTCGTCCTGTAATTGTAAGTGCCACCAGAACCATAGACAAAAACAACAAAACTCAAAGGATAATTTCTTGGTAAACTCGGTGCGGTAGAAAATGCAAACGGATCTTGGGTATTAGTCCGATTAGCGCCACTTGGCACAGAACCAAAATAACCAAACGAATCGGTTATACTCAAATATGGTGAATTGGTTCGGAGTCGGGCATAGACATTATTTAAATCCTCGGCGCCTGAGTTCAAAACGGTCAATCGGAGTCTTATGTTCTCCTGCGCACCAATTTGACCATTATTATTACCCCCAGGACTGGAATCAATAACAAAAGAACCCGAATAAACCAATTCCCCAGCCTGGACTGGTAGACTAAATGGACTATCCCAACTATGATTTGCATCATCGGTAATATGGAGATTAAAAGACAACTCGTGACCATTTGGCGTATTTTCCGATAGGGCAAAGCGGTATGGACTATCGGCCTGGACAATGCTACCCGGTCCAATATCGGCAAAGGAACTCGTACTCTCACTGATTGTTACAAACTCATCATAACTCCTTAAAGTTGCCCTAACACCACTCGCCCCCAAATTCCCCGAATTAATCAAATAGCAGGTGAGCAAAATTTCCTCTCCCGGATTAATCCTTAAATTACCATTCCCACCCGGCGGTGAATCCGTAAACACGGAATGATGATAACGCAAATAAGGTATGTTACCAACTCTAACCAACACGCTTTCTTCACAAGGAAAAAGGTTGTGACCAGATACCGTCAAAGACAAATACCCGATATGCTGGGGGGTAAAAGCTAGTGTAACTAAACCCTGATTATCCGTATACCCATAACTATACACTGTGCTATCCATCTTCACACAAACCAATGCACCGCTCACAGGGGCGCCGCTACTGGTGACCAGAACCGAAAGGTTAGTTGGCTGGACAAATATCATTGTATCATAACTCACCGTTAACTTTCTTGGCTTTGTTGTCCAGACATTAAGTTCAGGGTCGCCCAACAAATTCCATTCCATATACCGAATTTGGCTTGGGTATAACGAATCCATAATAAATTTCGCCCTTTTCGCTGCCCCGCCCAAAGTAAAGATACTATCCAAATACAGTGCCTTAAAAAATCCCCAGGTCACCGCACCACGGTATTGTGAGACATGACTACCAACAACAGTTGTGCCAAAGAAGGCAACCGCGCCTTTCGGATTTTGCACGGTCCCAGCCCGAACAAACGCATCACCCAACATATTCTCCCCCGGACTCAAACTCATCGTCGCACAGGTGCCGGAGATTACAATTGGTAACTTATAGCCGTTATTAGTATTATTCGGACTCACATTAAACGGCGACCACCAATAACTCACCGCTTGACCCCGATACACAACAAATGCCCGACCATTCGTTATCGCATTCTCCACATCGCTCTGATTATGACCAGCGGTATTGATAAAACTGTCAATATGGGTATAATTAGCCGCCAGCCAAAGATTCCGAATATAACGACAATCCGACTGATAATAAGGGTCAGGTGGATTATCCTCCCGCACAATCGTTGTGCCCTTAGCAAACCAGGTCGAATCCTGCATCGTCGCACTTTTCTCATAACCAATGCTTTTCGCGACCAGCAAACTGCACTGAACTAAAGTCTGACAGTGAAAACGACCGATACAGAGTTCAATCTGATAATTACCCATCATATCCGCATAGTAATCATCGTATTGATTACTATAAGAAGGCAGTAAATCCGGACTACCAACCAAAAGAACATATTCTGGTCTTGGGTTCCAAGTATAATAGGCATTTTGGATATAAGACTTAATCTGGCTTGGCGTCGAGCCAATTTGCGAAAGGGGTACACAAACCGCTTTCACCCCTTTTTTCGTTTTCCATTCCACCAATGGTCTTACTGCATCAACAAAATTATCATAGGCAATGACTAAATATCTCGCTCCGGATTCTTGGGCAAGGATACTTGGGGCAAGAAAAAGAATAATTCCCAATGCCAAATTCTTAACCCTTAATTTCAATAGATAAGCAATTAATTTTTGCATTTTTTTTCTCCTTTGTTTTCACCCTACGCCGACCGCAAAGGCTCAAGCGAGGTTATAATATATTATAATTCCTTTTGGTTAATCAGTCAATAAAAAAACAGGTCCACCTCAACACAATCCGAAGGCGGATTGACAAGAGGCAATAATTCATTATAATATAATTTCCTTATGAAAACTAAGGTCTTATTTAAACCCGATAGTGAGTTATTGGCATTGAGCATAAAGGCACTTTTGGAAAAAGAAGGGATTTACGCAATTATTCACAGTTACCAGATTCCCGCCTATAATGGGATTGCTCAGATGATGCGACCCCAATGGGGTGAAATCTTGGTGTCCGAAGAAGATTACGCACAAGCCAAAGAATTGCTCGACGGATTTCTGAACTCAGCCAATCCACCCAAGGAAGACGCCAATGACTGACCTTTCTCCTTTAGGTAAGATGTTAATCTTAATTGGCGTTTTCTTAATCGTCTTGGGGATTGGCATTACCTTCTTAGGGAAGATTAGCATATTGCGTCTCCCCGGTGATATAGTGGTCAAAAAACCAAATCTCATTTTTTATTTTCCAATCGTCAGTTCAATCATTCTCTCATTGATTCTAACTTTAATTCTAAACCTTTTCTTCCGACGATAATTTATGCATTGGGTATTCACTTTCGGTAGCAAGAAAACAAAAAACCTTTCTCCCGTTGCAGGAATTACCGTGCGCCGATTACGCACACCAGCCAAGATTGTCGAAATCTTGGGCGGCAAGGGTGCCGGCTTAGCCGAAATGACCAATATCGGTATTCCGGTGCCGCCCGGTTTTACAATCTCAACCCGTGCCTGTATCTATTATTTAAAGAAAAAAGAATATCCCCGGGATTTGTTAAAAGAAATCAAAAACGGAATTAAATTTATTGAGTCGGTTACCGGACGGCATTACGGAATACCCGATAACCCTTTACTTGTTTCCGTTCGCTCGGGTGCGCGGGTCTCAATGCCGGGAATGATGGATACCGTTTTAAACTTAGGTTTGAATGATGAAACAGTTGAAGGGTTAGCGGCTCAGACACAAAATCGCCGTTTCGCCTTAGATAGTTATCGGCGCTTCATACAAATGTTTTCCGATGTGGTCTTGGGGTTGCCAATGGAGGAGTTTGAAAAAATCTTAACCCAGGAAAAGAAGCGATTAGCCATCACTGCGGATAATGAATTGAATGAAGAGGCATTGGCTCGAATTATCGGTAAGTATAAAAAACTACCCGAGACCAATCCTAATCTATTTCGGCCCGTACCCCAAGACCCCTGGGAGCAACTGACAATGGCAATCAATGCGGTCTTTGAATCCTGGAATAACGAACGGGCTAAGGCATATCGTAAGATCTATAATATTCCGGAAGATTGGGGAACCGCTGTCAATGTCCAGGCAATGGTCTTTGGCAATATGGGGGAAGATTCGGCAACCGGCGTCGCCTTCACCCGCAATCCAGCAAACGGTAAAAAAGAATTTTATGGCGAATACCTGAGTAATGCCCAAGGCGAAGATATTGTAGCGGGCATCCGAACCCCAAAGCCCTTAGAATGGCTCGCCTCAGAAATGCCCAAGATTTATCAGCAATTGGAAAATATCTTAAAAAAATTAGAATTACATTATAAGGATATTCAGGATGTTGAATTCACCATTGAGCGCAATCGGCTCTGGATATTACAGACCCGCCGCGCAAAACGAACCGCTTTAGCCGCGGTTCGGATTGCGGTTGATATGGTGCGCGAAGGGATTATTACCCCGAAAGATGCGGTCTTGCGTGTGCAGGCTTCGGATGTTGAGTCGCTACTCCACCCCATCCTTGACCCTTCGGCAAAATATACACCTTTAGCCAAAGGTATTCCTGCCTCACCCGGGGCTACCTCCGGTGAAATTGTCTTAACTTCCGAGCGCGCAATTAAATTAACCAACGAAGGGAAAAAAGTAATCTTGGTGCGTCACGAAACTTCAGCCGATGATGTTTCGGGAATGGCAAAGGCACAAGGCTTTCTCACCGCAACCGGCGGGATGACCTCGCATGCCGCGGTGGTGGCGCGCGGGATGGGTAAGCCGTGCGTTGTCGGTTGCGAAAACTTGGCCATTGACTATCAAGCGAAGCAAGTAAAAATTGGCGATACCGTTTTAAAACAAGGAACCATAATTACAATTGATGGCACAACGGGCAATGTAATTTTAGGGGCAGTGCCAACAATTAATCAGACGATGAGTGATGAATTTAAGACCCTACTTGCCTGGGCCGATGTCTTTCGAAGATTGAAAGTGCGTGCCAATGCCGATACGCCAACCGATGCCAAGACCGCCCGCGATTTTGGTGCCGAAGGAATTGGCTTGTGTCGAACCGAACATATGTTTTTTGGTGAAGAAAGAATTTGGGCAATGCAGGAGATGATTATTGCTGAAGACGAAGCGGGCAGGCGCAAAGCCTTGGCAAAACTTCTGCCACTGCAAAGAGAAGATTTCAAAGCACTCTTTAGAACAATGCAGGGCTTTCCGGTAACGATTCGCACCCTTGACCCGCCCCTCCACGAGTTTTTACCAAGAGATGAAACCGCAATTTTGAAGTTAGCCCAAAAACTGAACAAAGAGCCCCAAGCAATTAAAAAAATTATTAACCAACTACACGAAACGAATCCGATGTTGGGTTTTCGGGGTTGTCGGCTCGGGATTGTCTACCCGGAGATTACGGAAATGCAGGTACGGGCGATTTTTGAAGCGGCGTGCGCGGTAAAAAAAGAAGGGGTAGAAGTCTTACCGGAAGTGATGATTCCTTTGACCGGGACGGTTAAAGAATTTATTGTGCAAAAGGAGTTGGTCGATAAAGTTGCTCAAGAGGTATTTGCCGAATTCGGTTTCACGCTCCCTTATGCCTGTGGCACAATGATTGAGATTCCGCGTGCCGCGCTAACCGCTGACGATATTGCGCGCTATGCTGATTTCTTCTCTTACGGCACCAATGACTTGACCCAGACCGTTTTTGGTTTTTCCCGCGACGATGCGGGAAAGTTTCTGCCTCATTACTTAGAAAAGAAGATTCTTGATGCCGACCCGTTCCGAGTCCTTGATGAAGAAGGGGTTGGTGTCTTGATTAAATTAGGTGTCCGGTTGGGGAGAAGGGTGAAACCGGATTTGAAAATTGGTATTTGTGGTGAACATGGTGGTGAACCAAAATCAATTCAGTTTTGCCACAGGCAGGGATTGGATTATGTGAGTTGTTCGCCCTTTCGAGTCCCAATAGCAAGATTGGCCGCTGCCCAGGCCGCACTGCGTGAAAAACCTTCCCGCCCGAAAAAATCCTTCCCCGCCGGAGAATAGAATCTGAACCAAATCAATAAATCGACACAAAGATGGTGCACGAACTAATTAAAGTATTAAAAAAATTGCGGCGGGAATGTCCTTGGGACCGAAAGCAAACTCTCCAATCGGTCCGACCTTTAATCAAAAGTGAAGTCTTTGAACTCGATTCCGCCATCCAAGAGAAGAATATTGATAAAATTGTGGAAGAATTGGGTGATTTATTGTTTTTGCTTTTATTTGTGGCAAGAATCTTGGAGGAGAAGAAGAAAATCCGATTTAGCAAGATTACAAAAAGAATAAAAGACAAATTGGTCCGAAGGCATCCCCATGTTTTTAAAGGGGTTAAAGTTAAAAATATCGCTGAGATTTTAAAGAATTGGGAAAGAATCAAACAAAAAGAGAAGAAAGGTAAGAATTATTCAATCTTGGCTTCGGTGCCCGAAGGGCTACCGGCTTTACCTAAGGCACAATTGGTGCAAGAACGGGTGGCGCGGGTTGGCTTTGACTTTAGTGATTATAAAGGGGTGTTAAAAAAGGTTAGTGAAGAGGTTACTGAACTAAAAAAGGAAATTGAATCAAGACGCAAGCCTGTCCGCCTTAGGCGGATAAGCGAAGAATTTGGTGACCTGTTATTTAGTTTAGTCAATTTAGCCCGCCATCTTGATATTGATGCGGAAAGTTCATTAGAAAAGGCTACCAATAAGTTTATTAAGCGGTTTATGGCATTGGAGAAGGATTTTTTAAAAAATAAAAAAGATTTAATCAAATCATCTTTAAAAGAGAAAGACCGAGTATGGGAACGGGTCAAAACCAAATCCACTTTTAGCGGATAAAACTCCCGGGTACCGGGAGCAGTACCCGGGAGTATCCACCCCCTGCCTTTATCAGTCCGTATTAACGGACTCCCCCTTGCGTCAACCCTCCTACTCTACCCCGATTCTTATGACTTAATTTTATCAATTTCTTTTTAATCAAATGGTGAACTTGTGCCGAATCCGCCTCGGTTTGGATAAAATATATCCCCTGATTTAAATCTCTACCCAATTGGTCCTTACCGTCCCATAAAACTTGTCTGGTCGTTTTTGACATCTCCGCCTCGGGCGGATTAAAGATTCTTACCACCTTTCCGCTTAGGTCATAGATTTTTAATCGGGTTTCCTTGCTTCGTGATAAATTGCCGAAACATTTAATTACCGTTTGATTTAAAAAAGGATTGGGATAACAATTCAAATCCCAAACCCCATCGCCCCAAATCCCCTTTTCCTTTAAACTGGAAGGCGGTATCGCCAATACCGATTTTTGTAAACTGTCGTTCGCCTTATTCATATCCGAAACAAGCATCGTCATTCCAATTGCGTAATAATCACCCGGTTCGGTCACATACCATTCTGGGAAAATTAGTAAAGTGTCGCAATCCGGCGCAAGGCTTAATTGTAAACTTTCCTCATAGATAATTCTACCAAAGGGGCTTTGCCCCTTTGAATCCCCAAAAAGATTTTTTCTTAAAGAATAGGGAGATGAGGGGTAATCCGCCTTTGGCGTCTCCGCTTCGCGGTTCCCCCTCATCTCTTCGCTATCGGTAGTGATTAAGAACCGAACTGGAAAGTTTTCCTGCGTATTGCCAAAGTTATGAATCATTAAAGTTGGGCGCACTGTATCACCAACCCAAACTGTATCGGTTGGAGAAAGGATTTGGCTTAAACCAACATCATAGACACAAACGAAGGTTGTATCAAAGATAAAATCGTTGGCTGGGTTTGAGTCGCCAGCCAATGCGGTTGAGCATCGGCAAATATTTTCCCCGCGCCTTACCAAAACCCAGGAATCAAAAACAACCAATGCCGTACTGTCAGGCATTAGGTTTGTTACCTGCCGCGTCGAGACATAATTTTCTGCCGAAAATTGAACGGAAAAGTTGCAAGGGAATCGGCTAAAATTTTTCACCAATGCTTGGGGTATGACGACTTGCCCTGAATCGTTTTGGCTAGGCAGGTTAACTATTTCTAAGACGCCGCAATCGCCACTAATAACCCAGGCCGAATCTTGAAAAGGCAGACAATTTCTTTTTGTAACCGTAATTAAAAAACCACCGACACTTGTCGGATTGACTTCAAAACTAACTATGCCAAAACTATCGGTATAGCCAACCAAATAAAAATCGTTAACCTTCCAAAGACAAACCCGAGCATTTTTTTCACCTATCCCATTTTGGTTTACCCTAACTTGGAATTGATTGGAAAGACAAGGTATATAAGTTGGATAACTTACATTAAGTAACTTTGGCGTCGCGGTCCAGAGATTCAATTCTGGGTCGCCCAACAAGGTAAAACATTGATACTCTTGAGCGTGTCCGTAGCGTTCGTAGAGTTCCTGTTTTGCCCGTAGCACCGCTTGACCCAAGGTCGGTAGGGATTCTAAAAACACTCCTTTAAAAAAACCTTGGGCAATTGCCGAACGGAGGTGGGCAACATTATAATCCGAACGGGTATTGCCAAAAAAACCTACTGCTCCTTTTAGACCTTGGAGATTACCGGCTTTTAACCATGCCTCACCAACCATTGATTCACCGGGCGCCAAGGTAACGGTGGCACAGGTTGCAGACACAATAACTGGTAATTTAGTCCCATTATTGGCTTGAGCGGGATTGACATAGAAAGGATACCACCAGTTTCCTGCTGCCGAGCCACGATATAAGGCAAACCCTTTGCCTTGGTTAATTGAATTGATTATATCATTTTGATTATGGTTACGAGCCCGGCTTAGCGAATCAATTGTGCAAAACCCTGCCCCCAATGCCCAATCCCGAACATAGCGAACATCATTATAATAGATTGTGTCATCACTATCATAATCATCACGGACAATCGTTAAAAGACTCTTGAACCATAAACTATCAGCAATAAAAGGATTCTTTTCATAACTCAAAGTCTTTTGAACCATTACACTGCACTGAAAGGCATTTTTACAAGGAAACCTCCCTACTGCCAATTCAGCCCGATAGTCACCAGCCATATCACCATATTCATTATCCGAACGATTGGTGTAAGGTGGCAATAAGTTGGGTGAGCCAACTAATAACAAAAACTCTGGCCGGGGTGTCCAGGTATTATAAGCATTTATAATATAAGACCTTATTTCATTGGGAGTAGAACCAACCTCAGAAAGTCGCTTCACTATTGTCTTAATTCCTTTCTCCTGCTTCCATTTCGCCAAAACGCTCGCTTCATTATAAAATGAATCATAGACAATAACAAGATAGCGAGCACCCTCTTGTGCCCAATAAATTGATATTAAAAGAGTTAGTAAAGTAATCCCCTTTTTCATACCTTCTCGGTTTCTTGTTTCGCTGTCCAAACGATTGGACCCGAAACCAATGGCAGGAGGTAAAAATATAAATCAATACCATTAAATAACAAGCAATTATTGTGCCTAAATTCATAATTTCTTTCTTTATCTTAAGACTCTGATTTACAAAGACTTGTCGTTTCGTGAAGGATTGAGGTAAATTTATTTGATATGCGACATCGGAGAAAAAATGCCTAATTTTAGGACAACCCTTTATGGATTGCTTTGATTTATTTGCAAGGCTTCGCCGCCTCAGGCGGACTTGCCCTACACATTTGCAGGGAAAAGAAACCAAAAAGCTCCTGGTCGTGAAATAAGGAGGCTACATACAACACTAACGATAAGGCTAATCCCAAGCCTAACCATAATTCTCACTCCAGACCTATCCATTTGCTTAACCCTAAGTCCAGCCCCTGACCTGCCATCAAGCCTTAACTTTAGCCAAACATCTTGCCTATCTTTTACTCTACCTGCTTGGCTTACCTAATCTGCCATTGGCGGGCTACCCTCTATGCTGCTTTCGGCTCGGTATAGGGGCTAGCCCTACCCTAACCCCCAATGATAGGTCAAGAGTCTATTTCACCTGAAAAATTAATGACTTAGATTAATCCGCCCTCGGTAGATTAGAAAATTTAAAATAATTGTTTGAAAAACTTTAGAGAAATTAAAGTCATTTTAGAAATTTTAAAGTTTTTTAGGCAAAAATTTTAGAGATTTTAAAATTTACCAAAGAATTCGCTTCCAAAACGATTCTCAGGTACCGCAAGCGCCTTCACATTTATTTATATAGACGCTTCCTCTATAAGGTGCCTTCAAGTAGCTACAAGTAGTGCGGAGTTTCGCCCTCGGCAATGAAATAACAATCTTTGGTTTAATTTACTGTAATGGAATGAGCAGACTAAAAAGGTTAGCCTATTTTGTTTAGAGAAATCGTGGGACTTTAAAATTTATTATGTTAATCCGTCCCTTCAAGATTATTCTTTTTCCCAAAAGACCTCGCCCGAGAAGATATAAATCTCAGTACCCTTTTCTTTCCAAGCATTAACTGGTAGCCCTGCCTTCATACAGGTATGGGCTAAAAACTCTTCGCGATTCCAACCATACTCGGTCGCCACTTGGGGTAAAAGCAAACCTTGATTCCAACCCCGCCGAATCAGAATCCCATGTTTACCGACTTCTATCTTTTGGGGATCGGTTATTTTTTCTAAAGGGGTCATTACCGTTATTTCAATATCAATATCTTTTAATTCTTCGGGTCGGACCGGAGGAAATCTTGGGTCATTGGTTGAGGCATTAATTGCATTCTCTTTTACCGCTTCATAGGTCGGTTTAATCCCTTCCACATAACCGATGCAACCGCGCAATTCGCCGTGTTTCTTTAAAGTTACAAACACCCCTCGCTTTTCTTTTAGTCTTTGGGTCTTGGGTAAAAACTCAGGAATCTTTTCGCCCCGAATATGTTTTTCCAAGGTAGTGCGGGCAATCTTTAATAACTCTCTTTTCTCTTCATCGGTTAATCCAATTGCCTTGCCTTTTTCTTCTTCGGTGGATTTTTTACCTTCTTCTTGATTGGACTGGTAAAAGACTACCGAACCATAACCAACACAATAACCACCAATCTCTCCTGTCACTTCGTTAGAATTGGTTCGCTTTAAAACCTTTACCTTATTCGCACCCAATTTTTGGCTTGCGAGCATTACTACGACGATTGGCATACCACCGCAAGCCTGTGCCTTGCCAGTAGTTAAGGCGTCGTAAAGACCTTTGGCATCAAATTTCTCAATTAGACCCAAAGTCGTGCCATCAATTGCCACACACTCGTCATAAGAATAGCCATGGTATAAATCAGAAGATGCCAAGAGCAATTGCTCTGAGCAACCTCCGGTTTGCTTCAAGCTATTACTTATCGCCTCGGCTAAGATTTGACAATCCTTATAAGTTGGTTCAAGTAGCATAATTGGCACAATCTTAAAGTTTTTCAGTGCCTTTTGTAAGAATGGTAACTGGACTTCTAAGGAATGTTCAAGTTTATGTGCTTGAGGTAAATCTTTAATTAACTTGGGATTATAATTAATTATTGCCTGGGCTAACTTGGTATCAACTTCAACTTCGCCCAATGGTGTCTTCCAAGTTCCTTGACTATAGACTGCCACACCTTCAAAGAATACCCGATGGCTTGGTCCAATCATAATTACTGTTTTATAGTCTAAATTGGCAATTAATTTGTAACTATGGGCGGCAACCGCCCCGGAGTATTCGTAACCGGCATGGGGGACGATGATGCCAATAACCCTGCCTAAAATCTTAGGCACGGACACACTATTGAGCAATTTGGTTACAGTTTTATCTAATGCCTCTTTAGTGCCTGGATAAAACTGACCAGCAACCGCTGGTTCGCGCATAATTCCCTCCTTTTTATCCGCCTTAGGCGCTGCCTGAGGCAGTCCGCAGTCTGCTCCAAGCAGTAAAAACATTAATAGACAACTGCCGAAGGCAAGCCTTTTGTGTGCTTCCCGCACCATAAATTATAATCGTTCTTTAGATATCTTTGGTAATTGCATTCTTGCCCTGCCACATTTCGGACAAACCCATTTTCGCTTCTTATGGTAACTGCGCTTCTTTTCAACCATTTTTATTTTACACCTTGGACAATACACAACTATTCACCCGCAAGCCGCTCCAAGTGTTCAGCCGCCTCTTTTAACGAAGCATCAAGTTCTAATACCTTTCTAAACATCTCTTTTGCCTCGTTTAAAAGACAAGCGCCTTCATAAGCCAATCCCAATTGAAAGTAGATTTTTGGGTCATCGGGTTTTAATTTCAGGGCTTGCTTGAATTTCTTTATCGCCTCGGAAAACTTTTGATTTAAGAGATAAAACTGACCAAGTTCAAATAAATCCTGGGATGTGGCTTTTGTTTTTTTCATTGCCGTTTCTTAATACAGATAAGCGCAGATAGAAATAAGATTAGCGGAGATTATCTGTGTCCATCGGTGATGAAAATCTGTGCTTATCTTTGGTTTCACATCCGTTCAATCTTTGCCAAATCTTCATAGCGACCTAATAAGACTAAGATGTCGCCTTCAACAATCTCGTCATCAGCATTGGGCGAGATATTAACCTCTTCGCGAAAGTCAGGGGTTCCTTTCTCGGTCATTATTGCCAACTTCTTTTTAATCGCAATCACGGTTACTCCGTAATGCTCGCGTAGCCCCAATTGGCGCAAGGTCTTACCGAAGAAAGGTTTGGGCGCAGCAATCTCAATTACACTATGAGTTGGGGAGAGTTCAATATAGTCAAAGATTTTGGGTGAGACAAAACTCTCCACCAATTTGTTTGCCATTTCGCGTTCCGGGAAGATAACTCGGTCAGCCCCGATTCTTTTAAGAATTGTACCGTGTAAGGTATTTACCCCTTTCACAATTACCTGTTTGACACCCAACTCTTTTAAAAGTAGCGTTATCAAAATACTGGCATCAATCTTTTGTCCAACACTGACGATGGCAGTATCAATTTCTGCCACCCCAGCATCTCGCAATGCCTTCTCATCGGTGCCATCTAAGACCAGACTTTGGGTGGCAATATCGGATAGGACGGATACTTTATTCTCATCCGTATCAATTACCATCACCTCAAATCCCTTTTCGGCTAAAGCCCTGGCTACCGCCGAGCCAAACCGACCCAAGCCAATTACAACAAATTTTTTAGCCAACCAGCACCTTCCCTTCTGGGTAAGTATAGGTAAGTTGCCTCGGTCTGATTAAAGCACTACCGACCGTTAAAGTGCCAATCCGACCGATTAACATCGTTGCAATTATAACAATTTTACCCGCTTGGGAAAAGTCAAAAGAAGCGGATAAATTAGTTGCTAATTTAGAGCCTAATGACAATCCGACTGTACCAAATGCCGAGATTGCCTCAAAGAGAATCCGCAATAAATCTCCTTTGCTACCTTCTAAGATTAAGAGTAAAAAGACCGCTGTCAAGAGCCAAGATAGGGATAGGACAAATACTAAGAATGCCCGATTGATTTGTTCTGGGACGAGTTTCTTCTTAAAAACTAAGACTTCGCTTCTGCCTCTTAATAGATTTTTTATCGATAGTAATAATACGGTAAAAGTGGTAGTTTTAATACCACCGCCCGTCCCGCCCGGTGAAGCACCAATAAACATTAAAAGCATTATTAAAAATAGCGCGGAACTTCCAAAGAACGAAAGACTTATTGTATTAAATCCCGCGGTTCGGGGTGTGACCGCTTGAAAATAGGCAATTGAAATCTTTTGGACAATTGGATATGATGATAGTGATTTATTCCATTCTAATAATAATAGAAGGCAGGTTCCCAAAATGATTAAAATTGAAGTCGTGGTTAAAACTATCTTGGTATGAACCGATAACCGCCGATTTTTTTTGGTAACCAAGGTCCGAAAAATATCGCTGATTACGATAAACCCAATTCCGCCAATTATGACCAGTAAGGAAATAACAATCGGCACAAAAAGGGAGGTTTGGAAGTCTAAAAGATTGTTGGAAAAAGTTGAAAAACCGGCATTACAAAAACTGGATACCGAATGGAATATTGCATGGCCTAAAGCCCGCCCGATTGGCATTTTCAAACGCAAGAAATAGCCAAAGAGTAAAATAGCACCCAGCCCTTCAACGACCAGGGTGACCCGGATTATGGTAAAGGCAAATCGTCGCAGGTTCTCATAAGAAAGGTAACTTATTGACTCTTTCATTAATAGTCTTTCTTTTAAGCCGATATCCCGTCTTAAGAAAAAGAAAAAAGCAGTAGACAAAGTCATATAACTAATTCCGCCAATCTGAATTAACAAAAGGATAATGAATTTTCCAACCAAGGTGAAATCGGTTGCAGTATCTTTAACAATTAAACCGGTAACGCATACCGCTGAAGTTGCGGTAAATAAGGCATCAATCGGCTTAATATTTTTCGCTGATACCGGCAACATAAGTAAACCAGCGCCGCAGAGAATGATAATTAAATAACCAAGAATAAGAGTCCGGGCGGGCTGGACCGGTTTTTTAAAATGTGCCATCTATAATTGACCCGAATTGAATCAATTCTTGTCGTGCTTTAAATCCGAGGAATAATAGTTTATTCGTTCCAAGATTTCGGTTATTAATCGCTCGCGATTTCCGCCTGAGGCGGATTCGGTCACCTCAATGACCAAAACATCGGGCAGATTTTTGAGTCTTCTAATTAAAGGGATATCCGAAATCGGGATGGTCGCTAAGATTTTCTTTTCCTCTTTAAATAGCGCCAAGACTGTCTTTTGGAATTTTTCGCTCAATAGTTCCATTTTACCAATCTCATCAATTACAATCAAGTCCCGTTCTTTAAAGGCTTTTGCGATTGCCTTTAATGCGACGCGCTCAAAGTCACTAATATTAATTCCGTATTGACCAACTCGGTTTGGGCTTTGATAGTTCTTATGTGCCAATATTCCTTCTTCGCCGTCAGTGGCAACAACTTTAAAACCGACCCGCTTGCCACCTTCTTTTAACTCTTCAGTAAAAAAACCGCCATAAGCAGATTTCGGTAACTGGGCTAACACCTTCTTCACCAAGGTTGTCTTGCCCGACCTTGGTCTACCCAAGAGTAAAATCTTTGTCACCCAAGTAGCATATTAAAGAGTTTTCCTTTTGTCAACTCCATTCTCTTTTTGGTTTGCCGACCGCATTTTTCGTTCGCCTGAGGCGGATTACTGACATCAGTAAGTTTTATCTAACCCGCTGGATTATTAAATTTGGTTACAAAATAATACTTGACCTGATGAATTTCTTAGTTACAATCAGGACGAGGGGCAAATCCTGACTTTCCTTGTTCTTAAATTTCCAAGAATAAGGGGTTTTTAGGAAAAAGTCCCTCATAAAATAAAAACTATTTAGAATGGAGGATATATGAAACTCCTGAAGTGTTCTCTCCTAATCCTAACGGTGTTTGGTCTTGTATTCATCGGCTGCCAAAAGACGAAGAAAGCGAAATGGACAATCCTTGCCTATATGGATGGGAATAACAATCTGGATATTTCATTAAATGGAAATTCTTATTGTATTGCGGATGCCCAAGAGATGGAGAAGATTGGTTCAACCGATAAGGTTCAAATTATGGTTATGGTTGGTTCTTTGAAGACCGGTGGCAACTGTAAATACTACCATATTGAGAAGTTTGAAAACGAGATGCCTGATTCCCTTAGTTCAACGGTGATTGAAAACTTAGGAACTAAAGATATGTCAGATAAAACGACCCTACAGAACTTCATCAAGGCGGGCAAGGAGAAGTATCCAGCCGAGAACTATATGTTAATTATTGATGACCATGGCGGTGGCTGGCGTGGTGCTTGTTCGGACGAACAGAATGGCGCTGGTGATTTAATGTCAATGCCTGATATGAGGCTCGCCTTAGATACCTTTCACTTTGATGTCATCGTATTCCACGCCTGTTTAATGTCAATGGTTGAGGTCGCCTATGAACTGAAAGATAATGCTGATTATATGGTTGCTTCTCAATTTACGATGCCAATGCAGAGTATTCTCGGTTCCGAACAATGGTTGGCGCATTTGTCGGCTAATCCGAATACAACCCCACTTGAAATTTCTAAGAAGATTGTCGAGGCGGTCTATGCTACGGCGAATAATAAACAAAAACAAGCCCATATAGCAGTAACCGATTTGAAAAAAATGACCGCGCTTGCCGCCAAGATTTCCAATCTTGGTAATATGTTAGTAACTGAGACCGGCAATAATTGGGGTGAAGTCTTGGATGCTTTCAACTCCACTCATTCCACCCAAATGGATGACCCGGCATTTTGTGACTTGCGTGAGTTTTGTAAGAAGGTATTACAGGAACCGAATCTGCAAAATATCAATCTTATTAAAAATGCGGCGCAAGAAGTTATTGGTGGCATAAACGATGCGGTACCGATGACAATGACCAATGTGACTGGTTTGACGCGGGGCGGATTGAATATTCACTTCCCTTATCGAGCTGAATTATTTGAATCTACCAAGTATGTTGCTTGTCAATTTCGTTCAACTAACTGGTATGCATTCTTGTCTAAGTTCATAAGTTCAACCGGCGGCGGTGGCGGCGGCGGTAATACTGGGACCCTGGTAGTAAATTCAACACCAACTGGGGCTACGGTTTGGCTTAATGGTTCAAACACTGGCTATACAACCAATGCCACTTTTACTAATGTTAACCCCGGTAATTATGAGGTGAAACTGACCCTGAGTGGCTATTATGATTGGATTGATACAGTCACGGTGGTGGCTGGTCAGACAACGACCGTCAATGCTACACTACAACAGCAGGGTGGGGGACAAAATCTTACCGTCTCCGGAGTAGTCACCTGGCCTGGGCACTCTTTATCTAACTACTGTATCGCCTTTCTTGATACATCACATACCGACACAATTGTGCCGGTGGGCATAGTTAATGTCAATCCTGCTACCGGCGCTTATACAATTACCTATCCGCTTTCCGCACCACTTGAAGCATATGTTGAGGCATTTGATGATGTAAACAATAATGGCTATAGCGATCCGGGGGAAGGTCTCGGTTATTGGGATGCTAATGGCAATGGTCAATGGGATGATATGCTAACATTTCAACCCGGTCAGACTGTGAACAATGCCAATATCGTACTCTTTACCTTGTCTAAGCAACCGAAAAAACTGGTTACTAAATAATAGTTAAAAAATCAATCAAGGCGGTCGCAAGACCGCCTTTTTATTTTAGGGTGATAGATTTTGCTGACGAAAAGGTTCTGAGTTTTTAATCAATTCTAATACATATTGCACTTTTTCTTTTGCAATTCCTGTGGCGTTGATTATTGCCTCAATTGCTAAGCCAGAGTCATAGTTAATAAGTATTGAATCCAATTCCGAATATTTTAGCCCGATTATCTCCTCATCGGTTAGACCAGGGATTAAATCCGGCATCGGCGCCTTTTCAATAATTGGTGAAGGCACACCTAAGAATTTCGCTATCGCCCATACTTGAGTTTTATAAAGATTTAAAAGCGGCATAATGTCCGCTGCACCGTCACCATATTTGACAAAGAACCCGATTAAATATTCGGTGCGATTTTGCGTACCGAGGACTAATAAATTTTTGAGTTCAGCATAATAATAAAGATAAAGTAACCTTAAACGATTCTTGGCGCGATAATAGGCGGTAGTTTTCCGTAATTCCGTTTCTTGAAATCCCAAAAGGTTTTGTTCATAGATTCTGCCCTTGGTCAATTCTTGGAGTTTTTGGAACCTGTTTTTTACATATCTTGCTTTAAACCGATACGGCACCAATCCACCTAAAACTGAAACTAAGCGGTAAATACCAATTTTGGTTAATACTTTTGTCATATCAATCTTTTTATAATCAATTCCCAATTCTTGGCAGACTGAGATAGCATCTTTAACGCTTTGGGGATTAGTATCTCTTTCGGGCAAGATTAGTCCAAATACCCGTTCTTTGCCTAAACCCTGTACTGCTAAATAAGCACAAACCGCCGAATCAACACCACCCGATATACCAATAATCACACCGTCTTTATGCTGTTTTTCAACTTCAGTTCTAATAAATTGTTTCAGGTCTTCAACAGTTTTTGGTGTATCCATTAGACTTATAATTCTGACCACTTGCCACAGCGGTCGCCGTAACGGTCAATGACAATACCTTCTTTTAGGGTCTCAACCACCTCACAGCGGTTTGGACAACCCTCGCATTCAAAGGCTCGGCTTTGGAAATCAAGGGTTGCGATTTCAAAACCAGCAAATTTACTAACTTTTCCTTCAGTTTGCTCACGAGCGAGAATTGCCGCACCGATTGCACCCATCACCAAAAAATGTTGGGGGACGATTATCTCTTGTTGGAGTGCCCGTTCAAATGCCTTACGCACCCCGATATTCGCCGCTACCCCACCTTGAAAAAGAATCAAAGGTTTAATCTCTTTTCCTTTTGCCACCGCATTCATATAATTCCGAACAATCGCATCACACAAACCACTAATGATATCTTCGGTGGCAATACCCAACTGTGCCTTGTGAATCATATCACTTTCGGCAAAAACTGTGCACCGACCAGCAATGTTCACGCGATTTTTTGCCAAAAGCGCCTTTTTACCAAACTCTTCAATTGGAATGCCTAATCGGGTCGCCTGATGGTCCAAAAATGAACCGGTGCCAGCAGCACAGACTGTATTCATCGCAAAATCTACTGGAATACCATCGCGTAAGATAATAATCTTGGAATCTTGTCCACCAATCTCAATTACTGTCCTTACTCCGGGATAAAAATGACTGGCCGCAATCGCATGAGCGATTATCTCGTTTTTCACGATGTCGGCTTGAAGCATCACTCCGGCTAACCTTCGGGCTGAACCAGTAGTGCCGGCACCGAAAATCCTTATCTTGCTATCCACCTGTTTGGCTAAGGAATTCAGAAGCTCCTTAATCGCTTCAATTGGTCGGCCTTGGGTGCGGAGATAGGTGGTAGCGATTACTTTGTAATCTTGGTCAAGGATTACCCCTTTGGTCGAAATTGACCCAACATCAACCCCAAGATAACCAATCATTGCTTAGAGCAATCCGCAGTTTGCCTTGCGCAATTTCTTCTCTTAACCAAATCAATAAAAGCCTCCAGGCGGGTCAGAAGTCCAGTCTTGGCGGTATGTTCGTCAAAAGATAATGACAGGATTGGTATATCATAATCCTCACTGATTTTTTCTAAAGCGGCTAAGGCAATATTTTCGGGCATACAGGTAAATGGGTAGATATGAACAATACCGGAAACCCGAGACCGGGCAAAACGAACCGCCTCGCCCACGGTCTTAATTGCTTCACCACCCGGTGAATCCTTTAGGTAATGATGGGCAAGCAATGCCTGCCAATAAAACTCCCAATCCATTTTTAAGAGATGGCGAAGATGACGGTAAAGGCTGCGTCGGGTCAGCACCAAGGCACCCAAC
>Ga0123519_10003593_pt1 | contig 25598 bp, 19 predicted proteins | sample YelNatPaOPRAMG02_FD_87396 | JGI IMG/M metagenome (GOLD analysis project Ga0123519, IMG submission 87396) | Hot spring microbial communities from Yellowstone National Park - Yellowstone National Park OP-RAMG-02 (version 2) | ecosystem: Environmental > Aquatic > Thermal springs > Hot (42-90C) ...
GGGGAATACCACACGAAGCGCAAGCCTTGCTCCTTTGCGCGCGCCTGGACGGAGCGGATCAGTGGGCCGATCTCCGTGTAGCGGATGTCGTCCGCCTCGTGTTTCAAGGCGGTGCCCGTACGGATGACCATGTTCATGGAGAAATACTCGGAGCGCAGCTCCTGGGCGATAAAGTCCACCAGCTCCAGCAGATGCTGGCGGTTGCCGCCGCAAATCGTCGTATTCGTGTGGGTGTGGATACCCGCTGCGCGCAAGTTCTTTACCCCACGCACGGTTTGCTCCCACGAGCCGGGATGGCGAGTGATCGCGTCGTGCACGGCTGCCGAGCCCCCCTCCAGGCTCACCTGGGCGGAATCCAGGCCGGCCTCGGCGAGGGCGCGCGCATAGGCAGGGTCGGCGCATTTGAGGCCATTGGTAATCAGGTTGACGCGCATCCCCTTGGCCTTGGCGTAAGCGATCAGCTCGGGAAGATCTCGGCGCAAAGTGGGCTCCCCGCCGGTGAAAGAGACCGTGGGGCAGCGGGCCTCATCGAAGATGCGGTCAATGACGATCTTGACCTCGGCCGTGCTCATCTCGGGCACCTGGCGACCACGGTTGGGCGAGTCGGCGTAGCAGAAGGTACAACGGTTCTGGCAATCGTACGTTAAGGCGATCTCCGATAACACGGGCAATTCGCGCCGATGGCTGCCATAAGGCGTCTGCCTGATGCTGGGCGCTCCGCAGACGTTATCGTTGAGCAAGGCGGATACACTGATGAGGAGATTGCGCAGGTCCTCACGCACCCGCGCCTCATCAGCTTGATAGCGCTGGGCCACGAAACGCACCACAGCCTCAACATCCGGCCCCTTGGAGTTACTGTAGAGCATATCCAGCATCAGGGTGGCCGTCTCGTTCAAGTAGTGCAGCCGATTGGGGCGCAGGATGATCAGGCCATCCTCAGGGCGGATGTACACGTACTCCCGCGTGGAGTTCACCAGATCGGTAGCGAACCGCTGTAGATCAAAAGGCTGTGATGCTTCACTCATGTTTTATCCTGCTTAGAAACGGCTCACGCAGGCCGAGTGGCAGGCGCTATGGCAGGCGCTATGGCACACGCAGGCCGAATGACAGGCGCTGTGACAGGCATCGTGTACACAGGCACTATGGCAAGCGTCGTGTACGCAGGCCGAATGACATGCGCTATGGCAGGCCGAATGGCAGGCGTCGTAGCCGGCCTCGCCGGGCGCGCTTTTTTCGCCGCCCAAGATGCGGCTCACTCCCTGCTCAATGCGCTGTACCGTGCCGCTGATGGTCTGCTCCACGCCGCGCGTCAGCTCATCGGCCAAACGCTCCAGGGGCGCGACGGCCTCCTGAGCGGTGCGCACCAAGGGACCGGGCTCTCCGGCGGCCGCGGGAGCCACCCGCCGGCGGTCGCTCAAGATGATCCAGGGCAGGTAGTTTGGCATCGGCGCTTGGGGTGGCCGGGTGCGCCAATCTCGCTCATATTCTTCCCAGGCGGTATCAATCCGTCGCCGGTAGGTCTCCCGCGTGGCTGCCGGATCTGCATTCCACATCTTGGGCTGGACGCTGGCGGCTACTGCAGCGAGGATCGCGGGAATCTTGGTCTTGTCGAGCGTCCCATCCTCTTGGATGGCATCCAGCAGGGCCTTTTCATAACTGGCGAGCTGTGCATCGGGCTTGAGCACCTCCATCTGCAAGGGGACGCGATTGACCACGTTGATCACACCGCGCTGCTCAAGGGCCAGGACGATAAGGGTGATCGTCTTGGTTGAATCGCCCAGGTAGAAGGCCGCCTCAATGGCGTTCAGGTCGGGCACCACGCCGGGGGTTTGGAAAGTCTCTATGTCTATCTCGGGTGGCTCATAGGTTGGCTTGGGCTTGCGCGGGCGCGTGGCCAAGACCGTCAGGATCAGGACGGCGAGGGTGATGGGGATGCCAAAACAGAAGGCTCCTGTGCGCAGCGAACGCCATTCTGAGCTGGTAAAGCCCATGAATCCGGCCGGCTCTGTGGGAGCCGGTGTGGGCTGTTTCAAGAGGATGGCGGTCTCTTTTGTCGTGGTGATGAACTCACCAGGAATGTAGAACTTGGGCACCATCGTCTGGTTGGCCCGAAGGTTGTCCTTGCGAACGAAGAGGGAGAGCCAAACCTTGCCCGTCTGTTCATCAGGGGTAGGGAAGTAGACCCAACGATCGAAACGGCTCGTATCTTCTACCAGTAGCCCGGTGGCGTCAACGATCTCGTCTGTGACCTCCTCGGGCTGGGTGATGTTTGCGGGCAATTCAATGGGCAATACATAGCGAATCTCTTGACGCACGATGGGCAGAGCCCACTGGAAAGGTGCCCAGCCGATGGCGCGATAGGGCTTCCCATTGACCGTCGTCTCATCAAAGACGGAGCTATCTACCGTGTAACGCACCAGGATCTCGTACTGTCCGCCGTTGCGGGTGGGCTTTTCAAAGTTGACCTGATAGGTCTCTGGCCCGCCTTGCAGGGTCACCGTAAAGACCCCATCGGGGCCTTTGCCGCTCGCGGAGACGATGGTATGCTCGCGGGGGAAGGGACCTAGCGCGCTGATCTTGCTGCGACCGCTCTCCAGCTCGGTGAAGGTTAAGGTATAGCGCACGTCTAGGCGCCCGTCGTTGAGCACGACCACGTAGGCATCGACCTTATCTATCCTAACGGGGTCGGCCGCTGAGGCAACCAGGGGCAGTATGCCCCATGTCACAGCCACGACGGCGATAACCAGAAGCGAGATCCTTACAATGCGATGCATGGTCATTCCCTCCCTGCGCCAAACAGGGCTTGACGCGCAACGAGATAGGCAAAGCGGGGCAGGGCTAACATCCGCCGCCAGCGCCAGGGTTGGTGCAACAGGCGGTGTAGCCATTCCAGCCCCATTTTGCGCATCCACCGGGGGGCGCGAACCGCGACCCCGGCGATAAAGTCCAACGTCCCCCCAACTCCCATACATACCGGCACCCCCAGCCGGGACAGGTTGCGATGGATCCACAGGTCTTGCCGAGGTGCCCCATAGGCTACGAACAAAAAGTCGGGCGATGCCTCGCGGATGCGGGCAATGATCCCTTCCTCTTCGGCAGGATCCGGAGACCCTGCGTAGGTCCCGACGATCTGCACTCCCGGATACTTCCGCCTCAGGGCCTCGGCAGCCTTTTCTGCCACACCGGGCGCTGCTCCTAACAAGTATAACCGATAACCCCGTCGTGCGCTCATCTCAGCGATCAAGGGCACGGTATCCGAGCCCGTCACCCTTTCAGGCAGCGGTTGGCCCAGCAATCGCGCGGCCCATAGCAAGCCGACCCCGTCGGGCAAAGCTAAATCGGCCTCTTCCAATGTTACGCGAAACTCGGGATTGCGTTGCGCTTCCATCACGAATTCGGGGTTAAGGGTGACGATCTGATGAGGGCGGCCCTCGGCGATAAAGCGTTCCATCGCCCCCAACGCCTGCTCGGTCGTCACCTTGTCCACCCTGACGCCCAGGATGCGCACCGACCCAAAGCGTACGTCACCCACCGCTACCGACGGCCTCTATCGCTGCGAGAACTTGGCGAGCGCAGCGTTGCCATGTGAAGGCCCGTGCGCGCTCACGACCTCGGGCGATCAATTCTTGCCGCAAGCTGTGATCTGTATAGACCCGTCGCATGGCCTCGGCTAAAGCCGACGCATCCGCCGGATTGACAAGCAGTGCGGCCTCACCGGCTACTTCGGGTAGAGAGGATACGTTAGAGCAGATCACCGGCGTATCACAGGACATGGCCTCCAATACGGGCAGGCCAAAGCCCTCATACCAACTGGGCAACACGTAGGCCAAGGCCCCGCTTAAAAGGGCAGGGAGATCCTCTTGAGCGACATATCCGGTGAATACCACGCGCTCTTGGATAGCCAATTTGTGAGCCATCTCTAGGATCTCTTTATACAACCATCCTCGTTTGCCTGCAAGCACGAGGCGCACATCATCCTCTATGGCTCGTTCAGCTATGAGGAGGGCAAAGGCCCGGATGAGCGTCGTCAGGTTCTTGCGGGGCTGCAGCGTGCCCACGTAAAGGAAGTAACGCTGCCCCGTGCCGTACTTGAGGCGCGCGGCTTCCAGGGCCTTGGGATCTGTCACCGGGGCAAAGCCCTCGGCGCCGGCGGGGTAGGCCAGGATGATCTTGGCCGGATCTAGGCCGTAGTATGAGATCAGGTCGGTTGCTGTCGCCTGCGAATCCACGATGACCCGGGCCGAGGCACGGGCGTTAAAGCGCGTGGCCCAATCTAGGTACCAGCGGGCCCAACGGGTATGAGCTTGGGGATAGTGAAGATAGCCTAGGTCGTGGACCGTGGCTAAACAGCGCTTGGGATGGAAGAGCGGCAACACATGTGCCGGGACATAGAGGACATCCGGTGGGTGTAGGGTCACCTCCCAGGCCAGCCGCACATGCGTCCAGAGCCTCGGGAAGGGGATGATCCGCCAGCTCACGCGTTCGTCGCGCACAAACAGGCCCTCGGGCGGGGCTTGGTTGAAGTAGAGGCGAAAGCGATGGGAACGGCCCTCTTGAATCAGGGCCCGGATCAGGTACAGTGAGTAGTGTTCTGTGCCCGTGCGTTGGGCTGCTACGGCCCGGCTGGCGTCAATGCCGATGAGCATCTTAACGGACAACCGTCTTGATCAGGGCCTGAGCCCCCGCAGCGCGAAGCGCGGAGGCCACCTCATCTTGAGTCTGCTCATCTACGAGGGCGATAAGGCAGCCCCCTCGGCCACTGCCGGAAAGCTTGGCGCCCTTGGCACCGGTATCCAGGGCCGCGAGGTAAAGTGTCTCTAGCTCCCGACACGATACCCCTAGCTCGCGTAGGAGGCCGTGGTTACGGTTCATAAGCTGCCCCAATTCTCGGAGCTTGCCCTCGGCAATGGCCTGCTTTCCGCTCTCTACGGTGGCCCCGATCTCGTCAAATAGGGCCTCGTAGCGCGGCCGGTCGGCCAGCCAAGCGCGGCGCACGTCCTCAACAGCCGCGCGGGTCTTGGAGGGGATGCCGGTATCGGCGATCAGGAGAGTAAACGGTTTCCCCACCCAGAAGATGTCCGCCCGCTGTCCCTTGACAAAATAAACCGGCTTCTCAAAGGCGATCACCGTGTTATCAATGCCGCTAGGGGTGCCATGGAAGATGGCCTCCGTCTGGTAGACCAGGTCGGATACCGCTCGGGCGGTGAGGTGGCGACCGTAGTGTTCCGCGAGCGCGCGCACCAGGGCCGTGGCGACGGCTGCGCCGCTGCCCATGCCCCTGGCAATGGGGATCTGGGAACGCACCACGATGCGCAACGCCTGGTCTTCGGAGATACCCAGGTATTGTAACGTGTTACGGACGGTCGTCTGAAGGGCGCGCGCTGCGTCGGACTCGTAATCCTCGTCCAGGCGGTAACTCTGGCCGATATCCTCGGCCACGATGATCACCCCGCTACCGGGGCTTTGGGAGGTGATCTCCACGGTGGCGCGCAGGTCGCTCACGGGTACGGCGATGGCTGGCCGGCCATAGACGACCGCATGCTCACCCAGGAGGATCACCTTGCCCGCAGCGGAACTCAAGGTGGAGCTCATCGTGACAGTGAAACGGCCGCTTTCTGGAGCAAGGGGCGGAATTTGTAATTGTAGAGGATGATCCCATCATCCCCTTCCTCGCGTATCTTGCGCGTGACCATCTCTACGGGCATGCCGATGTATACCTCGTCCTGCTCCACATCGGTGAGTTGAGCTGTTATCAGCGGTCCCTCCTCAAGCTTGATCAGGGCCACCACATAGGGGGCATATTTCTCAAAGCCTTTAGGGGCCGCGTACAGGGTGGAAAAGGAATAGACCACCCCCTTGCCGCTAAAGGTGAAGGGTTCCCTGGCCGGCCCGCTGCATTTGGGGCAGACGTCACGGGGCGGAAAGAGCTTGGCCCCGCAGTGGGGGCAGATCTCTCCGACCAAGCTCATGCGTTGCTTGCTCGTGCGCCAATAAGCTGCCAAACTCATAGCGTATCTCTCCCTCTAGATCCGTTCATTCTATTCGCTCCAAGATATGTGTGACCACGATGGCCCCACTGCCACCGATGTTCTGCGTCATCCCAATGCGACAGCCCTGAAGCTGATTGGCCCCCGCTTGGCCCCTCAGTTGCTGTACGGCCTCAACCACTTGATAGATACCCGTCGCCCCTACGGGGTGCCCGCGCGCCTTCAACCCGCCCATCGTGCAGATGGGGACGCGCCCCTCTAAGGTGATCTGGCCCTCCAAAGCGAGGCGCACCCCCTCGCCGCGCGCCGCAAAGCCCGCGGCCTCCAACGATAGGGCGGCCATGATGGTAAAGGCGTCATGGAGCTCAAAGAAATCAATATCGTTCGGCCCTATGCCGGCTTGGGCATAGGCTCGCCAGGCCGAATCCCTGGCCGCTTGCAGGGTTAGCGGGTCCTCGCGATCATGCAGCGCCACGGAATCGGTAGCTATAACAGAGGCCGCGATGCGCACCGGTACAAGGCCCTGGGCGCGGGCGAACTCGGTTGAGGCCACCACCACTGCCGCTGCGCCATCGGCGATCCCCGACGAATCCAGCAGGCTCACCGGATCGGCGATCATCCTGGCGCGCATAAAGGCTTCCAAGCTGATCGGCTTGCGAAACATGGCATTGGGGTTATTGACCGCGTTGCGATGGGCGTTCAGGGCAAAGCCGGCAAAGTCCTCCCGCTTATAGCCGAATTCGTGCATATAGCGGCGCATCAGCAAGGCGTTCAAGGCCACGAACGACAAGCCGTGTTCCGCTTCATAGGTGGCGTCCGCCGCCGAGGCCAAGGCCGTCGTGGTCTCCTCGGAAGTGGTATCCGTCATCTTTTCCACGCCGCAGGCCACGACGATATCGTGTATACCGCCTGCAACGGCCATATAGGCCAGGTGCAGGGCGACGGCCCCAGAGGCACAGGCTGCCTCAACCTTGAGGGCTTCTATGCCCCGCAAACCGGCGTAATCGGCGATCAACGCACCCACGTTCTCCTGTCGCGATAGCTGTCCCGAGAGCATGTTCCCCACGTACAAGGCGTCCGGACGCTTGACATGGGCGTCTTCCAAAGCCGCACGTACCGCTTCAGTACTCAAGTCTCGCAGAGATCTTTCCCAGTGTTCCCCTACGGGCGTTTGCCCGATGCCGATGATGCTAACGTCTCTCACTCGCTCAGCGAACCTTCCAAGGCAAGTTGTCCTGCACTAGTGCAGGTGCAGTTTCTCGCGATAGCGCACGTAAAGGCCATAGTCGATCTCGTGGCGGCGGGCGATGTAATCCCGTGTTAAAGGAGCCAATTGGCGGCACGCCTTCAGACGTTCTGTGATGAGCCAGGAGAAGGCATCGCTCCCGGCGCCCGATCCGAAGGATACCTGAAGCACGCGCTGCCCTGGCTCGGCTATATCCAGTATGGCGCTGAAGCCGATCATGGAGGATCCGGCGTAGGTGTTACCGATCTCGTTGACCAGCAGCCCTGGGGCGATCTGTTCGCGGCTGAAGCCGAGCTCGGCGGCCAGGCGCAGTGGAAAACGGACGTTGGGCTGATGAAACACGGCCCAGTCAAAATCGGCGGGCGTGTATCCCAGGGCTTTCATCAAGTGTTCCGCCGCGGCAATGGAATGTCGGAAATAGGCCGGCTCGCCGGTGAAGCGACCTCCATGACGCGGGTAACGTTGTTGCGGGCGCCGCCAAAAGTCGGGCGTATCGGTGACGAAAGAATAGGAGGCCTCCAGGCGGGCGATGCTCTGCTCTCCTGGACCGAGGATATATGCCGCACCTCCAGCGGCGGCGGTGTATTCCAGGTCATCCCCCGGCCGGCCCTGGGCCGTATCCATGCCGATGGCCATGGCGTAGTTGGCCATGCCCGAGCCGACCAAGGCGATGGCGGCCTGCATCGCCTCGGTGCCCGCCTTGCAGGCGAATTCCCAATCGGCTCCTTGGGTCTCAGGTCCAACGCCGATGGCCTCGGCGACGATGGCCGAAGTGGGCTTGACGGCGTAAGGATGCGATTCACTGCCCACCCAGACGGCACGGATCTCCTGAGGGTTAATCCCGGCGCGGGCCAGGGCATTGCGCGCGGCTTCAATGGACATGGTGACTGTGTCTTCGTCAAGGCCGGGCACGGCCTTCTCCGAGAGCGGCAAATCGTCCTCGCCGCCATGCCAGATGCGGCTGATCTCCCGGGCGGGCAAGCGATAGCGAGGCACGTAGGCCCCATAGCCCACGATGCCCACCTCGCGGATGGGCTTCATGACGGTCTGAGTTGCGCCTTTCTGCAAACTAGTTTGCATTTTGGGCTCCATCGGCTCTAAGCTCAGCCAAAATCGCCTCGGCGCGGTCCACCCTAATGGCACCCTCGGAGATCAACCGTTCGGCGAGGCGGTCAACCAACTCCCCTGTAGCCCCGGCAGCCATGGCCACCTGGCGGGCGTGGAGCTTCATATGTCCTTGTTGAATGCCCTCCATCGCCAGGGCGCGGAGAGCGGCCAGGTTTTGCCCTAGCCCCACCGCAGCCAAGACCTCGGCGAGTTCCCGGGCAGTCGTCACGCCGAGGATCTTGAGGGCCAGGCGTGCCTTGGGGTGCACTTTGGTGGCTCCGCCGACGATCCCTACGGCCAGGGGAAGCTCAATGGAACCCACTAGGTTACCCTGCGCGTCGCGTTCCCAGGTGGAAAGGGGCAAATAGGCCCCAGAGCGGGCGGCATAAGCGTGCGCGCCGGCTTCAATCGCACGCCAATCGTTGCCCGTGGCGATCGCGACGGCATCTATGCCGTTCATGATTCCCTTGTTATGCGTGGCTGCACGGTAGGGGTCGGCTACAGCGAAGGCATGGGCCTCCAGCAATCGCTGCACGCCCTGCTCGGCGCTTAGCCCTTCCAGAGCCAACGCCTCTTTAGGAACCAGGCACCAAGCGCGAGCCAGCCTGCGGTCGGCTAGGTTGGAGAGGATGCGCAGGACAACGCGCCCGCCACTCACGCGCTCTACCGTCGGCGCCAGGGCTTCCACGGCGGTATTGACGACATTGGCCCCCATCGCATCGCGCACGTCGTAGAGCAAGTGCACGACCAACATCGGCCCCACCGGACTGTTTGGGATCAGGCGTACCTCTATATCCTTGGCTCCGCCACCCAGCTTGACGATGACGGGATCTTGGGCGTTAGCGAGAGCCAGAAGCTCATCTTTGGCGGCCAAAAGCCGCTGGCGCGCTGCTGCGGGATCGGCCACATCCAGGACCTGGATCTGGCCGATCATGAGGGGCTCGTCCGAGGAGGTGTGAAACCCTCCCCCCTGGCGCACGAGCTTGGCGGCGTAGCTCAGCCCGGCAACAACCGAAGGTTCCTCTATGGCCATGGGGATCAAGTAATCGCGGCCATTGATGCGAAAGTTTGTGGCGATGCCCAGGGGGAGGCCATAGACACCCACTACGTTCTCAATCATGCGCTCGGCCTGGTCAAGGCTCAGTCCGCCTGTATCGCCCAGGAGGGCCAATTCAGCGTCGCTCAGCGAGGCGAAATCTTGCACACGCTGGGCGCGCTCGTGGGGCGTCAATTGAAAGAAGGCTGGGAGGCGTGAACTGCGTTCCACTTCCTTTCCTCGCCGATCTTATCTGAGCACGATGATACGATGCTAAGCAGTAAGATGATCTGAGAGTCACCGTGCCATCTTGGCACCCGAAAGACCTCTCATCGTACGTATAGGATGACCTAAATTATAACAACTGGGGACTGCCAAAAACTGTCAGTAGGTGTCAAAAAGCTGTCAGAAATGGGCTTGGCAAGGGACTCGGGTTAGAGGGGCGAGAGTAAACCGCCGTTTGGCCTTGAGGCCAGGACATACACTCACCGAATGGCCCTAGGACAGAGGCCAGGAAGCCCCTGCCCTAGGGTGGGGGAGAAAGAATGCGCTACGCTTGATCGGCAGGCTTGTCATCCTGGGGAGCCGAAAGGTCTCCTAAGGTGAGCTCGCCGTAGCTGGTGCCGCCGGAGGCAGAGGGCGCGGCCTGCATCTCTATTTGGCCTAACAGATGCGCGCAGACCAGAGTCGCCCAGAAAGTGGTGAAGAAGACGCCCACTCCGCATAGGATGCCGCCCGCTATGCCAGCTACCAGGAACGCGACCACGGTGAGCAACAGAGCGACGATGTAATCGCCCAAGTTCGCGCCGATGAAGCGGAATATCTCACCGAAACGGAAGAAACTGGCAAACTCGCCGCTTTTCGCGTACTTGACCACTGCTGCGGGCAAGATGATCCCCGCGGCCAAGGCCCACAGGGCGTAAAGACAGGAGAGCCCGACCGCACAGATCCCTGCCACGCTCTGGGCGTCTGACGATCCGCTGGCTCCCGCTATGGCCGATATCGCTGCAGAGAGGCCTTGCAGGATGAACATGGGGATGGCGTAGATCAGCCAGGCCACAAAGACCATCAGGCCCTTCATAAAGTCTCCACCCCAATCGTCCCATTCGGGCAGGGGCTTTTCCACGCCTTCGGAGACGTTCTTGAGCGTGCGCAAGGCGTAACCGCCGGGGATAAAGTTCAAGATGGGCACGATGTTCAATAGGCCGCCGATCGCCACCTTCTTGAGCCAATCCTTGTCCTCAAACACGTAGCTGAATGACTTGCCGATATCCATGATTCCTCCTTTGTTTGGTGCCGCTTTTGGGCGGCCTGATCTCTGGACTACGACTTATCCTACGCGATTATACACGAAAAGGTTGCTCCTCTTCAAGGGCGCGAGCATGCCGATTTGCGTGCCGGCAGGCCCGTGAGTAAGCTTGCGATATCAGCAGTGGGGGCGGAGATGCTGTCTGCGAAGGTATCCTGGGACACAGGAGTAGAGGGTGTATCGTCGTGTCATTGAGGCCTGGCTAGACGCGTTGCCGTTGCGTCGCCAGGTGGTTCACTATGTGCGTGCTCAAGGCGTGCGCGCCTATCTTGTCGGGGGGACGGTGCGCGACGCTTTGCTGGGCCGCCAAAGCTACGATTTGGACTTGGCCGTAGAGGGTCGGGCTATGGCTCTTGCTCGCCAAGTGGCCGACAGGTTTCGCGCGGCCTACGTGCCCCTGGATGTTGAGCGCGATGTGGCCAGGGTCGTGGTACGGATTACAGGAGGGGTTCATCACGTTGATTTCGCTGGCCTTCGCGCGGGGGATATTGAGGCCGACCTTTGGGCACGCGACTATACCATCAACGCGATGGCCGTGGACTTGCAAGATCCCTTAGGAGAGTTGCTCGACCCCACCGGAGGGCAGAGGGATCTCGCCGCCGGGTTGTTGCGCGTCGTTCGTGACGATGCCTTCAGAGAGGATCCGCTGCGCATTTTGCGCGGGGTGCGCCTACGGGGGGCTTTGGGGTTCGCTTGGACTCCGGAGACCGAGGCCCTGGCCCGAGCTTGGCTTCATGGCCTGGGGCGAGTCTCCCCGGAGCGCATTCGTGACGAATTGATGCAAATCTTGGCCCTCCACGATGCGGCTGGCAGCTTGGCCTATGCGCATTCCCTCGGCTTGTGGAGTGAATTGTTCCCAGAGTTTGCCGGGCAGAGCGTCTCTTTGAGTGAGCAGGCTGTGCGAGTCGTCGCCTCGCTGGAAAAGCTCTTCGGCCCCTGGACCTGTGGGCAAACATGCACGCCTTTATTGGCCTCTTTGCAGCGCTATCGGCCGGTATTGCTCCAGCGTTGGGCCGAGGAGCTATCTTCGGGGCGCACGCGGTGGGTTGTCCTGAAGCTGGCCGCATTGCTAAGCCCGCTCCCCGAGGCGTCTGCACAGGGAGGGCAAGTGGCACGCCGGCTACGTTATAGCGTGCGGGAGATCCATTTCGTGGAGACCGCTCTCAAGGCGAGCGAGCGTTTGCTGGCTTGGGGGTCGCCGACTCAGTTAGAGCCGGTGGACATATATCGCTATTTCCGCGAGCTGGACGAGGCAGGGGTAGATGGGGCGTTGCTCGCTTTGGCCGCCTATCATGCTCACAGGGGGGTAGAGGAGAGCGACAAAGCCTGGGCTGCCCTGTTGGAGCATGTAGAACAGTTGCTCAGGGCCTGGTTTGAGCAGCGGAACACCTTGGTTGAGCCTCCGCAACTGCTATCCGGACATGACCTCTTACAGCTCTTGGAGATGAGCCCCGGGCCAGATGTCGGACGATGGCTTCAGAGGTTGCGTGAGGCTCAAGTGCAAGGCTTGGTCCATACGCCTGAAGAGGCCTTGGATTATCTTCGCGCGCAGATCAAAGGCCGATCCGGGGGATCAGAGGGTCGGCATCGGCCGCAGGCCTCATCTGACACAGGCGCGCAAAGCTAGCACGAATGTCAAGGCCAGTAAGATCAGGAGGAATACCCCATAGTAGACCAGCCCGCGTCTCAAGAGCTTGTGCCCTTCTCGCAGCTCTTGGTGCCCTGAGGAGATGTTTTCCCGCCCTGATTTCAGCAGGCCTTTACCCCTCTTGCGTGCTTCGGCGGCACTGCGGTAAAAATGGTAGAGCAAAAGCACGGCCATGCAGAGGAAGGCAACCTCTAGTATGGACAAGGGTAAGGCCTCCGGCGGTTTTCGGATCACACTCGGATCCTATCCTGTCATATAGCACAATTTCCAACGAGGGGCAATCGCTATGGGGCGTTGCAGGGCGGAAGAACGCCGAACTTGCCGATTCCTTCATCGGCATAGGCGCAAGCGCGCAGCTCTTTTGACAAAGTGCATCGGCCATGTTAGCATCATCTGATAATCTATTTTACCGGTGGATATCCGATCTTGTTGAAGGGAGACCTTTTGGTTTCTGCTCCACATTCTTGGCCACCCTTGGGCCTGAGGCCGCTGCTTGGGGCTAACGGTACCCAGGCTATGAGGGCCTTGCTCGCCGATGGCGGCGCCGAATTGGTGGACTATCTCAAGGTGGGTCCCTTTATGGGCGAGGCGGCCATCGCGGAGCTGGCCCCTGCCTATCCCTTGATGCTCCACTTGGATGATACGCTCAGCGGGCATACTGCACCGTCTCGCGAGCTAGTGGAGCGTTTGGAGCGCTGGATCGCCTTGACCGGGACGCCCTGGACCTCTGAACATATCGGCTTCAGCGTCGCGGACGTGACCTTGGATGGGACGCTTATCACCCAACCGGCCTCGGCCTTGCTCTCGCGCCAAAGGGCGTTGGAGAACATCGCACGTAACGCTCGCGTTCTAGCTGCCAGCCTCACAGTGCCTCTGATCCTGGAGAACGTGCCCTTTTTCCCCAATCTGGCTCATATGCACATCACCGAGCCCGAGTTCATCACCGAGGTTATTGAACGCAGCGGGTGTGATTTGCTGTTAGACCTAGCCCACGCTCGGGTGAGCGCGAGCGTGTTAAGATGTGACGTCCGCGATTACTTGGCCCGATTGCCGCTCGCGCGCACGGTGGAATTGCATCTGAGCGGGCCTCGCCCCCTTAAGGAGTTGGACGCAAAGCGACGAGCTCTGGTTGAGGAGAACGCACGAAGTGTGGCGCATCTCATCTCTTTTGGGGAAGACGATCTGGTGGACGCTCACGCCCCCATGCAGGAAGAAGATTACGCTTTGCTTGAGTGGGTGTTGAGGCGCGCAGAGCCCAAGGCGATCTCCTTGGAGTATTTTCGCCAGCCTGAAGCCTTGCGAGAGCAGCTCTTGCGACTCAACAGCATCCTGGGGCGGTCCAAGTGAAACCCGCGGCAGCTCTGGAAGAGGAGTGGGATGGATGTCATTTCGGCGGCATAAGCGAGGGCGGGCTCATGGCGATCCACATCTGGCGGCGGGGCCGCTTCACCCAACATATGTCCCTCTAGATCGCCGAGCTAAGCCGCGCTATATCCTGGCAGCCATCTTAATGGCCGTCTTGGTCTTGCCGTTGCCCTTTTGGCTTTCATGGCCGCTCGGGTTCATCTTCAAAGCCAATCCGATCATCCTGGCCGGCCTGGTGGCTCTGATTGGTGTGGTTATCCTGGGCGCGCTCTGGGTGTGGCGGGTTGCTTCCACGCGGCAAGTCTTTCGGCGGGCACTTCTCACGGTGTCCGTCGTGGCTGTGCTCTTGCCGTTGAACGGCTTGCCCTTCCTCTTTTCCGAGGTGGGTCTGGCCCGGAGGGCGGTCACAAATCCCAACGTGCCGGCCTCGACCACAGGCGTGGCCATGGCGCTGATGATGACCCTTGAAGACGCGGTGGCGGGGATCGTGATCGCGGCGGTGGCCTTGGGGGTGCGTTGGGCATTACGGGCCAAAGGAGAACGGGGGCGCTCCCGAAGGCAACGTCACGAGGCGGGGACGAAGGGCTCGCTACCGTAACGAGGATACGGCAAGGCGTATCCTCGTTACGGTCATTTGACATCCCTGCCCGTTCGGCTATACTTTTTGTTGTTGGGGGGCTGTAGCTCAGTTGGGAGAGCGCGTCAATCGCACTGATGAGGTCAGGGGTTCGAATCCCCTCAGCTCCACCACCTCAAGTGGCTTTTAGGGCCTAGATCATGATCACTCTTCTGGGGCTGTAGCTCAGTTGGGAGAGCGCTTGAATGGCATTCAAGAGGTCAGGGGTTCGACTCCCCTCAGCTCCACTGTTTAGGTAGAGGCTAAAAAGGACCCCTTCAGCGGTTAGGAAGGGGTCCTTTTGTTCCGAGAACGGGCCTCGGTCAGTTGACAGGGGTTACCCTTGGTGGTACAAGTAGCCGATCTGCTGCTTGTTGCTCTGGTGGCAGAGTAGGGGATTTCGTCTCTTTTGCGGGGATATAGACTGGGTCTGAGCGACCTCATTCATGGAGGAGTGAGATGAAGAAGAGCCCGACGCGCAAGTACGTGCCAAGAGAGATTGAGGCCAAGTGGCAGAAGCGCTGGGAGGAGACCGGCCTATACAAGACCGTTGAGGATCCGACGCGGCCCAAGCATTATGCGTTGACGATGTTGCCTTATACGTCGGGGGATCTCCATATCGGCCATTGGTATGCTATGGCCCCTTCTGACGCGAGGGCGCGTTTCATGCGTATGAACGGCTATAATGTCTTTTTCCCCGTTGGGTTCGATGCCTTCGGCTTGCCGGCGGAGAACGCCGCCATCCAGCATGGCATCCACCCCAAGAAGTGGACCATGGACAACATCGAGCGCATGCGCAAGCAGCTTCGCTCCATGGGCGCTATGTGGGCTTGGGATCGTGAGGTGATCACGTGTTTGCCCGGCTATTACAAGTGGACGGAGTGGTTCTTCTTAAAGTTCTATGAGATGGACCTGGCTTACAGGAAGAAAGCTCCGGTGGACTTTTGCCCCAAGTGCAACACCACACTGGCGCGCGAGCAGGTCTGGGGCGAGGATCGCCATTGTGAGCGCTGTGGCACGCCGGTGATTAAGAAGGAGCTGGAGCAGTGGTTCTTTCGCATCACCAAGTACGCCCAGGAGCTGTTGGATGGTCTAGATAAGATCGACTGGCCCGAGCGGGTCAAGGTCATGCAGCGCAACTGGATCGGGCGTAGCGAAGGCGCGCAGGTGACCTTCCGTTCGGAGATGGGCGACGAGATTGAGGTCTTTACCACACGCCCCGATACCCTTTGGGGGGCGACCTTCATGGTCTTGGCCCCTGAGCACCCCTTGGTGGACAAGCTGGCCACGCCGGATTGCCGGGCGAGTGTGGAGGAGTACAAGTATCAGGCCGCACGGCAAAGCGAGATCGACCGCCTGTCTACGGAAAAGGAGAAGACGGGTGTCTTTATCGGGGCCTATGCCGTTAATCCCGTGAATGGAGCGCGCATCCCCATCTGGATCGCCGACTATGTGATGATGACGTATGGTACGGGCGCGATCATGGGCGTTCCGGCGCATGACGAACGCGATTTTGCGTTCGCTCTCAAATACGGCTTGCCGGTTATCCCGGTTATCGATCGCCCCGACGGCTTGGCCAAGAGCTTGGTGCTTAAGGAATCGGTTCAGCCGGACTTTGCCCAGCAGCTAGCGGCCATAGGCGTCGCCAGCGAGGAGGATGGCGTTTTCTGGTGCGTTACGTTACAGGGCGATGAACAGGTGGAGCGCTACGTGACCCTGGTGCGGCAACAGCTTAAGGACGGCTATTGGGTTGATGTCGTGGGCAGAAAGTGGCTGTTCATCTTTCGTGATGGCCTGATGAGCCTGGATTCGCCCGCCGCCGACGCGGCTATCCTAAAGCGTTGTCAACAGCTGGCCTCGGGGCTTGGAGAGGGCTTTGAGGGCGTGCACCGCGCGCGCACGACGATGGAGATGCTCCATAGCGTAGCGTGGTATCGCGATGTGTTGTTCCATGCCGAGTTCGGCACGATGGTCCATTCGGGTGAGTTTAGCGGCACTCCGGGCGATAAAGCCAAGGACGCGGTGACGCGCTGGCTGGAGCAGAAAGGGCTGGGGCATGCGGAGGTGAACTATCGGCTGCGCGACTGGCTGATCAGCCGGCAGCGTTACTGGGGTGCGCCGATCCCGATCATCTATTGTGATCGTTGTGGTATCGTCCCCGTCCCTTATGAGGACCTGCCGGTGCTTTTACCCGATGATGCCGAGTTCATGCCCACGGGTGAATCTCCGCTCAAATATCATCAGGGGTTCCTGAACACGACTTGTCCCAAGTGTGGGGGGCCGGCCAAGCGTGAGACCGATACCATGGATACCTTCATGTGCTCTTCCTGGTATCACTATGCTTACATTAGCCCTTATTACGAGGGCGACGTTCCTTTTGACCCTGTTAAGGGTAAATATTGGCTGCCTGTAGACCAGTACACCGGCGGCGTGGAGCACGCCACAATGCACCTGATTTACACTCGTTTCTTCACCAAGGTGATGCGCGATATGGGCTTGGTGGATTTCGACGAGCCGATGTTGCGCCTGTTCACCCAGGGGATCATCTTGGGCGAAGACAATGAGAAGATGAGCAAATCGCGGGGCAATGTGGTCAACCCCGATGACTATGTCTCCACCCTCGGCGCCGACTCGGTGCGGGCCTTCTTGATGTTCATCGGCCCTTGGGACATGGGAGGGAGTTGGAGTTCAACAGGGATCGAGGGGATCTATCGTTTTATCAACCGCATGTGGTCCTTGATCATGGAGAAACGCGAGCAGCCGACCGAGCCCGCGAGTGCCGAGGACCTCAAGGCGCTTCGCCGTATGACCCACAAGACGATCAAGCGCGTGACGGCCGACTTGCAGGCTTTCAGGTTCAACACGGCACTGGCAGCTTTGATGGAGTTTAACAACTACCTGCTGAAGGCCAAGGGAAGCAATGTATTCGGCACAGAAGCATGGAATGAGGCGCTGCGTAGTTTGGTGCTCATGTGTGCGCCGATTATGCCCCATGTCTCGGAGGAGCTCTGGGAAGAGCTGGGGGGCGCTTATAGTGTGCACACGCAGGCTTGGCCTCGCTTTGACGAAGAACTGGCGGCTGATGAAATGGTCACGCTGGTAGTGCAAGTCAATGGCCGGGTCCGTGCGCGGCTGAACGTGCCGGTCGACATCGCAGCCGAGGAGGCCAAGGCGGCTGCGCTGGCGAGCCCTAACGTGAAGCAATACATCGCCGGCAAAGAGGTGCAGCAGCTCATCTATGTGCCGGGCCGGTTGGTCAACATCGTCGTACGATAGACAAGGCGCTTATGCTAGAGGGCACCGTGGCCACTTGAGTGACCACGGTGTTTTTTTGTTTTGCTTGACAAAAGGGGCAGGCGCCCTTAAAATGGGGTTAGAGCAGAGTTCCTCTTGAGAGATGAGCGGTGTTCAAGCAAAGGGTGTTGGGTAGGCTTAGGGCCTTTATCGGGATATCGGCCATCGTCTTGCTTAGCGCTGTGGGGTGCCTGCCGGGCCAGGCTAACCAGCCGCCTGATCGCTTGATTTATAAGCTGCCCACTGCGTTGACGATCCACGTTGGAGCCGCATTGCCCGGTACCGAGATTCGCTACGAGCGTATGGGCGAGGAGGGTGCCGAGGTGACCATCAAGGGCCAACAAGCGCTTAAGCGCAAGGGCGATTCGCTTGATTGGAGCGGAAGCCCCGTTCCAGGAGTGTCTGTTGATCTGCGGCAGCGTGTAGCTTGGTACACTGAAGAGGACTTGCATCTCGTGGGCACGGCCAAGATCGTTGTAGATGGCGTCAAGCCGCAGGCCACAACCCATTCCTCCACCTCCCCCATCAAGTATACCGGCCCCGTCGTTTACAGTGTGACCAAGGGAAAGTCCATACCGGGTTCAACGGTGATCTTTGAGGACCAGGGCCCGGATGGTGTTAAGCTTGGTGGCATCCAGGGATACCCTTATCGAAAGGCGGGCGATTCCATCTTTTGGGAGGGCACATTACGGGAAGGGGTCCATATTCGTCTTGATGTGCGGGTGTTACAATTTGATGCTAGGGCATTGCGGGTGGGGGGCTTAGTGACCCTTTGGATCGGCTCCTAGCGAGGGCCGGGGTTATTCGGCAAAATGAGCACAAGACAGCGCAATCAACAGCAGATTGTTCGCCTTCGTTATGACTTGCGTTTTGCATTGAAGGCGATATAATGAATTAACGTTCGGCAAGCCAAGGAGGACAGGGAGAGTGGAGGAACAGGAGATCACAACGTTGTCCAGGGAAGGAGGTGAGGGCAAAGAACAGTCTGGTAACCTATTAGCCGAGCTATTACAGGAGGAGGGCACACGGGTCTTGCCTGAGCGTGGGCAGGTTATGGAGGGGACGGTCGTCAGCATTAGCCCCACAGAGGTCCTGGTGGATGTGGGTTGCAAGTCGGAGGGCGTGGTTCCTGCGTGGGATTTGGAGCGTCTCGCGCCCGAGTTTCGCAACTCACTCCGGGTGGGCAGTAAGGTCTCGGTTTGCGTCGTGCGGCCTGAGGATGCGAGTGGGAATATCGTGTTATCCCTTGCGCGGGCTCAGTTGGAGGATGCTTGGCGAGAGGCGACAAAGCTCTTTGAGTCCAAGGCGATTTTTGAAGAGGAGGTCGCAGGTTGTAATAAGGGCGGCCTTATCGTCAATGTGGGGCGAGTACGGGGTTTTGTGCCCGCGTCGCAGGTGGTGAGCGTTAACCTGCCACGGGAAGGAGACGAGGCGGAGCGCGAGAAGCTGCTCGGGGAGTTGGTCGGGAAACGGCTGCGTTTCAAGATCATCGAGTTGGACCGACGACGCAATCGCCTGATTCTCTCCGAGAGGTTGGCACAGCGCGAGTGGCGTCAGGAGCGCAAAGAGCGGCTGCTTGATGAGTTGCGCGAGGGTGAGATACGGCATGGCAGGGTGAGCAGCCTGTGCGATTTTGGCGCTTTTATCGATTTGGGCGGGGCCGATGGTTTAGTGCACCTGTCCGAGCTTTCCTGGAGACATGTAGAGCATCCCAGTGAGGTGCTTCAGGTCGGGCAGGAGGTTGATGTGTATGTCCTGGAAGTGGATAGGGAGAAGCGCCGTATCGCCCTCAGCATCAAGCGGCTGCAAAAAGAGCCTTGGAGCACGGTGGAGGAGCGCTTCCGGATCGGTCAGCTGGTGACAGGTAAGATCACCAAACTGACCAATTTCGGGGCCTTTGCGCAGATCGATGAGGGCATCGAGGGGCTTATCCATATCTCGGAGCTGGCGGAGCGGCGGATTAGCCATCCCAGGGAGGTCGTCGCAGAGGGCCAAGAGTTGAGCTTGCGCATCATTCGCATTGATGCCAGCAGGCAACGCCTGGGCTTGAGTCTTCGGCGTGTGAGCGAGGAACAGTATTCCGGTGAGTATGACTGGCAGGGGTCCGATCAGCTCGCGAGCTTGGACTCTGGTGAAGATCGTGGCACTCGGTAGGCGAACAAGTCCTGGATGCGGGCTGATCGTCCAGCCACCGGCCCAGAGAGAGATGCTATCCTAGGGGGCAGAGAGGCCGGCATTTCCAGGTACGTGGATATCCGGGGCCGCCTTCGGATAGGGAGAAGGATATGACAGGGGGCCGGTGTCGGTGAGATACTGCCCCCTGTTTTGCATTATAGCCTTGGGTTGCTAGTGGAGAGACTGGCAACTTTTGGAGGCCAGAGGCGTAGAATATAATATAGATATAGAGAGTAAAGCAACTCTCAGGATCCTTGCCCGAGAGGGCAGGATATGGGTTATAGAAGGTTATTGATTGCATGAAAGTAAGGTGAACTATGGCTAGCAAACTTGATCGGTTTACGAAACGTGCACGTCAGTCCTTGATCATGGCTCAAGAGGAAGCTCGCAGGCTGAATCACAGCTATATCGGGACCGAGCATCTCCTCTTGGGGCTTTTGCGCGAGGAGGAGGGTATAGCCTCCCGCGTGCTGGTGGATTTGGGCTTGTCGGTGAATCAAGTGCGGCGTGCCGTTGAGCGCATATCGGGCCGAGGGGATCGGGTTATCACCAAACTGGAGCTAGCGGAGCAAACGAAGCAGGTTCTTGAGATGGCCGTAGACGAAGCCCGGAGGTTAGGCCATCATTACATCGGCACGGAGCATTTGTTGTTGGCCCTTGCCCAGGGCCAGGATACGGTCGCCTCGGCCGTCTTGCAGAGCTTGAACATCAATCGCGAGATCGTTCGTCGTAGGGTTCTAAGCTTGATGCGCCAGGAGTCGTCTCCGGCCGAGGCTCCCCAGCCCCCTCGGAACAGGGAAAAGTCGCTGCTCGAGCAGTTGGGCGTGGATCTGACGCAGCTGGCTCAGGAGGGGGCACTTGATCCCGTCATTGGGCGCCAGAAGGAGATCGAGCGCGTCGTCCAGATCCTCGCACGGCGCACCAAGAATAACCCGGCGCTCATCGGGGAGCCCGGCGTAGGGAAGACGGCCATCGTTGAAGGGCTGGCGCAGCGCATCGTCATAGGGCAGGTGCCCCCGGACCTGGAGAATAAGCGCCTGATTCGTCTGGATGTGGGCTCTCTCGTGGCGGGGACCATGTATCGGGGGCAATTTGAGGAGCGTCTCAAGCGGGTAATTGACGAGATCAAGTCAACCGAGACGATCCTTTTCATCGATGAGCTGCACATGCTCGTGGGGGCCGGAGCGGCGGGAAGCGCGGTGGATGCGGCGAATATTCTCAAGCCCGCCCTGGCTCGCGGCGAGCTTCAGTGTATCGGGGCTACGACACTGAACGAGTATCGCAAATACATTGAAAGCGATGCGGCGTTAGAGCGTCGTTTCCAGCCGGTCTATGTGGATGAGCCGAGCGTGGAAGAGACCATCGCCATCCTTCGGGGCATCCGCAGCCGCTATGAGGAGCATCATCGTCTGCAGATCACCGATGAGGCTTTGGAGGCTGCTGCGAGGCTCGCGGCGCGTTATGTGCCCGATCGCTTCTTGCCGGATAAGGCCATTGACCTGGTGGATGAGGCGGCCTCGCGTGTGCGCGTCTTCAAAGTCTTTCATCGGGATGTGCCCGCATTCCTGGAAGCGGCCTCTGAGGATGTGGGCGTCTCCAGAGGGGAGGGTCGGTCGCTCTTAAAGGCCCCCTTTAAGGAAATAGAGGACGGATTACGGTTTTTGCCCGATCAGTTGGGCCTTGATATGCCCTTGGGTGGAAAGGAGACGGGCCTGAAGGTCACGGCGGAGGACATTGCGGAGATCGTCTCCATGTGGACCGGTGTGCCTGTGGCCAATATCGCCGAAGAGGAATCCGCGCGGTTGCTCAAGATGGAGGAATATCTGCATCAGCGCGTGGTCGGCCAAGATGAGGCCATCGCCGCTCTAGGCCGTGCTGTACGACGTGCCCGGTCGGGCCTTAAGGATCCTCGTAGACCCATCGGATCGTTCATCTTCCTGGGGCCTACCGGCGTGGGCAAGACCGAGCTGAGCAAAGCTCTTGCCGAGTTTATGTTCGGCAGCGAGGAGGCTTTGTTGCAATTTGATATGTCCGAGTTCATGGAGCGGCACACGGTCTCCCGCCTGGTCGGCGCGCCCCCGGGCTATGTGGGTTATGAGGAGGCCGGCCAGCTTACCGAGGCCATTCGTCGCCGGCCCTATTCCGTCATCTGCTTTGATGAGATTGAAAAGGCCCATCCTGAGGCCTTCAACATGTTGCTGCAGATCATGGAGGATGGGCATTTGACGGATGCTAAAGGGCACAGGGTCGATTTCCGCAATACGATCATCATCATGACCTCTAACGTGGGCAGCTCGGTCATCACCCAAGAATCCGATTTGGGCTTTTTGACGGGCCGGGAAAAGGAGGGCGAGTCGTCGTCAGCTTACCGCGAGATGAAGAGTAAGCTGATGAAGGAATTGAAGCGTCTTTTCCGCCCCGAGTTCCTGAACCGCGTAGATGAGATCGTCGTCTTCCACGAGTTGACCAAGGAGGATATCGAACGCATCGTAGATATCCAGATCAAGCGCCTCAATGAGAGGTTGCAGGATCATCGTCTCACGCTCAAATGCACGGAGGCGGGTCGCCGGACGTTGGCACGTCTGGGCTATGATCCGCAGTTCGGTGCTCGGCCATTGCGCCGTGTCATCCAGCGGCTGATTGAGGACGCCTTGGCGGAAAAGATATTGCAGAACGTCTTTAAGGAAGGCGATGTAGTGATCGTTGATGCCAAGGGGGATGAGATCCTCTTGTTGCCCGAAAGGGCCACGCAGCCGGAAGCAGCGCTCTCTAGAGAGTAGCGTTGGGGATGAGCAAGAGTCGTACCCGCTTTGTCTGCCAGTCCTGCGGTGCGACACAGGCGCGATGGATGGGGCGTTGCCCCGATTGTGGCGAGTGGAACACACTGGTTGAGACCCTGATTGAGGCTCCGTCGCCGCGTTCTGCTCGGCGTGGCGAGCCGTTGGTAGCTCCAGAGAGCAAGGCTTATCCCTTGCCCGAAATCCCCGCCAATGCCCATGAACGTCTCGTCGTGCCCATGGAGGAGCTGAGCCGGGTACTCGGCGGAGGCATCGTACCCGGCTCAGTGGTGTTGATCGGCGGCGATCCGGGGATCGGCAAATCCACCCTCCTGTTGCAGCTCGCCGCGATCATGAGTGAGGATGAATCCCCCGTGCTTTACATCTCGGGGGAAGAGTCGCCCCAGCAGATTAAGCTGCGGGCCGAGCGCTTGGGCATTCGTTCTCCCCATCTCTATATCTTGGCCGAAACAAGCTTGGAGCAGATCCTGTTGCAGATCGATCGGATGCATCCGCGCTTGGCCATTGTGGATTCCATCCAGTCGATCCGTACCGGGGAGTTGAGCGCCTCGGTGGGCAGCGTCAGCCAGGTGCGTGAGTGTGCCAGCCAGCTTTTACGCCAGGCTAAGGCGGAAAACGTGCCCATTTTCATCGTAGGGCATGTGACCAAGACGGGAAGTATCGCTGGCCCACGGGTCCTTGAGCATATCGTGGATTGTGTGCTCTATCTAGAGGGAGAGCGCTTCCACGCTTATCGCTTGTTGCGCAGTGTCAAGAATCGCTTTGGGTCTACCGACGAAGTGGGCGTCTTTGAGATGCGCGATAGTGGGCTGGTGGAGGTGAGCAATCCCTCGGAGGTGTTCTTAGCCGAACGCTTGGAGCGTGCCGTGGGTTCTACGGTCGCCGTGACGTTGGAGGGCTCGCGGCCTTTGCTCGTAGAGGTGCAAGCTTTGGTGAGCCACACCAGCTTGGAACTACCTCGCCGGACGTGTAATGGCGTGGACCTGAATCGGGTGTTGCTCTTGACCGCCGTGCTCAGCAAGCGGGTGGGGCTGCGCTTGGCGGATCAGGACATTTTCGTGAACATCGTGGGAGGGTTGCGCGTTAGGGAGCCCGCGGTTGACTTGGCGATTGCCGTGGCCATAGCTTCAAGCTTTTACAACCGCCCTGTGGCCTCTGACTTGGCCATCTTTGGAGAAGTTGGCTTGGCCGGCGAGTTGCGCAGCGTGAGCCAGACTGATAGGCGCTTACGAGAGGCTGCCAAACTGGGTTTTGCTCGCGCTCTGATGCCTCGTGTTCGGGGAGGGCAGGAGCTACGGGCTGAGGGGATGCAGATGATCATGGCGCGCTCTGTTGCTGAGGCCATCCACGTCGCCCTGGAGCGAGACGAGGCCTAAGGCTTGAAACTGACGGTGGGCTTGGGTGCGAAAGGAGGTTTGGGCACTTTTGGATTAAAGTGCAGTTGATGGATGAACTGAAAATCATCTCCAGAGAGGCGCATTGTCTTTCGGAGTTCGTCGCGTCGTTAGAGAGGAGCATTTATGTCGGTTATTCTTATCTTGCGCCTTTTGCTTGCGGTGTTGTTTGCGCTTCTCGGCTGGGAAATAGGGGAGTGGATTTCCGTATGGGTCCCGGTCATTCATATCTCCATTGTGAGGAGCTATTATCGTCTGTTCATAACCCTTGTGGGAGCGCTGGTTGGGTTTGTCTCCGCCCCCTATCTCCTCGTCGTGCCCTTCCGAGCTGTGCGGCAGAGGCTGCATGAGGTCTCTGCGCGCACCCTTATTATGGGGCTTGTCGGCCTCGTAATCGGTTTGATCGTCGCGGCTCTCCTAGCTTTGCCCCTTTCAATGCTTCCCGGCATCCTAGGGCAGTTCCTTCCCTTTCTCGCCGCCCTTGTCCTAAGCATACTGGGCGCGACGGTTATGGTGATGCGCGATAAAGACATCTTGGCCTTTTTGGGCTTGCTCCTGGCGCGGGACGCGCTCAAGGGCAAGCGCAATGTGGTGTTGTTGGATACCAGCGTCATCATTGACGGGCGTGTGGCAGATATCTGTCAGACCGGCTTCATCAGTGGCACGATGATCGTGCCGCGCTTTATCTTAGAGGAGTTGCAGCATATCGCTGACTCGGCCGATACCCTTCGCCGGAACCGCGGTCGCCGGGGGTTGGACATATTGAACAAGATGCAGAAGAACGAGCGCATTCCCCTAGAGATCTCGGAGATGGATGTGCCCGAGATCCACGATGTGGATGGGAAACTGATCAAGTTGGCTCAGGAGCTGGATTGTCCGGTGCTCACAAATGACTATAATCTCAATCGGGTCGCTGAGCTTCAAGGGGTCCGGGTTTTGAATATCAATGAGCTGGCGAACGCGGTTAAGGCTGTCGTCTTGCCCGGGGAGACCCTGCGAGTGCAGATCATCCAGGAGGGCAAAGAGCTGGGCCAGGGCGTTGGCTACCTGGACGATGGGACGATGGTCGTCGTGGAGGACGGCCGGCGATACATCAACTCGACGGTGGATATCACCGTTACGCGTGTGCTCCAAACGGTGGCCGGGCGGATGATCTTTGGCCAGCTCCAAGAGGACAAGAGGATATCAACATGAAGGGGGGCCGGAGATGACTTTGCAAGTATACAATTCCTTGACCAGGCAGAAGGAGCCCTTTGTGCCCTTACATGAGGGGCGCGTGCACATGTATGTCTGTGGCCCCACAGTGTGGAACGACGCTCATTTGGGCCACGCTAAAACCTATACGAATTTTGACGTGATCGTCCGCTACCTTCGCTACCTGGGCTACAAAGTGCTGTACGTCCAGAACATCACCGATGTGGGCCATTTGCGAGATAGCGGCGAGGACCGCGTCGTCAAGGAGGCCGAGCGCGTACAGGTCCAGCCGATGCAACTCGCCGAAACCTATACGCGTCGCTATTTCCGCGACATGGATCGCCTGAACGTGACGCGCCCCGATATCTCGCCGCGAGCCTCGGGACATATCCCGGAGATGATCGAGCTCATCCAGATCTTGATTGACAA
>Ga0123519_10003595_pt1 | contig 25593 bp, 27 predicted proteins | sample YelNatPaOPRAMG02_FD_87396 | JGI IMG/M metagenome (GOLD analysis project Ga0123519, IMG submission 87396) | Hot spring microbial communities from Yellowstone National Park - Yellowstone National Park OP-RAMG-02 (version 2) | ecosystem: Environmental > Aquatic > Thermal springs > Hot (42-90C) ...
AAGCGACCTTCCACGCACCGCCATGATGGCCGTGCCCACCGTGCTTTTTTTTGACAATGCGGATGTCGCCGCCCTTCTCGCTTCCTGCCATACTCTACCTCCTACGCTGCCGCTGCCTGCCGACCGCTTCCCTTCACGCCTTCCTCCATCTCGCGGAAGCTGGGGCGATAGGCAGGTGGGATCTGCCGACGGGCAAACTCCACGCAGGTAATAGGCGATTCGCCGCGCGCGAAGGAAAGCAGCGCATGGCGGATGCATTGCAGATACTCCTCTTCCGCCTGCACGCGCCCCTCCACCGCCTGCGATAGCGGCTGGAACACCCCGTACGCCAGTAGCACGCCCATAAAGGTACCCACCAGCGCAGCAGCTACTTTGTGACCAATCTGCTCAGGGGGACCGTTGATCGCCTGCATGGTGATGACCACACCCAACACCGCCGCCACGATACCGAACCCCGGCATGGCGTCACCAGTCTTGGCGAGCATGTTAGCAGGCTTCATCGCCTCTTCTTTGTGCGTCTCCAGGTCTATCTCCATCAGGTCGGAGAGCTCGTAGTGCCCCACCGCTCCGGTGAGGATGACCTTTACTGTGTCGCACAGGAACTCCATTGCGTGATGGTTCGCCATGATACTGGGGTACTGGGCAAACAGTTCGCTCGATTCAGGGTTTTCCACGTGGCGCTCCAGAGCAAGAAGCCCCTCCTTACGCGCCAGGGTGAACATGGCAAACAGCATCTGCAGCAGTTCCATGTAGCTATCTTTGCTGACCGGAGGCGGTTTCAGCAGTCCCAGTACGGCTTTGATCAACGTCTGCACGCCGCTGATGCCGTTGCCCATAATGACTCCGCCAAACGCCGCGCCACCGATGATGATAACCTCAGAAATCTGAATCAGCAGCGCGACCTTGCCTCCGTGCATGGTGTAGCCCACCAGAATGGAGCCGAACACCACCGCCAGGCCAATCAAGACAAACATATACCCTCTTTGACCTCCTCGTGAAATCGCGCAAAAGGGTGTCACTAAGTATGTTGGCTAAAAGAGGACTTTTGTGAAGAGGGAACCACGCAAGGATAGAGTGAGGGGGCAACCTGATTGAAAGATTGCCCCCTGCCAACGAACAGCCGTTACCTTACTGATCCAGCGGCTTCGGCAGGTGCGCCGCCTTCTACCTCGGAGGACGGCTGCTGCTTCATCAGACCCGCCTTCCCGCCGGGGAACATATCCACGAAACCCACGTTCTTCCCCTGTTGCGGCTGAATCAGCGATTTGTACGCCGAGAAGGCAGCGACCACTATCGCCAGCACTGCGATAATCACCCAGATTACCGTCTTGCTGGTGTTGGGAGGTGTCTTGGACATGGCTCTTCTCCTTAAGGCTTGAACGCTTCGTTCCAGTGCAGATAGTTAAACCGCCGCTCTGCCACTGCCTGGTCGTTCCACGGCCAGTACATAATCTGGCTGCGCCGCAGCGGCTTGGCGTGCCCATCAGCCCATCCCAGCGTCATGAGCTTATTGTGGTTGCCCATTGCAAACCGCCCATCGCCCTGCCCGCACCAGTTGACCGTCAGGTAGTTCGGCGCCTCGGGCCAGGCGGGGTCGGCGATGTTGCGGTTGTCCCACCGCCAGTGCGTGAAGTTGCGTCCATAGCTGACCGTTGTCCACAGCTCGTACATGATGGCGGTTTCACCAGGTCTGCCGATTTCAGACATCGTCTTGGACTCAGCGGAGGCCGCCCCCGGAGCGGTGCTGATGGGGTAGTAGGCACAGACGCCAAAGGTTGCCGTGTTCTCCCAGGTGCCCGGCTGGAAATGGGTGAAGGAATAGCTAATCTTGTACCAGGTGCCGTTTGGTCCCGTGCAGTCGTCGCGCGGAATGCCGTCACTGGGACAGCCCCAGATTCCAGTGTTCTTGATGTATGGGTTCAGCATGTCCTCCGGACCGATGGTCTGGTCCGGTCCGTTGGGGTCATTGTTCCAGCAACGCGCCGGACAACCGCTGGTACACGCACCCGGGTTGGTAAAACAGGCAGGGTTCCACACGAGCAGGCGATGGAACTTCTCATCATAGTCCTGCGTGTACATCAGCGCTGCCAGCAGAATCTGCTTGACGTTGGAAATACAGTTGGACTGTCGTGCCTTCTCGCGCGCCTGCGCGAAAACGGGGAAGAGGATGGCTGCCAGTATCGCGATAATCGCGATAACCACAAGCAGCTCAATCAGGGTAAATGCACGGCGAGACATGGTTCATCAGGCTCCTTTCCGTTAGGGTTGAACTCCTGAGGTTATTATAGAACTCCTCGCCAAAATGGTCAATAACAATTCGATCAAAAGATGGGAGTTGTTCACCTGCCCCTTTTTATACCTGCACCTTTGCCGCTGTATTTCGCTTGTACGGGTATTATATAACGCTTACGCCACAACGTCAAGGGTCGCCTTCGAAACCATACGTGGTTTCCTTGTGTTGGTGCCCCGCCTGTTCCAGTTTTAGTAGCGCCTCGCGTGCTGCCGCCTGTTCAGCCTCCTTTTTGCTCTTACCTGTTCCGGTGCCCAGTACCACCTCGCCCAGGCGCACCTGCACGCAGAAGGTTTTATCGTGATCAGCTCCTGTGGCGGAAACCACCTCATACTCCGGCGTTTCATGCAGCAGGGCGTGCGTTTTTTCCTGCAACCGCGACTTGTAATCGTGGGCGCGAGAGGCATCTGGCGCTCTCTGGATGAAGTCACCCAGCATCCGCAGCACAAACCGCCGCGCTTCTTCCATGCCGGCTTGCAGATACACCGCTGCAATCAACGCCTCCACGGCGTCTGCAAGGATACTGCTGCGCTGACGTCCTCCTTGTGCCTCCTCCCCTGCGCTCAGGCGCAAGACCTGGTCCACGCCTAGCTGCTTTGCCACCTGAGCCAGCGTCCGTCGGCTCACCACGAGCGCACGGGCACGTGACAGGTCACCCTCCGTGTGATTGGGGAAAAGATGAAACAGCTCTTCGGTGACAATCAGACCCAGCACGGCATCGCCGAGAAACTCCAGACGTTCGTTGCTCTGCGTTGCTCCCTCAGCCAGCACAGAGCGATGCGTCAACGCCTGCTCCACCAGCGGGGCGCAGGTTTCTGGAATCTGGATTTTCAGGCAAAACTCGCGCGGAGACATGTTAAAAACGTTCGAAACGTTCCACGTTCACGACGAAGACAATCGCGCCTCCCACCAGCACCTTGACAGGGTTCGGCACGAACGCCCCTACCGGTGCAGCATCCGGCGGAAGTACGTTCACATACTGCTCGCGCGTCTTGCAGCTCTCTCCGATGAGGCGAAGCACCTGCTCGAGGTCCTCGTCTTCCACGCCGATGAAGAGCGTCACGTTGCCCTCGCGCAGGAAACCGCCTGTGCTTGCCACCTTCGTGAACTTGAAGCCGTTGCGCAGCAGCGCGTCCGAAATCCTGTTCTTGTCGCGGTCATGCACGACAGCGATGACCAGTTTCATGATTCTCCCCTCCTGCCTTGCGGACGCCTCTATTATACAGGAAGTGTTGCGGGGGTTCAAACAGCGCCCTTACCAGAGGATGACTCGGCACAAGCCCCGTTCTGAGAAGGAACGGATACGCTGGAACTCCGCAGACGGCTTATATCCGCCCAGACCAGCTCCTGTAAATCCGCCAGCGGTCGCGTGCCGTCCAGCACCAGGAAGCGCTGTGGTTCCCTCTGCGCTTCCGCCAGAAACCCCGCGCGTACCCGCTCATGGAAGGCTATCTCCTCCGCCCCGATGCGGTTGCGCTCACGCTGGCGCGTCAAACCGATTTCCACAGGCACGTCCAGCAGATAGGTACGCACCGGTTGCAATCCACCGGTAGCGAACTGATTCATCTGCCTCACCCAATCGATGTCCAGCCCACGCGCGTAGCCCTGATAGACCAGCGTGGAGTCGGCATAGCGGTCACAGATAACTGTTTTCCCCTCGGCGAGAGCAACCCGAATATGGCGGGTATGAATGGCGCGGTCAGCGAGAAAAAGCAGCAGTTCCTCCTCGCGTCGCAGGTCGCTGTGTTCCAGCAACACCTCGCGCAGGCGTGGTTCCCAAGGTTCGTATGTCAGCCAGTTGGGAATGCCCTCTTGCCGGAGACGTTCAGAAAGCCAGCGGGCAAGGGTGGTCTTGCCCGCTCCCTCAACACCTTCGAAGGTGATAAACAGCGCGTCCATTTACGGCGGTGAGATGCGCACGCGACGGTTCGGCTCGACCCCCACGCTTTCCGACACCAGCCGGTACTTCTCGACCAGCTGGTGCTGCAGGCGACGGATGTAGCTGTTTTGCGGAGAGAGGTCTACCGGCATCGAGGTGCGCAGTACCTCCTGAATGGCGGCTTCCGTCTCCATCAGCGCGGCTTCCGTCGGATCAAGCGCGGGTTCCGAATCTTCCCAGCCCTCTGGCGGGCGCATCGCGAAGATGTCCTGCACGCTACCGGCAATCTGCGCGTAGGTGTTGCTCTTCACCACGTACACCGGCAGCCCCCGCGCCGACACCTCCTTCATGCGCGTGGGCTCGCGGCGGGCGTTTGCCTTCAGGGCAATCACCACGTCCGCCTGCTGCACGTCGCGCACAATATAGGCGGGTACGCGCAACTCGCGGATAGCACGCTCCAGACGGTTGCGGCTGACCCCGTACGGGAAGATGCGCACGGTAGAGGGTAGTTGCCGTCGCTCACGCACCTGGCTGGATGAACGTACCACCAGCGTGCCAGTTTCGCGCGCGGGTTCGGGTGCATCTCCTGCCTGAACGACCTGGATTGTACCATCCGGCAGGCGCACGCGCACCTCCGGACGAGGCGTCTCTCCGCGCAGGATACGGTCGACGGTGCTGGCGACATCGTGGTGGATTGCCAGTTTGTCCTTTTCAATCATCTCGATGATGATGTCGAAAGTGGGCGGCGCCTTCCGCTCCAGCACTGTTTTCTGCGTGCCGCGCCGGCGTGCCTCCTCGTCGGAGAGGGTTACCGCCTGAATGCCTCCCACCAGGTCGCACAGGGTAGGGTTCATCAACAGGTTCTCCAGCGAGTTGCCGTGCGCCGTACCGATAAGCTGCACACCGCGTTCGGCGATGGTACGTGCGGCGAACGCTTCCGCCTCCGTACCGATTTCGTCGATAACAATGACCTCCGGCATGTGGTTCTCCACCGCCTCGATCATCACGGCGTGCTGCAGCTCGGGCGAAGCCACCTGCATGCGCCGCGCCATGCCGATAGCGGGGTGCGGGATGTCGCCATCCCCGGCGATTTCGTTGGAGGTGTCCACAATCACCACGCGCTTGTTGAATTCGTCGGCGAGAACGCGGGCGATTTCGCGCAGCTTGGTGGTCTTGCCGATGCCCGGGCGCCCCAGCATCAACACGCTCTTGCCGCGCTCGATCACGTCCTGAATGATGTCAATAGTGCCGAAGACCGCCCGTCCCACGCGGCAGGTCAGCCCGATGATGCGCCCCTGCCGGTTGCGGATGGCGGAGATGCGGTGAAGGGTACGCTCGATGCCGGCGCGGTTGTCCTTGCCGAACGCACCCACGCGCTGCACCACGTAGTCGATATCTGCCTCTGTCACCTCCATGTTGCTGAGCTGGAGGGTACGGTCGGGAAAGCGTGCCTGTGGCTCTCGTCCCAGGTCCAGGATGACCTCCAGCAGGTCCTCCAGACTTGGCTCCTGCTCGAGGGCGCGACGCACCTGCGGAGGCAACACCGCCAGCAACTCGTCCAGATTGTCGGTGACACGCAACTGTGTCTTCGGGCGCTGCAATATCTGCGCGCCGGTTAAGGAAGTGAAGCTGCTCATGCAGTCCGTAGAGACTCTTTTCCCTCCTGCCGATTACGGCGTGATGCAGAGTGTTTTTCCACTTTTATGATACCGGATTCAGCGACCCGGAAGCAAGTTTTCGCCCCGTCAACACCCAGCCCGCCACATACACTATTACCGCCACCGCTAACCCCGGATACATCGGCTGCAGGAAGGCAGGGTCTTCCAGTCTCCCGACCAGTGACCCGTAAATCATCCAGCCCAATGACGTGCCGAAGCCCAGCACCATGGTCGCCAGCGCAAACGCCGGTGATACCCGGAAACGACATGTATAACTGCCTACCAGCGGCAGCAATAAGCCGGGAATAAACAGCGAGCCGATGAGATACCACAAGTTCACCACCGACTGCACGCGCCATGCCAGCACAACTGCCAACACGCCCACGAGCGTGATGCCCCAGCGTGTGTAGCGCATCGCCTCCGCCTCCTCGCCCCCCCGCCAGCGCCACACCAAATCGCGCCCGAACGTCACCGCTGACAGAAAGGTGTAACTCACCACGGTCGACATCACCGTGGCGAACATTCCCACGAAGAAGATGCCTTTCGCCACCGGAGGCAGTACCCGCTCTGCCAGCACGGGGTAAGCAAACTTGGGGTCCTGCAGGCTGTCGCCCAGAATAGCCCGCGCGTAAAGCCCCGCACTGGTGGTCAGCAAATCGAACACAAACCAGCAGCAGACACTCACCACAATCCCCCATCGCGCCACCTGCGGCGATTTCGCTGCGTAGCACCGCTGGTGAAATCCGGGGTCAATCAGCGTCCACAGCGCGATAAAGAACCATACCACGATATACTGGATGGAGTTCCCCCCGTGCCATGTCAGATGCAGCGGCGGCAGGTGCCGGCGTAAAAAGTCCAGACCGCCGTATCGCGTCACCAAGTACGGCAGGATGATGGCGAACCCGCCGAACATCATCAGGAACTCCAGCACGTTCACGCGCACGTCTGCTTGCAGTCCGCCTCGGTACAGGTAGACGGTGCTCAGCACCGTGCCCACCACGAGCCACAGCAGCAGATTGCCGCCGAACAGCAGCTGAAACAAGACGCCCAGAATGAGTGTATAGGGTGCGGGCGTGGTCATACAAAATGTCAACAGCGAACCGAACAGACCGCACGCGCGCCCGTAGATGCCGTATAGCCGGTCGGGGATGGTGAACAGTTCCGCCTCGCGCACACGTGGAGCCAGTAGCCACGCAAACAGTAGCGCAAATACGTAATACGGCAGTCCAAACACCACCCAGTTGGAGACACCGTAGGAGTAGCTGAACTCCCCTACTCCCAGAATGCCGCCATACCAGGTGGCAACCAGCGTGGCGACGAAAGCAGGCAGGCTCACCGTGCGCCCCGCCACCAGATAGCCTACCGCATCGCCCTCGCGCAGGTGACGCCGTGCCGCAAAGCCCACCCACAACACCGCGAGCAGATAAAGCACCAGTACCGCAACGTCACCCGCCGAGAAATGTACCAATGGCTGCATTCAGGTCTCCCTTTCCGTAGTCACAGGCTTCAGCCTGCGCCCAATGGCAGGTAAGCTACAAAAGCCGAATAACCACCAGATACCCCTGCTCCCACGTGATGGACACCGGCGACGACTCCACCACATTGCTCACCCCGCGCGTGCCGATAGTCAGAGTCTCCCCGTGTAATGCCCATTTTAAGCCCTGCGTCCGCACGCCGTGTACCTCCCCCAAAGGCAACAGCGAAACTGTCGTGCCCACCGGAGCATCGAACTGCACTCGCCGATGTCCAAAATAGGTGATGGAATGGTCTTCGACAAAACGAATGTCCGCCCTGTCCGCATAGCGCACCGCGCCGCAAACGTTCCCCAGCACATGGTCCAGCCGGTCGCCCGTTGTTCCCACCACCACAATCTGGGGGTGTTCCCATCGGGTTACCGAGAAGCGTAGCGCCTTCTCTAAGTCGGTATCGTCCTGTCCGGGGTCATGCACCACGCTCTCGGTGGGCAGCGATTGCAGCAGGTCGGTGGGCACGGAATCGAAATCCCCCACCACGTAGTCGATACGCAAACCCGCCTCGCGCAGACACACCGCTCCTGCGTCCGCCCCTATCAGCACCTCCGCCTCCCTTGCCAGCGCGTCCAACAGTTCGCGCCGCGGCGGCTGACCGTTCAGCATTATCAGAACACGCATTTCGTTATACCTCTAGTAGGTTATTTATTACGGAGGTAGACTGCCGTGATTCCTTTTCTAGGGTTTATGCGAAGAGCGGGGTGCCTCTGGTGCTTGTGGGTGAGGCAGACCCGCTAACGCGCGTGAACCTGAGGTCTACTGGCGTGACACTGGATGAGATTTTACAAAAGGTGGCAGGGGAACTGAAAAAGGGTAAGATTGGGGTTATCTAGAGTGAAGCATCGGCACCACGATGTCCACAAACACGTTGTTCAGTGCATGCATGAGAAGACCAGGGGTAGCAAGAACGCCTTTCTCCTTGCGCTACAACCAACTTCTCCACAATTCTCGAACACTCTCCCGGGATACTTGACTTTTTTGTAAGGATTAGCCATAATATGGGTGGAGGTTGAGACGGGATGAAAATCACCGCGCAAGAGGAATACGGACTGCGCTGCATCATGCACCTTGCCCGCAAGCCGTTTGGCGAGACGGTCAACGTGCGCCAGATTGCTCAACACGAGGGGCTTTCCGTCGCCTACGTGGAGAAGTTGCTGTACCTGCTGAACCGCGCAGGCTTGACCGAAAGCGTGCGAGGCGCACAGGGCGGTTACCGGCTGGCTTATCCTGCCGAGCAGATTACCCTTCGGCAGGTGCTGGACGCGCTGGGCGGGGTGTTGACTGCGGACTCGTTGTGCAGCCAGTTTTCGGGTGACCGCGAAATCTGCGTGCACCACGGCGGCTGCGAGCTGCATTCCGTGTGGAGCTTTGTCGCGGACTACCTGTCGGTGGTTTTCAACCGCATCACTCTGAAACATCTGGTGGACGGAGAGGCGCGTCCGCTGGTACCATCCATCCTTTCACGGACGGACAGCACGATTCCGCTCTCGGAACGCCAGCCATTAGAAGTTATCCAAACATCGTCGGAGGGAAGATAAATCACCATGAGCCAGCAACCGCTTCTGGAGATTCGCGATTTACATGTTGCCGTAGACGGCAAAGAGATCTTGAAGGGAGTGGACCTCACCATCCATCGCGGCGAGATTCACGCCCTGATGGGTCGTAACGGTTCGGGCAAGAGCACTCTCGCCGCCACGCTGATGGGACATCCCCGTTACGAGGTCACGCGCGGTGAGGTGCTGTTTGAAGGACGCAACCTGCTGGAGATGGAGGTGGATGAGCGCGCCCGTGCGGGAATCTTTCTCGCCTTCCAGTATCCCGTTGCCATCCCGGGCGTCAGCGTGGCGAACTTCCTGCGCAGTGCCCTGAAATCGCTGCGCGGTGAGGAGATGAGCGCGAGGGAGTTTCGCAATGCCCTTAAAGAGGAGTTCCGCGCACTGCGTATGCCCGATAGCTTCGCCACCCGTTATGTGAACGAAGGATTCTCGGGCGGCGAGAAGAAGCGGCTCGAAATCGTGCAGATGGGCTTAATCAAGCCCAAGCTGGCGATACTGGACGAGACCGACTCGGGGCTGGACATCGATGGGGTGCGCATCGTTTCCGAAAACGTCAACCGAATCGCCGGCGAGGATACGGGCGTCCTGCTCATCACGCACTACCAGCGCATCCTGCGCTACATCCGCCCGCACTTCGTGCATGTGATGGTGAACGGGCGCATCATCCGCTCCGGCGATGAAAGCCTTGCGCACGAGCTGGAGCAGCGCGGTTACGACTGGATACTGCAAGAGGCGGGCGTCGAAGAGAGAACACTACAGGAGGTGGGTTAAATGACAGCGCCACAGTCTTTGCTGGATGTCGGCACCGATTACCAGTACGGTTTTCGGGATGAGATAGAGTACGTCTACAAGGCGGAGAAGGGTCTTAACCGCCGCGTGGTGGAGATGATTTCGCATTTCAAGGGTGAGCCAGACTGGATGCGCCAGTTCCGCCTGCGCGCCTTGGAGATATTCCTGAAGAAGCCAATGCCCACTTGGGGCAACACGCAGCTGCTGAGCGAAATCAACTTCGACGACATTTATTACTACATCAAGCCTGCTGAGAAGCAAGGCAGGACGTGGGACGAGGTGCCCGAGCAGATTAAGAACACCTTCGAGAAGCTGGGTATCCCCGAGGCGGAGCGCAAGTTCCTGGCGGGCGTGTCCGCGCAGTACGAGTCGGAGGTGGTCTACCACTCCATCCGTGAAGACCTCGAGCGACAGGGCGTCATCTTCATGGACATGGACTCGGGCTTGCGCGAGTATCCCGATTTGGTGCGCCGCTGGTTCGGCAAGGTGATACCCCCCGCCGATAACAAGTTCGCTGCGCTGAACTCGGCGGTGTGGTCGGGTGGTTCGTTCATCTACGTGCCACCGGGGGTGCATGTGGAAATCCCGCTTCAGGCGTACTTCCGTATCAACGCGGAGAACATGGGGCAGTTCGAGCGCACCCTGATTATCGCCGATGAGGGCAGCCGCGTCCATTACATCGAGGGCTGCACCGCGCCTATCTACTCGACCGACTCTCTGCACTCGGCGGTGGTGGAGCTGGTGGCGCTGAAGGGCGCACACATCCGCTATACCACCGTGCAGAACTGGTCCAAGAACGTGTACAATCTGGTCACCAAGCGAGCAGTGGCTTACGAGGACGCAACCGTGGAGTGGGTAGACGGAAATCTGGGGTCTAAACTGACGATGAAGTACCCGAGCGTCTATATGGTCGGCAAGGGCGCGCGTGGGGACATCCTGTCGGTCGCCTTCGCCGGTCCGGGGCAGCATCAGGATGCAGGCGCGAAGGTCGTCCATGCCGCGCCGTACACCACGTCCACCGTCGTCTCCAAGTCCATCAGCAAAGGTGGTGGGCGAACGACCTATCGTGGACTGGTGCAGGTGGATGAGGGCGCGGTCGGCGCGAAGTGCAACGTGCGCTGCGACGCTCTGTTGCTGGACGAGTTCTCGCGCTCCGACACCTATCCCACCATGAACGTGAAAGAAGACGATGTGCGTATCGAACACGAAGCTACCGTCAGCAAGGTGGGCGAGGAGCAGCTGTTCTATCTGATGAGCCGAGGGCTGAGCGAACAGGAAGCCACCACCATGATTATCAACGGCTTCTTCGAGCCCTTCGCGAAAGAGCTGCCGCTGGAGTACGCAGTGGAGTTGAACCGACTCATCGCCTTGGAGATGGAGGGTTCGGTCGGCTAATGAAGGATACATTGACCACCACCAGCCCCACAGGGCTGGAGCTGATAGAAGCCATCAGTCGGCACTTAGCGGAGCCGGAGTGGGCGGTCGCGCACCGGCGAGCAGCTTGGAACCGCTTCTGGGAGACGCCCACTCCCCCGCGCACCCATGAACACTGGCGGCGCACCGACATCAGTCATCTGGTGCTGGAAGAGATTGCGCCTGCCCTGCCCGCGGAGCATCGTTCTCTTCCCGACTGGCTGGACAACACGATTCACGGTGCTGCACGCCGCGTCGGCGGAACGCTGGCTTTTCTGGATGGCACACTGGTCTATGAGCGCATCACGGATAGTGTGCGCAAAGCCGGGGTGGTGTTCACCAGCTGGTCGCAGGCGGTGCAGCAGCATCCCGACATCATCCGCCGCGTCTTAGAAAGCGTGGATTATGACCCAGCCGATGAGAAATTCACCGCTATGGCGCGTGCCTACGCGACTGGTGGCACGGTGTTGATTGTGCCGCGCGGGGTGAAGGTAAGCTTGCCCCTGCAAGCGTTTGTGGCGGTCGAAGAGGCGCAGGCGGTGTTCCCCCACATGCTGGTGATACTGGAAGAAGGCGCGCGCGTCACATTGCTGGACGGCATGGTCTCGCCCGACCTGCCTTCGCGCGCCTTTGGTAGCGGTGTGGCTGACCTGATTCTGGGTGAGGGTGCGGAGCTCACCTACGTACTGTTCCAGCAATGGGGACAGGGTATGGAGTACTTCCACCACCAGCGAGCGGTGCTTGGCAAGGATTCTCATCTCACCACCATTACCGTCGCTCTGGGGGCGTCTTTAAGCAAAGCCACTATAGAGTCCCTGCTTTGCTCTCCGGGCGCGGTGAGCGACATGCTGGGCGTGGTGTTCGGCGATGGCAATCAGCATTTCGATCACCACACGGTGCAGCTGCACACCGTCGGCAATACCACCAGCGACCTGCTCTTCAAGGTCGCCCTAGACGAGCAGGCATACTCCGCCTACAGTGGCTTGATTCGCATCGATCCGGGCGCGCAGAAGGCAAACGCCTACCAGCGCAACGAAAATCTGGTGCTGAGCAGTTCGGCACACGCCGAAACGTTGCCCAATCTGGAGATCGAGGCAAACGATGTGCGCTGCACGCATGGCGCAACGGTTGCCCCGGTAGACACAGAGCAAATGTTCTACCTGATGAGCCGAGGGATGCCACCGCGCGATGCGAAGCGGCTTATCGTGGAAGGGTTCTTGCAGCCGGTACTGGACCGCATCCCGGCAAAGAGCCTGCGCGAGATGGTCAGCGCGAAGGTAGATGAGAAGATTGCCCGCAGGAGGTTCTGAGTGGACTATGCGCTTCCGTATAGCCAGCGTCTCGGAGGTGGAGGTCGGCAGGGCAGTCGCTGTTGAGGTGAACGGTAGGAGGATAGCTCTCTGCCGCCCCGCCCCTGATGAGTTCTACGCGATCGACGATACCTGTTCGCACGCATTGGCTTCGCTGAGCGAGGGCGAACTGATGGAATACGAGATCGAATGCCCGCGACACGGGGCGCACTTTGACATCCGAACCGGAGAGGCACTGACGCTGCCCGCGACTAAACCGGTTCGAACGTACCGCGTCGCTGTCGATAACGGCGAAATACACATCGAGCTTCCTGACTAGGGGGTTCTTAGAGCCTGACACAGGCTGGGAGGTAGGATCGATGATGACATCCCTGCAAACGCAGTTAAAATACGACGTGGAGGCAATCCGCGCCGACTTCCCCATCCTTCAGCGGCGGGTCAACGGTCACCCGCTGGTATACCTGGACAACGCCGCGACATCCCAGAAGCCGCGCCAGGTCATCGACGCCTTGGTGCGCTACTATGAGTTTACGAACGCCAACGTGCATCGTGGACTGCACACACTGGCGGAAGAGGCTACCGAAGCCTATGAATCCGCCCGTGCGAAGGTAGCGCGCTTCATCGGTGCGGAGCCGGAAAGCGTGGTGTTCACCCGCAACGCTACCGAAGCGATTAACCTGGTGGCGTATGCTTGGGGTCTGGCGAACCTGAAAAGCGGCGACCGCATTGTGCTGACCGAGATGGAACATCACTCCAACATCGTGCCCTGGCAGCTGATTGCTCGTCTCAAGGGGGCACGACTGCACTACGTGCCATTCACGCCAGAGGGCGAGATGGACATGGAGGCTCTCGACAACGCCTTGAGGCAGGAACCGAAGCTGGTCGCCATCGTCCACGTCTCCAACGTACTGGGCACGGTTAACCCCGTGGAGGAGATTACTCGAAAGGCGCACGCGGTGGGTGCAAAGGTGCTGATTGATGGCGCGCAGGCGGTGCCCCACAAGCCAGTGGACGTCACACGGATAGGCTGTGACTTCTACGCTTTCTCCGGGCACAAGATGCTGGCACCCACCGGTATCGGTGCGCTGTACGCTCGGCGCGAACTGCTAGAGGAGATGCCCCCGTTCTTGGGCGGAGGCAGTATGATTCGCCGCGTGACGCACGAGTTCAGCACGTGGGCAGACATCCCCACCAAGTTTGAAGCGGGAACCCCCAACATCGCCGACGCCATCGGCTTTGGGGAGGCGGTGGATTACCTGCAGCACATCGGCATCGAGGCTATCCAGCAGCATGAACAGCAGCTCACCGTGGAGGCGTTGCGCCTTCTCGGAGCCGAAGAGGACATCGTAGTTTATGGACCGCGTGACCCGCAGCGACGCTGCGGGCTGGTCTCTTTCAACTTCAAGCATGTCCATCCCCATGATGTAGCACAGGTACTCGATGCACGGGGTATCGCCATCCGCGCGGGACACCACTGTTGCCAGATTATCATGCGCCGACTGGATGTCACCGCTACTGCACGCGCCAGTTTTTACCTGTATAATACGATAGAGGAGATCCACACCCTCGTGGAGGCTCTGGACGACGTCAGGAAGGTTTTTGGCAAATATGGTGGATGATGAACTCTACCGTGAAATCATTCTGGAGCACTATCACCATCCGCGTTACAAGGGTGCGCTGCCCGATGCCAACCTCACCGCCGAAGGGATGAACCCCCTGTGCGGCGACGAGCTCACGCTCTATTTAAAGACGGACGGAGACAGGATTGTGGAGGCGCGCTTTGACGGGCGAGGTTGTTCTATCAGCCAGGCGTCTGCTTCCATGCTGACGGAGGCGATACGCGGATTGACTGTGGATGAGGCAAAGGCGCTGCTGGAACGAGTCAAAGCAATGCTCACGGGCTCACCACACGAACCCTTCGACGAGGATGACGACTTGAGTGCGCTGGAAGGGGTGAAGAAGTATCCGGTGCGCATCAAGTGTGCTTTGCTGGCATGGACGACTCTGGAGGAGATTCTCCACAAATGACGGGAGTGCGGTATGGCACTGACACAAGAACAGGAAACACAAATCCGTGAACGGCTGATGACCGTATACGACCCGGAGCTGGGCATCGATATCGTTAATTTGGGGCTGGTTTACGGCATCGATATGGACGATGAAGGCAACGTGCTTATCACCATGACGCTGACCAGCCCGGGTTGCCCTATCGGACCTATGCTGGAAGAGATGATTCGCGAGCGGTTGTCCGAGCTGCCCTTTGTGAAGGAAACTTACGTGCAGCTGGTGTGGCAACCGCGTTGGGACCCGCGCGTTCACTGCAGCGAAGAGGCAAAGCTGGCGCTGGGCATCTGGGACTGAGCGGGCTGGCATGAGCGATTGCTCACAGGGGTAGCCGCCGTTTAGTTCCCCAGCCGGGCATACGCTTCTAAAATGCACTGATGCATGGGCATGTCGGCAGTGATGCCCGTCAGCCTTTCCAGTACCGCAGAGACGCCCTCCTGCTCGATACGCCTTTGCAGTGCCACTGCGGATTCATCTTCCGGGTTGTCGTACCGCAAAGCGGCGGCGATGACAGTACAAAAAGCCCTCGGCTCTACGCCGTGCTCCCACAGCAGTCTTGCCGCCCCAACCAGTCGGTCGTCGGGACGCAGCTTACGCTCCGGGTCACGCGCTACCCGCGCTACCGTGTCACCCAGTGCGACGTTCTCAAAACGACGGTACAGGTCCAGCACATGTTCTCGCATCTCTTCGTGGGTAAACCCGTGCTTGCGTACGAGTACGTCGCTCACCGCCTGCATGGCTTCATCCAGCACGGAACGTATCCATTCGTCTCTCATTGCCTCATACACATAGGTATAGCCCTTCAGCCAGCCCAGGTACCCCAGCGTGGCGTGTGCCGCGTTATGCACGAACAGCTTGCGCTCCACATACCCGGCAAAGTTATGCACCGGCTCCAGACCAACGATAGGCGGAATCTCACCCTTTATCGCCTGCGCGTTCACCGGTAGCCTTTTATACGCTTCCACTTTAATCGCCAGCGGGTCGGCTTGCTTTTCTTCCGGTGTCATGACAGGTACCATTCGACTCACCACGCACAACACAAAACCGATGTGTGAGCGCACGTACTCGTGCAGTTCGGCAGGCAAATGCTCCAGAACTTTCTCATACAACATCTGGTCTGCGTCAATCTGGTTCTCGCAGATGAGTAGGTTCAGGGGGGGACAACTTGGACGTTGGTTGCGTAGTGCGATACCCTGTGCCAGCAAAGGGGCTATCTGATGGAGCGCATGGACACCCACCGCCGTACAGGCAATGCTCGCGCGAGCCACCTCCTGCGCTACCTGTTGGACATCCTCACTGTGAACAGCGCGGATGTTCGTAATCTCTACATCTTCTCCATTGTCCACGATGTGGATAACGTATTTCTTGCGGCGGTTAATCTCCTCCACCAGCGACGGCACAGCCTCTACAAAAACCACCTCATACCCGGACTCGTGAAACAGTTGAGCCGTGAAACCACGCCCGATGTTGCCCGCGCCGAACTGCACCGCCACGCGCTCCATGCTTATATCCCTCCCAGAATCAGTTCATCTTCGCCGGATACTCGCTGAGGCAGGCTAAAAGCATGTGGGAGCAACTCGTTAAAGCGGTACTCCTGCACATCTGCCCCCTCTTCGGATGCACACCAGATTACCAAATCTTCGTCGGCGAACTCTGCCAGCACCTGCCTGCACGCGCCGCAGGGGGTGCCGACATCCTGTGTCACTATTGCCAGCGCGGAGATGCGACGCGCCCCTTCGCTGACCGCATGGAATATCGCCACCCTCTCGGCGCAGACGGTGAGACCATAGCTGGCGTTTTCCACGTTCGCGCCGGTGAAGATGCGTCCGTCCTCGCAGTATACAGCGGCCCCTACCGCATAGCCCGAATAGGGTGCGTACGCGTGGTGGCGTGCTTCTCGCGCCGCCGCCAGTAACTGCTCGCGTATGTTGTCCCTGTTAGTCATGGCTTCTCTCCGCCCGCTTCTATAGTCGCTCCGTCTTACCTGCTATTATACTTCAGACCGCAGAGGATGTTTACCCTGTTGCTCGAAAAAGTACACAGCAATTTTCTCAGGAGGCGAAAACGATGAGCGTTCAGGTAGCAGTGGTGGGCTACGGCATGGGTAAATACCATTGCTCGGACATCAGCAAGACGCCAGGTCTGCAGCTGTACGCCGTCTGCGACATCGATGCGGCAAAGCGTCAGGCGGCACAGGACGACTGGGGCGTGAAAACCTTTGCCAGTTACGAGCAGCTGCTGGCGGATAAAAAGGTAGACATGGTGGTTCTGGCAACCCCTCACGACACTCACGCTCCGATGGCAATCGCCGCCCTGCAAGCGGGCAAGCACGTGATCACTGAGAAGGTCATGTGCCTGAACGTAGCGGAGGCGGATGCCATGATTGCGGCGGCGAAGAAAGCGGGCAAGCTGCTCTCCGTGTTCCAGAATCGCCGCTGGGATAGCGATTACGTGACAGTGAGACACGTTGTGCAGCAGGGTATGCTGGGCGAGGTGTTCCAGATTGCCAGTTGCGTGGACGGTTATGGTCAGCCCGGCGGGTGGCGTGCGCATAAAAAGCACGGCGGTGGGATGCTTTACGATTGGGGTGCGCATCTGACCGACCAGATGGTGCAGCTGGCAAAAAGCGACCCCGATACCGTGTTCGCACAGATGGAAAGCCGGGTGTGGAGCGTGAATGTGGATACCTTCGCCAAGGTGATGGTGCGCTTCAAGAACGGTCTCGTTGGCGAGATCGAGGTGGGTTGTATCTCGTGGATACCGCGGCCGCGCTGGCACGTTCGCGGCGAGAAGGGCGCGCTGCTTCTGGAAGGTTGGGACGACCAGTTCCGCCTGCGCACGGAGGTCAACGGCATCAAGACGGAGATGCGCTTTGACAAGCTTCCCTCTTCCTGGCAAAGCTATTATCAGAACATCTCTGCCGTGCTGAACGAGGGGGCAGAGCTGGTGGTCAAGCCAGAAGAGGTGCGTAAAGCCATCCAGATTATCGAAGCAGCGTTCCGCTCGGCAGAAACGGGACAGGCGGTGAGAATCACTAATTGACCATCAGCCCCAAAGGCTTTGGACAAGTTCCTCCTTGGTGACGCCGAGATGCTCTGCAACGTCCGTGAGGATGCGATCAAGGGTGCCAACCTTTAGCACTTTATGCAGAGGTATGGTGATGTGATGCTCAGTCTCACCTTTTCTTGTAAGGCGGACGTGGCTACCGCTTCGCCGGGTTACCTCATAACCAACACGGTGCAGGAGACGGATTAGATTCTGTCCGCTTACGTCTCGCGGAAGCCTCAAATAGTGGTTAGCCCTTCCTTGACCAGCTGTATCTCTGAAGGCATTGCGTCGTCGTTGAAATGGCAACGCACGGCATCAACTACCATCTGATTCAGTTCTGTTAAAGATTCGCCCTGAGTGTAAATGGAGTAGCCCGGAGCATACGCTTCATAACCCCCCTCGGGCGACTCTCTAAAGAGGAAAAGGATTTTGTCAGGATTTAGAACGTAGCGCCTTTGCCTTTGGCTGGAGTGCTTCACCAGCAAGTCGTTGGTTTGGAGCAGCCGGAGGTAGCGATACACCGTGCGTTCAGATACTCCCAGCTTTACCGCCAATCGCTTGGGCGTCAGGACGTCCTGCGGGCGTATTTGCTTCATCAGCGTCAAAAGTCGCTCGGTCGTACGACGTCTGCCTTGTAAGCTATGCATCTTCACCTCAGGCATATCGCATTCCCTCCTATGCTTGATTTGTACTTTCGTTTTCGCGTTCAACGGCTTGACGGTAGACCCCACAGTTTAATCTAATAGTAGTAGGAGTTACGCAGTTGAAAGGCTGCTCGAAAGTTTGTAACCTAAAGAGACAACTTCTGTCATTCTGGGCGGAGCGAAGAATCTCTTTTGTAGCTCTGAGATGCTTCGCTTGCGCTCAGCATGACATAAAATCGTCTCCGCAGTCGTTGAAAAATGCATGACCCTTCAGGTGCCCATCGCAACTGCGTAAGTCCTAAGTAGTATAACATACTTAGAAGCCAAGCGATTCACGAGAGTACAGGAAAAGCCGCCGCCACGCGTGCCCCTGCGAACGCAGCGATACTTTCCCGTCATGCTGAGCGCAAGCGAAGCATCTCGCTTCTTGTCACCTTGAGCCTTGGCAAACGGTCTTCGTGATCCTTCGCTCTGCCCACAATAACAGGTCATGTCGCTTTACAACCACCACTCTGCAACACCCTTTCCACTGCCCAACGCCCACCATCTATCAAGACACTCTCCAACTATCTTGCGGTCATCTGCTGGATAGACTCCATTGCCAGTTTAGCAGTGTCGGAGCCGGGCGCAGCCTCAATCGCCCGCTGCCAGAGGTCCACTGCCCCCAGACGGTCGCCGCGCTGGTATGCTTCCAGACCTTGCAGGTAAAGTTCCATTGCCAGCCGCTCGTTGCCGCGCGGGCGGGGCGGAGGCTCAGGCGAAGAGCCATTCGGACGCACAGCAGGTGGTGGCGCAATCGGTGGGACGATGTCCAGATTGCCGGAGTAGAAACGAGAGACCTGATCCACCCTCTGACGAGCGGCGGTGGAGCTCGGGTCATACTCCAGAGCCTGCCTGTAGTATTGTAAAGCGAGGTCGGTTCGCCCCATTTGCAGAGCCTCGTCCCCCAGGTGTACCAAACACACCGCAGCGTTACGCGCGGCTACCGCTCGCACCTCGGCAGACCTTGCATTCTGGTACACGTTGATAAAACGCGCCAGTGCCTCTCGATAGTTGCCCGCCTGCGCCAGCTTCGCCCCATCGCTCATCTGCGTGCTGAGCGTCTCCATGCGCTTCAACTCCGCATAGCGCTCGTAGGCGACGTTGATGCCGTAGGCAATCAGCACGATAAGCAAACCGAGTAACAGCACCAGTATCATCTGCTTCATGGCTTCACTCTCCCTTGGGGACAACCAGGGCTCACGTGGCTTGGGCAGCGGCGGCGGGGGCTTCTTCGGCATCGAAGGCAGCGAGGACACCTGCCCACTGGCTGACGCAGGGTTTGGAACCGGGTTCAGCAAAGGCGGCAGCGAAGACGAACCCGGCGACGCTACCGGAGGGGGCGAACCAATCACAGAAGGCGGCGCGGGCATCACCAACGCCCCCGGCTCCATCGCCCGTTTCAAATCCTCCGCCATCTCACGTGCGGAGGAATAGCGGTCGCTGGGACGCTTCGCCATCGCGCGCATCAGCACCCGCTCGATGCCGTAGGGAACGCCGGGGGGAGGCGTTGGCTCTTTGTGCATGATGTTATACGTGATGGTGACGATGCTCTCACCGGTGAAAGGCTTGCGCCCTGTGAGCATCTCGTACAACACCACACCCATCGAGAAGATATCGGTGCGCGCGTCTATCTCTCCCCCCTCGATCTGCTCCGGCGACATGTAGCTGGGGGTACCGAAAATCTGTCCGTCGATGGTGATGTTGGGTTCAAACACGATGCGGGCGATGCCGAAGTCGGTCAGTTTGACCAGCCCATCCGGCAAAAGGTGGATGTTTTCGGGCTTTATGTCGCGGTGTACCACCCCCATACGATGGGCATGTTCCAGCGCGGCAAGCACCTGCAGTGTGATGTCTACCGCCTCTTTCAGCGGGATCGCCCCCTGTCGTTGCAGGCGTTCGCGCAGGTTCTCACCTTCCAGATACTCCATCACGATATAGTAGCGACCGTTCTCGACGCCAACCTCGTGGATGGTCACAATGTTGGGGTGGCTCAAACGCCCTGCCGCCTTCGCTTCGCGCTGGAAGCGGTTGATGCGCTCTTGTTTTTGCGCCTCGGTGACGCCTTCGGGCAGATTCAGCTCCTTAATCGCCACGCGCCGACCCAACTCGGGGTCCACCGCCTCCCACACAATGTCGTTGCTGCGGGCGACTTCGCGCACAATCTGATATTTGCCCAGCGTGTTCACCGAGGCGTTCATTCCTTATACCCAGCCTATCTGTCGCGCCTGCTCCCAGCTCAGCAGGTCCAAAATATGCACCACCACCACCGTCACGTTATCCGACCCGCCGTCCTCCAGTGCCATCTCTACCAGCCGCTGCGCCGCTGCCGATGGCGAGTGACTGCGCACTACCTCCGCGATTTGGGCGTCGGGCACATGCGTGGTCAATCCGTCGGTACACAGCACCAGCCGGTCCCCCGCCTGCAGAGGCACGCGGTAAATATCCGGCTCCAGCGCATCCATCCCGATGGAACGGGTAATCACGTTGCGGTAGGGTGAGTGCTGCGCTTCCTCTGGCGACAGCAAGCCCTGCCGCACCTGCTCCATGACGTAAGAATGGTCGTCGGTGATTTGTTCGATGACCTCACCGCGTATCAGGTAGCACCGGCTATCGCCCACGTGCACAATGTGCGCATCTCCCTCGCATAACGCGGCTGCAGTGAGCGTGGTACCCATTCCTCGCCTGCCCGGTATCGATTGCGCCACCTCACGCACCAGCGCGTTCGCCGCCTGCACTGCTGAATACAGCGCGGTGTCGATATCAGGCAGTTCCAAATCATAATACGCCTTCAGGAAGGTTTTCAGAGCCAGCTCACTGGCGATTTGCCCGGCACTGTGCCCACCCATGCCGTCGCAGACCGCATATACACTGCCGCGTTCCGCCAGCAGAACAGGCTCGGTCGGTTCGAAGAAGTCAAACTTATCCTCGTTGTTCTCCCGCACGTTGCCAAGGTCGGTCTTCGCACCAAAGCGCACGAAGGGCACGATGTCCGGCTGCGCCTTTGGCTCACGCGGTGGCTGTGCCAGCACCTCGCTGCGCCGGAACTTGGCGGTAATTTCCACCTCGTCGTTCACCGGTTGTCCACTATGGCTGCTCTGCATGGTCCGTTGCCTCTTCACTGATGGTCTCCGCGGCGTCGGCGGATTGCTGGGCTGCGCTTTCCGACGGCTCCGCCGCCTCCAGATGGTAAGTCCCCTGCCCTATCTGCACCTTCACCCCGAAGGGCAACGGCGCGGCGACGTGCGGGATGAGTTTGGTATCGTCCACGAAGGTGCCGTTGGTACTGCCGACGTCCTCAATGTTCACCAGCTCCGGCTCCACCAGCAAAATTGCATGGTTGCCGGATACGTAAGGGTCGGGTATGACGATGTGGTTGCTGGGTCTGCGCCCGATGGTGTACATGCCCGGCGACAGCGGTATGCGCATCGTGCCGTCGTCGCTGCACCAGTAAGCCACCAGCTCCGCCTCTCCTTCCGCCTCCGGTGCCCCAGCAACTTCCTCCTCCACCGTTACCGTCAACGTCTGGGTCACCGGCGCGGCGGCGGCAAGCGCAGGTTCCACGGCAAGCTGAGCAGGAGCTGCCCCCGGCATCCGAAGGGTCAGCTTCGTCCCTCCAAAGGTGATTTCCGCGCCATCCGCCAGCGGCACGGGCACCTGCGGGGTGAGCTTCTGCCCGTTCACAAAGGTGCCGTTCGTGCTGCCCACGTCCTCGATGGTGACCGTGCCGTGCTGCACGATGATGCGGGCGTGGCTTCGGGAGACGCTGGGGTCGGAAAGCAAGACGTCGGCGTTCAACCTGCCTACCGTGTTGACGCCCGGGCGGAGGGGATATACATTGCCTGCTGCATCGACCAGCGAGGGCAGATCCGACATTTGCAGCGGAGGCACCTCCTGCACGCCTTCTGCTCCCTCCAGTGCGAAACCACACTCCTCGCAGTAGCCATCGACCGCCGAAGTCTCGGTCTTGCACACGGGGCACGTCACGCGCAATCCCATCTGCGTGCGCTGCATGTCCGCAATCTGCTGGGTAGCCAGCATCTCCTGCACCGGCGCGCCGATAACGGTCGGTGCCACTTCGGGCGCGGGGGCGGACGCCAGTGCACTCGCATCGGGACGCGGACGGGCAATCGCCGCCTGTTTGTCGTATTCTGCGCGCAGTTCGGGGTTGCTCAACACCTCAAAAGCGCGGTTCAGGCGCGCGAATCTCTCCCGGTCCCACAGGTACTGCTGCACGAGCTTGCGGTACTGCTCCCGAATCTGCTCATCGGAGGCGTCGGGGGGCACCTCCAGCAGCGCGTACAGGTCTTCATGCGGGTCAAAGCTACTCATGGCTGTTTACTCTTTCCTACCTCCAGCGAGTAAGCGGTTCCCATCAGCGTTTTCTCTACCACTGTCGTATCGGAGCCGAGCGCAGCAAGCGCCTGCTGTATCTCCTGCGCTTCCTGCAGCCTGCCCTGTTGGGTGAGCATCGCTATCGTGCGCTCCAGCTCCTGACGCACTTCCGCCGCAGAAAGCTGCTGAGTCTTCAGGCCCATCACCGTGCGCTCCAGGTTGCGCGAAAGCTGCTGTATCTCTATCTCGCGCTGCACGCGCGGGTGGATGGTCTGTGGAATGCGCGAGACATCCTGCGTGAACTCCATCACCGCATCCGCCTCGATGCGCTCCACCCTACCCGTGATGGTGTCGTCGTACGCCAGCGCGACCTTCGCCACCCGATACTTGCCCGGCGGACGCATTTGCAGGTCGAACTCGACGAGCTGCGTGACCACCGCGCCCCGCTCGATGTCCACCTGCGGGATTTCCACCACCCTGCCCTGCACGCTGGGCTGTGCGCCGTACACCTGCCGTATCTGCGTGAAGCGCGGCAGGGTGAGTATCAGCCGCACGTTTTTCGCCACCACGGTCATCAGCAGCTCCAGCTCGCGCCGGAAGACTTCGGGGATGAGTTCGGGGCGTTGGATATTGTAGTAGTTTCCGCCGCTGCGCCGCGCGATGCCCGCCAGCAGCTCCTCGTTGAACTCGGGTCCAAAGCCCAGCACGGTGATGGTGATGCCCCGCGCTTTCTGGTCCGCCGCCAGCTGCACGATGGACGCGAAGTCCTTAATGCCTGATGTCGGCTCGCCATCGGTGAACACCAGTACGCGCGTCAATACCTGCTCACTCATCACCGCCGCTACCTGCTGGCAGCCCACCAGCATCCCATCGTACAGATTAGTGGCATTGCCGATTTCTATGCGCTGGATATGTTCCTTGATGAGTGTCTTATTCACCACGCGCCGCGCGGGCATCACTACATCCACCGTGTCCGAGAAGGTGATGATGGACAGGATGTCGTTCTGGTCGAGAAGGTCCACTACATACCCGCAGGCGCGCTTCACATAATCGATGGGTTCCCCTTCCATCGAACCGCTGCGATCGATGACCAAACACAGGTTCAGGGGCAGTCTCCTGCCCACACCTGCGCTGGTTCCGGTGATTTCCACCAGCAGGTGTTCACGCCCGCCGTACGCATTGCCGACATCGCGCCCCAACAGGCATTCCATCTGCAGGGCGCGCATCGGTGCCCCCATAACTGTGGGTGCCCCCGCGCCTACCTGTTGGGTGCGCTCACCGAAGGGAGAGATTTGTTGCGTCGGCTGTGTTCCGTAAGGCTCGATGCGTTGCGTTAAATCTTCCATAAGCTGCCCCCTTTTGCAGCACGAACATGGCGCGTCGCTTCGCACGTAGCCGCACCCATTAGGGTGCGCTGATTCATACGCAGGCTAAAGCCTGCGGCTACAGGTGGTTGCACTGCCATCAATTTTAGACTAAAACAGGGTGGTTTTGGGTTCCTTTTTGGCTTCGATCACCTTCTGTCGCGCGGCGGCGATGTCCTGAACCAGCAGCCGATAGTTCTGCTGGTAGCTTTCGCCCTCCTGACGCAGGATGTATGCCGGGTGAAGCGTCGCCATCGCATAGCGCGCGTAATTGCAGGGGAACCAGATGCCACGTTCCTGGGTCATTTTGAAGTTTTTATGAATAAGGGTATTTGCAGCGGGTGCGCCCAAACAGACAATGACCAGAGGCTGGATAATGGTCAGCTGCAGGTCGAGCCATTTATGGCACGCGGCGATTTCGTCGGCGTATGGGGGGCGGTTGCGCACCCGCCCGTTCTCCACGATGGAGGCGCGGCATTTGATGACGTTACAAATATACACGTGTTTGCGGCTCAGACCGTTCTCGCGCAACGCCTGGTCCAGCAGCGCACCTGCCCGTCCCACAAACGGGCGACCCGTGGCATCTTCGTGTTCGCCCGGTCCCTCGCCCACGAATACCAGCGGCGCACGGGGATTGCCTTCGCCGAACACCACGTTCGTGCGCGTCTCCGCCAGCCGACAGGCGGTGCAGGTTAACGCCTGCTGACGCACCTTTTCCAGTTCTTCTTCAGGGTTTTCCACACCCCAGAGGTCCAGTGTCAGATCCATCTCCATCGCGCTGGCTCATCACCTGACGTAGTTTGATGTAGGTATTCTCCAGGCTATCGGGAATGACACGCACGTCTGCCAGCACCGGCATAAAGTTGGTGTCGCCGTTCCAGCGGGGCACGATGTGCCAGTGGATGTGGTCCTCGATGCCCGCGCCCGCCGCTCTGCCCAGATTCACCCCGATATTGAAGCCATCGGGATGGTACGCCTCTTGCAACAGGTTCACGCACTGGCGTACAAACCGGGCGATTTCCAGCAGCTCGGCGTCGGTCAGTTCGTTCATATCCGCGGTGTGACGGATGGGCGCGACCATCAGGTGCCCGTTGGTGTAGGGAAAGGCGTTCAGCATCGCGAAAGCATGCTCCCCGCGGAATAACACCATGCTTTCCGCACACACTTCCTCGCGCGCCTTCCGGCAGAACAGGCACCCCTCCGGCTTCTCGCGCGCAGAAGAGACATATTGCATGCGCCACGGTGCCCACAAACGTTCGGTCATCCCACAACTCCTTGCGTCTGTGCTTTCAGTTTACCGTATGCGGGCACGGGGGTCAAGGGGTTTTGCAGGAACCTGTCTGTCCGTATCGAACCCAAAGTTAGTCCAACGCGCGGAGGACGCCGATGATACGCCGGGCAATATGGATATACCTTTTCCTGTGGGGAGTTTCCGCCATGAGCCAAACTGTGAACCCGGAACCAGACCCAAACGAGACGCCGGGTCAACGTCCCTACGAAATGGTGTGGGCGAACCGCACAGAGCCCGCCCCCCCGACACTCACCTTCGAGAACCTGCACGGCTGGAGGGTGGAGGTTCAGAACGGCGCAGAAGCCGTCCTGCAGGTCAGCCGGGCGCAGAACGTATGGAACCGCCCCGTGGCGAAACTGCGCTACAGGGGCAACGGACAGAGCA
>Ga0123519_10003596_pt1 | contig 25588 bp, 23 predicted proteins | sample YelNatPaOPRAMG02_FD_87396 | JGI IMG/M metagenome (GOLD analysis project Ga0123519, IMG submission 87396) | Hot spring microbial communities from Yellowstone National Park - Yellowstone National Park OP-RAMG-02 (version 2) | ecosystem: Environmental > Aquatic > Thermal springs > Hot (42-90C) ...
AAAAGGAATTTCATCGCAATCTTAGATTGGTCAAGAGGCGATGGGGTAAGGGAGAAAACAAAAGGATAACTCGAAGGATCACTTAAATTCGTGGGGACGGAACTGACGAGGGTTGGAATTCGATGGAGATGAATATGGGGAAGCAAGGAGATGGCCGTTTCAAAGGAATAGATGTAGAGAACAAGAATTTGGTCCGATTCGTTCATCTTCCGATAGGCAGCGATGGTCTCCGCAGGTTCCTGGGAATCGTCATTCAAAATGATTTCTAATCGCCACCTTTGAGACCCTCCTTGAAGATTGAACCACTTTGCCGCATCCAGCATCCCCCTTGCACATTCCCTTCCAAGCTCTCCCCATCGTCCTGTAAAAGGGATCAATCCTCCGACCTTTACAGAGACTTGAGAGAAAGCTGGATTTAATTTTAGCATTAAAATTAAGATCAGAATGAAGAGATAAATCCAAAAAGATTTTTTCATCTTTCTCCCCTAAGGCTTTCCCCTCGAGAAAAGTAGCCTAAGAACTTGGAGCGTAGAGGACGGCTAAGATCTTGGTCACTTTATTTTGATGACATTGAACTCGATGGGGAATGGTAGAATCATAATAGATGGAATCCCCCGGATAAAGAACATCCTTATGATTTCCCAAAATGACCTCCATCTCCCCTTCCAGAACAAAGATGAATTCCTCTCCTTCATGGACCGAGGTTTTTGTAGTAGGGATAGTGGCCGGTTCGAGGGTCACGATAAAGGGTTCCATATGGCGGTCCTTCTTATCAAAGCCTAACGATTCATAGGAATACCCATATTTGACCCCATCTTTTGAGGCAAATCGTGAAACCTTTTTCCGCTCATCTTTCCTCACGATGGTGAAGGGTTCTCCCTCCGTTTCACCCAAAAAATCTCCAACCCTTACGCCTAAGGCTCGTGCCAGTTTGATGATGGTTCCAAGGGAGGGAGAAACCAGATGGTTTTCCATCTGAGAGAGAAGGGCTGTAGAGAAACCGGTCAGATCGGCAAGATCTTTTAAGGAAAGCCCTTTTTTCTCCCTTAGTTCTTTTATTTTTTCACCTACTTTGATCTCTTCGTACTCTTTTTTCTCTTCCATCAATCCTCCTCTTTGACCCTTTTCGGAATAGAAGAGGAAGGGTCATGGATAAAATTTTTCTTCACATATTCCGCACCGATTTGAATCGATTGAATATTGGAAGGGATTAAAGAATGATATTTTTCATCCATCACCTTTTCAAGGGATTGAAAGAGGGAATCCATTTGAACCAATCGAGTCTTTTCAACAAAAGCTCCCAAGACGACCATATTGGCCAATTTCGGATTTCCATTTTGAATGGCAATCTCGTTAGCAGGAATAGGAAGAATGTCGATATCCTTTCGTAATGGTTTTTCTGGATTGATGAGAGACGTATTGATCAAAAGAAGTCCATTTGGGAGAACACGTGGTTCGTATTTAAGAAAAGAGGGAAGATTCATCACTATGGCGGCATGGGGTTTTCCAACCACTGGAGAGCCAATCTCTCTATCAGAAATAACGACCGTGCAGTTTGCCGTACCTCCCCTCATCTCCACCCCGTAGACCGGAAGATAGGTCACATATTTCCCCTCTTTCATCGCTGCATAGGCCAGGAGATTGCCGATGAGCATCACCCCCTGTCCCCCAAATCCAGCTATAATCACATCATAGTAGAAAGTCCCACTTTTCATCGTTCCTAATCTTTCTCAGGCCGAGTAAATTTCACCCCTCACTCCTTACCTCTTACTCCTAACTCCTAACTGTTTCTCCTCACAAATAATCCGCCATCTTCCTCTCTTTAAAGATTCCCAGAGGGAAATAAGGGATCATCTCTTCCTCTACCCTACGATTCGCCTCGAGAGGGGAGAGTCCCCAGTTAGTTGGGCAGGCTAAGAGAAATTCGACAAAAGAGAAACCTATTCCTTCAATCTGCATCTGAAAGGCCTTTCGAACCGCTTTTTTGGCCTTCATGAGGTTGGTCGGATTATTCACAGCCACCCGAGCTACAAAGGCACTTCCTTCAAGAGTAGCCATCATCTCTGCCATTCGAATGGGGTACCCATCATAGGTAAAATCCCTTCCATATGGACTTGTGGTCGTCTTCTGGCCAAGAAGAGTGGTTGGAGCCATCTGGCCTCCAGTCATACCATAAATTCCATTGTTGGCAAAAATAAGGGTAATCGGCTCCCCTCGATTGGCGGTATGAATCCCTTCAGCAATCCCAATGGCTCCCAAGTCCCCATCCCCTTGATAGGTGAAGACGATTCGATCTTTTAAAGCCCGTTTCACTCCAGAGGCTACTGCAGAGGCTCTTCCATGGGGGGCTTCAAGGACATCGATATCAAAATAATCATACATAAAAACAGAACACCCTACTGAGGCCACCCCAATCGTTTTTTCCCTGATTTTAAAATAGTCAATGGCCTCGGCCACTAACCGGTGGGCGATACCGTGATGACAACCTGGACAGAAATGGAAGGGAACATCAATAAGAGATTCTGGACGTTTGAACACAAGCTCCATCTTTCCTCCAAAAATCGTAATGAACAAAGAGCAATTTTTTTATCTCATCGATTTTTTAACTTCTTCGAATACCTCTTCTGGAGTGGGTAAGGCTCCCGGAGGTTTTCCAAAAAAATAGACTTCGGCCTCTCTACCCACAGAAAGCTTGACATCCTCCACCATCTGGCCCGTATTCAACTCCACAGTTAAGAATCGTTTCACTCGCCTGGAGAGTTCGTAGAGGGGTTTTTCGGGATAGGGGAAGAGGGTGATGGGTCGGAAAAGACCAACCCTCATTCCCTCCTCACGAGCCAATTCTATCACCCTTTTGGCCACCCGAGCCATACTCCCGAAAGCTACCATCACAAGGTCAGCCTCTTCACATCCTACGCACTCAAATCGAATCTCTTCTTTTTTCATCCTCTCATATTTCTGATAAAGCTTCCAATTATGTTCGGTTAATTCACCCTCTTGAAGATAGAGGGATTTGATCCGATTGGGTTTTCGGCCTTTTGCCCCTGTGAGGGCCCAGTCCTTAGGAGGAAGGGGTAGAGCGGGAGGTTTTTTGCGGATAAGAGGCTCTTTCATTTGACCGAGGAGGGCATCCCCGAGGATCATGGCTGGATTCCTGTATTTATCAGCCAGGTCAAAGGCCAAACAGGTGAGCTCATACATTTCTTGAACCGTGGAAGGAGCAAGCACAATGACCCGATAATCTCCATGTCCTCCACCTCGAGTGGCTTGAAAGTAGTCTCCTTGAGAAGGTGAGATGCCTCCCAATCCAGGTCCACTTCTCGAAATATTTACAATCACCGCAGGAAGTTCGCTGCCTGCCATATAGGAGATTCCTTCTTGCATGAGTGAGATTCCCGGGCTCGAAGAAGAGGTCATCGCCCTTTTCCCCGTGGCAGAGGCCCCTAAGAGAAGATTGATGGAAGCAATTTCACTCTCTGCTTGAATAAACTCTCCCCCTAATGGAGGAAGATGTTTGGAAAGATACTCGGGGATATCATTTTGAGGAGTGATAGGATATCCAAAATAGAGAAGGCAATTGGAGTCAATAGCCGCCATGGCAATGGCTTCATTTCCTTTTGCCAGAATCTTTTCTGCCGATTGATCCATATTTCTATCCTATTTCCTCCTTATCTTTTTTCCCTCCACACCGTAATGGCCACATCCGGACAGATCTCCCCACAGAAAGCACAACCCGTGCATGAGTCATTCTCATCCCAGACGGCGAAGAAATACCCCTGATGATTGATTTCCTCTCCAATTCGAATCAACCCTTTTGGGCAGGCAATCGTGCAAAGGGCACAGCCTTTGCAACGCTCTCGGTCAATCTCGATTTTCCCTCTCATCGATCCCTCTTCAAACCCGTTATTCCCATGTTGTGGTTAAATGGCTTTTATTTCTTTTAATTGTTGGATCTCCTTATCAGAATATCCAATTTCCTTTAACACTTCCACCGTATGTTCTCCCCGAAGGGGAGGGGGGGTTCGAACCTCAAATTTAAATCGAGAGGATTTAATTGGACTTCCAATCTGTTTAATTTTTCCTTCTATCGGATGATCGATTTCGATCACCATTTTTCGGTGAAGAACTTGAGGATGTCGAAAGACTTCTTCCAGGTTCAAGATGGGTTCGATACAGGCATCAATCTCTTCAAAGTATTTAACCCATTCTTCGAGGGTTTTCGTTTTAATGAGCTGACGAAGTTCTTCAATGATTTCAAACTGTTCTTCTTCATCTGCAAACTGTCTGGTGATGAGGTCCTCTCGTTTTATCGCTTTGCAAAAATTCTCCCAGAACTTTGGTTCCAAGGCCCCGAGGGAGAGGTATCGATCATCTTTAGTTTTATAGATTTGATAACAAGCATATCCCCCCGTAAGATGCATCTCCCCCCGTTTTGGGAGGGTTTTTTCTAAAAAGTATCTCCCTGCATGAATGGAAAGCCATGAGAGGACCCCATCATACATCGCGATATCCAGGTGTTGTCCCTCTCCTGTTTTTTCACGATGGAGGATGGCTGAGAGGATGGCAATGGCTGCCATCATTCCTCCTCCGCCAATATCAGCAATCTGAACTCCTGGGAGGACTGGATCCCCATTTTTTGGACCGGTCATTTCCAGAACACCTGCCAGTCCAAGATAGTTGATATCATGACCCGACCTTTCCCGATAGGGCCCGTCTTGTCCGTATCCCGTAAGGGAACATAAGATGACGTTCGGATTTCTTTTTTTTAATTCTTGATAATCAAGGCCAAGACGTTCCATAACCCCAGGCCTAAATCCCTCAAGGATAATATCATAAGTTTCGATTAACCGAAAAAAGATCTCTTTGCCCTCCTTCATTTTAAGATTAAGAGTCATGCTTTTCTTGTTTCGATTGAGGGAAAGGAAGTAGGCACTATCCTTTTTTCGAATAGGCCCCATTTTTCGCATATAATCTCCCTCTATGGGTTGTTCGATTTTAAGCACCTCCATCCCAAGATCTGCCAGAAGAAGGGAACAGAAGGGACCTGGCAAAAGCCTTGAAAGATCGAGCATTTTAAAACCAGAAAGGGGTTGCAAAAGAAGCACCTATAAAATTTTTCTTAAATGAATAACATATTGTTTAAGGAAATTAAAGGGTTCGAAATTTGAACTCCCAAAAGTGAATTAAAGAAATCTCTTCCCCCTCACTGATCCCAAAATGTAGTCCCTCACTTAAATGGGGAGTAAACCCATTTCTATGATTGATCGATTCGTATGATCTATTCATATTAAACTCATCCGAGTTCTATGGGGTTCGGAAATACTCCTCTCGGGCTTAAATTTATTTCCACCCTTCAGTGAGGGATTACCCCAAAAATTTTTCTTGACGAAAGAGAATAAGAATGATAATTGATAAATCCAAAAGTGATCACCCATGGAGGAGGGGGTCTTATGACAAAGAAGGCAAAAAGAAATCCTAAGAAAACGGGAAAGAAAATTTCTAAAAAATCTCCTAAAAAATCCTTAAAAAAAGTGGCAAAGAAGACGCTTCCCAAGGTGAGTAAAAAAGCCCCTGTAAAACCAGCCAAAAAAATTGAGAAAAAGCCTGCTAAGAAGGTTGCTCCTAAGGCTCTTAAGAAAGCCCCGAAAAAAGTGGCTCCAAAACCTTCAGCGAAGCCACCCAAAAAGATTAAACCTACCCCGACGGTCGAGAAACCTCCTGTTGTTCAGGTTACCCTTCCTGAACTTAAAACGGAGAAAAAGCCCTTATGGATCCCCTCTGAAGAGCGAATAAAAAATGCCAATATTACGAAGTTTATCTATTTTGTCAATCAAAAATATAAAAAAAGTTTCAGAACTTATCCCGAACTCTATCAGTGGTCAGTGGATTCGATTCCAGATTTCTGGGAAGCCGTATGGGAATTTGTCGATATTAAAGCCTCCAAGAAATATGATCAGGTAGTGGATGATTTGACCAAATTCCCAGGGGCAAAATGGTTTATAGGAGCCAGGCTCAATTTTGCCGAAAATCTTCTTCGCTATCGGGATGAGCATCTGGCTTTCATATTTAGGGGGGAGACCCAGAAATCTGCCCAAATGACTTATAAGGAACTCTATTGGGCAGTGGCTCGATTGGCAAAGTCGCTAAGAGAGTCAGGCATCGAGCCTGGAGATCGAGTGGTAGGCTATATGCCCAATTTGATGGAGACGGCCATCGGAATGCTTGCGGCCACCAGTATTGGAGCCGTTTGGTCTTCTTGCGCTACCGATATAGGTCCCATGGCGGCATTGGATCGCTTGGGACAGGTGGAGCCAAAGGTTTTGCTTACCGTAGACGGTTATTTTTATAAAGGAAAACCTTTTAGCACCATAGGAAATGCGGCTGAAGTAGCCAAGGCTATTCCCACGCTGAAGAAGGTGATCGTTGTCCCCTACGCCCAAGAGAAACCCGATATCACCTCTATTCCCAATGCCATCCTTTATGACGAATTCCTCTCTCCAGAAAAAGAACCCAAACTTGAATTCGAACAGCTTCCCTTCGATCATCCTGTTTTTATCATGTTCTCTTCAGGAACGACAGGGAAGCCCAAATGTATGGTTCAGGGGGCAGGGGGGATCCTAATCAATCACTTAAAAGAACTCATCCTCCATACCGACCTAAAACGAGAGGACAGGATCTTTTATATCACTACCTGTAGCTGGATGATGTGGAACTGGTTACTGAGTTCCTTAGGAGTGGGTGCAACGGTTGTCCTCTATGATGGGAATCCAAACTATCCTGATGCCTACGCCATGTGGAAGATGGTTCAGGATGAAAAGATCACAATTTTTGGGCTCAGCGCAAGCTATATCAATTACCTCCGAAGCGAAGGGATTCAGCCCGCTAAACATTATGATCTTTCCTCCCTCCGAGAGATCTCTCAGACAGGGTCCGTTCTTTCGGCTGAAGGCTTTGAGTGGGTCTATCGTGAGGTCAAGCAGGATCTCCATTTCAACTCCATCTCCGGAGGAACAGATATTAATGGTTGTTTTGCTATTGGAAGTCCGATTCAACCTGTGTTTGCAGGGGAGCTCCAAGGCCCTGCTTTAGGGATGAAGGTGAAGGCTTACGACGAGAACGGAAAACCGATTTGGGATAAGGAGGGAGAATTGGTTTGTGAGGCCCCTGCACCACCCATGCCCCTCTATTTCTGGAACGATCCCACAGGTGAGAAGTATCGAAGTGCCTATTTTGAATTTTATCCCGGGGTCTGGCGGCACGGGGATTATATCCTGATGCACAGTGACACGGGTGGCATTACCTTCTATGGGCGTTCGGATGCAGTGTTGAAGCCCTCTGGTGTCCGAATCGGAACGGCTGAAATTTATAATGTAGTGGAGAAGATCGAGGGGATAGTGGATAGCCTGGCTATCGGTCAGAACTGGGAGGGGGATCAGAGGATTATCCTTTTTGTAAAATTGGCACCTGGGGTTCAACTCACCGAAGAATTAAAAAATACGATTCGAAAGACCCTAAGAGAGAAGGCCTCTCCTCGCCATGTTCCAGCGATCATCATGGAGATGCCAGATGCCCCTTATACCCTGAATATGAAAAAAGTGGAAAGTGCGGTTACGAATATCATTCATGGAAGACCGGTGCTTAACCGAGATGCCTTGATGAATCCAGAAGTGCTTGATTATTTTGAGAAGATCGTTCCTGAGTTGCAAAAATAAAAACCCTTGAACCCTACTGGCTTCCAGCCAATTTTGCTGCAATCTTGATCGCTTGGATCATACTTTCTGGGTTGGCTCTTCCCTCTCCCGCCTTCCCAAAGGCTGTTCCATGATCGACCGAGACTCGAATAATTGGAAGCCCACATGTGATATTTACACCTGAGATGGCTCCCCAGGTGTTCGTTTTATGATCATACTGAAATCCAATGAGCTTGGTTGGAATGTGGCCCTGATCGTGATACATGACCACTACCAGATCATACTGACCTCCTTTCATCTTTGAAAAGACCGTATCTGAAGGAATCGGACCCTCCACATTTAACCCATGTTTCTGAGCTTCTTGAATGGCCGGGATAATCTCCTCGATCTCTTCTCGACCAAAAAGACCCCCTTCTCCAGCATGGGGATTTAGTCCTGCAACGGCAATCCTTGGCTCCTTGATGCCTAATCGTTTTAGGGTATCGTATCCGAGCCAGATGACTCGATAGATCCGATCCTTTTTCACTCGTTCACAGGCCTCTCTTAATGAAACATGGGTGGAGACATGGATGACGCGGAATTGCTCATGGATCAACATCATGGCGTAGTCTTTTGTTCCAGTGAGTTCCGCATAGATTTCCGTATGTCCCGAATAATGGAATCCCGCAAGGTTTATGGCCTCTTTACTAATAGGACCGGTGACGGTGGCATCAATCTCCCTGGCCATAGCAAGTTCGATCACTTTCTTTACATACTCAAAAGAGGCTCGCCCATATTCGGCAGAAATCGTTTTATGTTTAACCTTTTTTCCATCAATATTTTTAAGATCGATAAGATCGATCGTTCCGTGTTGGTAAAAGCCCTCTTTCGGAGAGTGGGCGGGATGGATGGAAAGATGCAGATTGGAAAACCTGATGGCCTCTTTCATCATCTCTGCCTCGGCAACGACCAGAGGCCGGCAGATTTCGTAAACTTCCGGTAAGGATAAGGCCTTTACCGTGATCTCGGGTCCAATCCCTGCGGGATCCCCCACACTGATTCCAATGAGTGGTCTAAATAGTTTCATTTTTCAAATCCATCCATCAAAGAATGATTTAAGGAAGTTCGGCCTTATCATCGTGGAATTCCACGGCTGAAAAGAACCGTTCATAATTTCTTTTATTAAACCAGCTCAAATACTCCTCTTCTGGCCTTGTCCTCTCCTCGAGCGCATTCCAAACCTCATCCGGTAAATCCCAATCCGCCATTTCTAAATTGGCCTCGAGCTGTTCTTGATTTTTAGCTCCGATAATCACCGATGAAACGAACTTCCGTTTTAATGGCCATCCAATGGCGAGTTTTGACATAGGGATTCCAAATCGCTTCGAGACCTCTTCAAGGATCTCGACGGTTTTAAATCCTCTCGGATGCCAGAATCGAGGACCATCGACCTGAGCTCTTATCGCCAGTCTCGTTCCTTCGGCTGGTTTCGACATCCCCTTGTATTTCCCTGTGAGAAGGCCTCCTCCAAGAGGGCTGTAACATACCAGTCCCAAACCATGATCGATTGCACAAGGAATGATCTCCCTCTCCAGTTCACGATGGATCAGGTTATAAAGGAATTGGGCTGCAACCAGTCTCTCGAGTTTCATATGGTAAGAGATTCCCATTGCTTTTGCAATTTGCCATCCAAACAGATTGCTACACCCTAAGTAACGGACCTTCCCCTGTCTTACGAGATCGTCTAAGGCACGCATCGTCTCTTCTAAGGGAGTTACAGGATCGGGTCCATGAATATAGTAGAGATCGATATAGTCGGTTTTCATTCTTTTTAAACTCGATTCACAAGATTCGATGATATGTTTTCGAGAGAGTCCATAAGTATTAGGGGAATTCCCTACAGGAAAGTAGCATTTTGAAGCGATAATGACCTGTTCTCGTTTTAGGTTTGGGAGGAAGCTTCCCACCATTTCCTCCGCTTTCCCACCTGCATAGACATCCGCGCAGTCCAGGAAATTTCCCCCTGAATCCACATATTTTTTCATCATTCCATGGGCTTGCCTCTCATCGCACCCCCACTCTTTTACCCCAAAGGTCATGGTCCCTAAAGCCAATCTGGAAACCATCAATCCCGATGATCCAAGCAAACGATATTTCATACAAAGAGTCTCCTTTCGAAGTTTGATGAATCCCTTTTAAATGAAGTCAGAAGGGATTCTTTTTATTTCGGTCCTTTTATTCCAAGGATTTCTCGAGTTCTTTCAGGGCCCACTACTTTTCTACCCACTGCTTTGGCTGCCTTGACAATCTCTTTAACAAGCTCTGCGTTAGAGGTAGCCCTTTTCCCCGAAGACAAAAAGGGACTATCTTCAAATCCAACCCTCACATGTCCTCCTCTTTCAAGAGCCTCCCGAAAATCTTTCCACCCCCGGCTATGATGACGAAGAAGAAACCATAAAGCGCCTTTAGGGAGTTCTTCTATAAAAAAATTAAGATATTTCTTATGGAAAGGTAAACCATCCTGAATATCAAAGATGAAACCATAAACATAGGGGGGAGAGAAGAGCCCTTCTCCCTTAAGACGCAGAACATTGTGAAACATGGAGAGATCGAAGATGTAAAAGAAAGGTTTGATCTTTCGAGCCTTCATCTTTTTGGCGTAGAATCGAATCTCATGGAGGGGATTCCTGTAAACCCCTCCGTTCATATTGATCGACCCCATATTAAGGGAGCCCATCTCAATCCCTGGAACAGTTAATGAAACAGCCCTCTCTTCAAGGGTGTGTTCCGTAGTTCCTCCTGTAGAACCTTCAATGATGATGGGACATAAGGAACGAATGGCCTGAATCTGTTTTCGAAAGAAGGTGGGATCCACAACCTGTTTTCCAGTTTCGTCCCTGACGTGGAGGTGAACGATGGAAGCTCCCTCATTATAAGATCGAAAGACCTCCTCTGGAACATTTAGTTTTTTTATAAGACGCTCGCGCCTTTCGCCTGGATGAGGAGCCACACAGATCATCAATTCATCCATCTCCTTTTCCCCTTCTAATTAAGTTCCTTTCATCCATAAGGAAGTATTGAAATGATTGGAGACAGATCCTCCCGGAGGGACAAGTTTATTGCAAAATTCAAGATCAGATGGATCCAATTGAATCCCAACGGAGGGCAGGAGTTCCTCAAACTGTTCAAGAGTTCTTGGTCCAATGAGGACTCCTGTTACAGCGGGCTGGTGAAGAATCCAGGCAATAGCAAATTGGGAAACTCGATAACCCTTTTCATTTGCCCTTTTGGCCAATTCGAAACTGACTTCTATTCCTTTTTGTGTAATCCTTTCTGCGTAAATTTCCTTTAACCTCCCGCGGCTTCCTTCTGGAAGATTTTTTGGATCCTGATATCGACAAGCCAAGACCCCTTGTGCCAAGGGAGACCAGGTCAAAAGCCCCAAATCATAGGCCTGACACATTGGAATCAATTCGTTTTCAATCCGACGATCAAGAAGATTGTAAGGCGATTGCTCACAGACCAGCTTAGGGTAATGGTATCGATCTGAGATCCAGAGAGCTTCCACGATCCTCCAGGCAGGATGGGTGGATGAACCAATGTATCTCACTTTTCCTTGTTTTACCAAAAGATCCAGGGCGGCAAGGGATTCTTCCTGGGGGATTTCAAAATCCGTCCGGTGAAGAAAATAAATATCAATATAATCTGTCTTTAGCCTTTTTAGACTTTTTTCACAACTTTCGATAATATGATGTTTAGAGTTTCCTGCATCATTGGGACCTGGACCTGTTCGCATAAAGACCTTTGAGGTGATGAAGACCTTTTTTCTTTTTCCATCTCTTCCCAGTGCTTCTCCAAGGATTCGCTCACTCTCTCCATCAGAATATACGTCGGCAGAGTCGATCAGGTTAATCCCTGCATCGATCGCTCGGTCAATCATTTTAAAGGCTTCTTCTTTGGGAGTGGGGTTTCCAAAATTGAGCGTCCCCAGGGCTAAAGAAGAGATTTTTAAACCGGACCTTCCAAGACGTCGGTAATTCATCCGTTTACTCGTGGGGAGTCTTAATTGCCTTTCTTTTTAAAGATTTTATTCTTCAATCCCCCTGTCACTCTTTTGACAAAGGGCACTTGACTTAAAAACATCCAGACGATGATGATGAGGAGAATGAGGGCAACTGGTCTTGTGAAAAAGGGGAGAAAACTTCCTTGGGAGACCATCAGTGCCCTGCGTAAATTCTCATCTGCCATGGGTCCTAAGATGACGCCGATGACCAGTGGGGCGATAGGATATCCCATGGACTGGATAAAGTAAGCCAGAATTCCCACAGGAACCATGAGATAGAGATTAAAGACTTTTGTGCCAAGGGCGTAGGAGCCAATCACACATAGGATTAATACAATAGGCATAAATACTGGGGGAGGAATTCGGAGGACCTTTACGACCTGCTTCGCCAGGATGAGCCCGCTGATGAACATGGCAAAAGAGGCTAAAAATAGGATCGCTGTTATTTCGGTAATGAAATGAGGATGTTCGATGGAAAGCATAGGGCCTGGTGTCACATTATGAATCATCAGGGCTCCAAGAAGCATGACTGCAGGGGGGCTCCCTGGAATCCCAAGGGTCAATAGGGGGATAATCGCTCCACCAATACAGGCGTTATTTCCAGTCTCGCAAGCAATTACCCCTTCATAAGCTCCCTTCCCAAACATGTCTGGATTTTTAGAAGCCTTCTTGGCTGTCCCATAAGAAACCCAGGCTGCGATATCCTCTCCAATTCCAGGAATCGCTCCGATTCCCACTCCAATTAAGGCTGATCGGATAATCGTTTTTAGATGTTTTGCAATAATTCGGAGTTCGGGAAGGACGCGTTGAAATTGTTTGGCTTCCCCCACCGAAAGCTGATCTCGAATCACTTGGATAATTTGAGGGATTCCAAAAGCCCCGATCAATACAGGAACCACTTCAAGCCCGCCATCTAATTCTGAGATCCCAAAAGTGAAACGGGGAAAGAATTGGAGGTGGTCCCTCCCAATAGTAGAAAGAAAGAGTCCAATCAGTCCTGAAATCCATCCTTTATAGACCAGATCTTGTCCTGTTAGTCCTCCACTAATCATGATTCCAAAAAAGGCGAGAAGAAAGAACTCAAAGGAAGTAAATTGAAGGGCCAATTTAGCCACAAGAGGGGCAAAAACGGCGAGGAAGAACATCCCTACCATGGTTCCGATAAAAGAGGCAGTGGTGGTAAGTCCCAGTGCCCTTCCAGCCTCCCCTTTACAGGCCAATGGATAGCCATCCATGGCCGTAGCGGCAGCAGCTGCCGTGCCCGGGATGTTGACACAGATCGAGCCATAAGAGCCACCATATATGGCACCGACATACATTCCAAGAAGAGTGACCATGGCTGTGGTAGTATTGATTCCGTAGGTCAATGTCGTGAGAAGTCCAACGCCTAACGTAGCCGTGAGACCAGGGAGGGCTCCAAAGGTAATCCCAAGAATGACCGATCCAAAGAGGAGCAAAAGATTCTCCACATTCAAAGCGGTTTTAAATACGGTAACATAAAAATCCAACAATCGTTCGAGAACAAACATGGAATTCTTATCCTCAACCCTTTTTTCTTAAGTTTTGGTTAACGGAATGCATAACGGATGAGATTCATCATTTCAATAAAACCCCCTTCTACGGGTAATGGGACGAGAAGAAAGTATCTAAACGAAGGAATCAAAAATAAAGATGGAAGGATAGACATCAGGATAGAAACCCTCCATCTCCTTTTTAATTCTTGATCGCCTTGAATGAGAATTCGGCAATAGGCAATATAGGCGAGAAACAGAAGGAAGACCAAAAGATCCATGGCATAGAGGAATCTCGCATTGAGTTCTCGGTCAATTTTTAAGGTAAAGAGAGCGAGAAAAAGGAGGGATCCTGCAAGGTAAAAGCTGAAGAGTCTCTTTAGAAGATCCGGTCGATTAAGGTAGAAGAATGAGATAAATACCATTAAAGTGAGCATGGTACTTAAAAAGAAGTCGATTCTGGGGATATAAAGGTAAACATAGGCGAAGATAACAAGAAGGATTCCCCAAAAACGAAGCGTCTTTTCTGAAATCCCTCGTTTCTTCCGGAAGAGATCTTGGAAAAACTTTTCGGCTCCCCCATCCTTGATTGCCCTCCGGCAAAGAACCATTCCCATCAGGACAATGAGGCTACCAATACAAACAGGGAACAGGCCCGGGGAGACATACCAAACGTTCATCACACCTCCCCAACTGTCTTTCATTGGGATATAGTTGAACGTATAAAGAATCATAAAGATTCCAAAGGCGATCAAGATAAGACTGGTGATGAAATCCTTCTTTCTCAACTCGACCTTATCCATTGCCCCACCTTAATTAACCCAAACCATAGAGAGATTCCCACCCCCCTTCGAGAAGGGGGATGGGGAGTTCAATTTATGGTTTAGGAATTTTCAATGTCTCTGGGTTTACTTTTGCCGCTCCCAGTTCCCAAAGGGTCCAGGCAAAAAGCGATTCCAATTTATCAAATTCCTCTCGTGCAGCCTTACCCGTTTTCCCTGAGAGGTTATAATAGTTTTGCTCTGCCCAATTTTTCATAAAGTCCGAGGCAATGACCTTCTTAAACACATCCGCAATGATTTCTTTCACCTCCTCCGGAACATCTGCAGGAACAGCAAACCCAATGGCTTGCATAATGGGTAGATATTTGGAAAGCCCTGGATATGGACCAAAGGAGGAAGGAATTGTCCCTACGTCTTTAAGGGTGAAGGGTTGAGGTGTAAGCATCGCCAGGGGTCTGAGTTTCCCTGCCCGGATGAGCTGTTGTTGTTCGGCAATAGAGGTAATCACCACCGAGACCTCACCCGTCATGGCGGCGGTTTGTGCAGGGGCGGAACCTGGATAGGGAATATAATTAAATTTCGCTCCAGACCCCTTCTCAAGGGCTAAGAGGTTAAGGTGATGAATCGAACCAGAGGCACTGGCACTGGCGCGGATGGTGTTGGGTTTGGCCTTTGCCGCTTCGATCAACTCTTTGAGATCTTTGTAAGGAGAATTGGGAGTGACCGAAATCACATCGGGTGAGCCTCCGACAATAAAGTAATCCCAGACATTCATTCTTTTATCCCATCCCCCTTGAACCCCTGCTGTGACACAGGATTCAGAGACTCCTGCCCAAGTATATCCATCATGGGGTCGGGAATAGACATCGTTCATCCCAATGGATCCTCCTACACCTCCGGTCTTATTAATGACATTGATATTGACCTTAAAGATCTTTGCCATTTCTCCAGAGACGACTCGGTTACAAACATCCGTTCCTCCTCCAGCCGCCCAGACTACGACATTGGTAATATCTCGAGTAGGGTATTTTTTCGCCTGAGCATAAGCCATACTGGAAAAAACCAATAACGATAGAAATAAAAGGGTTAGAAATTTTTTCATGGTTTCCTCCTTTCTTTTAAAATTTAATGGATTTTTGAAGCACGCGGTTAAAATCCTTTTTCTTTCACCTCCTTTCTTTTCGAATATTCAAATTAAAACCTGTTTTTCGAGCCATTTCCATGTTTCAACGGTGCGTTCTCTCTTGATCAACGATAGGAGTTTATTCAGATTTAAGCGGTTCACGATTTTAATGATTTTTTCCGTTGTCGCAATTGTTCTCTCGAAGGCCTCAATGGGATCGAGTCGAACAGGACTCATATCAGAGGTCACCCAACCTCGATAATTAAATTTTTTTAAATAAAAGAACATCTCCAAATAGTCCCAAAGATTGCGGGTGGCAGGAATCAAATCCCAATCCCATTTTCGGTTATTATCATTAATATGGATATAATAAGGAACTCCACAGGATTGAGCCAAGCAGATGGATTCAGCCACCGTTTCCCCAGCCATGAGAGCATGGCCCACATCAATGGTCACTCCTAAATTTGGCTCTCCAATTTCACGGATCATTAAGAGGGTCTTGGCGGCTGTATCCAAATAGCAATTCACCCGAGTTTCTGACCCCTTATATTCTAAAAACAGCAGGATGTCTTTTCGATAGCGAGCGGCTTCTCGAAAGGTGGAGACCATATTCTTCCAAGCCTGTTGATAATCCACCTGAAAGAGATAATCGTATCCATCACTCAGAGGACAACAGGTTACTTTATCCGCGCCGAGCTTTGCCGCTACATCCATGCCTTCGCATAGGAATTGGATGGCTTTCTCTCTCAACTTTTTGGAGTTGACGCTGGAAGAGCCTTTAACGAATTCGGGCTCTCCTTTGATATTCACATTGACCGCCGCTACCCCCAATCGATACTTTTTTAAGGCTTTTTTGATTCCTTCAAGATTTTGCAACTCGTAAGGATAGACAATTTCTACTCCCTTAGCCCCTTTCACTTTTGCCACCGCTGCGATCTTTTCTTCGGGAGTTTTGGCTTCGTGATATTCACAGAAGCGATCCTTCAATTTTCCCATAAATCCAGTGATGATGGCCTGTTTGATTTCCATCCTTTTTCTCCTTTCGGTGAGATTCCTATTCGACCTTCCCAAACTCTTTCTCAATGGCCTCCATCACTTCGTCAGACATCCCATAGCTATGTTCCTCATCGGGGAATTTTCGACTCTTGACCTCGTTTCGATATTGAAGAATAGCCTCTCGGATCAATTGATTTAGATTGATATATTTTTTGGCAAACTTAGGGGTAAAGGTTTCGAACATCCCTAACACGTCATAGGTGACTAAAAGCTGACCGCTACAGCCCGGTCCTCCACCAATGCTGATCGTGGGAACACGGAGTTTTTTCGTGACATAGGCAGCCAGCTTTGCTGGCACCGCTTCAAAAATGATGGCGAAGGCTCCTGCTTCCTCGAGGGCCAGGGCTTCGGTGACGACCTTACGGGCCGTCTCAATCGACTTTCCCTGAACCGTTAACCCTCCCAGAACACCGACGGATTGAGGGTGGAGCCCAACATGGCCTACGACTGGAATACCCATCTGGACGATGGCCCGTGTTTTCTCGATATGATTGGGAGCGGCTTCAAATTTGACCCCATCCACCTTGGCCTCTGTGACAAACCGAGCGGCATTCCGCATGGTCTCTTCCACAGAGTACTGAAAAGAGCCAAAAGGCATATCCGCAATCACCATGGTCCGAGTACAAGCCCTCGCCACCGCTGCACAATGGAGGATCATCATGTCCATAGTGGCGGCAAGGGTATTGGGATGTCCATGAACGACCATGGCTGCTGAGTCCCCTACCAGAATCATCTCGATCCCTGCGTCATTGATCTGTTTGGCAATCGGATAATCGTAGGCCGTGAGCATGGTGATGATCTCGCCCCGATCCTTCATTTCTTGAATAGAACGAACGGTAAGTTTCTCTTGCATCATAACATCCTCCTTCGATAGATTTGCTATTAAATCTTAAAAATGATTTTTCCGGTGGCGGCCGATTCGGCCAACTGAAAAGCCTTCTCATATTGTTCAAGAGGAAATCGATGGGTAATGACTCCTGCTAAATCCATCTTTCCCGATAGGATGAGACTCTGCGCCGTCCACCAGGTCTCCCACATGATTCGCCCAGTCACTCCATAGACCGTAGCTTCTTTATAGATGACATGGTTGACAACATCCCATTCCACAGGCCCTGGAAATAGTCCTACCAAAACGATCTCACCACCCCGTCTCAAAGTTTTGGTGGCCTCGTTGAGCACCGCCTTATTCCCCGTTAGCTCCACCACAATATCCATCCCGAATCCTTTTGTAATCTTTTCAATTTCTTCCACGAGATGGACTTCCTTGGGATTGAGAAGGATATCTGTGCCCATCTTTTTGGCAAGATCGAGTCTTTCTTGACTTATGTCTACCCCAATCACATATTCCGCTCCACTTAGCTTTGCCACCATCTGAGCATAGATGCCTATGGGCCCACATCCAAAGACAATCACTTTCTTCCCGGCAGGCTTTGTCTTTGAAAGGGCATGGACAGCAATCCCAAAGGGTTCCATCGTAGCACCGATCTCGTAGGAAATGGAGGGGTCCAATTTCCAGGCACAGACGGCTGGGAGAATGGCATATTCAGCAAAGGCCCCGTCCATATGGACACCCAGAATCTTCATGTCCTTACAGATGTGTTGAAGTCCTGTGGTGCATTGGAAACAGTGACCACAGGGGACATGAGTTTCAGCCGCCACGCGATCCCCAGGACGGAAATTTTTTACGTTCTTTCCCACCTCGACCACTTCAGCCGAATATTCATGTCCAAATAGAAGGGGAAGTGTTATTCGTGAGGCAGCGTATTCGTTCCATTGATAGATATGAATATCGGTCCCACATATGGCGGCAGACTTCACCTTCACCAATAAATCATTCTCTCCAACCTCAGGAAGGGGAAGATCGGTCAAGGTCGCTCCTCTTATGGGTCTATCCTTGATCAAGGCTTTCATTTCTGTCTCCTTTATCACCTCAGGTTTTTGGTTGAGTTAGCATTTCGATCACTTTCTCTAAGGCATCCTCTTTTCCGAAAGCTCCAGCTTTTGTAATGATGGTGGCTCCATTCCAATCTCCACCTATCAATCGCCCAATCACAATACCCTCTAAGAGTTCGCCCTCTATTTGGATTTCCTTGGGCCCAAGGCCATTGATCGTATGTTGAGCGGTTTCACCCCCCGTCAAAATTAAGGCCAGATCGTTTGGACGGATTTGGGATCTTTCGATTGCCCCCAGGGCTAAGGAGGCTAAAATTTTGGTCACTTTGAGATGAACCGGAACGTCAGGGGATTCTATAGGAGTGACCATCTCTGGAGGGGTTTTTAGAATACAGATTCCACGGGAGAGTGAATGTGCAATTTTTTCAGAAAATCTTTCTCTTTCTTCTCGGGTTTTTGACCAATCTCCAACGATCAAGGGGAGAGGGAGTTGAAATGAGGGAATCCCTTTTTCTTCGATTCGCTTCAACTGTTGGTGCGTTACACTGGATGCCGTTCCGCTAATAATAAAAATGTTCTGACAGGGCCTTATCTTCCTGGAAAGGAATTTTTCATTTTCAGGATTCATGTAATGAGCTACTTCTTCAGCAAGACCTGCAGAGCCTACGAAAAGGGGTTTTTTTTCTAAAGAGAATCCGACCTCTGCAATATTCTTTAAGTCTTGCCGCGTTGCGGCATCGAAGATAATGATTCGATTTCCTTTGCTTTTCTCTATTTCTACGGCTTTCTTTAAACCTTCGGATGAGGAAGCTACATGGGTCAGATCAATCCATCCGACCCTATTGTTAGATTGAGCCTGAAGAATCTTATAGACATGCGACTCCTGAATGGGAGAGGTGGTTCTTCGAGCCACTTCTGTGAGGGCTAAAGGTTTCTCTCCGACAATCATGATCCCCCCTATGAGCGTTCGATTCTGTTCTGGATAGGAAGGGGCCACAAAGCAGAGGTGATTGTTTGTTTTTTCCAGGACCGCATCGATCTCATAACCAATATTTCCCCGAAGCGTTGAGTCAATCTTCTTATAGAGAATAGGAAACAGCCTTTCTTCATACTCTGTTAAGAGACTTGAAATTAACCGATAGGCTTCTTCGGGTGATAAATCCCTCGAATTTGTATTTATCACCAATACATCTTGGGAAATATATTTCTGGAAATAGACCTTTTCATTTTTTTGAGGAGAGAGGAGTAGGGTTCGGAGATTCTTTTTGGCAAACTGAGCACCAGCGTCCGCACCCCCTGTGAGGTCATCCGCGATAAGGAGGCAACTTTGAGTCATTTCCTACAAATAGAGCAATAGGAGTGCCAAAATTCGAATAGAGGAAATAGAATAATAAATATGAGGGGTTACAAATTTTAAAGGGGAATTTTATGTAAATGGATTGGAAAATTGTCTTAAAAATGTTCATTTAATTAACTAAAATGTTTAATAAATAAACAAATTTAGGATTTTAACTTTTTCCAGAGGGTGGTTCGGCTGATTCCCAGGGACTTAGCAAGATCGGTTTTTTTAAGATGAGAGGATTCGGTGATCTTCTTTATCCACTCCTTCTCTAATTCCTTAAGCTTCAGGGAGAGGACCTCCTGTTGCGGTTCTTTCTCTATTTTAGGTTCCGATCGTTTCAGTTCTTCACGAATCCAATCGGGGAGATCGTCGAAGTCTTTAGTAAAATGGTCTGTCAGATGAGCGAGTCTTTCCACTAAATTTTTCAATTCCCTCACATTTCCAGGCCAGGAGTGTTCGCAAAGAAGGGTTTCGATCTCTTTATTGAAGAACACCCTCTTTGAACATTTTGGGTTGATCTTCAAGATAAAATTCTTAAACAGGATAAAGGGGTCTCTTCCTCGTTCTCGTAAAGCAGGCAAGTTTAAATAGAGGACATTTAACCGATAAAATAGGTCTCCTCGAAATCGTTTCTCCTCGACTTCCCTTGAGAGGTCCTTATTGGTGGTAGCAATAATTCGAACCTCCACAGGAATCACCCGGTCATCTCCAATGGGCTGAACCTCTTTCTCTTCAATGACCCTCAGGAGACGACTTTGGAGATTAAGGGGTAATTCACTAATTTCATCGAGAAGGAGGGTGCCTCCATGGGCCAATTCAAAAAGTCCCTTTTTCCCTTCCTTCCTTGCGCCCGTAAAGGCTCCCGGAGCATAACCAAAAAGTTCGCTTTCAAGAAGCGGTTCTGGAAGGGTGGCGCAGTTGATTGCAACAAAGGGTCTTTCCAAGCCGAATCGCTCATGATGGATCCCCTGGGCAAACATTTCTTTGCCTGTTCCAGTTTCACCCTGAATCAGAACAGTGGATGAGGATTGAGAGAAACTCTTTGCCCTCTGGATCACCTTCTGGAAATTTTCGTCTCCTGTCAGGATATCGGAGAAGGTATAACGGGCGACATGTCCCTTTAGATAGAGTTCATTTCTTACTTTTCTTTCTGCCTGTTGAAGTTTTGAAATACTTCTCCCAATAATGAGGGCTCCTATCCTCTCCTCCGAGGTTCCTACCGGGAGATAATCCAGGAGTAAATGTTTTCCCTGAATCAAGGCGAGATGATTTCGTTGGGGAGTCCACTCCCTTTTCATCTCCTTGAGAGGTTCAACGGGATAGAGCATGAGGGGTTTCCCTTTTACCTGGTTCTCTCTCATTTTGAGGAAATTGAGAGCGGCCGGATTGCATGATTGAATTCGATCTTCTCTATCAAGAAGAACAATCTGATCATCCACGGAATCCAGAACGGCTTTTAATTGATTGAGTGTATTTAAATATTGCTGACTTTTTTCTGATTCGGAGCGAACGACCTCTAAGATCCGATAGGCTTCATGGAAGGATTGTAAGAGGGCTTCCTTTCCCGATTCGATCAAGATGGAAAGGTATCCCATTTTTTTGGCTTGAGACACAACAATTTTATCGCCGATGATGATCTCCACTTTTTCCTTGCGGGCTTCTTCTATTTTTTGGGGAACTTCTTGTTCATTTTGAACAGGGAAGACTCTCAAATCGAGATTGAGGAGATCGGCCAGTTGATCCGAGCCCAATACCACATTTCCAAAACCAATGATTCCTATTTTTTGACTTTTGTTGGAAACCTTTTTAAGGGCCCGAAGGATATCAAAGGCAGAAACCTGGATTTCTACGACCGGGATCATCAATTCCTGTTTAAGAAGTCGTGCTGTCCCTCCTCGGCTGATGATGACCTCCACTCCCTTCTCCAAAAGAAGAAACGCTTTTTTAAGCCCTTCCTGTAGATCCCCCACTTCAATCCCAATGGGTTTCTCAAAATCTTTACAGATCTCCATCGCAAGCTCTGCCATTTCAGGATAAGGGGCGATGAGGACAACAGGGGTGAGGGCGCTTTGAACCTTTTTCATCCTAATTCCTATTATATCTTCCTTCATTTAGGAGTCAATATGGTCCTCCGAAGTTGGCTCCTATAAGTTTCAACACCTTCCTTTTCGACGGTCCGTGAAGAAATACAGGGGAATTTTAATTGATCTCTTGTAATCTTTGAGGAATTTTGTTAAATTCACCAAAAATTTAAAGATACGGGAATGAATGAAACTCACCAGGGAAGAGTTTGAGAAGATCGTTATTTCAGCCCTGAAAGGGCTTCCCAAAAAGATTCGAATTCGGATGGAAAACGTGGCTGTGGTCATTGAGGATCGAGCCGACCCGACCCTTCTTCACAAGTTGGGCCTCCGTTCTTCAAATGAATTACTCGGTCTTTATCAGGGGATTCCCCTTGATCGAAGAGGCTTCTTCTATGGGAATGTCCTTCCGGATAAGATCACCCTCTTTCAACATCCTATCGAATCCTGTTGCGCTACCCGTGAAGAGATCGAAGAGAGGATTCGAGAAGTGGTCCTCCACGAAGTAGGGCATTATTTTGGATTGGATGAGGAGAAATTAAGAGAATTAGGAAACGGATAACGATATGTCTTTTCTCAAATTTTTGGGGACAGCAGGGGCAAGATTTGTGGTCATGAAGCAGCTTCGGGCTTCGGGCGGGGCTTGGCTGAATGTTGGAAATACCCATCTTTATATCGATCCAGGACCAGGAGCTCTGGTCCGTTGTCTCAATAGTAAACCCCGATTAGAACCCTCCTCCTTGGATGGAATCCTTCTCACCCATAAACATTTGGATCATTCCGGAGATATCAACGTCATGATCGAAGCGATGACAGAAGGGGGATTTAAGAAGCGGGGGATTCTTTTTGCTCCAAGGGATGCTCTCGAAGAGGATCCAGTCGTTCTGAAATATCTAAGAGGATATGTAGAGAGGATTGAAATTTTAAAAGAAGATTCGGAGTATCGTGTAGGAGAGATTCTTTTTAGAACGACTGTTCGTCATCGCCATCCCGTAGAGACCTATGGATTTAATTTCAAGCTTTCCCCTCATTCTCTCTCATGGATCACGGATACTCGGTTTTTCCCGGAGATCCTGAAGCTCTATAAAGGGAAGATCCTTATCATTCATGTCGTTCGTTTAAAGCCCGTAGGAGAGGAGCCTATCGACCATCTTTCAATCGAAGATGTCAAGACGATCCTCCATAAGATAAGACCGAAATTGACCGTGCTCACCCATTTTGGAATGACCCTCATTCGGGCAAAACCATGGGAAGTAGCGGCCCAATTAGAAAAAGAGTTCGGAACGAGAGTCATTGCTGCCAGTGATGGTTTAAAAATAGAATTGGAGGAGGTTTAGTCATGGACAAATGGCGTGCGGGAGATTTACATCCGACCCCTCGAATTCTGATGGGGCCTGGACCCAGTAATGTTCATTATCGAGTGTATCAAGCAATGATGACCCCTGTCATTGGCTATCTGGATCCTCAACTTCTCTCCTGTATGGATGAAATCAGCGAGATGCTCAGGGCGGTCTTTCAAACGAAAAACTCCTTAACCCTTGCCATTTCTGCTACAGGGAGCTCCGGAATGGAAGCCTCCTTTGTCAATTTTGTTGAGCCCGGAGATACGGTGGTCATCGGGGTCAATGGTTTTTTTGCAGCAAGAATGGTGGAGGTAGCCTCACGCTGTGGGGCAAAGGTGATTCAGATTGAGCAAGAATGGGGGAAACCCATTGAACCCGAGAGGGTGATCCGAACCTTAAAGGAGAACCCCCAGACAAAGATCTGCGGTCTGGTTCATGGGGAGACCTCCACAGGGGTAATGCAGCCCCTCGAAGAGATAGGCTCTTACTGTAAAATGAAAAATACCCTTCTGGTAGTCGATGCCGTAACGACCCTGGGTGGAGCTCCGGTAAAAGTGGATGAATGGGGAATTGATGTCTGCTATAGTAGTTCACAAAAATGTCTGAGCGTTCCTCCAGGGCTTTCCCCGATTACGGTAAGCTCGAAGGCCATGGATATTCTCCGTTGCAGAAAGACAAAGGTTCAAAGTTTTTACCTCGATCTTTTGCTTCTTGAAAAATACTGGGGAGAGGAGAGGGTCTATCATCATACAGCCCCTGCCTCCATGTTCTATGCCCTTCGCGAAGGGTTGAAGATGGTGATGGAAGAGGGATTGGAAGAACGATTTAAACGTCACCAGACCCTGGGGGATCATTTAAAGATGGAATTGGAGAATATTGGCTTTAAACTCTTTGCCCAGGAGGGATTTCGTTTACCGATGCTCACCTCTGTGGTCCTCCCCGATGCCATAGAGGATGTCAAGATCCGAAGAAGACTCTTAGAGGAATATCAGATCGAAGTCGGTGGGGGATTGGGCCCCTTAAAAGGAAAGATCTGGAGAATCGGTCTCATGGGAGAGACCTGTAAGATGCAAAATATTGCTTGTCTGATCGGTGCTCTAAAGGAGATTCTTTCGAGATAGGTGGTCTCTATGCCGCTTCTTTTCCGAGGGAGGCCTTTTCTCGATAGAGTTTCCCAATAAATTCGGTAATATTATAGATTTCGATTTTCTGTTTTTGCCGTCTGGCATTTCTGAAATTATGGAGACAGGAAGGACATTCGGTCAGTAGGATTTCAGCCCCCGTCTCTTCGATGATTTGACTCAAACGGTTCCTCGCAATTCTTACCGATTCCTTTGGAAAGGACCCCCGGAAACCTCCACCAGCTCCGCAGCACATCGCATTCTCTCTGGTCCTTAAGGGTTCTACAAAATTGGGGGCGATCTTCCGGATGATTTCCCGGGGTTCCTCATAGATTCCTGCATGGCGGCCCAGATCGCAGGGGTCATGATAGGTCACTCGCTTTTGTGTCCGAACCTCAAAATTAAAATCCTTAAGAAACTGGGTGATGTGGCTGAGTTTCACTCCGAGGTTCTGGTAGGCAGGATGATCTTTAAAGACACGATAGCAGTAAGGACAGGTGGTGATGAGGTTCTTTGCTCCTGTGTTTTTTATCTCCCTGATGTTTTGTTTGGCTAAATCTTCAATGATCTTGTATCCCACATCCTCAAGGACTCCACTGCAGCATACTTCATCAATGAGGGTATAATCCAGTTTCAGGATATCAAGGAGTTGGAGGGTTTCCCTCACACTTTCTTCTTCCCGATAGGTTCCCACACACCCTAAAAACAAGACGATCGGCGCATGGCCTTTCTTATGTCCCCAATCCACCCTCTTTTCCTCTCCATAGATATTTCCATATTTCGCCATCGTTTCTGCCATAGCCTTAAACCCATTATCCATCCCCAGTTGAACGAACTCTTTTCGAGCATATTTAACCATTTCCTGAGGATCCACACCCGAGGGACAGTTTACCGTACAGTTCATGCAGGTGGTACAACGAAGAAAGGCTTGAGCCACCGCTTCGGTGACGGAAAGTTTTCCCTCCATAAGCTCCTTCAAAAGAATCATCTTTCCACGGGCATTGGTAACGGGTCGCTTCGTGAGATCAAAGATCGGACAGACGGCACGGCAGAATCCACACCGTGAACACTGAGCGATCGCCTTTCGCCTCTTCTCATCGAATTGAATGTGGTTGGTCATGGAGTCTCCTATGTGATTAAAGATTCAAGAATTCCAAGGGTCGAGGGTTCGAGTATTTTTAGTCCAGGGCACGTTTGCCTGGATTCATAATGTTATTGGGATCCAGGGTCTTTTTGATCTTTTTCATCAAGGCCATCTCCACAGGGTCGTGTTCAAGGGTCATATAGTTGGCCTTGGAGAGTCCAATCCCATGCTCCCCTGAAAGGGTTCCATTTAAGGAGATGGCCAGATGGAAGATCTCCGCCTCGGCCTTTTCCATTCGTTCCACCTGCTGGGGATCGTATTCATCATAAAGGATTTGGGGATGAAGATTTCCATCTCCTGCGTGACCAAAAGTGGCAATGACGATATCATATTTTTTTGAGATCCCCTGAATCCCTATCAGCAATTCAGGGATTCTCGAGATGGGAACCGTCACGTCATCGAGAACAAAGCTGTTACTCACCCGCGCCAATGTGGCATAGGCAGACTTTCGCGCCTTCC
>Ga0123519_10003598_pt1 | contig 25586 bp, 22 predicted proteins | sample YelNatPaOPRAMG02_FD_87396 | JGI IMG/M metagenome (GOLD analysis project Ga0123519, IMG submission 87396) | Hot spring microbial communities from Yellowstone National Park - Yellowstone National Park OP-RAMG-02 (version 2) | ecosystem: Environmental > Aquatic > Thermal springs > Hot (42-90C) ...
ACCTACTAATATAGATGGTACAGGCTGGATACCTATACCTTTCTCTAATTTTCCTATTATTAATATCTCTCAACTTTTCATTGATCCTCTTAATAAACCTCCCTATTACTATTCATTTGTTGTCGGAGGAAGTTATGAAGTCACAGCAGCCTTAGAAACAGATTCTAATAAAGGACCAGATGCTATAGGAGGAAAAGATGGAGGAGACCACAATTTTGTTTATGAAACAGGAACTGATAAAAAATTAACACCTTCATCAGTGCAAGCTAGAGCAGAACCTGATAGTCTAAAACAAGGATTAGTTGCCTGGTGGACATTTGATGAAGGAAGTGGAACAACAACTAAAGATCTTTCAGGAAACAATAATAATGGAAACTTTTATAATTTTAACTGGACTGCTACATCAGGATGGGTAGATGGTAAAGTTGGTAAAGCTTTAAGTTTTGATGGAACCAATGATAAAGTTGCAATATCAAACTCAATATCTCTAAATCCCAATTCATTTACTATCAGTCATTGGGTCAAAACATCACTTTACGGTGATCCCTATATTACAGTAGGTAATACTAATAATTGTAGCGGATATAGATTTGGGGTAAATTCTCTTGGTAGTGGTATAAGATTTTTAATTGGTGATTGTAATCCTTATACTGAAAGTGGAGGGGGGCCTTTTGTGGCTGATAATAAGTGGCATTTAATTAGCGGTGTTTACGACAGAGGAAATGTATTTAAAGGTTATATTGATGGAAAGCTTGTGGTCTCGGTGCCAATTGGAACTTACCCAAATATGTCAATAGGTGCGCCATCTATTGGTAATAATTGTTGTGGTCTTGTTTTCGCTGGTCTCATCGACGAAGTCCGCATCTACAACCGTGCATTATCAAATTCAGAAATACAGGCGCTTTATAACGCCGCTAAATAAATATCACGAATAAGCACGCCTGTCTGCCGGCAGGCAGGGATCGGACATTTTAGTAGAAGAAATAAATATTAATGACATCGTGTGTCACACATATTGATATTTGATATTTTAGGCTTTAAAATATAAATATTAATAATGAGTAAAATAATAAAAATTATTGTTTTGGTTTTTATTTTGGGTTTGGTAGTTTATTTTTTGTTTTTGCCTATTGATATTTCAAGAAAAAAACCTGAAAAAGTTACACCTCTACGAATTTATTAAAATAAAATTTTCCCTGTTTCTGATGGGTCCGAAGAAATAATCTTTATTCCAAATATCTCTAAGGCTCCAAAATCAGAATTTAATTTATTTACTTCGCCTCTGTCTATAAAAATACCATAATTTAAATCTGAATCTAAAAGATAAAAAATATTAAAACTTTGAGTTCCTGTTTGAATTAATTTTTGCAAAGTTTCCCATAAAAATTTCGCTCCTTGGAATAAATTACCATACAAAATAAGCCCTTTTTCTTTCTCTGGAGTTAGACTAGGCCAAATTTTTAATTTATCTTCTTCTCTGGCTAAATTTATTTTTCTCATCAAACTAAAATAATCTTCAAAATAATTAGAGTGGAAATTTTCTTGATAATTTTCTAGTTTTTCTTTTAACTCATTAACTTTTGAGAGGGGACTTCTATAAGCAAGAACTTGAAAATGTGGATGTAAAATTGAGGCTCCAGATCGGAAATTATAGTTCCAAATAAAAATTTTTGTTTCAATTTGATTGTCGAAATTTTTAATCTTTTTAAACCACTCCTGAGCTAATTTCATTGCCAAAAGAAAATCTTGTTCATTAAGATCATCAAAATTATGTTTTTTAAAAATTATCAAACTATGATGGTCGGCCATTTTTGAAAGATTGCTGGCAGTTACTGAAGATTCGTTTTCTAATCTACCAATCTCGTCAACCGGTGTTTCCGTTTGATAATTGCAAAATGGATCTTTGTCTTGTCTCTGGGTTTCTTGAATTGGTTGAGGTCTTTTTTTCCTTGATAAATTAAAAATTGCTACTTTGTCTAAGATTTTGTCATCAACAAATATTAATTTTTGTTTTTTAAAATCAGAATATTTTTCCGGAAGATTATCTAAGGTAATTTCTTTTGTTTTTACTTCAAAAATTCGATGAAAAATTTCTTCTTTAGATAATTGTTCAAGAATTTTTTCAAAATCACTAATTCTCTCTCTGTTTAAATTTTCAGGAAGTTTAATTTCCATAAACGAAAAAATCTTTCATTAAATTTAATTCGTTTGGCAAATAACCTTTATCTAATTTATCAAAAATAATTTTAAATTTTTTTTTCATTTTTTCTAAGATATCCTTTTCTTTGGAACTTAATTTTTTTAGAACTATTTCTTCTGCGGGAATTCTTTTTTTCCCTTGAATGCCAATCCTAAATCTCCAAAAATTTTTCGTTTTTAAATTTTTAATAATTGATTCAACTCCTTTATGCCCAGCTGAAGCAACGGAAAAACTTGTTTTAAATAGAGAAAAATTTAAATCAGCGTCGTCATGAATAACCAGAATATTTTCTGGTTTAAGTTTGAATTTTTCTTGAAGTTCTTTCAGTCCTTCCCCAGATTCATTCATATAGCCACGATTTGTGGCTAAGATTAAATTGTTAAACTTTTCAAAAAAAGAATAATTAAGCTCTGTTGGTTGAGTAAAATAATATTTAATTATTTCTTTGCCGAGATTATGCTTAGTATTTAAAAATTTTTTGTCTTCATTGCCTATGCCATAAATTAGTTTAATTTTTTCTCTTTTCATCTATTTCTTTGTGCCGTGGGAGGGAATTGAACCCCCGACGCGCAGCTCTTCAGGCTACCGCTCTACCACTGAGCTACCACGGCTATTTTTAAATATTAAATATTTTAACACACTTTAATAATTTTTTTAAACTAAAATTTTTAATTTAAAATTTAAGTATAATTTAGAGATATTTTAATCTTAGCAAATGTCTAAAGAAAATTTTGGATCTTCTCCTGAGAAAAGAAAAAAACACGATTCATCTAGGTTAGAACAAGATTATGAAAAATACCAAAAGTTTATTCAAGAATTATCAGTTTTAACTTTGGTTGAAGATGACTCTCAAAAATTAATAGGTACTGTTCTGTCTTTTAAAGATACAATCTTGGGGCCAATAGAATCAAAAGGTAAAAATATTAAAATTGAAGAAATAGACGCTTTAACTTTGGGAAAAGCTGAAAAATTATATCAAGAATATCAAGTTAATAAGAAAGATTTTGAAGAAAAAATCAATTCAAAAATAGAAGGTCTTTTGGCTAACTTAAAAAATTTAGAAGGAATTCAAAAATTAGATGAATTTATAAATAAAATTTCTGTTTTAAGAGCTAATTTTGAAGAAATTGATTTTGATTTACGTGAGTTTGAAATTTTAGAATTAAAAATCAATAATTTATCCAGACAATTAGCAGATTTAAAACTTAGAGAAAAAGGATTTGATTCTTATGAATCTTTTTTGCTTTATTTGGAAAATCTTTCTGAAAAATATCAGCAATTAGAAAATCAGGAAAGCAAACTTGAAGATTCGGTAAGAATGCCTTGGGTTGGGAAAACTTTAAGTTATTTTATAAACAAAAAACAATTTCATAATTTAAAAGAGCAAAAAGATAATCTCTTAGAAGAGACAAGAGAACTTAATGAGCTTAGAAAAGAAATAGATAATTTTTATTTGCAAAAAGAAAATAATCTTTACTATAAATTTTTTGATTTAAAAACAAAAATATTGACTTTACTTTTTAAACGAACTCAGGAAAATTTTCAAGAAAATTTCGAAAAAATATTTAAAATTGTAAAAAACGCGGAGAATTTTTTGCAAAATAAAATAGAACTTTTACCTTCAGAGATTAAACAAAATTTTAGCCAAGAATTAAAATTTTTTTTAAACAGTTTTAGATTTTTTCTTTTTAGAAATTTAGGCAAAAATTATTCTTTTTTATGGAATTTATTCAAAAATTTTCATGAAAAAGAGTTATATATTAATGGACAATTCTATGATTCTGCTTTTAATGAAAATTTAAAATTTGTCAATTCGGAAGTTGATAGAATCTCAAATCTTTTTTCAGATTTTGATTCTAAAAAGTGGGAAACTTTTAAAAATAATCCTGAAATAGAAAAATTTTTAAGTCAAGATATTATTAATTTGACTGAAAATATACTGGTGGATTCTTTTATTGATGAGTTAGTTTATAGAAAACTAGATCGAAGAAATAGGTCAAAAATTAGTTATAATCTTTTTAAATTTAAGACACCTAAGGCAATTTTTTTTAATATTTTAAACTCTTTTGTTGAAAAAGGAGAATCTGGAGACTATCCATTTATTTTTGGTAGGGAAAATTGTGCTCTTTTAAGATATTTAAAATCTTTAAGTCCAGAGCAAATAGGAAGTTTTAGAGATTTTTACAAAGAATCTTATGATTTAAAAAAATTAATCAGTTTTATTGAAAAATTAAGAATCAAAAATGATTTTCAGGATGATGATTATTATGAATTAATTGAAAAAACTTTTGATCTATCTTCTCGGTTTTTAGAAAATGATAACGGAGATTTTAGGGATTTAATTTTTAGTGTTTTTAGAATTTTATTTAACCAGCATGGAAAAATTTTAAATAATTTAGAAGAAACCTTAAATTATAATCAGGCCTTAGGCCTTTTAGAGTTTTTGTCTCAGAATCCAGACTTTATTCTTAGGAATGATTTTTATTTTGGTTTAAAAACAGCTTTAAAAAAGGAAGTTTTTGAAATAATTTTAAAAAATATAAATAATTTAAATAAAGAAATTTTTTCTTTTTTGAAAAATCATGGTGTGATTATAGCAAGTTTATTTATTGAAGATGAAAATTTAAATTTTGTTTCGGGAGTCTTATCTAAATTAAATAATTTATCAGTAGAAGATTTTGAACAAGGAGCCAGAGTTATATTTTTTTTAGAGGAAGTATTAGAATCTCCAGAATCTTCGAAAATTTTGGTTGACAAAATAGATGAAGATTTTTTGAATTTAATTAAACCAGGTGGTCCTCTCTATTTAAATCGAGAATTGGTTTTTAAGGAAATTATTTTAAATCCTAATCCATTATTTACGATTTTTCAAATAAAAAATTATTTTTCAAAAAAAATACCTTATTGGAAATTACTATTTTCTTATACACGTCTTAGATTGAAAAAGGAAATAGAATTTTCTTTTTCTGATTATCCTGTGAGGGAAATATCTGGAATTACGTTAAAAAATATTCGAGCAGAAAGACTTTTAGAAATGTTAACTGAAAACGCTCCAGAAGATTTAAAAAGAATGATTAAAGATGGCAAAATAGAGTTTTTGCATTTTAAATATTTAACTCCTCAAGTCAGGATGTTAGTTCTTAGAGATTTTTTAAAGAGAACAATTGAATTTTCAAGATCTGAAGAATTGAAAGCAGAAGCAGATAAAAGAAATAGAGAATTAGTTAAAAAAAAGAGAGAATTATCATTTCAAGATGGTATGAATCTTCACGGATCGGCTATTGATTTTTTAGATTCAGTTTTACTAAATGGTAATTTGCCAGGCGAAGCTTTAGGAGAAGCAGCTTCAGCTGATTCTTATCCATTCCATGTTGATTTTACGAAATTGACCGAAAAATTTATTTTAGATCATGAAAAAAATACTAGACAAATTATTTTAAATTCTTTATCAGCTTATTATGGAATTAATGGGAAATTAGGCGAAAAAGGGCAAATATTTTATTTTTATCCTAAGCCTTCTGAGAGAATTTGGGAAAAAAATGTAGACTATAGTTTGGCTTCGGGAGACCATACACTTATTTTGGGCGGGGTACCTTCGACTGAGATCTTGGGCATTGTTCTAACTCATCCGGAAGCAACCTTGGAGATGGCTAAAAAAAGAATCATCGAGAATGGTTTTTATATCCCTTTATATGATTTAGATGGTAATTTAATATTTTCTCCAGAGGAATATGATTATCTTTATAATAATTTTAATATGGCAGTCCCGGTAGAGATTTGGGATTTTAGCTTAAAAACAGGGAATCAAAGAGGTAGTAATCCTGGAGCTGAATATACTCTACCAGCTAAAAATAAAAAATCTCAATCAGAAAAATATTATGTTAAATTTGCTTCTTTAGATGAGCAAGAACGTTTAGATCAACTTTGGTGTGAATTTTTAGCAGATAAAATTTACAGAATTTTTGATATTCCAGTTCCTGAAACTAAAATTGTTAAAGTAGAAGGTGTTTATGGTCGAGCTAGTCGTTTGATGGAAGTTATTGAAGATGCAAATAAAAATTTAATCTTAGGTTCCCATGACCTTCTAGATGGTTTTTTGCTTGATGTTTTATTATCCAATTTGGATGTTTTATATACAGCTACTCAAAACGTAATTTTAAGTAAAGATAACCATGTCTACAGAATAGACAATGGGGGCTCTTTAATTTTTAGAGCACGAGGGGAAAGAAAAAATATACCAGATCTTATTAATGAAGAAAAATTTAAAAAAGAATTAGAAGACTTAACGAAAAAAGATGAATTTAAGCTTTTAACTTTAGATGATTTAAAACAACAAGCCCAAAAAATAAAAACTTTGTTAACTGATGAAAAAATTCAAGAATTAGTAAATAGCGTAAGATTGTCTCATAAAGATAGAACTTTGATATCAGAAATTCTAAAAATTCGAAGAGATTTTATTTTGAGATATTATCAGATATAAAAATAATTTAGATATTGAAATTAAATTTTATTGGGCAGGATAGGGATCGAACCTATGGCCTCCGTCTTATCAGGACGGCGTTCTACCACTGAACTACCTGCCCAATTGTGCCCCTGGGAGGATTCGAACATCCAACCTTTTCCTTAGAAGGGAACTGCTCTTCCATTTGAGCTACAGGGGCTAAATAACTAATAGTAATAACTAATTTTGTATAATTATATCATAAAAATCGTGATATAATAAAAAATGTCTACTATAATTTCACTTATTTTTGGGACAGGCAGAGAAGGAGCTAATTCAGAAAAGGTTGCTAATTTTGTTTTTGAAGAAGCAAAGAATTTTGGTTTTGAGATTAATTTTATTAAAGTTAAAAATTGGCTTGACAAACCTTATACTGGTGGGATGAGCGAAGAAAAAAGAAGCAAACTTTCAGAAATTTTTAAAAATACCCAAGGCTTTCTTATTGTTTCTCCAGAATACAATCATTCTTTCCCAGGAGAATTAAAACTTTTTCTTGATGAATTTTACAAAGAATTTAATCATAAGCCTGTTGGTATTTGTGGTGTTAGTTCTGGTAAACTTGGTGGTGCCAGAATGGTTGAAAGCTTAAGGCTTGTTTTAATTGAATTTATGATGATACCAATTAGAAATGCAGTTTATTTCTCTAATGTAAGAAATTTTGACGAGGAAAAAGAAAATTACAAAGAATTTTTAAAAACTTTATTTGATGAGTTAAAATTTTATATGGAAAAATTAAAGTCGTAATATTAACACACGGATTAATACGCGGATCAACGACGATAAAAATATTTGTATAAATCAGAGTAAGATCTGCGTTTATTAGTTAAGATGAAATATCCTTATTCTTTATCGCAACTTCCATATTCTTATGATGCTTTAGAACCTTATATTGACAGGATGACAATGGAGATTCATCATACTAAGCATCACCAAGGATATATCAATAACTTAAATTCTGCTTTAGAAAAATATTCAGAGTTTCATAATTTAGAACTTGAAGAAATATTAAAAAATCTGAATCAATTTCCTGAAGAAATAAAAACTACGGTCAAAAATAATGGAGGAGGGCATTATAATCATTCTTTATTTTGGGAGATAATGAAACCAAAAGGTGGTGGTGAACCAGGCGGAAAATTAAAAGAAGAAATTGAAAAAAATTTTGGTACTTTTGAGGAATTTAAAAAATTATTTTCAGAAATGGCCATTAAGCATTTTGGTTCTGGTTGGGTTTGGTTAGTTGTTACTCCTTCCAAACAATTAAAAGTTTATTCGCTTTTAAACCAGGATAATCCTTTAATGAATGGTGATTTTCCAATTATGGGTATTGATATTTGGGAACATGCTTATTATCTTAAATATCAAAATAGGAGAGCAGAATATGTTGAAGCTTGGTGGAATGTAGTTAATTGGGATAAAATAGAAGAAAATTTATTAAAATTTAATAGAGGCCGCGAATTAAATTAATAAATTAAAATGGCTAAAAATTTTCTAATTATACTTTTAATCCTTGTTGTTTTAGTTGGAGTCGGTTATTATGTTTTTACAAAATTTAGAGTACCATCTTCATCTCCAGAATTACCTCAGCCACCAATCCCGCCAGTTCTTGAAATTCCATCAACATCAGTTTCGTCAACAATTACTTCCACGGCCACATCTACAACATCGCAAGTATCTAATCAGGAAGTAATTATTAAAATAACATCCAATGGTTTTGAGCCAAAAGAAGTAGAAATTTCTAAAGGAACGAAAGTCACTTGGCTTAATGAACAATCTAATCCTTCTTGGCCAGCTTCTGCGGTTCATCCCACTCATGAAGTTTATCCAGGTTCAAGTATCAAAAAATGTGGCACTCCAGAACAAGATAAAATTTTTGATGCTTGTCGAGGCCTTAAACAAGGAGAAAGTTGGAGCTTTGTTTTTAATGAAGTTGGTGAATGGTATTATCATGATCATTTAAACCCATCTCAGACTGGAAAAATTATAGTTAAATAGGCGCAAAAATCAAAACTAATTTGAGTATTTAGATTTTTTATGTTATAATAATTTTAGAATTTTTTAGAATTCATTTAGTCATTAGAAATTATAATTTTTTTCTTTTGCCCTCATAGCTCAATTGGTAGAGCAACGGCCTTTTAAGCCGGTGGTTGGAGGTTCAAGTCCTCCTGGGGGCAAATGTTAAAGGTTTTTTTAAGGGAAAAGAATAAGAAAGCAGAGATTTATCGCGGAGAAGGAAAAGTTCCGGGAGTAATTTATGGATCAAATATTGAATCTTTGCCAATTTATACTGATGTTAAAGAATTCCTTTCTTTGCTTAAAGAACATGAAGGCGGTCTTTTTGAAATTGAGCTTGAGAAAGAAAAATATCAGGGAATTTTAAGAGAAGTTCAGTTCCATCCTTTAACTCATAAACCAGTCCATTTTGATATTTATGTCCCATCTCTCGAAGAAAAAATTGAAGCTAAAGTTCCATTAGAATTTGTTGGTTCTGCACCTGCTCTTTTAAAAGGCGGCGTTTTAAATTTTAATTTAAAAGAATTAGAAATTTCTGCTTTGCCACAAGATATACCTGAAAGAATTGAGGTTAATATTTCCAAATTAGAGGAAATCGGGCAGTCTCTTTACGTTAAAGAATTAAAAATTCCTTCAAAAATTAAGATTTTATTAGACGAAAATATTCCTGTTGTTACAGTTATTGCTGAAAAAATTGAAGCAGTTGAAACATCGTCAGAAACATCGAATAATGCTTAAGATCGAAGATATAAAAAAGAAAAATTATAAAGAAATTTTTCAACGAGGACAAAGAAAGAACTCACGGACATTTTTAAATTTTTTCAAACTAACTCCAGTATTTCAAATCATTTCATTTATTTTTATTTTTACTTTAAGTTTTAATGTTGTTGCTGCTCCACTTAATCTACCTGTAACTAAAGTTTTAGATCCTGAAACACAAAAAAAGAAAGAATCTTTAGAATCGGAACTTCAAAAAGTTTTAAAACAAATTGAGGAATACAAAAAGACAATTACTGATGTTCAAAAACAAAAAAAATCAATTCAGAACGATCTTAAAATTGTTGAATCAAATATTAAAAAAGTTGAATTGGAAATAAAAGCTATTGATTTAAGCGTTAAAAGATTAAATCAAAGAATTAGCGAGACGAAAAAATCAATTAAAATTACCGAAGAAAAAATTGATAAATCAAAAGAAATTTTAACTGCAGCACTTAAATATTATTATCAGTTAAAGCAAAGGAGTGTAGTTGAAGTTTTCTTGGCCTCTGCTCAGCTTTCAGATTATTTTAATAATTTTTTTTATTTACAAAAACTTCAGGAACAAATTAATACTGAAATTGATAATTTGAGAGATTTAAACCAAAAATTAAATCAACAAAAAATAAAATTAGAAAATGAATTTCAAGAGCAAAGTGATCTTTTATCTTTGCAAAAAATAAAATACGCCGAACTTCAAGATTTTAGAAAAGAAAAACAAAATTTATTAGCACAAACAAGTAAACAAGAATCTCAATATAAACAACTTTTAGAAAAATCAGAAAAAACTGCTGCTCAAATCAGAGAACAAATTTACCGTTTAGCTGGTGGAGCAGGGCCAATTACTTTTGGTGAAGCTTATAATCTGACCAAAGTTGTTGAAACACATACCAACATAAGGCCAGCATTTTTGTTAGCTATTTTGCACTATGAATCAAGATTAGGCCAAAATGTTGGTACTTGTCATTATAAAGATGCTATGAAATCATCGGAGCAATCTATTTTTGAAAAAATAGTTACTGAACTTGGGCTAGATGCTAATCGAATGCCAGTTTCTTGCAAGCCTTGGTATGGTTGGGGAGGAGCAATGGGTCCAGCGCAATTTATACCTTCAACTTGGATGGCTTATCGCGATCGAGTTGCAAAAATAACTGGTCATAATCCACCTTCTCCGTGGGATAATTTGGATGCTTTTGTGGCCGCAGCTTTAAAATTGACTGATTCTGGAGCTGATTCGAGAAAATACCAAGATGAATGGAAATCGGCGATGATTTATTTTGCTGGTTCAAATTGGAACAATCCTTCTTTAAGCTTTTATGGCGATGACGTTATGGCTATTGCCGAAAGATTTCAGAAAGATATTGATATTTTGGAGAAAGGACATTAAAAAAATTAAGCTTGCTATTGACCAAGTTTGAACTAATGAACCTTCGCTTTTTCTTTCTTTGGCGCTACTAATTTCACTTGACCACCCTAGAGCTCCATCAAAGAATAAATCAATTAAACTACTCTCAATAATTTTTTCAATAAAATTATTAAATTTTTTATTGTCAATTTTTATAAGTGAATAAACTAGTAGATTATTAAGAAAATACCAAGAATCTCCTTGATGATAAGCTTGAGACTTTTCGCCGTCATCTTCGTATAAAAATTTTTTATTATTTAACGATAGGGTTGCTAAACCTCCCCAACCAAGGTAATTTTCTTTTAAAAGTTTTTCAAAAAAAATTTTCCATTCTTGTAAACTAAAAATATCTTCTAAAAATAAAAATGCAAAAATCAAATTAATATCGGCTAAATTTTCTTTTATTTTTTTAATTATTTTTTCTTTTAAGGAATTAGCCACTGAGACATAATTTCGATTAATTTTTGCCATTCTTCTCAAGACTTTTAAATATAAAACATCAATTTCTAAAGCACTTTTTCTTTCCAAAGTATCCATCCAGGTTGAATAAGGAGGCAGATTATCTAAATTAAATTTTTTTTGCCATTTTTGAAGATATTTTTCTAATAAAGAAAAATGAGCAATAAAAAGATCTTGAGGCAAATTTAAAATAAAAAGTAAAAATGTGTCAGCTGATAAAATTTGATTAGTCTCTCGCCAAATATTTTTATCCCAAATATTTTCCAAGTTGTAGAGATAGGACTTGATTCTTTCATCTACGGATAAATACGGATTTAATGCGGATTTATGCTGATGTGTTTTATTCGTTTTATCCGTGTTTGATCTGTTTAATCCGTGAATTAAGAACATACTTAAAAGTTCGTCCCGATTCCAGTTTTCATAAAACCAAGGAAAACCAGCTGGAATATAATTATCTAAAATCAGAGAATTAAAACGAGAGAGAAGAAAATTGTTCACGGATTTATACGTATCTAGCGCGCTTGCCTTGTCGTCAAGCAGGGATCTATGCTGATTTATGTTATCCGTATAATCCATTTTGGATCCATCTAATCTGTGAATATCAGGGGAAACAATCTTTATTTTTATTTCTTTTACTTTTCCATAAATTCCATCAAAAACTTTCCAATTAAATGGAGGAGAGTTTCTTTGATAATCAAAATCAAAAAATTTATCTATCCAATTATCTCTAAAATTTAGAAATGAATCAGACTCAATTAGAGTTTTAATAAAACCATATCCTTCAAAGAATTCTTCAACCAAAAAAGAAATTGAAGAAATTTTTTCTATTTTAATTTTTCGCTTAAAAGGATCATTATCAAAGATAGCTTTAATGTCAAAAGTTAGTTGAATATTTTGATAAGAAGAAAAAGTAATTTTCAAAGAGTTTGATTCTAAATTAAAATACGCTTGATTATTTTTGAAACTAATGATTGTTTCAGAAGGGCTTAAAATGATAATTTCTTGAATCTCATCATTAAAATTAATATCGTCCAAAAATCTTAAAGCCTGCTGATGCCAAAAAATAAAACCGCCAAAATATCTACTTTTCTTTTTCGGCGAAAGAAAAAACCACAAATTTCCATTTTTTAGAAAAATGATATCAGATTTGCTTTCTCCCTCTAAATTTATTTCATAATATTTGACTTTCATTCTTTACCCACGGATTAAAACAGATCAAACACTGATAAACACGGATTTAAAATAAAATCTAAACAAAATTAAAGTATATTTGTGTAGATCCGTGTAGATCCGTATCGTTTAATTTTCATATAAATTTATATAGTTTTTTATTAATTTTTGCCAATCAAAGTTATTCGCCAATCTTCTAGCTTCGTATTTATTTTGAATTCTTTCAGCTCTTGCCATTGTTGCAATTTTAAAAAATATTTCAGCAAGTTCATTGACAACTTCTATATCAGATTTATTTTTTCTTTTCAAAATCCAAAGTCCTGGAGTTTCTTTAGATAGTAATTTATTTTCTTCGATATAGCTTGCAAAACCAGTTAAGTCAGTTGTTATAGCCATGACACCGGCAGCTAAAGTTTCCAGAGGTGTGTATCCCCAAGGTTCATAAAATGAAGGGAAGATTCCTAAATGACAACCATTAACTGCGTCATAATAATTTAAATTCAAAAATCCATCGGTAGATGAAAGATAAATTGGATAAAAAATAACTTTGACTTTATCTTCTTCTTTGTTTAAAAGTTCTGCTTGACGAAAAAGTTGTAAAAATTCATTATTGTTATTTATTAAATGGGTTGCTAGAGGAATTTCTTTTTCTTTTTTTATTTTGCTTAAAATTTTTTGGGTTTCTAAAAATTCTTCTTGATCAAAAAGCTTTTCGCCGCTAATTGGTCGTTGATGGATTAAACTATGTAAAAGTCGAGAACTAATTTCATCTTGAAGTCCGTCTAAATAATTTTCTAAACCCTTATAAGTGATTAAATTTTCTAAAATATTATGATTAATATCAATAATTTCATCAGGAACAAAAATAAAAACATAAATATTGATATTTAAATTTTTCTCTTTTAAAATTTGATTTAATTTTCCTAAGGCTAAAAGAGCGACGTCAAAACCCTTATTTTTTATTTCTTTTCTACCACTTAAAAAGAAAATTAAAGAATTTTTGATTGGACAAGATTTTTGAAGGTAAGGGGAAAAAAAATAGAGAATAAAATTTGAAATTAGATTTCTATTTTTTCTATGTTGAGCAGAGATTTCCTCAAAAGTTGGGAATTTACTTAAATCAATTCCATTAGGCAAAATAGCATCAACCTTTCTTTGCAAAAAACATTCAACTTCAAAAGCAGTAACAGTGCTTATGGTTGTTAGGATATCAGCAAATTTAGCCGAATTTTTTTCAACTAAATGCTTTGCTTCAATGTGGAAATTATAAGCTAATTTTAAAGGATCTAAAGATGGAATTTCGCTCCAGAAATTAATCCCTGCGCTTACCAGGGTTCGTCCTAAGATTGTGGCATGAGTAGTAAAGATTTTTTTTTGTTTAATATCGTTTGCGAACAAAAGACCAGCTCCAGCTAACCATTCGTGGAAATGAAAAATAGAATTTTGAAATTCATCTTTTTTTAATAATTCCTTTATAAATAAGCTAACTGTTTTTGACCAAGCAATTGGTTCGTCGTAATCTCTATTAGTTCTTAAACTGTCTATACCAAATTTTTGCCAAAGCTCATATTTGATAGAATTAATTTCGTCTAAAAATTTTTGAAAATCAATTAAAAAACCGTGAGGATAACCTTCGATTAACCATTCTCCATAATAAACAATAATTCCTTGTTTTTGTAAATTATTAATTATTTCTTCAAATTCTCTGGGATTTGCCAAAATTCGAAAATCACTTTGACTTCTGGCGCCTAAATAAGGACCAATGACAAAATAATTTTTTCCATAAAAATTCTTAAGATACTTTGCCTTACTGCTTAAAACAGTGTAAATGCCACCAACTTTATTGGCAACTTCCCAACTAATTTCGAAGATAAGTTTTGACATTAGGTTTAATTCTTAATCTAAAATCTTCAAGGACGTTACGAAAATTTAAATAGGCATCATAAGGATTTTCATAGGGATTAAAATATTTATGAACATCACCATCAGAAAACCATTTAGTACACATATAATAGAAATGATCTGCGGTTTGAAGTTTTCTCCAAATATCTTTTAAATAAAAAGGAGTATCTCTTTCTAATGAATATAAAATTTCTGCATTTTCTATTTGCATTTCGTTTCCTAGCCAAGCAGTTAGATCTCTCTCTGTATCGGCCCAAGTTATTGGTTTTTTTGAGGAAAAAATTCCTTTGGTTGAATATTTTTTAATAGCTTCGCTTGGTAAAGAAAATTCTAAGTCTTTTCTTTTCAAAACTTCAAAGGGCAAAGATTTTAAAAATTCAAAAATTCCTGTTTCTTCCCATTGATGTTCGCCAAAAGTTTCAAAATCCATAAATAAATTAATAATCTCGCCGTTGCCATTATGATTTTCAATCCATGTGGCAAATTTATCAGCTGTTAATGGCCATTCTTCCCACCATCTAGCTGAAAAACGAAAACTCATATCGTCTGAAAGTTTATAATTTCTCAATAGAATTTTTAAATTTCTTTCTGGGTCAGAATAAATGAAATTTGGAGAACGCCATTCTAAAATCCAAGGAACTCCTTCTGTTAAAATTGCGTCAAATCCTAAATTTTTAACAATCTGTGTTAAATCATCGAAATAAATAAGCTCGGTATTAGCGAAAACTTTTGATTCTTGATCAAATAATTTCTTGATTAAATTTTTATGTAATAGAACTTGATCTTGAAAATCTTTAATTGAATAAAGAGAAGATAAGGAATGATAATAGGTCTCGCCAACAAATTCAACACATCCAGTTTGGCTTAATTTTTGGAAAAGTTTAATAATTTCAGGATGCCATCTTTTTAATTGATCAAATAAAATTCCCGTAGCTCCAAAACTTACTTTAAATTTTCCTTTTGTTTCTTGGATAAGATGATGAATTAAATTAAGGGTAGGGAAGTAACTTTTTCTTACTATCCTGTCCAAATAAAATTTATTTCTTTCATCGTCAAAATAATAAGGGTTTTCGCCAATATCAAAAACTGTGTAATGTCTTAATCTTTCTGGTTGATGAATTTTAAAATAAAAAACTATTGATGGCATTTTGATAAAAATTAATTAATTTTTCTGCAGTTTTTGACCAGCAAAATTTTTGTTGAGCTTCAATTTTTGAATTAATTAAATATAAATTTTTCATTTTTTGATATTTTAAGATACCAATAATTTTATTAGCCATTTCTTTTATATCCCAAAAATCAAATCTCATCAAATTATTTAAATAATAACCAACGCCAGTAGTTTTGGAAACAATAACAGGAATATCATAATTTAAACCTTCTAAAGGGACAAGACCAAAAGGCTCAGCGGTCGAAGGTACAACTAATAAATCAGCAAGAGAATAAATACCATAGAGTTTTTCCTCTCTTAAAAAATTGGTGAAGATAACATTATTTTGAACATTAAGCTCGTAAGTTAATTTTATTAATTGAGGGAACATATCGCCTGAGCCAACAAAGACAAATTTTGTTTGAGGTAAAAGTTTTCTGACCAGAGGAATGGTTCTTAAAAGATAGTCTGGTCCTTTTTGGATAGTTAGTCTACCGACAAATAAAATAATTTGCCAACCTTCTTTTTTTAAATTTAATAAATAATTAGAAAGCTGCAAATTTTCTTTTTGCCATTCAAAGCCATTAGGTAAAACAAAAATTTTCTCTTCAGGAATGTGATAAATTTTAATTAAAACTTCTTTAGTAAGATCGCTTACTGGCAAAAGATAATCTGCTTTAGCAAAATATTCTTTTTCAATTTGGAAAATTATTGGATGAGGATTATTACCTGTTCTTTCAACTTCAGTGGAGTGGACATGTATAAAAGAAGGTATATTAAAATGTTTTTTTAAAAAATGAACTGCTGGGCCAGAAAACCAATCATGACCATGAATAATATCTGGTTTTTCGTCATAAATAGATAAAGTTCTTAATCCATAAGAGAAAATTAAGTCATAAAGTTTGGTATCAAAAAAAATTTTTTTTTCTAAATAGCCTGAAAATTTTTTTATAAAATCAGAAGCAAAAATAACTTTAAAGGGAATAGAATTTATAGGAAGCTTTTGAGGCAAAGTAAATGTTAAGTCTATTTTTTTATTCAATTCTTTAGCTAAATGAAAACAAGCTACACCCAAGCCACCGCTATTAAAAGGTGGCAACTCCCAGCCAATCATTAAAACTTTCATCTCTCTTTAATTATAATATTATTTTTTAAAAAGTTTTCCACAATCCTTGCCGCAGATTTTTTGTCTTTGGCATAAACTACTCCTTCAATCTTTTCAAGCTCTCTTATCTGTCTTTTGGCAAATCTGAGAATGTCTTTATAGCACGCAGATATTACAGAACGTAACTCAGACTTTGCTGAATTTTTTTGCTTTTTCTGCATTAAGTTTGTTTGTTCCACATACAACCCAAACCACTTATATTCTAAACCAAAACTAATTATTCTTTTATAAGAAAGGCCGATTTTCCTTAATTTTTTAATCTCTTTGATAATTCCTGGTATTCTTTTTAGTAATCTTCTTTTGATTTTTTTAAATAATTTCTCTTTATCAATCTTTGGCGATAAAATCAAAACTTCATATTTTGGTTCTTTTTTAATTTTTGGCACTTTCCCTAAGGCATAAATTATCTCTAATGCTCTTATTAGCCTTCTTTTATTCCTCAGATCCAAATTTTTTGCTCTTTGAGAATCAATTTTTTTTATCTGAAGATAAAGTTCTTCCAAGCTTTCCTTTTCTAGTTTTTTCCTTAGTTTGTGATTTGGTTTGACATCAGGCAAAATCCAGCCTTCTTTAATTACTTTCAAATATAAAATTGTTCCTCCGCAAAAAATTGGTATTTTGCCTTTCTTAATAATTTTTTTTATTACTTTATGAGCATTTTTTAGCCATCTTCCCAAGGAATTATTTTTTATTGGATGCGAGGTACTTAAAAGATAATGAGGCACTTTTTTTGTTTCTTCTTCGGAAATTTTTCCGCTGCCAATATCTAAATATTTATATACTTGTCTTGAATCGGCATTAATTATTTCTCCATTAAATTTTTTAGCCAAATAAATAGCCAATTCTGATTTCCCGCTTGCCGTCGGCCCAGTAATAAAAATAGTTTTCCACATTTTTTGACTTGACAATTTTTTTTTGCTTTATAATTATATTAAAAGATTTAATTAAATAACAGATGGTCGCCTTTAAAATATTAAAAAAATGCAAAAAAAAGGTTTTACCTTAATTGAACTTCTTATAGTTTTAGCTTTAATAGCTATTTTAGCTACTATTTTAATCGTTATTATTAAACCGGCTCAAATTTTTCTTCGCGCTCGTGATACCCAAAGATCCGGAGACTTAAGAAATCTTTCTCAAGCAGCTGATGCTTACTTGGCTGAATTAGCGCAAAATTCTTCTTTGGCTTGGCCAGCAAGAGGTGCTTGCCAGGGAAGTTCATCGCCATATCAAATTTTTTTTAGTGCAACTTCTACAGGTGTTGCTCTTACGGGTTGGCCAAATATACCGCCTAATTCGGGCACAGGAACAGTATCTCAAGCAATTGATGGCACGGGTTGGGTTCCTTTAAATTTCAGTCAAGTCTCGGTTCTTAATCTTCCGCAGCTTCCATTAGATCCAAGAAATGGTCAGACAGGAACAGTAAATGGTTCATCTACTATGTTTGCTTATTCTTTTGCTTGCGATCAAACAAATTACAATTATGAATTCGCAGCTAAACTTGAAGGATCAACATCAACAATGGCTAATGACGGAGGGAATGAAAATTGTACCACAACTGGACCAAATTGTCTTTATGAAGTTGGCCCTGGAAAAACTAGTTTATATTAAGGAGTCTTCTAAATCCATTTAGAAATTCTCTTCCTGACATTTTCTTTCTATCTTCAAGTTGAACCTCTTTTAAAATTACAAAAATATCTTTCAGCCTTAATCCTAAATCATTTCTAATCTCAAAAAATTCTCCAACATTCTTCTTCAATATTTCTCTTGGCAAATTTTTTTCCTCTAATTTTTCAATCTTAAAAATTTTCAATATTTTATTCGTTGCCATTTGTTCCTTATTCGTTGCCATTCGTGTTTTAAGATAAATATAAGTAGATGGCCATGGATTCAAGGCTCTAATTTTCCTTTGCCAAATTTCATAATTTTCATCAAAACTTAAAAAACCATCTTCTTTAGAAATTTTTTTAGTATATGTTGCCTGAGTTTCATCTTGCTCAATTGCTTTTAATTTTCCCTCTAAATAATAAACAATAATTTCTCTTAAAATTTTTCCTCCTAACTTTCCTAACTTTTCTTCTAATTCTAAATAGGTTTCATTTCCCAAAAGCTCAATTTTTTCTTGTTTTAAAATTGGTCCATGGTCAACTAATTTATCAATTAAAAATATTGTCGCTCCAGTTTCTTTTTCTCCATTCAAAATAGGTTCTCTAATTGGATTGGGACCACGATATTTAGGAAGAAGCGAAGGATGCACATTTAAAATTCCTCTAGGGAAAAAATCAATAATTTCTAAAGGAATAATTTTTCCAAAACTAGCAATTATTCCAGCTAAAGGTTTAATTAAATTTAAGGAAGTTTTAAAATTTTCCCAATTTTCAAATTCAATGACATTTAGTTTTTCTCGTAAGCAAAATTCAAAAACTGGGTTAGGTTGTATTTTTAAATTTCTACCTTTTGGTTTGCCTTTTAAAGTTAAAACTAAAATTGGCCTATCTTCTTTTAAAAATTCTTTTAAAACATAAATGGAAAATTCACTCGAACCAAAAAATATAATTGGCAATGTCCTCATTATTAAATTTTTTCAATTTCTATTGTTTTATCAATAAACAAAATTCCGTTTAAATGATCAATTTCATGTTGAATAATTTGCGCCAGAAGACCTTTGGCTTTTAATTTTTTATTTTTCCCAAAAAGATCTTGATAGCGCAAAACAACACCTTCGTATCTTTTTACTTGACCCCATATTTTTGGCACACTTAAGCAACCTTCTTCCATAATTTTTTCTTTGCCAAAAAATTTTATAATTTCAGGATTAATAAAAGTATAAAATCTTTTATTATCATAAGCAATAAAAATAGATAAATCTTTGTTGATTTGGTTAGCCGCGAGTCCTACTCCATCGTGTTGAATCATTATTTTTTTCATTTGCTTGGCAAGTTCTTTTATTTCTTTATCAATACTTTCAATTTTTTTAGCTTTTTCTCTTAAGATTTTATTGGGGTAAACAATAATCTTCATGATATAATAATTATAATTTATGAGAGAAAAAAATATTGAAGAATTTAAAAAAGATCAGGGTTATATGATTGAAAATCAGTGGTACCCGAGAGTAACAAAGATTTGCGATATTAAAAGCAAGCCGGGCTTATATTATTTTTATGCTCAAGCAGAAAATTTTGCTTCTGCTAATTTGCAAAAACAAAAAGCAGCCAGTGAAGGGAAGATTGTGCATGAGATTATTGAAAGCTTTATTAGCCATAGGCCAATTATTGTCCCTGAAGATTATTCAGGATTTAAAAATGCTTTTGAAGATTTTTTAAAACACCATTCATTTTTTTCTAAAGATGAATGGATCGAAAAAAAAGTTAGACATTCTGGTCATCGTTATGTTGGAACTTTTGATGCTTTAAGCGAAATTGATAATAATTTTGCTTTAATTGACATTAAAACTTCGCAGACGGTTTATGATGACTATAGGCTTCAAACAGCTGCTTATTTTTATGCTTTAAATGAAGAACCATGGCTTTTAAGTCATGATAATAAAAAAATTATCTTACCAAGGGAAATTGAAAAAAGATATGTTTTAAGATTAAATCAAAAAAGAATATGTGAAAAATGCGGCGCGGTGCTCAAGTTAAGAAAAATGGGAGATAAGATTGAAAATAATAATCAAAGTTGCGATCATAAATTTGGAGAAATAATTGGCGAATGGGAATTAAAAGAATTTGATAATCACGAAGAAGATTTTCGGGGTTTTTTGCATTGCAAAGGTTTATGGGAATGGGAATACCGAGATTTTTTGAAAGAAATCGGATATCTCTAAAAGTTTGAGAATTTGCCAGTATGGCAATTGGTTTTGAAAGTCACTTAAGATTTCTAGAAATTGCCAAAGGTTCAGTTGGTGAGATCAGAAATCAATTCTATACTGCTTTGGCGGTTAATTATATTACTTAGTAAGAATTTGATAAAATAAATAAAGAGTTAGAAGATTCAGTAAATCAAATTGGAGGTTTTATTGTTTATTTAGAAAAGAAAAAACAAAGAATTCACAATTTTTTTTGGCACGGTGGCGGAGAGGTAACGCAGCGGTCTGCAAAACCGCTTTACGCGGGTTCAAGTCCCGCCCGTGCCTCAGCGTACTTCAAAAAAATCTAAATTCTGAATTAACAAGCTAACTGATAATGAACCCTAATTTTGTGTTATAATTTCTTTGATGAAAAAAATTTTTAATCTCGAGTGTAAAAATTTAATTGGCAAGAGAGTTGAACTTTATGGTTTTGTCTCTGAAGTCAGAGATCATGGCAAACTTATTTTCTTTAATCTGAAAGATAGAAGTGGTATTGTGCAAACAGTTATTTCTCAAGAAAATAATTTTTTCTCTTTAGCTAAAGAAATTAAGCCTTATTCAGTTGTAAAAATTATTGGCAAAGTTCAGCCACGACCTGCCCATCTAGAAAATCCAAAATTGAAAACTGGCAAAGTTGAAGTTGTTATTGATGAACTTTATCTTTTGTCTTTGGCGCAAACATTACCATTTGATGTTGAAGCTGACGGTTATGAAATTGATGAGGCTTTGAGAATGAAATATCGTTATTTAGACTTAAGAAGACCAAGATTGTTTAAAAACTTAAGAAGGAGACATGAGTTTTTACTTTTTATCAGAAATTTTTTAGATGCTAAAGGTTTTATTGAAGTTGAGACGCCTATTTTAACAAAATCGACCCCTGAAGGAGCGAGAGATTATTTAGTGCCAAGTAGAATTTATCCAGGTAAATTTTATGCTTTGCCTCAGTCACCTCAACAATATAAACAACTTTTGATGATTGCTGGTATCGAGAGATATTTTCAAGTTGCTCGTTGTTTTCGCGATGAAGATCCTCGAGGAGATAGACAACCGGAATTTACTCAAATTGATTTAGAAATGAGTTATATCGATCGTGATGATATTTTAAATTTAGTCGAAGAAATGTTTGTTGCTACTATCCAAAATCTTTATCCAGAGAAAAGAATAACTAAAATTCCTTTTCCGCGTTTAAGTTATGAAGAAGCTTTAAATTTATATGGAAGCGATAAACCAGATTTGAGGCAAGATCCTAATGATCCTAATGAGCTTGCTTTTGCTTTTGTAATTGATTTTCCAATGTTTGAAGTTAAAAATAATAAATTTGAATCAATGCATCATCCTTTTACTCAGCCAAAACTTCCTGATGGAAGCAAGGATAGAGAAGAAATTTTAAAGGTTTTAGAAGTTTCTCCAGAAATTTTACTTAGTGAACAATATGATTTAGTTTTGAATGGATATGAAATTGGTGGTGGAAGCTTGAGAACAATTGATACAGATATTTTAATTAAAGTTTTTGAAGTTTTAGGTTATGATAAAAAAGAAGTTGAAGAAAAATTTAGCCATTTAATAGAAGCTTTTTCTTATGGGGCTGTGCCTCATGGCGGTATTGCCCCAGGTGTTGATAGAATATTAATGATTTTAGAAAACGAACCAAATATACGCGAAGTTATTGCTTTTCCTAAAACTGGAGAAGGCAGAGATTACATGATGGATTCGCCCAGTGAAGTTAGTCAAGAACAATTAGAAGAATTAAGGTTAAAGATTAAGACAGAGGATAAAAACAATGAAATTAAATGATAAGTTTAAAAATTTTATTATTTTCTTTATTGTTGTTTTGTTGGGAGTTTTATTGGGAATCGGTTTTATTTATTTAATAAAAAAGCAATCAAATTATTATGCTGTTTTTTTAAATAATGGAGCAATTTATTTTGGTAAGTTATCAACTTTTCCTCGATTAAGACTTGATAACGCAATTTTTATCCAAGCTGATCAAAATGGACAAAGATCAATCCAAGAATTTAAAGATGCTTTTTGGATGCCCAAAGGAACGATTTATTTAAACAGAGATTCAATTTTATTTATCGCTCCTTTAGACAAAAAAAGTCCTTTGATTAGTTTGATTGAGCAAAAACAAATTCCAATTGTGACACCACAATATCCAGTTCAGACACAATCTTTGTCTCAAACATCGTCTCAAATTCAATCGCAGCATCAAATAAAACAAGAATCGCAAAAATCGACAACAACACAACAATAAATTCCAAAATTATAATTTCCAAATCATAAATAGTAAAAATAAAAGTTGACAAATAAAAAATTTTTATGATAAAATATTGATATCTTTTAACAAAGAGAGAGAATTAAATTTTTGATGAAAGATATTGTACTCTAAAAGATTTTTAATTGCTTGGGGATACTGGAGGATTTTAAAGAGAGTTTGATCCTAGCTCAGGGTGAACGCTCGCGGTGTGGATAAGGCATGCAAGTCGTACGGTCCTAAAGTGAGCTTGCTTACTTTGGGATAGTGGCGAACGGGGCAGTAACGCGTGTCTAACTCACCCTCTAGTCGGGCATAACTCTGCGAAAGTGGAGCTAATTCCCGATAGTCCCAGATAGTCATAAGATTATTTGGGTAAAGAGGAAACTCGCTGGAGGAGAGGGGCGCGTCCGATCAGCTAGTTGGTGAGATAATAGCCCACCAAGGCTAAGACCGGTAGGGGGCCTGAGAGGGTGTTCCTCGCCAAGGGTACTGAGACACGGGTCCTACTCCTACGGGAGGCAGCAGCCGAGAATCTTCGGCAATGGCCGAAAGGCTGACCGAGCGACACCGCGTGCCGGAAGAAGTCCTTCGGGGCGTAAACGGCTTTTCTGAGAGAGGAAGCTCAGCACTAAGTTTACTTAGTGTTGGGTTGACAGTATCTCAGGAATAAGGGACGACCAACTTCGTGCCAGCAGTCGCGGTAAGACGAAGGTCCCAAGCGTTACCCGGATTCATTGGGCGTAAAGGGCGAGAAGGCGGCGAAACAAGTTCTTCTTAAAAGCCTTTTGGCCTAACCAAAAGGAAGGGAAGAATACTGTTTTGCTAGAGACTTTGAGGGGTCAGTGGAACGGTCGGTGTAGGGGTGAAATCCGACGATATCGACCGGAACGCCGAAGGCGAAGGCAGCTGACTAGCAGAGTTCTGACGCTGATCTCGCGAAAGCTAGGGGCGCAAACCGGATTAGATACCCGGGTAGTCCTAGCTGTAAACGATGGATGCTAACTTTAGGGAGTTTCGACCCTCTCTGAGGTAAAGCTAACGCGTTAAGCATCCCGCCTGGGGAGTACGGCCGCAAGGCTGAAACTCAAAGGAATAGGCGGAAGCCCGAACAAGCAGTGGTCCATGTTGCTCAATTCGAGAGTGAACGAAGCATCTTACCCAGGTTTGACATCCAATCGTCAAGCTTTGCTGAAAAGTAAGGTGAGCTTACTTTTGTAAGCAGATTGGACAGGTGCTGCATGGCCGTCGTCAGCTCGTGGCGTGAGTCGTAACCTTAAGTGGCATAACGAGCGCAACCCCTATCCTGTGTTATAAGTGTCACAGGAAACTGCCGAGTATAACTCGGAGGAAGGTGGGGATGACGTCAGGTCTGAATGGCCCTTATGCCTGGGTCGGCAAACATGGAACAATGGCAAAGACAAAGGGAAGCAATGGCGCGAGCCGGAGCAAAACCCAAAAATTTGCCTCAGTTCGGATTGAAGGCTGAAACTCGCCTTCATGAAGGTGGAATTGCTAGTAATCACGGGTCAGCATTACCGTGGTGAATACGTTCTCGGGCTTTGCACTCACTGCCCGTCAGATCAGGAGAGCTATCTTTACCTGAAGCTTCGCAAATGCGGAGTTAGGGTAATGGTAGTGATCAGGGTTAAGTCGTAACAAGGTATCGCTACTGGAAGGTGGCGATGGACTAATTCCTTTGAAAATCTTTAATTTTTTATTAGCTGATCCTTCAGTAAAACCCAAGCAATTAAAAATCTTATGAAAGTTTTATTAGTTGAAGATGATAAATTTTTAAGGACAGTTTTGGAGAAAAAACTTTTGGCCGAAGGTTTCGAGGTTATTTCTGCAATTGATGGTGATGAAGCTTTAGAGAAGATTATTTCCAATAAGCCAGATCTTATTTTGTTAGATGTGATTTTACCGAAGAGAAGTGGTTTTCTAGTTTTAGAAAATATCAAAGAAGATCCTGAACTTAAAAATGTCCCAGTGCTTATAATTTCTAATTTGGGCCAAGAGGAAGATATAAAAAAAGGACTTTCTTTAGGAGCAATTGAGTATTTTGTTAAAGCTAAAATTTCTTTAGAAGATATTGTTAAGAAAGTAAAAGAATATGCAGAGCAAAAAGTAGGATAAGGTGAGCTATGTTTCTCGCCCGGGTGGCGGAATTGGTAGACGCAACGGACTTAAAATCCGTTGGCCTTCGCGGCCGTGTGGGTTCGAGTCCCGCTCCGGGCACCCAGCACCAGAGCAAAGCACGGTGCTGGGTTGGGGTGGGCGAGAACCCACATCAACCCAGTACTCGAATAAGCATAGAATTTGAACGAGAGTGAAAAGATTTACGTTTGAGCACAGAATATGGGGTTTACCGTATTCGAGTCCCGCTCCGGGCACAAATTTTTAAATAAAATTAGAAATAGATGTCGGATATTTATTTTAAAAATTTAAAATATGCCAAGATTTGATGGAACAGGTCCTCGAGGAATGGGCCCAGGCATCGGCCGAGGATTAGGTCCTTGCGGAGCTGGAATGGCCTATGGCCGTAGGATTGCTGGCCGCGGATTTGGACGAGGGTTTGGCTGGAGAAGATTTGGGAGTTATTATCCCGGTTTTACTCCAACCAAAAAAGAAGAGGCAGAAATTCTATCCGAAGAAGCATCTATTTTGGAAGAAGAACTTAAGGCCATTAAAGCCCGTTTAGCCGAGCTAAAAGGACAAAAATAGTATATAATATAAAAAGACTAAACTCGCTTCGCTCAATATACGA
>Ga0123519_10003603_pt1 | contig 25575 bp, 21 predicted proteins | sample YelNatPaOPRAMG02_FD_87396 | JGI IMG/M metagenome (GOLD analysis project Ga0123519, IMG submission 87396) | Hot spring microbial communities from Yellowstone National Park - Yellowstone National Park OP-RAMG-02 (version 2) | ecosystem: Environmental > Aquatic > Thermal springs > Hot (42-90C) ...
AGAACGCCACCTCCGTCCGCCTATAAAATGCATCGACAACAGTCGGAAGCCTCGAAATAGGAGCTTTGGCGCTGCGATCAGGATTCCTCGACCGCTGGCAACGGAGCTATAGAGACAGGAGGGCGGGCAATGAGGCAGTCGCAGAAATAACCGCAATGGCTGGTGCAGGTCATTGCAGGAGGACACCCAAACTTTGTCGTGCGCGTCCGATTAACGTACGTAGATCCTTTCCACTTTATGGCATTGGGGTTGCCAATCGCATTTTTTCTGTTGGAAGATCGATTCATCGCACAAGATCCGCCAGAGATACGCAAACGCTACCGGTAATCATAGAAAAGTCCACTTCTTCTCTCCAGTCGCACGTGTGTCCCATCAGGACCAGGCAAGTCTTTCCCATCGGACCGAGCGGTTTGCCGCAGCGGCGACGGGTGCTGAGCCAACCGCCTCCACGATTGCAAACAGTGGAATAATGTATAACATCGGTCCATGGGTGCTCACTGACGAAACGGGTGTCCAATCCAGTGAGCTTCTTCTGTCAAGGGAGCTGTTTCTTAGGTTTGAAGAACTTATTTCTTGCTGGACAGCTTCGTTCCGCCGCCGCCGCCTATTGCAGAACGCTGTATACGGCACGGAATGGTGTCTGGCGGGGGAGCGGTACTGGCAGAGTTTCGTGAAGGCCTCGCCAGCGTCTTCTATCGCAAAGGCGAGAACTTTATCAATCCTGCTCAGGTCGTGAATCGTGACTTGAGCGTGCTAGTGATTCGTCAGTTCTGGCAGCTGGTACGTAGTGAGCGCGAAAAGCACGGCGAAAACGGAACTGCGTCAGCAAAGCTTCACGTGCTGGAGGCGCTTTCTGCAACGGGCCTGCGCGCTTTGCGCTACTGTCGCGAGACAAACTGCATCGAGCGTATTGTAGCCAACGATATTGATCCGCAAGCCCACACTATAATTTGCCGAAACTTGCAGGAGAACGCTGACCTGAACGAAATTCTTGTTCCGAACTGTGCAGATGCGTACGCATACATGGCAAGCCACTCGGATACGTTTGATGTCATCGATTTAGACCCTTTTGGTTCCGCGGTCTCCTTTTTGGATCCTGCAGTGCGAGCCATTCGGCACGGAGGTCTACTATGTGTAACTTGCACGGATTCGCGAGTTCTCTGTGGGACTCAGCCAGAAGTATGCTTTGCTAGGTATCATGCGACATCGCTCGCGGCACCGTACGCACACGAGGAGGCCATCCGACTCGTCCTCGGTGCGATAGCCCAACAAGCGAATCGCCATGGCCGTCACATGGAGCCTCTGCTGAGCCTTTACATTGACTTTTACGTGCGCGTATTCGTCCGTATTCATGATGACCGTGCTGCAGTCCTCAATCAGGTAGCAAAGACGGGCAGCATTTATCACTGCATGGATTGCAGTTCCTACTGGGTACAGCCTTTGGGCCGAATCAAGACTGCACGTGCAACAAGCAACTGTGATGCAAAGCGTGATCGGCTCGCGGTTGCACTGGGACCCCCCGTGCATCAACACTGCACTGTGTGCAACGCTAGGGATCGTATGGTGCTAGGTGGGCCTTTTTATTTGGGTGCATTACACTCCTTGGACTGGGTCAGGGCCTTGAGACAAGCGCTCGAGAGCGGTACTGATGACGCCAGCGGAGAGCTGAGGCCGCCGTTGCGCGAACTCACCCCCCATTTGGCCGCTTATAAGCGCGTTCAGGCGTTGCTCACTTTGGCGCATGAGGAGCTCGATACGCCACCATTCTACCTGCATTTGCCGACAGCGTGCAAAGCATTACATTGTTCTATGCCGCCTTTGAGTGCGATTCGTCACATCTTGGAGAGGCGTTTCGGGTACCGGTGCTCCCAGAGTCACCACGATCCGCTAGCTCTAAAGACGAACGCACCTCTGAGACTGCTCTGGGGTATCCTAAGGACGTGGGCACAGCTGGAGCCAACGAAGCGAACGCCAGGCCCGGAGGATGTTCGCGAGCGTATTCAGCAGGCGACCGCGGACGTGCAGTTCGACCCTCCACTAGAACCTGCCGACTTTGCGAGGCGAACGACCGCGAGTTCATCATCGTCCGGCGCAAAGAAGCCTCGTTTTCCACCGCATCCTACAAAGAATTGGGGGCCACTGAAAGCCACTCATTTCCGGAAATAATCCAGTTAAAAAATGAGGTCCTACCCGGCATCATCACAAAAACAGACAAGACACGTGAGCTACGTGCATGCATGCATGCATCATATCGCGGCAACGGCGGATGACTGGCAAAGTTGCCGGAGTTCCGCCTTCGACGGCATCCTGGGCACCACAGCTTCGGAGCATTTCGCGTTTCCCCGCGCAAATAGACATGCGCTCTGCTTGTGTAAATAAGCAAACCTGGTTCCACCGAAACCGCCCCTCGATTTCTAAGACAACTCTCCGGGGCTTAAGTCAGTTGTTAGCATGATCGCTTCCGTACAACCTTCTCGTGATGCGCAAAGTGCGCTCCAATCTGCCGCTGCAAAAGTTGATCATCGGGTGTTGCTAGATTCGAGCACCTGCGGATTCGCAATCGGCAAGGCTGCCCCTGACCCAGAAGCTTCTATATCTGCGTAATTGGTTTGCACTCCCTGACGCAGTACCCCGCAGAAGATTCGTCTCGAGTCGATCGAATTTTGTCTTTCGCACGTGGCGGCAAAGCTGCAGCTAGGCAAGAAGCTCCAGTGTTCGCGAGCATAGTTGATACTTGTTGATATACCACTTTTGCAGACGCCTGATGCTCTATCGGTCGTATTGTATACTTTCCGGATCTTCTTGAGGCTGCTTCTGCACCAAAAGCTTTCATGGGCATGCGCATGCAGCATCTGAGAGACACCAGCAAGTGCGATGGGCACAAGTGCCACAAACCTTAGCCATTTGATGCTAGCTTGGAACATCGTTGCGACTCTCTCTCTCTCACTGCGATATCCCTTCAGAACTCGCGACCGTCACGAGCTCTTTCGTCACGAGCTCGTCATTCTCATCTATCGACACCCCGGGAACCCTTTGCATCAGTTCCTACAATTCCGGACCAGTGGAATAAGCGTACAACTGCAACAATACCAACAGTGTCCGCCTCATGAAGCGCTCGACATTAACCCACGAATGGTTTCGTTTCATGAGATTGCTTCGATGGCTTCTGGTACCTGTGCTTTAGATGTTCCGATCGTTGACTGGCGCGGGGATGCTTGTAGGCGTGCTGGATAGCGGGTGTCCAAAACTCGGATCCAACGATCGGAGCGCAGTGAACCTTCTGACAAGAGCATCATCTGCATTTTCTCAGGAAGATATGATGAAAACTTTCGATAAGAATGTGGACAGCTGGCAGCACTGCGTCCGGAACTCCCACGATATGCTGCTTGACGACGTGCGTCAATGCGAGAAATATCAGGTGAGCCTTCCTTGTGTGTGAAGCTGCGCTCTTCCCACTGAAGTCATTCTCTTCAATTTCTGGGAATGCTCCAGGTTAATATGTTTTGGTAAAAAAGACCTGACAACGCTTTCAGACTGGTCTTTCAGCTCCGGCAGATTTTCCGTCCTCTCCCTCGTAGTCCTCTATTCAAGGGAACCCTCCTCTTCTCTGCCCAGTGGCGTTTCCCTTCTTCACATCTGCTCGGCGAGATGGCTTGGATTTCGGCGCTGTATATCATGGACGTTTGTCCCCTAGGAGCTCAGACGCGCTTGATGGACGGTGGGACCGAGTCCGCCTTCTGCTGCGTAGGTGTATATGTATCTACTCCTCCTCCTCAGGAATCCTCTGGTGATCCGCTCGGTTGCGAGAATATTCACGGACCGTGGAGCGTATTTCACCTCCATACCGCGCACGAGCACTAAAGCAACACAGCAGTTCATGGCAGATGAAGGGAGAGCACGACTTGTTTAAGAACGGTGCGACGGTTCGAGTGACATGTCTAGAGATTCGTGAGCGTCAACAGAGCGTTTGATGCCATAGAATGCGCGTTCGACTCGATCATACCACGAAGTAGAGACCGGCACGAGGAGCAGCCCAACATGAATGCAAGCAGCGTGTTAGACGACACCATATGGGCGGTGGAAAGCTATGTTGTGCGAGAGCAGGATGGATGAGTTCGCGGAAAAGAAGCCACGAAGAGTGGTTCAACCTATGATGCGGTGTTGGACGATTCTTTCCGTTTGGCGATTTGGCGGCGAACATTCGACTGAATCCCCGCTAGCGCTGATGCTGCGATCATTCCCGCCAGCGTTTCCTTCATGAACAGTAATTTGCCGCCCTCTGGGCGCCCACGCAAAGGACCATCATCGCTTCCGAAGGGAGTCTCGTTGAGCGAGATCACCGCCCTTGCCTCTCGAAATACGCATTCGCGTTTCAGGACGAAGTCGATGGTGTGTTGTTTCACGCGCGCCTGTCTCGAATAGAAGGGTCCCATTTTCGTTCTCCAAGCGTGTCGCTTTATCATGGTTCACGTCAAAGAACGGGAAAACTCGGATCCTGTGGCTCCTCTCGCATTTATTTTTTTGAGCGAGAGTCTGGGGTGGAATGGATTGCTGAGGAGCCAGTCATCTGGATAGGTTTTGATTTGATCTTTTTCAAGAGTAGACAATGTTCAAGAGATTGACAACAAGAAGGTTCGCTCATCCACTAGCTGAGCGAAGCACGAAGTACTCGAAAATCTGAGGCTTTCAACTGCCAGCCAGCACTTAAAGCAAAAAAAATTCCGCGTCCATTCTTCAGTCCAACGATGCATTCCTGGTTTTCGATATCTGTGAGAGAAACGAGCAAAAGAACAAGGTTTATTTGGAGACGCGTTCTATAACTCACAGCTGTATGTAGAACATCATGAATGTTTTGGGCTGTCGCGTAACTCCGCTCTGCAACGGAGAGCCACGCAAACGACTCCACAATTAGTGCGAGCTGCAAGTCGTTTTATTAAAACAATCAAGAGAATCTAAGAAAGCCTGATCCCAATTAAGCGACTTTATATAGTGTGTGAGTGGGTTCCCAGATTCAGCCGAGAAGGGACAGAAGTACAGAAGATGTCTCTCTGGTCGGTTGCGCGAATCCAGCTTTCTGCAGATGCTGCTCGGCCCGTGTGGATTACGTCTGAAACAATGTCGCAACGTCTGGCCTTGCAAGTATTGGAAGCATCATATTTCCGTCAAAAAGATGCACCATTCTATCTTTTCACGAAACCGGACCGCTTTCGAGAGTTTCTCGTCGGAAATCCATGGGACAGCAGTATGATAGCGCCGCTTTCCCATCGATCAAAGAGGCGACGATGTGCATGAGGTAGTCAGCATCCAATATTGAGGGTGAATGCAGTGAAGGCTATCAGCTCAGCAAGTCATTATTTTGATTAGGGAGCATCTAGTCGTGATGACGACCTTGAGCCCGCTTATTGCTATGCTGAGCGCACGGGCTTACTGCTGCCGCCGTCAGTGCTGGCCACGATCCGAAACCTGAACAAAGAATTGGAATACCTCCATAGTGTTCGTAAAAAACCAGGAAATAACTCAGGAGCTCGCTTCCGTTTTTTGGCGAGCTTGGTTCCTGCTCTATTCGCCACCTCTGCCCGGAGCACATAGCAGCTACTCGAGAAAGCCAAGCACTGCAGGCGCCGGCGCTTAGTTATCAATGTCGGGCGACCACGCGGGCGAGCTACACGGCGAGTGCTCTTCAGAATCGTGGCAGTCAGAGCCATATGCAGCCCATGCCCGCAGTGAGTGCGTCACAGCAGCGGCAATTATAGACGGGCTCGTGGAGGTCGATGTCGCGAGACCTTGCCCTGGTGCGTACGCTGCGTCCCTCGATATCCCGTTAACAGGCTGAAGATCATCTGCCTGGTACGGCTCGCCCCTGTATTCGAAATCTTCCCACCAGTCCGTGTTAGAGCCTTCCGAAGTTTGTGTCGATGTCTCGCATTCATCCGCATCCGCATCCTGAGTAACAACTGTTTCGCCGCATTCCGAAGACGCCCGCCGAATCCTGGAGCGGAGCAAAGACCACGGCGCTACCGAAGCGCTCCGATGGGTCTGGGTTTCAACGCTCGACTGCTCATGGGAATGCCCGTACGACGCTGATTGACCTGCATTTGCGGTCGAAACAGGCTCGTCTACCATGATGACGATTTCCGAGTCCGAGGCATCTGAATGATCCAGATCCGCAGAGTCCGTCTGCACAGAAGAAAGCAAATCGCATGAGACATAATAGTCATAATCATCATCCGCAAACTGGACACGCCTGCGCACCTGACCATAGCTCGCACCACTGGGCGGCAACTGAATATCCACAAACAGCGGTTGACCCACAAGATCGAGGAGGAGCCGCGGATTTCGCAGTCGGTAAAAGCGCTGCTCCTGCCAATTCCAGCTTCTCGTAGCGCCGATTGCATCCACAGTATGCTCCAGGGATCGCTCTGCCTCGACTTCCAGAGGCTTGCTCGCGGGAGCACCAGTCTCTGTTGAGGACGCACAACCCGACGGCGAACGTTTCATCCGAGCTCGCTCTGACCTTGTCCACTGTACACCGGTTACCTGCGCAGGCTCAACTGATTCCGGCTGTCCCTCACATCGTATATCGGTTGCGTACTGGCGTAGCGGAAACAGCTTCAGGGACTTGTGCGTCGGGGCCGCCTCGTCGTCAGTAATGCTCACTTGTAAGTCCACGTCAGCGTGAGCAGACAACGTCCGCTGCATCTCGCGGATAGGTTGAAACGCACCGCCCGCGCTTAAACTGCTGTTCGTTTGTCCTAAAATCAGCAAAAGACTATTAGGCAAGAATTCTGAGACTTCAGAGGGCTGTTCAGATTCTTCGTGTCCTGCAGAGCTGTGTTCATCCGCCGACACGGACTGTTTTCCTTTTCCTACGCGTCGAACCCGCAGCACCACATTTCTACCAACGGTGTGCAGACTGTTCCGATCGGGAGGACCCCCATTGCTCATAATTTACGCAAATTTGATGCGTTGCAAGTCAGCATACGTCGACTTGCATTCGCACGGCGAAAGCGAGAATACTCGATGCGTTGAAGTATACAGCACAAGCGCTTTGCTTGTGCGAGATGCCTGGCGCCGCCGTCCAGATGAGCGCGCTCAGAGATGCTGCACTGGACGGAAGAGGTACGAGTCTCTGAACTGCCTCCCTTTGAACTGTGGTGTGTGTTGGCTAGGCTTGGCTCTCATGAATGAGCCGAAGAAGGTGTGGCCTGTGCAGTTCGATCCACGGGACAACTATCGACGGTTCTGGCCCCGAGCTGGGGTGGGTCTTTCCGTAGGCTGCTTCGTGGGAGCTGGCTACGGGGTTTGCTTCGGCCTGGGGAGGCCTTACCGTTTTCGGAGGCAGCAGTGCGTTGTGGTGCCTTCTCTTGAACCATTTGCACAAGATGGGCTTGTTGTTGGGTGTTTTTGTGGAGTTGCATTCGGGATAGGGTTTGGATCGGGTGTAGCGCGAGGTATCGGTTTTGCATGGACACGAAAGGACCTGCTCAACTTTCGGTTGCGAAGCATAGACTACCCGTTATCACTAGAAACCAGCGACCTGGAAACGGATAGGCTCTCCTCCGACTTACTGAACACCAATCAGGCGTTTAACGTTGCGACGGCGCACCAGTCTGTGCCTGCGTTTCTGCGGTTGGCTGTAGCGCAATGGCTCAAACAACACCGAGCAGAGAACTAGACAGGACCTGAGCCTTGTGGTTCGCCAGCTGTTTAGTCTTTTCTAGCGTTCCTCGTGGAAGCACTTTTGACACTTAACTGGAAGCGAATGACTCGTTTCTGATTGATGATGCTTCAAGTGCATTTTCCGAATGGCCTGACTTGGTGCAGGAGCCGGAGCGAAGGGCTCATTTCTGATCGAAGATGCTTTCCATGCGTTTTGCGGATGTCTGTCCGGCGAATCGATATTGCAGGCGAGCGAGCCTAGCGCGAGATTCAGGCCTTGAGCCAGAAATTCGTCGAGAGGAGAAGATTAGTTTCCCAGGCGCGTTCGTGGGACGGGGCGCTTACAATCGTCCAGCTCAAGATCCCAACTGGCGGTGGCCCGCTGGAGCATTCCCAGATGAGGATTCGTCCTTTCGTGCAACAAAGAACAAGATGATGACGGCAAATATCTTGCATTCCTTTCTCGTGCAGTGCAAACTACCTGTTGTATGGTTAGAAAAATGAGACATCGCCATGTGATTTGAGGTCTTGGAAGCCCGTTGTTTTCCGAGGCAGAAGGTACGTGTTTGGCTGAATAATCTCAACGGCGTTGGCATCAAACTTTTGTAACCAGTCAAGCGAGTGGGCCTGTCGACGTCCGCAGGCGCTGCGGGACCGCTCCTTTCGACGTGGCGCTTCTGCAGCAGGCTCACGTGCTCTCGCTGCCGATATGCAGCTACTTCAAGAAGCTTTTCTTTTCAAACGCTGTGCGAAACGAGTAGGATTTGGAAACTCTGGCCGAATGTCGGCCACTAGTTTATGTTTATGCATCGAGGGGGAATGCACCCGTTGGAAGCAAATGCTCCTGCGCATTGATATCAACAGTGCCGCTCTTGTAATGCTCATATCTCCGATCTCATCTAGAAGGCTCAAGGGAACATCCCTCTATGCGCATGCATCCCTCGCTCCAGTGGGCCACCGTGCAAGGCGACGCAGCTGATCATTCATATGGCCCCAGGGTCTCCCTCGCTGCCAAGTTTTCCGATAGGTTTCCGCAGCGGTAACCTGCCTTCGGTGGCGCAATGCAGGCAAGAAGCGAAAGCTATATTCCTTTTATTAGTCAGGACAAGAAAATTGCACTTTAAGGCTCAGATCATTGTGACTCTTTTTGTAAACGCTCTTCAAGGAAACTGCGTGCTCGTGCAATTCGACTCATTCGAGCTTTTTTGCGGGCTTCTAAATGTTGCTCAATTCCCGCACGAACACGTTCTTGGACTGTGCACCAGCTGCGACCAATACCGCTTTTGAGCGAGTCAGCGAATGCCGAAGCTACTCGGAACGCACGGTTCAAGAGGCCCTCGTGATTCAGAAAGCCTACTGAAAGCGATCCGCGGCGCACAAACTCTTCTCTCCACGCCCTAAACGCATTGTACAGTGAAGTCGGATCGCTGAGGCGAATGCTGCTCAGCGCAGGGTCATGCCTTCTGACTAGTTTCCGCCGTCCACTGCCATGACACATGCCGCAACGTATGTATCGCCGAGCAGTGCATAGCGGGCACGGGTCACTATGCTGGAGCTTCTTCTCGTAGAGCACAAAACCTGAACCACGGCACAAAGAGCACCGAACGATGCCAAACCCACCACACTTTGTGCAGCGTTCACGTGGTGGTGGCCTGCGGCGAACAAAGAGGCCTCTTTGCTCCCGAGACCAGAGGCGCGTCCCTCGGGCAGAGTCCGAAATTCGGGAAACAATATTCAGCGTTACAAGGATTCCGAGAATTCCAATCACAGCGGAGCCCTCGACGAGTCCCCACGCACACAGCTGCGTCCTGCGGCGGCGCTGTAGTTGACGCTCACCACAAAAGCGTGTCTTTTCTGAAGCAAAGACGGCTTCAGGCGTTGAAAAACTCTGCCGTCTCACCTGAGGCGCCTCGGTCCACCTCGTTGTGCACCGAACTGTACGGGAAGGAACACCTCTGGAAGCGTTCTTCTCTCGAATTTCCCTAAAACTAAGATTCTCCATCGAATAGAGGAGTCCAGGAGCTACAAATCTAGCAGTGACTTACGTAAACACCTCATAGAGAGCTCGCTTTTTATGCAAACAATACGTCCACGCACTCGACGCTATGAATGCGTCCACTGGCCTCAACGCGTTCAACTGCAGAGTGCGGTCTGCAACGCGCAAGGAATCCCGAAATTGCGTGCGCGGCGCTCAGTGCCGTACGCGAGCGGCTTTCAACTCAATTCTGTTTCGGCTCCGCTGTGTTGTCTAGATGGAGATGGATATTACAGATCAATGTACCGCATAGATCACAGACGAATTGCTTACAGGATATATCATTTACTGAAAATTGCAACGAGGACTGCATTTACCTTCAGCTCATTCGTAGCGGAGAACACAGATGGTGGTGGAACACTGAAAGAAAAGATTGAAAGCATTTCGTGCCAAAATCGATATTCTTAAAGCATGATTGCTCTCAACGCTAGAAGACGATCCGTTGATCACTCTAGGGAAAGCAAAAGGCGTCGATACGATTTACTACTGGTGTTCCTGTTTCACACCAGACTGTATATGTGGTCATCAAAATACTGAGATCCAGTCGCAAAAAAAGTCCAAATGCATGCATGGCCATCTTCCGCCGAATCGCTCGAACACAAGTCCTGACACGTCGCGATCGGTATGAAGCACGGGGACGTCGGTTTGTTTCTTCAGTCAATATGACTTACTTCAAACGATACGCTCGAAGAGTGTATGAGTATTTGCGGAGAGGAATCGCATTGTATGTACGATCGAGCTCGATGAGAACGAGGACATCATTATCTGTTCTAACTGCAGTAGATTCATTTTGCGGCCTCAGTTTCGCTCATCGAAAAGGCTCATACAACAGCACCGACCACTTTGGCGAATCATTGAAGACTTTCTCCTGACGTCCAGCGACGTCATTCTATTGGAAAACGTGGTATTTCACCATTCTTCTTGCGTTTGAGCTTTTACGAATGCTATCGGGGAAGAGCTGCTTTCTATCTCTGCATGCGCTCGGTCGTTAAAGCTCATCGAAGGAGTGTTTTCTATCGTGAAACGTAGTGATCGTTCTAGTGGGCGAATCGCTGAAGCTTTCAGCACACGGTAACACATCGGGACACATTTTGTCTTTACTTTCCAAGTCTTTCGATCCTCCGGGAAACTCCTGACTTAAGGACGGGAGGAAGTACGTTCGTTTCAGGAAAAAAACCCTTTGGATGAACTGTGCGTATACTTCAGAAGAACGAGATGGAGAGGAGCCGGTGGAGCGGCTCGGCGATAGAAAATCACGCAGAGTTGACAGAGCACCAAATGGCACTGAGCGCTCGAGTTCGAGGAATCCTTAGACTAGTGAGTTCAACCAGCGGCAACAAACGCATGGAGTTTGTGAACCGAGACTTCAGCACTGCTATTAATATCAGACGATTTGCGGTGCTGGAGACGAGGGCCGCAGAGCTGAGGCGATCTAACTTCGTGTGGAAGCCTCGCAGACCCGAAGTGTACATTTTTCGACCGGCCGACAGCAGTCTGCCGGTCGAAAAAGGCTGGGAATCGTCTGCGCGTGAATACATTTATTGACCACTATGGTTTTGATACGATTTTCGCTCCTCAGATTAGCATCTATTAGATTCTTTCGCTTGTGGGTTTTATTTTTGCTGTGCTTGCGTCCGGGGAGTTTCGTATTTAGAAAGCACCTACTGGGCCGAAATAAGGGCAAAATGAAACTAGTTTACCAGTCTCTTTGAATATGTCTCCTGTGACTGCCGTTTGAGGTTCTCGGACGTGCACCTGTGACGCGGCGAGTACGCTTAACCCAAAGTAGCGTACCTAGTTAGCGCGGTAGCAGCACTCACGCCTATGCTATGCTCCAGAGGCTTGTTTGGCTTGAGAGGGCTACACGTGCCTCAAGACTGGCAAACAATTAAGCACCAGACACTCAAAGCGTGCAATGATCTGGTATACAAGATCCTCTCTAACCGCGAAGGCAGCGTGCTCCAGGATTTCGACGAGCTCTCAGACACTCTCTGCCAGGTACTCGATGCTTCCGAACTGGCTCGGAACGTATCATCGGAGCCTGAACACGTGGAGGCGAGCGAGAGTGTGTTTAGGGAACTCTCTCAATACATGCAAGAGCTGAACTGTGACGAGAATCTGTGTGGAGCACTGCTCCGCAAGCAGGACGCAGTAACCTGCGAGGAGCAAGCACTGGTCCGCTCGTTGCAACGCGACTTTGCTTTGCGCGGAGGAGCAAGTTTATCGCCATCAAAGCGTAAACACGTCGCCGCAGTACAGAATGAAATCCTCGAATGGAGCATGCGCGTCACAGCGGTATTCCGAGATGCGGAGAAAAGCCCCGGGAAGCGTTTCGGGTCCGCAAATGTGAACATCGCCTGGAACTCGCTCACTGCTTTGCTAAATAAGCGATCAGAGCTCGCACAGGTGCTATCGTACCCATCATATGCTCACTTCGTAGCTCTCGACAAGTTGCTTCGCCACCCCCATGGCGTAGTATCGTTTCTCAACTCAGTTTCTTCGATGTTGAATGAGGTGCGAAGGAAGCGCCAGCATGATAGCCTTTCCCTTCAACGCTCACGATGCAGCTCGCTGGCTCGCCGACTCCAGCCATATCTTGGTGTTGATTCGGTTCTAGAAGTGTTGAGCGGCTTACTCTGTGAGTTGTTTGGAATTCGCATTTATCGGCTCCGTCAAAACCAAGTCAGGGGAGTCATCTGGCATCCAAGCGTAGAGCACGCTATGTTGGTGGACGCGCGGAACGGGAACTTCGTCGGCGAGGTGTTTTTTGATTTGTTTGCTCGCGATGGCAAGATGCCGGGAGCAGCGCACTACGCGTTACGAGGGAGTCGTCGACTACGTGATGGCTCCAGTCAGCTGCCGAGCGCTGCCATTGTCTGTGATTTTCCGCCTATAATAAGAAAAGCGGGGATGCAACATTATCAGTTGGAGACTCTCCTGCATGAACTTGGACATGTTTTACATACGATTATGTCGAGAACGCGCTTCCAGCACCTCTCTGGAACTCGCGGTCCAATGGATTTTGTGGAAATCCCGAGCCATCTCATGGAAAACTTTGCGTGGGATGCTGCTTGGATGCGCCGTTTCGCCCCAAATGGGCCACGTCAATTTTTGGCAGAACTTGAAGAGGCGAGACAGGAGGCCGTTGTCGCGGAGATAGCTCTGCAGACGCCTTTCGCGGCGCTGGACCTGGCACTCCACTCCCATGATCATTTTGGATGGGGTAATGAGGCGCGATCGAAGATCAAAAGAATTATCGCTGAGGTCGTTCGGGAATACGGGCGCTTGGAACAAGTCTTGTATCGGGATGGAATCCCATATATGCCGCATATCATTGGTTATGGAGGATGCTACTATTCTTACCTTTTGGCAAGAATACTCGCAGCAGAAGTATGGAATCGGCTGTTTCGTGATTCCAAGTTATCTATGGCGGCTGCAGGGGAGCTTTTACGGAATGGGTTTTTCCGTTTCGGCGCTTCCAAAGAACCGCGAGAAATTCTTGCTACGGTTCTCAACGGTGAAGAACCGAGCTTCCGGGGTATTGCGGAAGCTATCGGCATGGCTGATAGCCAGTATGCAACGCTGCCAGTTTTGGCCTCGTCAAATCGTTCCGAATTGTGCGCTGAACCCTCAGCTTGATGCATATGCAAGCGAGTTCGGCCTCGTTCCTTTCACATGGGCTATCCAAGAGCTGAACTCCCCTCCTTCCAGGATTTTTATCCTGCTGTTTGCCTTTATGTCCGTTAGTGTGTGTAAATGTACGGACCCGTGCCTACGTTCATGTCTGCATCCGCGCAGGCTTGCGGGCGTTCCTACCTGGTAGCCCAACTTCTGCGCGTGGCTTTCTGCTTTCCTGTCTGCCTGTGGGACTGGCCCCAGTGATCGATTCTTCACAGACCGGGAAGACTGCGGAATGGATGCCAGGCGCGATGCCCCACCAAACGAAGATACTCCGGAGATCGCGCTGCGCTTTGATCCTCCAGCGACGAGGGAAGCCATCTAGGGCGCCCACAAAGATCTGGATTCGATTCCGCAATTCTAAAGATTGTCTAGAATGAATGCTTCTGCCTCGAATTTTGAAGCAAGTAGCCGTCAGGTTTGTCTAAGAGGCGCTATGAGAATTCGCCAAGGTACGAACAAGCCCGCACTTCTATAAACACAATGAATTTTGCATCCAAGTATCGCATGTGCTGGGGCTTTGACTCCGAAAAAGAACCCCGCATACTGCGCGGCAGCCAGCGGCATGCTTGGCTGCGTAGCAAAGTCTGCAATCGAAGCTCGCTGCGCATTGTACGAGTCTTTCATAGCACATGGATCGCCTATGATCGTGAAGGTGTCCTTCGCCTGAATACTCGCCACGAATGTCCTGCTGCTAACTCTGGATCCCTCGTCAACAGTGCATGGCACCCACAGAGAAAGCACTACCATCATTATGGCCGTATAGAGGAGCCCCTTGGACGCATTTTTCACTCTCCAAAAACTGCCCATATCATTGCTGCTCAAACGTCGAATATCTAACCCCCTTGCCTCATGATTGATTTAAACCGTGTATCGCTCGGAAGTATCTAAAATACCATGCGTTACGCGGCTGGGGGTGCGTCTCTTGACAGCGACTCCTCGCGAAAGACCTCGGATCGTAGCGTATAAATTTTTGCGACAAAGAAACTCTGTCTTGAAACTCGTCAAGCGGAGCGCGCTTATTTTCTCGTGAGGCACCCACTATGGCGCGCTTATGCGGTGGCGGCTGTTCAGGTCCTGCTTTTGCCTGTAATCCAACTGCTCTGCGAACCCAGAGAAGGTTTCGAGGTTGTTCGAGTTCTGGAGAGCGTCCGAGTTTCTCTCAGCCGCGCTTTGTGCGGGCGCAAAGGCGGCGAACGGCAAGACTCGCTCTTTTGCGAGCCTGTGGGAATGAGGACCCCGGCAACCACAGTGGACAGAGCAGGACAACTGAAAAACTCCAAGGGCTTGTGGATGCCTTCAAGAAACTTGGCGACCAAAAGCTGAGGGTTCAGCAGCTTTTGCACATGGCGTCGACCCTGCCACCGTTTCCGCGCGAGCGCAGAGTGCTCGCAAACCGCGTACGGGGCTGTCTCAGCGTCGTGCACGTAGATGCCTTCTTGGATAAGGAAGGCAAAGTTGAGTTTATTGGTGACTCTGACTCACAGCTTACCAAGGGGCTTGTTGCTTTCCTTATTCGAGGCCTCAGTGGATACAGTGTGGAAGAGGTATGTGCGGTGACGCCTGACTTTATCAAAGAGTCGGGTCTGGGTGTGAGTTTGACTCCAGGCCGTACGAACGGTTTTCTGAACATGCTACGGACAATGCAAGAAAAGGCCAGAATGCTCGGCATGGGTGAGGCAAACTCTATGCAGTCCACAGCAAATGGCAAGGTATCCATGAAGGAGGTCATCGAAAACAAGCTTCAGGTATTGAAACCAGACTTGATTGAAATTCGTGATGACTCCGCAAAGCATCGAGGTCACGAAGGTGCCCATGAGCGACGAGGCGAGACGCATTTTACAATCAAAATTGTGAGCGATACCTTCAAAGACATGCCCGAGGTGAAACGACACAAGCTGGTTTATGCTCTTTTGAGCGAGGAGCTTAATTCCAGAAGAATCCATGCACTGAGCATCATAACGCTCACACCGATTGAAGCACACAGTGGCCCTGGAGTTGCATAAGGGCGGCCTGCCTCTTTGACTCACTCTGATATGAAGAGCAGGGTGAGTGACAGCAGTCCTATCAGGGCGTATTTTAACCATTTGTGTGTATTCATCAGGATCGTCAGCATGCCAACTTTCGGGATAGTAAAGATAACCCGTCCAATGACGTCACTGCGTAGCAGCCATTTCTTGTCAGCAGGGTAGAGACCTCGATCGTCACCGAAGTTGTTATCCCCTTTTGTAAGGAAATATTCCAGGATACTAGAGTTTGATGCCCTTGTGCCATCGCCTATGCTCTCGGAAGCTCGTCTATGAACTTCAATAATGCGATGGATTATCGGCAGACTGCGGTCACGCAAACTGTAAACAACCATATCACCGACACGTAAAGGCCTTTCAGCTGCGGTGCGGTTGTAAAGAAATAGGATATCCCCGCGGTGAATACCTGGCTCCATGCTGCCACTGAGCACCACAACGACTGGGGACTCGGAGTAGGTCCACAGGACCAAAGCCCTCCAAAGCGTGAACGCTAAGCACAAAGTGAGCACTAGTGTGCACAGAGGTAACAGTCGCTGAACGAAAGATCGTTGCTCTAATTTTTGAGTCGCAGCGTCACCTTGTCCAAAACACGTCCGCACCCGGAACCAGAACCACCCGAGCGCCGTGCGTGTCGCTTCAGCTCTAGGCAGTGCGCTTGAGGGTGTCAAGACCTCTGAACACGAAGGGTTTGCCTCCGGGCCCTCCATCACAGCCAACGCTGGCAATAACGAACGCCTCAAAAGTCAGACGTTGCCACCAGCGGTGCAGTAGTTGCGCGCCTCGCGCTCTACGCTAGACGTCTCCAGCCGATGTGCAGACGCTTCCCAGCCTTTTTAGACTGGCCACTTACTACTGGCTTCAATTTCTTCTCGTATAATTTGAGAGGTTCTCCCAAAAATTCACTCTTGTCAACTCTGGAGGTCTTATTTCCATCACCGCACATCTCCTTATATTGATGGCGGCGTTAAATTCCCTGTTCACAAACTTCACACGTTTCCTCCCGGTGGTTGTACTCACTAACGTAAGCAATCCTCGAACTTTCGCCGTCCTTTCCATTTGCTCTTCCGTCAGCGCTCCGTACTGTTTTATATCGTCACCGCGCCGCTGACACTAATCCATCTCGACCGTCTGAAGTGTACATCCCAACTCATGGTGAATACTGGACGATTGGAACTCATCTATTGGTATTGTGGCAAAACGCCGTGCACGCTCCTTGTACGTTCTCGTCGTTGGAGCTGGTGTACACCATTTTTTCGATGCCCAGCACCCTGCTCCGAATGCTACTACGTGCCTTTGACTCTCGTCCTCTTTCAAGGCACTCAACTCATTGAAAAAGTTGGCGAATGCCCGCTGCTTCACACAGTACAAGCTCATTCACAAACGAGCCCATCGTGGCTTTGTATACTCTTTCCACAGCGCCTCCCAAAGAGCAACGCGAACTTCCATGAATTTCAGAAAAGCTCGAAAGTCCGCTTTTCGGCTAGTCACCTCGCTCATAGCTTCCAGGCGCTCTTTCACTCCTGAATTCTCTTCCTAAATTTTTTCCCTCGCACTCATTATTCCCGATTCTCGGTGATATCTCGTTCTCGAGAACTTTAAGAGACGCATGTCTTTATGACGTAAGTTGCCGTCAGTCACATCTACCATACGCTTCGATACTGCGATGGCTATTATATTCGTGTCCCCTGGGTCCGCGCCAACGACAAAGTCGTTATCCTGCACTTTCTGCGTAGCAGGATCCGCCTCTTTCTTTTCTGCATGCTTCCTCAGGGGCGAAGCCGAGGACGGAACAGGACGATTCGCCTTCAAGCGCCGAAAGTGTACACACATGGATACTTCATCGCTTTCGACCATCCATGTGAATTTCTTTTGCTTGCTCGTTTTGACACTTTTTAAATAGAAGATACTCTTCCGGTACGTGTCCCGATTTTCGCGGCTGAACTCCTCCCTGTTTACGCCGAACTCCTCATAGATATCCCTCATGATGCCGAAATAGACTCTGGAGTTGATTGTCACAAAGTATGACTTGATGTTGCATAACGGAACGACCTTGAAGCGCTTCCCCATTAGGGCAGCCTTCTGTCTCTCCGACTCTTCTTTTTTTCCTACACCCAGCTCCTTTCCGGCCTTGTCTTCGAGTTCTCGGTCAAAAAACAAGAAATAGCGCAGGATGAGGGGACAGCGCATTTCATCACCTTTTTTCATATCTGATGACTTTTCTGCGAGATTCGCTAGCCCCAAGACCGCACGGTACTCTTGAATAGCCGAACCGATCACAGAAGCTTCATTCTTTCCCCTGCGTGATGTCTTCTTGTCGAAAAATTCTTTCGCCTGTTCATGCTGCCGATCGTTGGTGATGGCAGTGACGATGGCCCAAATGCCTTTTCGAGAGAGGCCCGGGTCCAAGACCCGTTTCCATTAAAGCACAAGAGACGAAAGCCGCTGGGAGCATATTCTCTGGGAACCATCGTGCTGTTGTAAAATACGGTTTCTTCGTAATTTGCAAATAGAGAAGGACATGTCTTTCGTACAGAATTTATTACTTGGCGTGGAAGGTTCAGCTGACTTTCGGCATGACCTTGTGAACAAGTCGTCAAAGGTCGACATCTCATGTTGTTCCTCACCAATCCATCGGGGCACATTGCAGAACCCCCGAAGTACCTTGAAGAAGAAAGACTAAAACATGAAGAACGCGTGATTTGAGAATACTGCACGTGAAGAACGGAGAGCAATTGAGGCTTGTGCGAATTGACTAGATAATGGTATTGGTTATATTACGGACCCTTGTTCGAAGGTGTCGAAAATCATCTTGCAGGCATTGATGTAACGAATTCCTGCTTCATAGCGTCGAAGGTGCCACTCCAGAAATATGATTGAGAATTCTTACACGTCGTATGAAAACGTGAGCCAAGAGCGCCGCACTTTCTGTGCCGAGGCTGCACATCTATAGTTTCCAAACATGCAAAGACAGGAGCAGAGCTTGCAGTTCCGTGTTCCTTTTCCCATCGACACGGCTCTGGCGAGCATACGTCCCGGGCGGAATAACGAGAGCTATGTGCATCCACGTAGGCGCTCGGAACTCTTAACTGCTAAATTCCAAATCTATTTCTAACCCCTAGTTGTCCTTCTAAAACTAGTTGCTCTGCTGCGGCTTTTCCGTTACATCCACAGGAGCGTCTTGCGCTCCCGAATGTTCCCGCTCGATGTGCTTGTGGATAGCTTCCTGCACAGTATCTGTTTCTAGGAGCTCGCGCGCCGTCTCCTTCCAGGCCTCTGCCTCCTTCTTTGGATCGCGTCCGAAAGCATCCACGTGCTCTTCCGGACTAGACCCTGAACCCTTCTCTCCAGCAGGTGCTTCACGTAACCGGAGTGTCCTGCTGAATCCAGAGTAAGGTGTTCGATGTTTACGGCGCTCGTACAGCTCACAAGTCCTACCAGTTTCGAGCTCAATGACTTGCTTTGATGCAGAAGTTGTCGACAAGAAACACGCCATTCGCGGTGAAATTACACACAGTACGTATCGATGAATATGAGTCTCGCTCAAAAACTAAATACCTGCATCATCACAAACTCAGCACCGTGCTTGACACTCGAGATCAGCGTGCATCCGCCGAGCGCTGCAATACCCCCCAGATAGGATATGGCATGGGGCCAGTGCGCCTCGCAGAGCCCCGCAATTTTTGACCTCCACCACGAGATTGTTCCAGAAAAGGAATGAGCGGTTTGTTCGCAAGTTAGACCGTACAGCTTCGCTATGACGTCTCCTGTCACAATGGTGGCTCTAGTGCTACGTACCTTGAGGAACTCGTCGAAAGCGCCTTGGGGAGGGGCAGCCCTTCTCGGGACTTCAGTTGGCAGGTCTGAGAGTTGGCCGAGGGCGCTCGTTGGGGATGCTCCTGCAGGGCCTCTGCTGCATGCGTCCCGTTCGTTGCGAAGGTGGCATTCTGTAAGGCGCCTGACTATGTTTTTCAATCATCAGGCCGGCGTCTTGGCGTTGTCGGAACGGTGCAGGAGGCTAGAGAGCTTGCGTGGCGCCGTTTTAAACAGGTTCAATGTTTCCAGCAGGAACTTGGAACGTGTCGTTGGTATCAGGGGTTTTGCCACGGGAATGGGGCACACGAACGATCGCACCGGAGCGACGGGACAACCGCCGGGTTGGGTGCATCCGGAAAACGTTCCAGTTGGAGAAGCACTGAAAAAGTACGGGCGAGACCTTACTAGCGCGGCTGCGCTGAATCGGCTTGATCCCGTGATTGGGCGCGATGAGGAAATTCGCCGAACAATCCAAGTGCTATCGCGCCGAACAAAGAACAACCCTGTCCTTATAGGTGAGCCGGGAGTCGGCAAGACGGCTGTTGTCGAGGGTTTGGCGCAGCGTATTGCGAGGGGTGACGTCCCCGAGTCCTTGAAGAATAAGCGCGTAGTAGCTCTGGATCTAGGCGCACTCGTTGCGGGGGCAAAGTTTCGGGGAGAGTTCGAAGAGCGGCTTCGCAGTGTGCTTCGAGACGTCGAGGAGCTCCAAGGAAGCGTCATTCTTTTTATTGATGAGTTGCATATGCTCGTCGGTGCTGGTGCTGCCGAAGGTAGCCTGGATGCGAGCAACTTGTTGAAGCCTGCGCTTGCCCGGGGCGATCTTCACTGCGTTGGTGCGACAACCCTCGCTGAATACCGCAAGTATATCGAAAAGGATGCAGCACTAGCGAGAAGATTTCAACCGATTTTCGTCGCAGAACCCTCTGTCGAAGACACGATCAACATTTTGCGAGGCCTCCGCAATCGCTATGAAGTGCATCACGGTGTCCGTATTGCGGATCGAGCTCTTGTTGCTGCGGCAGTGAACGCACATCGCTACATGACAGAGAGGAAACTACCTGACTCGGCAATAGATTTGGTTGATGAAGCCGCAGCAAGGCTGAAAATGCAGCAAGAGAGCAAACCTGAAGCTATTGACGATTTGGATCGCCGCTTGATCCGACTGCGTGTCGAGCTAGAAGCACTGCGCCTAGAGCGCGACCCTGTCTCGCGAAAGCGGCTGAGCGCAGTCGAGGGAGAAGTCAGGGAGCTTGAACACCAACGGTCACAACTGGCTCTCCAATGGGAACGCGAGCGTGCTCAACTGCAGGCGATGAAACAAGCAAAAGAGGAGTTGGAAAAGGCGTTACATGAGATGGAAATGGCTGAGCGACGCGGCGAGTGGGAGAAAGTGGCGATGCTGCGGTACAAAACGATACCAGAGATTGAATCGCGCATTCCCGCTGAGCATCGAACGATTCTGCTATCGGATTCCGCCCAAGGCACGACCGCGACTACGTTAAACGTCGCTCAGAATGAGGCAGAAACGTCGGGCAAACTCGTAGCAGAGGCTGTGACTGAGAAAGATATTCTGCAAGTGATCTCGAAAGCAACAGGAATTCCGGTTCAGGCGCTAATGTCGAGCGAGAAAGAGAGACTTCTGCATCTCGAAGATCACCTCTCGAAGAGGGTAGTTGGGCAGCCTGAGGCCGTCCGCACGGTCGCGTCTGCTATTCGTCTTTCGCGAGCAGGGCTTCACGCTCACAATCGACCAATAGGATCATTTCTGTTTCTAGGGCCCACTGGCGTGGGGAAAACCGAACTTTGTAGAGGTCTGGCTGAGTTTCTTTTCGACAGCCCCGATGCAATGTGTCGCCTGGACATGAGTGAGTACTCTGAACGGCATTCAGTCGCTCGTCTCATTGGTGCACCACCCGGTTACGTCGGCTACGAGGAGGGCGGACAACTCACCGAGTCGGTGAGGCGCAGGCCCTATCAATTGGTACTTTTCGACGAATTTGAAAAGGCTCACCGGGCTGTATGTACAGTGCTTTTGCAAGTTCTAGACGATGGCCGTCTTACAGATGGTCAAGGAAGAACGGTCGATTTCCGAAACACGATTATTGTGATGACGAGTAATATCGGCGCAGATATTTTAGCCTCTCTGCCAGATGGTGTTCCGAGCAGCTTCGCACGTGACGAAGTCATGGTTCAGGTCCGGCAATTCTTTCCCCCGGAGTTCATTAACCGACTTGATGACATCATTTTGTTCAATCGACTTGGACGTGAAATCTTGAAAGATGTGGTTCGTGTACAGCTTGACGCGCTGCAGAAACTACTCCGCGAGCGAGCAGATCTCCGCCTAGACATTTCCGACGATGTAATACAGTGGCTTGTTGAACATGGATACGATCCTGTCTATGGCGCACGGCCGCTAAGAAGGGTGATCCAGAGGGCAATTCTCGAGCCATTGTCTCGCCACCTTTTGCAGGGAACAGTGCGGCACGGAGAAGATGTTCGCGTGCGCATTAGCAAACAAGCGGAAAGTTTGAGCGGGGCAACGCTTGAAATCGAGCCAAACCATGACGTTGGAGAGGCGAAAAAGGAAGAGCATGATCTTTAACACAGCAGCAGGTGCTGCTCTTTTGGTGTTGCATCAGGCGAGATGCCCCTGAAATAGATATGCGGATCGCAGGACAAATCCCAACCGCACAGTCCTTCGAATTGCTAATGAGAACTGCGCGTCGTCGAATTCGATCCTTTCCTGTGCAGCAACGATCGTGCTGGATTGCATACAAGGGAAAAGTTAGCGCTGGTGTACTCAAGCTTCAGAAGAGCGCGTAATAGGCACGTCAAGCCAGAGTGTTCTTTCGGAGGTACTTTGGACCCCACGCTAGCCTCCATCGCCAAGAATAAATGACACTGAACTAACAAGAATCCGAATAAGCGCAAGGCAGTCGCACGTAGTCCAGGGGACGGCAAAACAGCGTGTAACCGTTAATCGGCTGATCATAAGATGAGGCTTCTCAAAATTATAGCAGAGCTGTGCGTCACAACATCATCATCTCTTCCGGATTTTTCGACATTTCATTGTAAACGAGAGATTTTCGTCACCTATTCATGGATCAAGGCGCTTACGTATGATTGCTTTTCACAAGCCTACGTGACTTTGCTGTCTTGATCAAGTGAGAAGACCAAAAGACCATGTTCTTACGAACTGGCCATGTGCAGATTTTACCAGACTACCGTAGGAATTTGATCATCATTGCATGGCAAGAAGGCATTTAGGGACAGCTACAGCAATTCTAACGTATAGCATGTGTTAGATAGAATACATTTCGGTTCGGGAATTCATCAACCAGTGGGCCAAAAGCGAACCCCAGTAAGCCATCGCGGAGCATGCACCAGAACCACAAGCAGCGTTTCCTTAGTCAAAAGATAGTACGGGAAACGCTAGTGCGGGACCGGGAACCCGCAATCGAAAAAGCGGAAGGTTCGAGCAGCCGTTCCTGCGGGAGGTATCATTCCGCCCCGAATGGAAATTTTGACGCTCAGGAAGTTAAGAATCTAATTGTTTCTGTTCAAGCTCTCAAGATGTATACCATTTCGCGTCCGCCGCCGAGTCCGCGCGCATCTTAGAGTCAAACGGAACGGGTCCGCAAACCTGACTCGAGCATGCAGTACAAAGTTTGAAAATCATCCAACTGTTAACAATACAAGCATTTGTGGGATTTTTCCGCGCCTACCCCTTTTTTCTCTCTTATTTTCGGTCTGAGGTGCGCCAGTTTCACCGGTCCATCCAGCTCGGGTGTGAGCGCCGAAGGATTTGATGGCAACGCTAATGTCCCGAGCTCGCGCCTTCCGGTAAATGTCCACGCATACCACGGACAGACGCGAGTTGCGAGCTGCGCTTCGCTCGCCGCTTGCACCTCCGTAGTGGAGAGCCTCGGTGAAGCCCGCGCAGCGGCGCCAACGCTTGGCTGCCCTGAGGCGTTCTCACGTGCCTGCAACATCGTCTCTTACAAAGGCCGCTCTCTGGCGCATGGAGGCTAGCTTCGCAGCTCCGAAGATGCCACTAATCTGTAGAAATACGCTCCCCGCGATGTTTGCATCCGTTTTCGTCATCGTTGCTGTGCCTTACGATCAGGGGCTTCTCCTGGGCGATCCCCTAGTCGAGAACACTGTCCGTTGCATACGCGTACGCACTCCGCACCTTCCAGTTGGGGCTTGTTTGGAATGCGTCATTCCATTCGATAAAACAGGTACCGGAAGGAAAATCCCGACTGGGGAGCAAGTCGACTGCACCGCTGCGTCTGCAATCGCTTTGCCCCAAGCGGTGACGCACCCTTCTCTGGCAGCTATTGCTGCGATGACTGAAGTCCTATCCCAAGACACTTTTCCAAGCAAACAGAAGAGACGCATGCATCTGGGAGCATACTCCCTGAGAGGTATCGTGCTGATGCTGTCGAATGCTTTTTCTTCGATGGCGAAAAAAGAGGAGATTATGTCTTTCGACCATACTCGATTATTCGACCTTATCCGTTCAGTACACCTGCGGAGTGAGTATGCGAGCAGGTCTTCAGGGCTTAAAGCCGAGTTCTCGTCGTCGTGAATACAGCGACGCAACTTGTCGCGCCCAAGAATCGCCTCGGAACGGACAGATCGAACATACGAAGGGTGCGTGATTCCTGCACGCTACACGTTTGCAAAAGAAAAGCTTACAGGCCTGTACGCATGGGTTGGATGCTGATATCTGTTACTCTAGCAGCCTTCGTTCGATTGCGTTGCGAATCATCTTGAATCCCTAGACTGGAAAAGTACCGGCCGAAGGGAGTCGAAGGAGCCAGACCGAAATTGCGACGGAGAATCCTTTACATACGTACGAATCTGTAAGTCCGTGGTGATCCACTTCACATATCTACACTGTAACTCTAGACAAAGGTTTGGAAAATATCGACGTACGGTAACAGAACGAGGATCAGTGTGTTCCTGTTTCGTCTGGCACGGGTATAGAGGCTTGAACGAACGAACAACTGACCAGTGCTTGCCTGATCTGCAGCTCTATTTCGTTGACTACCTTTCACTGCCCGCAGTCAGCAGAAAGACAGGATGCTTCGTACAAGACGCCGAACCTTAGACTACAGTCGAAAAGCGCATGCGTATTCCTCCACACCCAATCACGTCCCGATAGACGACGTCGTATGTGGCGGATGCAGTGCAATGCTACTTTTGCCTCTAGAGCATGTTCCAGGAGAGGCGCTCTAGCTGAACATCCGATCTTCACGTCTTGCAACAATATGCCCCACGCCGATGATCGCCGGTAGCATGCGACGGCGTCGCCGGGAGACGTCGGCGTCGACATCGCCGTTGGTAGACGGTGCATACCAAGTCGACGTCACCCTAGGAGGTACATAAACCTGTTCAGAAGGCACTTCGTGCACATACTCGTCCTTTTGAGATATCATAGTTCCGAAAGTCATGGAATCAAAATGTTCTCAAGGGGACAAGCACCTATCAGAAGAGGAAGCTGGCGATTCCCGACTGCATGGAGGTCGTTTTCGAAACAGTGGCCTTCTCGGTGCGCTGTTTCAGTTTCTTCACAGTGTAGGTTTAAAACGGACAGCTGAATCTTTGGCGCATGAATCAGCGGAAAAGCTTGCAAAGAAGCGTGCACGCTGCGAATGTGATGCGACTATTCATAGAGCCGAATCAAGCTCTGAAATTGCAGACAACTCAAGCGACTCGAGCAGTTCGCATACTGCTGGACTTTCGATACAGAGATCAAAGCGCTTGAGCTTTGCAATAGAAGAGTTAGACGCAAGATTACTGGAAGAAAGTGGGATCGACGCTCGGACATACAAATGGGCCTCTGAAACAGACGCGAAATGGAGCGTGTCTCCTGTATTGAGTTTGTCAGCCGCAGGTGCGGCCCTAACCGGTCGAAGGCGAAGTGAAAAGGTTTCAGTAAGGGCCCCTGCTCAGTCTAATCCAGATTCTGGTGGGCCGGGCGCTGTCTCGGAAGCAGTGGCGATCTCAAAAAACGAGTCAGCTCAACAAGAGCGTGAGAGGCGCGCGAGAGCAGACTCCGGTGCTGTCGGCTCAGCCGAGTCGCGATTCTACGCGTCGGCGTTTCCCCGGAAAAAAGGCAGCGTCTTAGATAATGAACGACCCCAACTAGATGTATTCTCATCATCTTCTCTGAAATTGCTTCCTGAATCTGTGGTCTTGGTGGAGTCGACCTCTGAGTCGTCGTCGAGCGACGGCGAGCGAGTCACAAGGCGCGCTGGGAGCGTCCAACCGCCACATCGGGCCTCAGCGAAGCGTGCGCTAGCGTCGACGGCAACATCGTCGAGCTCATCGAGCTCATCGAGCTCACTAGAGGCT